>OFFK01000105.1_pt1 | contig 64213 bp, 51 predicted proteins | sample 1521361 | NCBI WGS metagenome assembly OFFK01 (sample SAMEA3504096, study PRJEB24116) | mouse gut metagenome | biome: mouse gut; feature: mouse-associated habitat; material: faeces | place: Denmark | collected 2011 | reverse complement strand
ATTCTGGATCCCGAGCACAGCGGCATCAACCTGTTCGATGAGGACTGGAAAATCTACAGCCGCAACAGCGGCATGACCGGGCACAAAGTCAGCGCGGGCGGCGTGGTGGAGAACGCCATGATCACTGACGGCTGCAGGATCAAAGGGTCGGTGAAGCACTCCATCCTCTTCGCCGGCGTCAAGGTGGAGAAAGGCGCGGTGGTCGAGGACGCGGTAGTGATGGGCGGAACGGTGATCAAAGCGGGGGCTACGGTAAAGCACTGCATCGTGGCGGAGAACGTGACTATCGGAGAGAACGCGGTGGTGGGTGCCATGCCTACGGAGAGCGAGAACGGCGTGGCCACCGTGGGGGCAGGCGTGAGCATCGGGGACAATGCCAAGGTAGGCCCCAATGCCATGGTGAGGAATAATGTGGAAGGCGGTGGAGAAGAATGGTAAACTCAAATACAAGTGCACTCGGTATTATTTTCCCCAACAGCTATGACGCGTTGGTTCCGGATCTGGTGAATGTGCGTTTGATGGCTTCCATCCCCTTTGCCAGCCGTTATCGTCTGATCGATTTCATCCTTTCCAGCATGAGCCACTGTGACATCGACAACATCTCGGTGATGGTGAACAACAATTACCATTCCCTGATGGACCATCTGGGCTCCGGCCGCGAGTGGGATTTGGTGCGCAAGAACGGCGGCCTGCACATCTTCCCTCCCTTCATGGAGAAGAGCGCAAAGCCTTACATAGGGCGCGTGGGCGCGCTGGCCAATATCCTGGACTTCCTGCGGGATGAGAGGGAGAAGTACGTGGTCATCACGGATACCAATATCGTGGCCAACATCGATTTCAGCGATATGATTCGGTTCCATATCGAGAGCGGCGCGGATGTGACCATCGCCTATAACGAGCAGAGGCTTCCGGAGAGCCTGTTGAAGTACCAGTCCAACGACCTGGGCTATTATTACACCTTCGGCCTTGAGAAGGGCAGGATTCGGAAGATTTACGTGAACGCCAAGGACACGGGCGTCCAGAATTTCTCCATGAACATGTTCGTGGTGGAGCGGGAGCTGTTGATCGACCTGATCAACACGGCCTTCGTCCGCGGCCAGGAGTATTTCGAGCGGGACGTGCTGCTGCCTCAACTCGACAAGCTGAACGTCCAGGCGTATAAATATGAAGGCTATATCGCACGCATCTGCGATATGAAGAGTTATTTCGATGAGAACATGAAGCTCCTGGACGACTACAACCTGGACGCGCTGTTCTCCGGAGGCCCTATCTACACGAAGATTCGCGACGACAACCCCACCAGGTACATCGAGGGCGCGAAGGTGCAGAACGTGATGGTGGCTGACGGCTGCGTCATCGAGGGAGAGGTGGAGAACAGCATCCTGTTCCGCGGCGTGAAGGTGGCAAAGGGCGCGAAGGTGAAGAACAGCATCCTGATGCAGGATGCCGTGGTGGAGGCCGGCGCGCAGGTGGAGTACCTTGTGATGGACAAGAACGTCACCATCACCGCAGGCAAGGACATGAAGGGGACTTCCACATATCCGGTGTATATCGGGAAATTCCAGACAGTATGAGCGCGCAGGACGGGACATCCCCATGACGGCATGGAATCGGCTTCACGGGAGGGGATTCCTGTCTGTAACGCATACTACCACGAGAGGATCCAGTCCAGAGGGCCGGATTCTCTTTTTTTCTTGCATTTCCCGCCATCTTTTCATATAATGGTACAGGGAATCCGGTTCTGCCCGGATTTCCAGGGGAGGAAAGCGTGAAGAGGGAATTGGAGGATAAGTAATTATGGGAAGAGAAGATTATGCAAGAGCATACAGGGCAGGGAAGAAGGACTATCAGGCCCGGATGCTTCGGGGAGAGAAGCCCACGCTGGCAGTGCTGGACGACATCATGCCGGAGAAGGGGCATTATCATGAGGTGCCATTAGGCACGATACAGGTTCCGATTGAGCGCATCGTGGGGACGAAGACGGTGGGGAGGAGCAATTCCTTCGCGGGAAACTTCATGCCCATCCTGCGGGACAGCTCCGAGTTTGCCGCCAAATGGGCGAACCTCAGCGAATACCAGAAGAACGAGGGCATCCAGGATGCCATCAAGGTCTATGAATACATGAACAAGTTCTATGTGGAGGAGGGCAACAAGCGGGTCAGCGTCATGAAGTATTTTGGCGCAGTGTCGATTCTGGGCAATGTGATCCGTATCGTGCCCCAGCGCACGGACGAAAAGGAGAACAGGATCTACTTCGAATTCCTGGACTTCTATCAGGCCGCGCCCATCAACTATATCTGGTTCTCCAGGGAGGGGAGCTTTGCAAAGCTGCAGAAGATCGTGGGCAAGGAGCCCGGGGAGGAATGGACGAAGGATGAGCTCCTGAAGTTCAGCGCCCTTTACACCAGGTTCGGCGCGGAATACAACGAGGAGGGCGGCAGCAAGCTGGCCATCACCCAGGGGGATGCCTTCCTGGCGTTCATCACCCTGTACGGATATGATGAGGTGGACGAGAAGACCACCAATGAGCTGAACGAGCTCATCAAGAAGAGCTGGGAGGAGTTCGAGCTCCTGCAGGAGCAGGGGGACATCGACCTGAAGATGGAGCCCAGCCATGAGAAGAAGCCAAAGCCGCTGCTGAGCATGCTGCTCCCGCTGAGCGGGCCCGAGGTAAAGGCGGCGTTCATCTATGAGAAGACGCCGGGGACTTCCGCGTGGACCTACGCCCATGAGCTGGGCAGGCTCTATCTGGAGCAGACCTTCCCGGACGAGGTGAGCACGGTGGCCTATGAGAACGGGACGGAGGAGAATGTGGAGGGCCTGATCGCGGACGCCATCCAGTCGGGCTGCAACCTGATCTTCACCACCACGCCGCCCTTCGTGCAGGCCAGCGTGAAGGCGGCCATCGCAAATCCGGATGTGAAGATCCTAAACTGTTCCCTGAATACATCGCACCGCTATATCCGCACATACTATTCCCGGATGCACGAGGCGAAGTTCCTGATGGGGGCCATCGCTGGGGCCATGGCGGAGAACAACAGGCTGACCTATATCGCGGATTACCCTATTTTCGGCTCCATCGCTAATATCAACGCCTTCGCCCTGGGAGCGAAGATGATCAATCCCCGGGCCAAGGTCTATCTGGTGTGGTCTTCCATGAAGGAGACGGACATGGAGAAGGAGATGCGGGAGACGGCGTCGGCCTGTATCTCGGGCCGGGATATGGTGATTCCGGAGGAGGCGTCCCGGTTCTTCGGCATCTACCATGTGGAAGGCGGGCATCCCAGGAACCTGGCCATGCCCCTGTACCACTGGGGGAAATTCTATGAGGAGCTGATCCGGACGATCATGGACGGCACATGGAAATACGATGACAACGCGTCCACCACCAAGGCGATCAACTACTGGTGGGGCATATCGGCAGGCGTCATCGATGTGGTCTGCTCCAGGCATCTGCCCATCGGCACCAGGCGCCTGGTGGAGCTGCTGAAGCATACCATCAGCGCGGAGGAATTCAATCCCTTCTCCGGCATCCTGTACTCCCAGAACGGGGTGGTGCAGGACGACCCGAACCGGGTGATGCTGCCTGAGGAGATCATGACCATGGACTGGCTGGCGGAGAACGTCATCGGCTCCATCCCGAAGAAGGAGGAGCTGAAGGAGCAGGCGGAGCCGGTCATCAAGCAGCAGGGCATAACGAGCGGAAGCTAGTACCGATTGCGCAAGGATTCGTGCATCGGGGTACCGGAATGCTTTCGCGGCACCCGGCAGGGCAGGGGTACAAAAGGGAAGCAGGAAGTTCCGGACGGCTACGCTGGCACAGGACGGAAGGGAAACAGGGATTGGCATGAAGATTTTGGTAATTGCGGACGAGGAGTCGAAATATCTGTGGGACTTTTTTGAGAAGAGCAAAGTGGAGGGAATCGACCTTATTATTTCCTGCGGCGATTTGGATCCGCGCTATCTTTCTTTTCTGGTGACCCTTGCCAATGTGCCCGTGCTGTATGTGCACGGCAATCATGACAAGAAATACGCGCAGGTGCCGCCGGAGGGCTGCACATGCATTGAAGACGAGATCTTCGTCTATCAGGGGGTGCGCATCCTGGGGCTGGGGGGCTCCATGCGCTACAAGCCGGGGCCTCATCAATACACGGAGAGGGAGATGAAGTGGCGGGTCAGGAAGCTGGGCTTTCAGCTGTTCAAGAAGCGCGGCTTCGACATCCTGGTGGCCCATTCCCCGGCCTATCAGCTCAATGACGGGCGCGATCTCCCCCACCAGGGATTCCAGGTCTTCCGGACGCTGATGGAGAAATACCACCCCAAATATTTCCTCCACGGCCATGTGCACATGTCCTACGGGAGGCAGCACAAGCGGTACGACAAGTACATGGACACGCATATCATCAATGCGTTTGAGAGATGCATCATTGACACGGATGACGAAAATCCGCAGGAACATATCCGATAGACCGCTTTCCGGCGGGACATGGATTCCGGGGATGCGGAATCGGATTGTTGGAGACAGCAGATATCGGCAGCTCTCTGCGGCCGCCGTGAATAAGGAGGGAAAAGATGACCGTCAATCTATCGAGGCAGGAAGCCCTGGAGCTTCTGAAAAAGTACAACAAGGAACCTTTCCACATCCAGCATGGCCTTACCGTGGAAGGCGTCATGCGGTATTTCGCCAGGGAGAACGGATACGGGGAGGACGAGGAATACTGGGGCATCGTAGGCCTGCTCCACGATATCGACTTCGAGCTCTATCCGGAGCAGCACTGCTCGAAGGCGCCGGAGCTTCTGCGGGAGGCAGGGGTTTCCGAGGAGGCGATCTATTCCGTCTGCAGCCATGGCTACGGCATCTGCAGCGACCTGGAGCCGAAGCACCCCATGGAGAAGATTCTGTTCGCCTGCGACGAGCTGACGGGGCTGATCGGGGCGGCAGCCAGGATGCGCCCCTCCAAGAGCGTCATGGACATGGAGTTATCCAGCCTTAAGAAGAAGTTCAAGGACAAGCGGTTCGCCGCGGGCTGCTCCAGGGAGGTGATAAAGGAGGGCGCGGAGCGCCTGGGCTGGACGCTGGACGAGCTGCTGGAGAAGACTATTTTGGCCATGCGTTCCTGCGAGGAGAGCATACTCTCTTATGAAGAGAGCGTGGACCGGGAGATGGGGCTGTAGGGGGATGCATGAAAACCAGACCAGGCTTTGACCGGCCTTTTTCTGAAGCATATCGCCATCATCGCCGTCCCGGTGGCCCTGCAGAACCTGCGGTGAAATGCAGGAGAGGGATTTGAAGATTTTATCGAAATAGAGATAATCCAGAACCGGAAGAATAGGATTGCTTTTTCTCCAAAAAGGAGTATAATAAAAGAAAAAATTACAAACTGTAATATTTTAGTGAAAAAGGAACATAATATTATTAGTTACAGATAGGCTGTGGAATAGTTTCTGAAATATAGTAAAGGACATGACGATGGGAAATCTATTCTATTTACTGAATTTAAGTGTTTCCGGGATTAAGTGTATTGAAAAGGAAGTGCGGCTGGATTTTTATAAAAAGACCGTAGATAAGGATTTTGATCCGGAAAAGTACAGGGTGAAAGCTATCTACGGTGAAAATGGTTCCGGGAAATCGGCGATTGTGACTGCCGTCAAGATATTTCGGGATTTGATAATGTTTGAAAATTACCTCAAAGAAACTAAAACACAGATATTCTTGAACGAAATTATAAATAAAAAGACGCAGATTTTCCGATTAAGCTGTGAATTCATTGTAAATGCAAGCAATCCAAGAAACGTTTATCGATACTCTATTCAATTAGGAAAGGGTGGGAATGGCCTGTTTGAAATTCAGCAGGAAGCATTGGAAATGAAAAACGGCAATTATGCCAATAATAATTTTAAGGTTATATTTGAAAGCAGGAGCGGAGAGCTGGCACAGATTAATTGTGCGGACAACGGCAAGGCATGGATAGCGAAGAGGTCCATTAATCTGCTGTCTTCATCTTCGCTTGTGAATATCTATACTGCAAACGTAAAAGAACTGTCGTCAGAAGACAGCCGCGTGGATCGGGATTTCCTGTTCCATATCTTAATGTGTTCCTTGCTTGTCATTGGGCTAAGGGTGTACATTGGGGAGGAGGATCAGCATGAGTTCTATTTCCTACAGAAAAGGCTGAGAGAAAGCGGGGCAGACAACCAGGCCCTGACAGAGGAAATATTTGCAGATGGAAGTGGTTTGGACATTTTTTCCAGCGTCAGCGATAAAATCGTGGATAAGGAATATTTTGGCAAATATAAAGAAAAGGTAGATTGTCTGACCAGATTCATTCGCATTTTTAAATCAGACTTGGTGACGATAGACATAGATGCAAAGGAGAATGGCGATTCATATGTGTGCGATTTAAATCTGAATTATGGTGATTATGTCATCAATAAGGAATTCGAGAGTACCGGAATCAAAAAGCTGATAAGGCTCTTCGACTGCTTCTCGGCAGCGAGCAATATGGGGATTGTATTCGTGGATGAAATGGACGCGAATCTGAACGATGTCTATCTGTGCAGGCTGATAGAGTATTTCATGTATTATGGAAAGGGGCAGTTGTGTTTTACCACCCATAACCTGGATCCGATGACGGTACTGAAAGAGAACAGGAATTCCATTGATTTCCTTTCGAGCGATGGGCATCTGGTGTCCTGGACATCCAGGGGGAACGCATTGCCGGATAATTGTTATAGAAACGGCATGATAGAGGACTCTCCGTTCAATATCGATGCGACGGATTTCGTTGGAATCTTCGGGGAGTGAGCGGTATGGCGATTCAACTGATTTTTTGCGTGGAGACCAACAAACGGGCGGACACGGACAGCATATACCTTTCGGAGACAATAAATCATCTGTATTTAGTAAATAACAAAACTAAAATCAGCAAAGTGTACCTGAATACGAAGACAAGGTACAAGGCAAAGGATGTCATGAAGGAGATTGCCGGGAAGACGAAGGCATTTACTATCGGGGAAACCAAGGTCATTTATTGCATCGACACGGACGAGTATGAAAAGGATGCCGAGCATAAAAGGGAGCTTGATGAAATCAGGCGGTTTTGTAAAGAGGGCGGCTATAATCTGATTTGGTTCTGCCATGATGTGGAGGATGTCTATCTGGGCAGAAGGATTCCGGATTCCGCAAAGGTGCAGGAAGCGTCGGCATTTCGGAGAAAGCGGAAAATAGAGGAGATGGATTTCAGAAAGCTGGCCTGTACTGCGGAAAGGGTACATACAAGCAATATCCTGAACATTCTGGACGGGTATCTGCCAAGGAAGCCGCCGGTCTTGCCGCCTAGCTGACGCTCAAATTCGCATACTTCTTCGGCGAAACCCCCACGGCCTTGGTGAAGGCCTTGAAGAAACTGCTGTAATCGCCGAAGCCGCTCTTCTCAAAGGCATCCCCCACGCTGTCGCCCTCGTTCAGATGGGCCTTCGCGATGCTGATGCGGCGGGCGGTGACGTACTTGTTGATGGTGGTGCCGGTGGCCTGCTTGAAGATGCGGCAGATGTAGGACTCGCTTAGGAAAAAGTGGGCGGCCAGCTGTTCCACCGTGATGCCCAGGGAGATGTTCTGGTTGATGTAGGCCAGGATGTCCTCCACCTGGCGGCTGTACTTGTACTCCACAGGGGCCGCCTGAGCAGCATTTGCGTTGGACAGTGTATTGATCAGCACCATCAGCTCCATGAAAGCGGCCCGCTCCACGATGTCGTGGGCGTAGCCCCTGGCGGAAATCATCTTGCTGACGTAATAGAGGAAGCGACTCTGGGCGGACTTGTCCAGGGAGACCTTGTGCTGGAAGCCGTCCCCACGGTTCGAGAAGCAGTAGTCCAGGTTCGTGTCCGGGGTGGATAGGTGCTTTACGTAATCCGGGTGGATGGACAGCACGATGCGCTCGTGTACGCTATTGTCGATTTGGGTCAGCTTGTGGCTCTCGTACTGGTTGATGATGAACAGATCTCCGGGGGCGATGGCGTAGAAGCGGTTGTCGATTAGGAACTGTTTTCCGCCGGAGATGGAATAGTACAGCTCATAGCAGTCATGGATGTGCATGTCCATGGCTTTTTCTTCTTGATAGAGATGGGCGATGGCGAAGGCCTTTGTACTGAGGCAGCGCTCTATGGCGGTCTTGCAGGAACTGAATTCTTCCATTGCTTCTCCTATGGGGGCAGTCGCCGTGGGGAAGCGAACAGGCCCCTGTGCTTACATGGCAGGAAACATGCAGATAAGTATGTAGTCGGCTGGCGGCCAGACAGGAGCTTCCCTATGGCCGGAAGCTGTCCTTCTCTGTCACCACATAAATGTCCTGCCCCGTCTTTTCCTCAAAGTGCGCTTTCAATGCCAGATTACTGTCCCATTTCGCCTGGGGATAGGAGCCGTAGCGCCGCTTTACATCCCCCATCCTCTCCTCGATATCCAACACGCCCTCAGCCCCCGCCAGGGAATCGCACAGTTGGATCAGCCTGTCATACTCATCCAGTGAAAGTGCTTCCAGGCCATTCCGAATCAGCGCCAGCTCCGACCCGGAGGTGTCGAAATTCCCGATATAGCCGTCCGTGGTGCGGTCGTGGAAGGAATGGGTCAGGCATATCTTCGCCGCCTCGTCATAGCCCAGGGACATCATATAAGTATAGCCGTCCGACACATGGCCTAAGTGCCTTACGCCGAACTTACGCTCGATATCGTGCAGCAGCCCTAGGATATAGGCCTTGTCCGGATCCAGGTCGCCGCATTCCTGAGCGATCCTCTCGGCACAGTGGGCAACCACGCGGCTGTGGTCTCCCCAGGGCCCGGGATTGCATTTTTCCGCTTCCGCCAGAAGCGCTTCCGCTTGTTCTCTTGTAGGTAGCATAGCTCCAAATCCTTTCTTTTTCTCCATTTTAACATAATGTTCAGGATTTGCAATATTCTGAGAAATATTTGAATAGAAATTGAGAATCCTTTCGTATATACTAAAAGTACAGTCACAGGTCGGCCAGGCGGTATTCCGGCAGAGAGGCACCCGGAGAGTGCCGGGACCGAAACGGGAAGAGGAATCGGGGGAACGTCCGGGAAGAGGAGATTTTAGAGAAAATTTATGGAAAAGCTTTCCTGTATATGTTATAATGTAAGGGCTTACATAGACATGCTTTTCTCCGAATTTTTCTAAAGAATCACATAGATGGACGGGACTGCATATTGGCATGAGACCAGAAAGAGAGGTGTAAAGGTGGAGCTTAGAACAGCAGTATCACCAAGGGATGTGAAGCATTATACCACGCAGCGCCTGAGAGAGGAGTTCCTGATTCAGAATCTCTTCGTGCCCGGGGAAATCAAGCTGGTATACAGCCACATCGACAGAATCATCACAGGTGCGGCGGTGCCTGTGGAACCCCTTACATTGACGGCAGGGGAGGAACTGAGGGCAGAATATTTCTGCCAGAGACGGGAGCTGGGCGTCATCAACATCGGCGGGGCCGGGAGGATCACCGTGGACGGCAGGGCCTGTCAGGTGGGCTTCAAGGAGGCCATGTACATCGGCATGGGCTCGAAGGAAATCGTGTTCGCCAGCGACGACGCGCAGAACCCGGCGAAATTCTACCTGAATTCCGCTCCGGCCCACAGGACATGCCCCACGGTGCTGATCAAGCCGGAGGGGGAGCCCGGGGAGGGCGTGGTCATCGTGAAGGACGAGAACAAGGTGGAGCTGGGCAGCCTGGAGGACGCCAACCACCGGGTCATCTGCAAGTACATCCTGCCCGGCCAGGTGGAGAGCTGCCAGCTGGAGATGGGCATGACGAAGCTGGCGCCGGGCAGCGTCTGGAACACCATGCCCTGCCATACACATGACAGGCGCATGGAGGTGTATCTGTACTTCGAGATGCCCCAGGACGCTTTCGTGATGCACTACATGGGCGAGCCCCAGGAGACCCGCCACATCGTCATGCGCAACGAGGAGGCCGTCATCTCCCCCAGCTGGTCTATCCACGCGGGCTGCGGCTCCAGGGCCTACACCTTCATCTGGGGCATGGTGGGAGAGAACCAGGACTTCGATGACATGGACGGCATCGCCATGAAGGATTTGATGTAAACTACAGATATGTAATGATTTTTACAAAAATTCATATGGAAGATTGCGGGAAAACAGGTTATAATCTAAGTAAAGGAGAAACAAAAAATGTCCGAATTCACGAACTTCTCACTGGAAGGAAAAGTAGCATTGGTAACGGGAGCGTCCTACGGCATCGGCTTCGCAATCGCTTCCGCCTACGCGGAGTGCGGGGCCACCATCTGCTTCAACGATATCAATCAGGAGCTGGTGGACAAGGGGCTGGCGGCCTATGAGGAGAAGGGCGTCAAGGCCCACGGCTATGTCTGCGACATCACCGATGAGGACGCGGTAAACGCCCTGGTGGCAAAAATCGAGGCGGAGGTAGGCGTCATCGATATCCTGGTGAACAACGCGGGCATCATCAAGAGGATTCCCATGACCGAGATGACGGCGGCCCAGTTCAGGCAGGTCATCGACATCGATCTGAACGGCCCCTTCATCGTATCCAAGGCCGTCATTCCTTCCATGATTAAGAAGGGCCACGGCAAGATCATCAACATCTGTTCCATGATGTCCGAGCTTGGCCGGGAGACCGTGTCCGCTTACGCTTCCGCCAAGGGGGGACTTAAGATGCTGACTAAGAACATCTGCTCCGAGTACGGCCAGTACAACATCCAGTGCAACGGCCTTGGACCGGGCTATATAGAGACCCCCCAGACCGCGCCGTTGCGGGAAGTGCAGCCGGACGGCAGCAGGCATCCTTTCGATCAGTTCATCTGTGCCAAGACCCCTGCCAACAGGTGGCTGAAGCCCGAGGAGCTCACCGGCCCCGCCGTGTTCCTGGCATCCGAGGCCTCCAATGCGGTGAACGGCCACATCCTGTACGTGGACGGCGGCATCCTGGCTTACATCGGCAAGCAGCCGCAATAAAAGTGTGTGAGTCTCACACAGAAGAATGCCCAAAGTGCGGGCATTCTTCAAGCGCGATTTTTGCGCTTTGTTTTGCACCAAGTTGCTAATAGTTATGTGAAGGAGGGTTCTATGAAAATCGCATTGATTAATGAGAATAGCCAGGCGGCTAAGAACGAGCTTATCTGCTCCACCCTGAAGAAGGTGGTGGAGCCTATGGGACATGAGGTGTACAATTACGGCATGTGCGGCGCGGAGGATCCCAATTCCCTGACCTATGTCCAGAACGGTATCCTGGCGGCGGTGCTGCTGAATTCCGGTGCTGCTGATTATGTCATTACGGGCTGTGGCACCGGGGAGGGCGCCATGCTGGCCTGCAACTCCTTTCCCAAGGTGCTCTGCGGCCATATCGAGTCCCCGCTGGACGCTTATCTGTTCTCCCAGGTGAACGACGGCAACTGCGTGGCCCTGCCCTTCGCCGAGAACTTCGGCTGGGGCGGCGAACTGAACCTCCAGTATATCTTTGAGAAGCTGTTCTGCGCGCCCGGTGGCGGCGGATATCCCCCTGAGAGGGTGGAACCAGAACAGCGCAACAAGAAGATTCTGGACAAGGTCAAGGAGATCACCCACACGGACATGGTGACCATCTTAAAGAACCTGGACAGGGAGCTGGTGAAGGGAGCCCTTTCCGGCGCGAAGTTCCAGGAGTGCTTCTTTGAGAACTGCAAGTGCGGGAAAATCGCGGAAGCGGTGAAAGAAGTCCTGGCATAAATGAAAAACAGTTAAAAAACATACGCCAAAGCCCAGAAGGAAGAGATTTCCGGGCTTTGGCGCACTGTGCGTGGCAGGGGCAACGCCGTTGCCGTCCCACAGCGGCTCTGTGCGAAAACAGACTAGATTCCACAGGTGCGGGCTGCCGGGAGCCTGCGGACTGAGGCAGGGCAGTTTCCGGCAGCGGAATGGGGAGGGCGGATGTACCCTGCATGAGAAGCGGAAAGTGTTTGGCAATAAATCATATCAAATTAGCATGCGAGTCATGCGGAAAAGAGGGAAAATGAACGCAGTATTAGAGCAAATCAGCAAAATCGGCATCGTGCCCGTCGTGAAGATCGACCGGGCGGAGGATGCGCTTCCGCTGGCAAAGGCCCTGTGCGCGGGAGGGCTTCCCTGTGCGGAGGTGACCTTCCGCACGGACGCGGCTGCGGAGGCCATAGGGACCATGACCACGAATTTCCCGGACATGTGCGTGGGAGCCGGGACTGTGCTGAACGCGGAGCAGGTGGACGCTGCGGTGGCGGCAGGCGCGAAGTTCATCGTCAGCCCGGGACTGAATCCCAGGACGGTGAAGTACTGTATCGAGAAGGGTGTGCCCATTACCCCCGGCACCTCCAGCCCCTCCGACATCGAACAGGCTATCGAGCTGGGGCTGGATGTGGTGAAATTCTTCCCGGCGGAGCAGTCCGGCGGCCTGGCCAAGATTAAGGCCATGGCGGCGCCCTATGTGAACATGAAGTTCATGCCTACCGGCGGCATCAATGCCAAGAACCTGACCTCCTACCTGGATTTTGACAAAATCATTGCCTGCGGCGGCTCCTGGATGGTGCCCGGCGACCTGATTAACGCGGGAGAGTGGGACAAGATTGAACAGCTCACCAGAGAGGCCGTCCAGACCATGCTGGGCTTCGAGCTGGTGCATATCGGCATCAATTCGGAGAGCAAGGAAGAGGCCGACAAGACTGTGAACCGCCTGGCATTCCTGTTCGGTCTGCCTGTGAAGGTGGGCAGCGGCGGCAGCTTCGCGGGCACGATCGCGGAGGTACTGAATACCCATGGCAGAGGGACCCACGGCCATATCGCCATCCGCACCAACTATATCGAGCGGGCCATCAATTATATGACCACCGTGCTGGGCGCGGAGTTCCATGAGCCCATCTTGCGCCCTGACGGCAAAATCAACGCCATCTATCTGAAAGAGGAGATTGGAGGGTTTGCGGTGCATCTGCTACAGAAATAAGCGAAAAAGATTTTCTATGCCCGCAAAGAGGACGCAAGGCATATCTCTTTGGTGCGGATGAAAACGCCGCAGGCGGCATGGGCGGATATGCAAATGTTTCAGATATGGCAGTAGGAGTTTTGAGATAAGAAAGGATACAGACATGGCTAAAGTGATTACGATGGGTGAGATTATGCTGAGGCTGTCCACCCCCAATTTTGAGAAGTTCATCCAGGCAGACGAGTTCGACATCAACTATGGCGGCGGCGAGGCCAATGTGGCAGTGTCCCTGGCCAATTATGGCCACGACGCGGAGTTCGTCACGGCGGTCCCCGACAATGAAATCGGCGAGTGCGCGGTGGCTGCCCTGCGCAAGTACAATGTGGGCACGAAGCATATCGCCAGGTGCGGCGAGCGGCTGGGCATCTATTATCTGGAGAGCGGCTCCTCCATGAGGCCCTCCAAGGTGGTCTACGACAGGGCCCATTCCTCCATCTCTACCGCCACGGCTGCTGATTTTGATTTCGATGCAATCTTCCAGGGGGCTGACTGGTTCCATTTCACCGGCATCACCCCCGCTGTGTCCGATGCCGCAGCCGTCCTTACCGAGGAAGCCCTGAAGGCGGCCAAGAAGCACGGCGTGAAGGTGTCCGTGGACCTGAACTTCCGCAAGAAGCTCTGGTCCTCCGAGAAGGCCCAGAAGGTCATGAAGAACCTGATGCAGTATGTGGACGTGTGCATCGGGAACGAGGAGGACGCGGAGCTGGTGCTGGGCTACAAGCCCGGCAAGACTGACGTCACCAGCGGCGACCTGGAGCTGGCCGGGTACAAGTCCATCTTTGAGCAGATGGTGGCCGACTACAACTTCGAATACTGTGTGTCCTCCCTGCGGGTGAGCCATTCCGCCTCCGACAACGGCTGGTCCGCCTGCATCTACTCCAGGGATACCAAGGAGTTCTACCACTCCAAGGAGTACAGCATCCATCCGATTGTGGATCGCGTGGGTGGCGGCGACTCCTTCGCGGGCGGCGTGATTTGCGGGATGCTGGACGGCAAGGACTTCAAGGCGGCGCTGGAGTACGGCGTGGCGGCTTCCGCGCTGAAGCACACCATCCCCGGGGATTTCAACCTGGTGAGCCGGAAAGAGGTGGAGACTTTGGCGGGCGGCGATGCCTCCGGGCGGGTGCAGCGCTAAGCAAAAAAGTATCAAAAAACGTACTCAGGGGTATACAGGACATGCTTTTTTGACGATATATAAATATAGAAGAGCTTATGCAGGGCTGCTGGGATAAAGATACCGGCGGCCTTGTGTGGTTACATTTACGAGAAGCATAAGGAGGATAAAAAAGATGGGTTCGTATTACAAGCATACCAGGACGGAGAGCGCCAAGGTGCCCTATTCCTTCCGGTGTGAGCAGTGCATGAAGGACAGCGGGACCAGACAGGCCACTATCGTCGGCAACGAGGCAGTCCACAACAGCATGTCCAGGAAAATTTCCCAGAAAGAGGAGGCTAATATGCAGAAGGAGGCTTTCCAGAAGCTGAAGAACGCCCTGCAGGAGGCCTACGAGAATGCCGAGGGGAAGCATATCTATGCAAAGGAGTTCAATGATATCTGCCCTCATTGTGGGAAGCCCCAGTCCTGGGCGGTGGCGAATCTGAAGAACAAGCTCTTCGAGAATTCCATCGTCAGCGTTATCGTGGGACTGATTTTTGCAGTGGGCAGCTATTTCTACATAAAGAGCGAGCCCGGCAGGTTCGAGGAGTCCTGGCAGTTAGGGGTGCCTATCGGCATCATGGCCGTGGCCGTGATCATCGCTATTCTGCTCTTCGCCATCAACATGGTGAAGATGAGCTCCAAGAACAAGAAGACGGCGAATGTAATGCAGAAGAACCTTCCCGACATCCAGTGGGATGCGGTAGAGGGCATGATCGATATGAGCAGGGTCTAGTATCCCAGTGCATGGTGTACTGGTCTCCCAGGGCGCGGGCGGCTGTCCGCGCCTTTTTGCCGCACAGGAAAGTTTTTCATGATGTTTTTTTACAAGTTTGACACATCTTTATGATAGAATCGGTTGATGACAGAGGAAATCTGGTCAGGAGGTGGCGCTGTGACGGACATACTGGTGGTGGAGGACGATGAGGCGATTGCCAATCTGATCTGCGTGAGCCTAAGCGCGGAGGGCTACCGCTGCACCTGTGCCCGGGACGGCATGGAGGGCGCGGATTACATCGAGCGGCAGTCCTTCGACCTGGTGCTCCTGGACATCATGCTTCCGGAGGTGGACGGCTATGAGCTCCTGGAATACATCAAGCCCACCGGTACCCCGGTGATCTTCCTCACGGCAAAGGGCAGCATCGAGGACAAGGTGCGGGGGCTGCGGGCCGGGGCGGACGACTATCTGTCAAAACCCTTCCAAATCGGGGAGCTCCTGGCCAGGGTGGAGGCCGTGCTGCGCAGGCTGGGAAAGGGAGAGCGGCAGCTGGAGGTAGGGGACGTGAGCGTCCGTCTGGATTCCAGGCAGGTGCTCAAGAGCGGCGTTGCCCTTACGCTGACGGTGAAGGAGTTCGACCTGTTAGTGGAGCTGATGCGGAACCGGAACATCGCCCTGTATCGGGAGCAATTGTACGAAAAGGTCTGGAAGGAGCCCTTCAACGGGGAGACCCGGACGCTGGACAGCCATATCCAGAGGCTGCGCAAGAAGCTGGGCTGGGAGGATCGGATCCGGACGGTGTTCCGGATAGGCTACAGGCTGGAGGGATAGCATGCGCCTCTTTACGAAAATCTTTTTATGCGGGACTTTGGTCTTAAGTCTGGCATTTTCTGTCTCGGGATATTTTCTGCTCCATTTTTCATGGGAAAGCAGCATGGCAAGGGAAGCGGATTTCGCTTTGAAGCAATACCAATACGACAAGTTCACCATCCAGTCGGCGCTGCTGACGTACACGGATTTCGAGATGTCCCTTGCGGTATCCTGGGAGGATGCCGCGGACAGGGGACAGATCACCACCTGGTGGGAGGATGCCCCTGGGGGGACTGTTGTCTCTTCGGGGGAGGAGGGGGAGAAGTGGTCCGTGAAGGGAGCGGAGCAGATATTTGACCGGGAATCGGCGGCGGAGCTGTTCCGTACCCTGGCGGAGGATGTGAGCCTGCCCGCGGCCTTCTTTACAGGGGACGGGACCCTTCTCTATTCCGGGATAGAGGGGCTGGACGCCTCCTTCCTGGAGGAGCTGTCGGAAGATGCCCATGTGTACCGGTTCCGGGAGACGCCGGAGGGGAGCTTCCTCCTGGTGGGAAGCGTGCTGGAGCGGGGAAAGCTGGAGCTGACGGCCGGGATATGGGACGAGGGGGACGTCGGAGATCAGGGGGCTGTGGAAGCCGAAGGCCGGGACAGGGAGGAGAACGGACCGGATGCGGCGCAGGCTGATGTACAGGCCAGACCGGATGCTGGAGCTGCGGCAGCTCCGGACGCGGCGCAGGCGGCTGTCCGGGGCATGGAGGAGGCCGGAAAGGAGGCCGACGCCCAGACCGCGGACCTGGGCACAGCACAGGAGGGGACATGGTATGAGACGGAAGGCGCCGCCCGGGACATTGGAGCCCCGGGGGACGGAATCCGCTTCGTGACCCAGTGGGATGTGAGCAAGACCGTGAGGCAGCAGGAGATCCTGCAGCAGTATTTCCTGCGCTGCTATTTGGCGGCGGTTCTGGTGGGGATGGGGCTGCTGGGGCTTCTGTCCGCTCTCCTGACAGGTCCCCTGAAGCGGATGTCCCGGGCGGCGGGACGGATGGCCCAGGGGGACTATGAGGAGCGCCTTGCCGTCAAGGGCCGGGATGAGATCGGGGAGCTGGCGGAGAGCTTCAACCGGATGGCGGAGGCCGTGGAGGAGAAGGTGGAGGCGTTGTCCAGGGCGGCCAGGGAGCGGGAGGATTTCGTGGCCAATTTCGCCCATGAAATGAAGACACCCATGACTTCTATTATCGGCTACGCGGATATGCTCTACCAGAGGGAGCTTTCCAGGAAAGAGGTGCGGGACGCCTCCTGGTACATCTGGAACGAGGGGATGCGTCTGGAGGCCCTGTCCCTGAAGCTGATGGACCTGACCGTTCTGGGGCGGCAGGACTTCCCTCTGCAGGAGATGGCCGCGGAGGAGCTGCTGGCGGACGCGGCGGGGGGCCTGGAGCCTTTCTTTGCGGAAAAGGGGGTGTCATTCGCGCTGTGGGCAGATCCGGCCTATATCCGGGTGGAGTACGACCTGTTCAAGACCCTGCTGATCAACCTGCTGGACAATTCCGTCAAGGCGGGCTGCACCAGGCTTGCGCTGTCAGGGACCCGGGAGCGGGAGGGGGGATACCGGATATGCGTCAGGGACAATGGCTGCGGCATGGAGGAGGAAGAGCTCTCCCGGATCACGGAGGCCTTTTACATGGTGGACAAGGCCAGGAGCAGGAAGCAGCACGGGGCAGGGCTGGGGCTCGCCCTGGCCGACAGGATCGCCAGGATCCACGGAAGCAGGCTGGAGTTTAGGAGCAGAAAGGGCCAGGGGACAGAGGTGAGCCTGCTGTTCTCCTGTGCGGAGACGGAGATGGTAGATGAAGAATAAAAGGAGTTTGCTTGTAAATCTGTCGGGCGTGGCGCTGGCGTTCGCCATCGCTTTCGGCGGAATCTTCGCGCTGTGGAGCAGGCTGGACAGAGAGCGGGCGCAGCTTCTGTCAGGGGGCGGGCAGGTAGGGATTCCGGCCGTGACTGATGCTGTGATGTCCCAGAGCATCGGCGTGGTGGACGTGAAGATAAAGGCGGCGGATTTAAGCCAGGAGGAGCTGCGCCGGGCGGTGCTGTGCCTGGAGAGCGCATCGGAGAAATACCCCCATGAGCCCGTGCCCGGGCAGCTGTCCATGACAGAGGCCACCCAGAGCGGCATGGTCTGGCTTGGGGATTTCCTGCTGCCCCGCCTGGACAGGGAGGGGATGATTCCGAAAGAATACAGGCTGAGCTGCTATCTCTGGGCCGATAGCCAGGCGGAGGCCGGCGAGGGGGCGGCGGATCCGCTGTCCGGCTACTGGGAAGTGTCCTTTGCCGGGGAGGAGCTGGATGCGGTGCTGTTCCTGAACGCTGTGACCGGGCAGGTGCTGCGGGCATGGATCGCGCTGCCGTATCCGGAGGGGGAGCATCCGGATGAGGAGCGTCTGACAGAGCTTTTGGAGGATTACGCGGATTCCTTTGGCGTGGAGGCCGGGTATGCGATTTCCATGGCGGAGGCCGGGATGTCCGATTCCGTATACGCGACGGAAAAACAGGGAACGGAGGGCGGCGGGACAGAAAGCGGCGGGACAGAAAGCAACGGGACAGAAAGCTTCGGAGCCGGAGACGGGGAAACGGACAGCCCCGGGCAGGGCGGCGGAGAGGGCTGGGGATTCCGGCTGCGCGTAGAGGATCAACGGATGGCGGTCTGCCTGGAGGCCGGGGATGCCGTAGACGCCGGGATGCCCCTGGCGGAGAGCGGGAAGGCCCTGTGCCTTGCCCTGTACCTGGAGACGAAGCCTCCGGAAGATTAAAGGCCCCCGGGGCTTTGTGAAAAAAATGTGAACCCTCCGGATTTTACAACTTAGGCACAACTCCTCCGCAGCTCCTTGACATCTGCCTGATATGATACGCGAAGCGAAGGAAAGACAGGTTCGCGGTAAATAAGGAATCGCGGGAAAGATGCGATTCCCAATAAAGTCAGGAGGTAACAGAGAATGGAGAAGCGGAAAAAGCGGAATGGGCGCGGCGTCAGGTGGATTGCCGCCCTGCTGCTGTCGGCGCTGCTGGCGGGCGCCCTGAGCGGCTGCGGCGGGAGCGCGCCGGGAGGAGACGGCGCAGGGGAAGGCGGCGCGGGAGGAGACGGCGCGAAAAGCGGCGCGGAAGGCTCCAAGGCGGCGGACGGGGGTTCCCCCGGACAGGACGGCAAGGGCAGATATGTGGAGATCCAGGAGAGCCTGCCGGAAGAATTGGACGGCTGGTCAATCGTACAGATCTATACGGCAGACGGGAAGCTCCGCCTCCTGGCCACCAAAGAGGAGGGCGACAAGGCCGTCCTGCGGGAGTGGGAGAAACAGGAGGAGGGCCTGACGGATGTGACCCAGAGCTGGCTGGCGGACATGGAATTCCGCTGTATTGGGGGCTGGCTGGATGTCCGGCTGGCCCAGGGAAAGGACGGCGGACAGTATCTGTATGCCGGCTACCTGGCGGAGGGCGAGGAAGACTACAGGGGGCATCTGTATAAAGCCGAGGGAGGCGCGGCGGTGGAGATCACGCCTCAGAAGTGGACAGTCCCCAATGAGGAATTCGGCAGCTATGAAATGGTACAGGGCCTGGCGGTGCTGGACAACGGCAATATAGTCGCCGTCTCCTACACCTCAGTGGACATTCTGTCAGGGGAAGACGGAAGCGTAATAGAAACCGAGAAGCCCGCCGTTTTCTATGAGGGCGGCGTGATAGCGGACGGAGAGAATGCCTATCTGCGGGCCTCTGACGGAGGCGGCGGCTATATCGAGAAGCGCCAGGGCGGCAAGGCCGCAGGCGCGGTGCAGATTCCCTATCCCGCATCCGATTCCGGGGCGTCCGAAAGCGGAGACAGGATGATGACCTTCAGCAGCAATGTCAGCCTGGCGCTGGCGGCGCTTCCGGACGGCACCTTGATCGCCGGGAGCAAGGACGGGCTGTTCCGCATGGATCCCGGGGCTGAGCCGGGGCAGTGGGAGCTGCTTGTGTCCGGCCAGGAGACTGATTTCGCCATGTCGGATCTGTGGTGCACGGATTTCGCGGCGTTTGAGGACGGGAGCGTCTACGCCCTGTTCGAGTCGGAGGAGGGGCAGAAGCTGAACCGCTATGAGTATGACCCGGAGGCGGTGTCGGAGGTGACGGAGGTGCTGAAGCTCTATACCGTGTACGAGAGCTCCCTGCTGAACCAGGCGGCGGCCAAGTACCACAAGGCCCACCCGGAGGTGCTGATTGAGATTCATAACGTGTATCCGGCTTACTACCCGGACAGCGTTGACTACAATGCTGTATACCAGGAGCTGAACACCATGCTCATGGGGGATGAGGCGCCGGACATCGTGATGATGGATCATCTGGACATGGATTCCTACGCGGACAAGGGCCTGCTGGCGGATCTGGAGGACGTGGTGGGCCCCATGGAGGAGAGCGGGGAGCTTCTGTCCAATATTACAGGCATATACAGACGGGAGGACGGCAAGCGGTACGTGGTGCCCCTACAGTTCGCCATGGACCTGGCCCTGGGAAGGGACATTACGGTCCAGGATATGGCCACCATGGAGTCCCTGGCAGAGTTCCTGTCCCGGGCGGAGGAGCCCTATATGGCATCCCGGACGGTGGCCGGGCTGGTGGATGAGTTCTACCCCTATTTCTGCGCCGAGATCGTGGACGGCAAGCAGCTGGACAGGGAGGCTATGGGGAGGTATCTGGAGTACCTGAAAGCGATCGGGGACAACTGCGGGATTGTGGCGTCAAATCCTGAGGACGTCACGTCCTACGGCGTATTCGGCCTGGCCGGGAAGGCGAAGTTCGCCCTCAGCCGGATGAGCGGCTTTACGGACGGCATGCTGTCCATGTCCATGGTGGATTATATCAAGGGGGACTTCACGGCCTTTGAGAACCGCTTCGAGCCCCTGGTGCAGGCGGGAATCTGCGCCAAGAGCCGGTATGTGGACAGGGCGAAGGACTTCCTGCGGTTCGCCCTGTCGGAGGAGATCCAGAACCTGGAGTACAACGGCTTCCCGGTGAACCGCAAGTCCATGGAGCATCAGGCGATGAAGGACCGCTCGGAATTCGCCATGGTGACCTCCGTGGCAGGGGACGACGGCAGCTTTGTAGAGTTCGAGAGCGAGCCCTACTCCAAAGAGACGGCGGACCGGCTGGTCGCCCTGTGCGAGGGGCTGGATAAGCCTGTGGGAGAGGACGCGAAGATCCGGGAGGTGCTGATTGAGGCCCTGGGCGGCTATCTGGAGGGCTCACGGTCCAGGGAGGATACCGTACAGAAGATAGAAGACGGCCTGAAGATGTATTTAGCGGAATGAGATGGAAACGTATTGAAGTAGATTGAAACATATTGAAACATATTGAAACATATTGAAGCTGCCCCGTCATGATTTCGAACCTGGAATCTGGCGGGGCATTTTAGTAAAAAAAGTAAATTAACTCTTTATCTTCCGTCCGAAATAGTATATACTGATAGCACATGGAAAAACGTGAAAGTCAATCCGGCAAATTCAAGGAAAGAGAGGAATGGAAATATGTACGATTTTTCTATCGGCGTAATGCTGGAATCCTTCCGGCTGCCCACTCCGGTGGCGCTTAAGAAGGCAAAGGAGATTGGCGCGACAGGCATACAGATGTACGCGGTGGACGGCGAGCATGCCCCGGAGCAGCTCACAGGTGGGAAGAGGAGAGAGCTTCTGGACATGGTGAAGTCGGAGGGGCTGGTGTTCTCCGCCCTCTGCGGGGATCTGGGAAAGGGCTTCCACAATGCCGAGCTGAATCCGGGACTGATTGAGAGGTCCATGCGGATTTTGGATCTGGCCAAGGACCTGGAGACGGACATCGTCACCACCCACATCGGCGTAGTCCCCGCGGATCCTGGCCATGACCGCTACAAGATCATGCAGGAGGCATGCTTCAAGCTGGCCGAGTACGCGGATTCTCTGAACGCGCATTTCGCCATCGAGACAGGACCCGAGGAGTCCGCTACATTGAAGCAGTTCCTGGACGGCCTCCACTCCACCGGCGTTGCGGTGAACTTAGATCCCGCCAACCTGATCATGGTCACCGGCGACGACCCTGTGCAGGCGGTACATAATCTGAAGGACTATATCGTGCACACCCATGCCAAGGACGGCGTGCGCAACTACTACCGCGACCCCGAGGAGGTCTATGGCCTTGTGGAGGCTGAGATGCTGGCCAGCCCTTCCTTCGCGGAGCTTCCCCTGGGCCAGGGCGGCGTGGACTTTGGGAACTATCTGAAGGCCCTGGACGAGATAGGCTACCACGGCTTCCTGACCATCGAGCGCGAGGTGGGCGACGACCCGGAGAAGGATATCCGCCTGGCCGTAGATTTCCTGAATGGTTTGATGAGATAAAATAGGAAGCGCAGCGACTTATACTGCATAACGCTGAATACTGCCTAATGCAATCAAGCGATTGAACCAGTCAGCGTTATGCAGTCTGGTTTCACGGCAAGTGAAATCGTTAAGCAGTATAATACAATAGAAAGCAGGCTTTCTATTGTCATGAATAGGAGGACTTCGAGATGAAATTTTCTGTCAGTGTATATAGCTTCATGCAGTATATCCAGGACGGCAGGCTCACGCCCTTTTCCTGCATCGAAAAGGTAAAGGAGATGGGCTTCGATGCGATCGAGTACGTGGACTTCGTGTTCCCCAAGGATGAAGACCCGGCAGAGTACGCGAAAAAGCTCCGGGCGGAGGCCGACAGGGTGGGCCTGGCCATCTCCAACTATGCCGTGGGAGCGGACTTGTTAGGAGGCAGCGAGGGCAATCTGGAGGCCGAGGTGGAGCGCCTGAAAGCCCAGGTGGACATCGCCGCCATCTTGGGCTGCCCCACCATGCGCCATGATACGATATTCGCGATTCCGAACAGAACCTACCATGGATACGACAATGTCCTGGAGCGCCTGGCAAAGGGCTGCCTGGCCGTGACGGAGTATGCGGCACAGAAGGGCATCAAGACCATGACGGAGAACCACGGCTTCATCTCTCAGGACAGCCTGCGGGTGGAGAAGCTGATCAACACGGTGGCGAACGATAATTTCGGCCAGCTGGTGGACATGGGCAACTTCCTGTGCGTGGACGACGACCCGGTGACGGCGGTGGGCAGATGCGCACCCTACGCATTCTACGTCCATGCCAAGGACTTCATCGTCAAGAGCGGCCAGGCGGCCGATCCGGGCCAGGGCTTCTTCCTCTCCAGGGGCGGCAATTTCCTGCGCGGCACGGTGGTGGGACACGGAGACGTACCTGTAGTACAGTGTCTGCGGGCCCTGAAGGGTGCAGGATATGACGGATACATAGCCATCGAATTCGAGGGCATGGAGGACTGCCTGAAGGGTGTGGCCATCGGCCTGGAGAACCTGAAGAGATACGTGGCGGAAGTGTACGGAGCGTGAGAAGGCTGCCCGAGGTACAGGCATTCTTCCGGGCTTGCGGCAGTTTGACGACAGCCGGGCCGGCGCATATGGAAAGGGGCTGCCGCTTTGCGGCGGCCCTGATTTATGACGGCGGCTGACAGCATAGGAGGAGACCATGGAGTGTTATAAATTCAAGCGGGCCCAGGCTGTCTGGGCCAGGGGCCGTGAGGAGGAGATGAACTGCGAGCTGGCCTTCCGGGCGGTGATCCCGGCAGGGGCCGTGGAGCTGCACCTGGCGGCTTCATCGATATACCGCCTCTGGATAAACGGCAGGTTCGTGTGCGCGGGCCCGGCCAGAGCGGCCCACGGATTCTACAATGTAGACGAGATTCCCCTTTCCGGGAAGCTGACCCAGCCGGAGAACGTGGCTGTGATAGAGGTGGTGGGCTATAACGTGAACAGCTTCGACACCCTGGATCAGCCCGCGTTCCTGGCGGCGGAATACCTTCAGGGAGGCCAGGTGATTGCCTGCACCGCGGGGGAGGGGCTGAACATACATGAGCTGAAGCAGAGGGTGCAGAGGGTGCAGCGCTACAGCTTTCAGAGGGCCTTCGCTGAGTGCTATCGCCTGCGGGCGGAGAACAGAAGCTTCTATACGGAAAGCGCCTGGGAGAATCCGCAGCAGCCCCTGAACCTCGCCGTCCAGCCCGGCAAAAGGTTCCTGCGGCGAAGCGTCAGGATGCCGGAGTTCAAAAGGCTCTCCGCCAAAGCCCTGGTGGAGACAGGCCGCGTGGACTTTCAGCCAATCATGCCGAAGCCCGTGCTCTCCTGGGAGACAAAGAGCTTGGGGAATACGCTGAAAGGCTACCTTTCCCAGGAGCTGGAGGAGCGGCTGTCGGACGAGGGCCAGAGCATGGCCTTTTTGCCGTCACAGACGGCTTTGCCGGGCCAGCCGTTCCCGCTGCCCCTGGAGAACGGCTACGGCCTGTACGAGCTTCCCTTCAACGCCACAGGCTTCATCCGCCTGCAGGTGAGCTGCCAGCACCCCTGCACCGTATACCTGATGTTCGACGAGGTCTTGCTGGACGGAAAGCTGAACTTCCTGCGTATGAACGCCTACAATCTCTTCAAATACACCCTGGATCCAGGATGCCACGATATCCTGACCTTTGCGCCCTACACCATGAAATACATCCAGATAGCCGTAAAAGGCGAGGCTGTGCTGGAGGAGCTGGGCCTGGTGGAGTACAAGCACCCGCCCGTGCCCCGCAGGGTGAAGCTTTCCGGGGACATGGAGCTGGAGAAGATTTGTCGGGCCGCCCGGGAATCCTATCTCTCCAACGCCGTGGACGTGTTCATGGACTGCCCGTCCAGAGAGCGGGCGGGGTGGCTCTGCGACAGCTTCTTCACGTCCCGGGTGGAGCATGTGCTCACCGGGGAATGCCTGGAGGAGAGGGCTTTCCTGGACAATTTTCTCCTGGCAGAGAAATTCGATTATCTGCCGGAGGGGATGCTCCCCATGTGCTATCCGTCCGACCACAATGACGGCCTCTTCATCCCCAACTGGGCCATGTGGTTCGTGCTGGAGCTGGAGGAGTACCTGGAGCGCAGCGGGGACAGGGAACTGATTGACCGGGCGAGGCCCCGGGTCATGGGACTGGTGGACTACCTTGCCCCCTTTGAGAACGAGCACGGTCTGCTGGAGAAGCTGGATGGATGGGTCTTCCTGGAGTGGTCGAGGGCCAATGATCCCGACGTGGTGCAGGACGTGAACTTCCCCACCAACATGCTGTACATGAGGATGCTGGAGGCTGTAGCCGCCCTCTACGGGGAGGAGGGCCTGCGGGAGAAGGCGGCGTGGATGCGGAAAGTCATCAGAGAGCGCTCCCTCCAGGGCACATTCTACACGGACAATGAGCGCAGGACGGAAAGCGGCCTTGAGAACCCGGGCAACTGTACGGAGGTCTGCCAATACTACGCCTTCTTCACCGGCACGGCCACCAGGGAAGAGGACGGCGCGCTGTGGGAGACGCTGCTGCGCGGCTTCGGCCCAAGGCGCAGGGAACTGGGGCTCTACCCGGAGGTGGCCCATGCCAACGCCTTCATCGGCAACTACCTGCGCATAGAGCTGCTGTACCGGGAAGGCCTGTACCAGGATGTGGTGGACAACATCCGCGGATACTTTGCCAAGATGGCCGACCTGACAGGCACCCTGTGGGAGAACGATACCCCCTATGCCAGCTGCAACCACGGCTTCGCGTCCCATGTCATCTACTGGCTGGCGGGAATCTACGGAGTGGAGGAGGAAAAGCCATCCGCCGCCACATAAACGGCAGAGCGGAAAGTAATAAACGGCGAAAGAGGTAAAAAGAGGAGGAGAGCAGGTTGAAAAAATATATCTTAGAGGCATGCGTGGATTCCCCGGAATCCGCGGTGGAGGCCGCAGGGGGAGGGGCGGACCGGCTGGAGCTGTGCGCCAACCTGATCATCGGCGGCACCACCCCGGAGCAGGCATTGTATGAGAAGGTCAGGGAGCTGACGGACACCAGGATCCATGTGCTGATCCGCCCCCGGTACGGGGACTTCCTGTACACGGAGCATGAGTTCGGCATCATCCTGCGCAGCGTGGAGCTGTACAGGCGACTTGGCGCGGAGGGCGTGGTGGTGGGATGCCTTTTGCCGGACGGCTCCCTGGACACGGAGCGGATGAAGGCCCTCAGGGAGGCGGCGGGGGACATGTCCATGACCCTTCACCGGGCCTTCGACATGTGCGCGGACCCCTATGAGGCCCTGGAGCAGGCCAAGGGCCTGGGAGTCCAGACCATCCTCACCTCCGGCCAGAAGGCCGACTGCACACAGGGGCGGGAACTGATCGGCCACCTGGTGCGGGAGAGCGCCGGCCAGGTGGACATCATGGCGGGGGGCGGCGTGGACGCCGCCGTGATCCGGCAGATGGTTCCCGCCACGGGAGCGTCCAGCTACCATATGTCGGGGAAGACAGTGCTGGACAGCGGCATGGCCTACCGGAAGGAGGAGGTGTCCATGGGCGTGCCGGGGCTGGGGGAGTACGAGATCTTCCGCACTGCCCGGGAGAAGATCCGTGCCGCCAGGCAGGTGCTGAACGAGGCTTCACGGCCGCAAACCTGACATCGAAAAAAAGAATGGAGGAAAAAGGGATGCTGAAAGGGATACCGAAGATTTTGTCACCGGAGCTTTTGAAGGTGATGTGCGAGATGGGGCATGGAGACAGGATTGTAATCGCAGACGGGAACTTCCCCTCCGAATCCGTGGGGAAGGACGCCAAAGTGATCCGCATGGACGGGCATGGGGCCTGTGAGGTCCTGGAGGCCGTGCTGGAGCTGTTCCCGCTGGACACCTATGTGGAGAAGCCCGTGAACCTGATGGAGGTGGTGCCCGGGGACAAGGTGGATACCCCGATCTGGGGGGAGTACGAGAAGCTTGTAAAGGCCGCCGACGCCAGGGGGCCGGAGGCCATCGGCCACATTGAGCGGTTCGCCTTCTATGAGGAGGCCGCAAAGGCGTATGCCATCGTAGCCACCGGGGAGGGCGCGCTGTACGCCAATGTCATGCTGCAGAAGGGCGTAGTCTGAGGGGAAGGGGCTGTCGTATATGTACGGCGGCCCCTTTTGAAATATTTGACATTTTGGCTCCGCTGTTCTATGATAAATTTATACACAACAGCGACATGGATAAGGAGAACACACACATGGCAGGAAAGGATGCAAATGAAATTACCTATGATTCCATGACAGGGCTGAAGGACAGGGTGACCTTCTTCGCGGATGTGCGCAGAAGCGCCGCTGCCGGACAGGGCAGGCATATGGTGCTGATACAGCTGACTCAGCTCATGCGGATCAACCGGAAGCATGGCGCCACGGTGGGGGACGGGCTGCTTCGGGCCATAGCGGAATACCTGCGCGGGGTGGATCCGGCATACAGCGCCTACCGGATCGCCAATTCCCGGCTGACGCTCCTGGGGCCGGAGGACGACAGGACCCGGGTGGAGGAGCTGACGGCGCGGATCCAGAAGCGGTTCCAGGAGCCCTGGCCCATAGAGGACAGGGGAGAGCTGCACGAGGTCCAGGCGAAGGCTTTCGTCGTCCACTTCCCGCTGAAGCTGCGGGATACGGAGAACGACCTGGTGGACAAGATGAACTACGCGGTCTCCGTGTTCCAGGACAAGGCCAGGGAGGGCGTGCTCTTTTTCGGCGAGGGGCTGAACGAGGACATGCTGCACAGGCGGTACGTGATGGAGGAGGTCCGGTACGCGGTGGAGCAGGGGACCTTCCAGATATACTACCAGCCTATCTATGACTGCGGGGAGGGAAGGTTCACGTCGGCGGAATCGCTGGTCAGGCTGGTGACCAGGGACGGCGCTTTCCTCTCCCCGGGTGAGTTCATCCCCATGGCGGAGGAGAACGGGCTGATCGACGGGATCAGTTGGATCGTGCTGGAGAAGGTGTGCCGCTTTCTGGGAGGGCATACGGACCTGCCGATCGGGACGGTGTCGGTGAACATGACGGGCCAGCAGATTCTGGATCCTACGTTCATCAGGCGCATCGAGGAGAACCTGGAGAAATACCGTCTGGACGGCTCCCGCCTGCGGATCGAGATTACGGAGAGGACTGTGACGGACGACTTCGCGGAGGTCAGGAAGGTGATGGAATGCCTGGCCCTGAAAGGAATCCACTTTTACCTGGACGATTTCGGGACAGGCTATTCCAACCTGTCCAGCGTGCTGGCGCTGCCCTTTGAGGTGATCAAATTCGACCAGTCCCTGATACGGATGATGGTCGAGACGGACAAGGGGCTGAAGACGATCGGTCTGCTGGCGGAAATCATGCATGAAAATGACTGCAGCATCGTGGCAGAGGGCGTCGAGACGGAGGTTCAGGTGCGGAGCGCGCAGGAGCGCAGGCTGGACAGGATTCAGGGATTCTATTATGCCAAGCCCATGCCGGAGGAAGACCTGATGGTGTTTCTGGAGAACATGCGGAAGAACAGATAGGGAGGTGCCGGGATGAAGTTCATGCCTAAGAGATTGGACTATGAGTTGAGCCCCTATACAGGATTGACGCGGGAGAGCTGGCTGGAGGCGGGCATATACATGCTGGAGGGGATTTTTTCAAATATAGGCGATTTCCAAAAGCCGGTGGTCATGCCCAGGAAGGAGACGGAGATCACTTATCCCCACCTAAAGGATTCCCGGGAGGCCCAGGCCATCCAGCGCACTGCGGAGGTGTTCGAGGGGCTGACGCGCTCCTTCTTCATCGCGGCCCCTGTGATGGCCAATATACCGGATCTGCGGGTATGCGGGTATCCGTGCGCGGAATATTATAAAAATCAGGTCCTGCGGGTGTGCACCAAGGGGAATCCGCTCTATGTGGGCACCTATGAAGATCAGCAGCGGATCGCGGGAGACGGGGATCCTTTCCAGACTTTCCAGCAGACCGTGGAGACCTGCGCTCTGGTGATCTGCCTGTGGGTCAGCAAAAGGCAGATTTGGGACACCTATACGAAGGCGGAGAAGGACGTGATCGCGGCGTTTTTGGACAGCTATGCCCACGCCGGCACCGTGCCCCAGAACTGGCGGTTGTTCAACATGCTGGACATGGCGTTCCTGCATATGGAGGGGTATCCCATCCAAAGGGACATCATGCGCGACCATGCCCAGGCCGTCCTGGCCTACTATGCCGGGGACGGCTGGTATCGGGACGGGCACTCCTTTGACTATTATTCCTGCTGGGCCTTCAATGTATATGGGCCTATCTGGAACCTGTGGTACGGATATGAGAATGAACCGTACATCGCCAGACGGTTTGAAGAGAATTCCGATAAGCTGATGGAGACCTACGGGGACTTCTTCGACAGGGACGGCTGGACGAACATGTGGGGGCGAAGCAACATATACCGCAACGCCGCCACCAGCGCCTTTGATGGGAACCTGATGATGCCCCGGGGGAAAGCCGATCCCGGGAGGGCCAGGCGGATTTCCTCGGGATCCCTGATGCAGTTCCTGGGCAGGGAGGACTTCCTCTACCAGGGGGTGCCCACTTTGGGCTTCTACGGGCAATTCTCGCCGCTGGTGCAGGGATACTCCTGCGCGGAGTCCCCGCTCTGGCTGGGCAAGGCCTTCCTGTGCCTGCATCTGCCGGCGGAGCATCCTTTCTGGACGGCGAAGGAGAATAACGGTACGTGGGAAGAGCTGGGAGAGAAAGAGGTCAAGGTGACCTGCCTGGACGGCCCGGCCCTGTGCTTCTCCAACCATCAGGCCAACGGGGAGACCATCCTGCGGACGGGCAAGGTGGTGAAGCGCCCTGGGGACGTCCACGGGATGTGGAACTACTCCAAGCTCTGCTACAACACCAAGTATCCCTGGGAGGCGGAGCCCGATGGGCTGGGGACAGCGACAGGAGGGAAGACGGAAATGCCGCAGGGACGAAGCGGCAGGGAGGCAGGAGAGCCGAAAAGTATTGAGGCCGGGCGAAAGCAGGCTGCGGAGGAAGGAGATCTTGCCAACGAAGACATTGCCTGGGTGGAGGCCCAGCAGTACGTGCTGCGGGACGGCCCCGCATCGGAGAGGGCGCAGGCCGGGTCTGCGGCCCAGGCAGAAACGCCCGAGTCTCAGGCATCAAAGTCAGTAGAGGCAATGTCCGGCGAAAAGCCTGCATCTGCCAGGGCCAATGTCACGTTCTGGCACGGACAGCGGGACGGCATCCTGTACCGCAGACAGTTCTTCGGCTACAACCTGGAGACGGAGTGCCACTGGATCCAGGCCATCAATCTGGCGGACTTCGCGGTGCCCTACGGCATCCTGCGGGTAGACAGGCTGCGGCTGTACAAAGCGCCAGTGCGCCTGTCCCTGGGCTCCTACGGCTTCCCGGACAACGGCACGGAAATCTTCGAGGAGACCTGCGGCGGCGCGAAGGCCATCATCTTAAAAGGCCGGGATGCCACAGGCCGGGAGAAGCAGATGGCCATGACCATCTTCGACGGCTGGCAGGAGCTGTCCCTGATGCACAGCACGGGAACGAACCCGGATTCCGAGAAGTCCCTCGTCCTGTACGCCTCCATGGAACGCAGGAAGCACTACGGCGGCTTTGAGCCCTATGTACTGATTTCCCAGGTCATCACCAAGGAGAGCCATGAAGACTTTCGCCGGGAGGAGCTGTTCCCCGTGGAGGAAGTGTCCTACGCGGATCCGGAGAGGTGCGGCAGCTTCGGGCCGGTGGCCCTGCGGATGAAGGACGGCAGCGTGAGGGTGGTGGACTTTGACGGAATCGAAGGGCGGATGGAGCTGTAATGAAGGGGAGTCTTGTGATATGCGGCATGGGGATATGAAGGAGCTGTTCATGGATTTGCCGCAAATAAAGAACTGTTAAGGCATTATGTGGATGTATACCATGCGGAGTATCTGGGGATGCTTCACCAATATCAGTTTTTTATCGATGAGGAACAGGCAAAAAGTTTACTGGAGGTCAGCCAAGCCCATATGTCAATGCACCATCTTGTCATGTAAACTTGCTTGAATTATCAAGATATGCGAAGAAATGTGGCAAGAAGCTGGCAGAGCTTACACGGGAAGAAGTTAAAAAAATTTCGATTTGACAGAGGAGAAGAGGACATGCTGGACATCTTATTTGTGACGGATTTTGTATGCCCCTATTGCCTGGTGGCAAAGGTGGCGCTGGAGGAGGCCCTGCGGGAGACGGGGCTGGAGGCCCAGGTTCGGGTGCAGCCCCTGGAGCTGACGCCGGAGCCCAGGGAGCGGGTGGACACCTGCCATGACGAGGCGCGCAAGAAGCGCTACCAGATTTTGGTGGAGCCCGCCAGGGCCCTGGGGCTCGACATGAAGCTGCCGCCTGCGGTCTGCCCCAGGCCTTATACGCGGCTTGCCTTTGAGGGGCTGTATTATGCCCAGGAGAAGGGGCTGGGGGAGCGGTATGCGGATCTGGTGTACCGGGCCTATTTCGAGAAGGAGCTGGACATCGGGGAGCTGGAGGTGCTGTGCGGCATAGCGGGAGAGGCCGGGCTGGACGTGGAGGGCTACAGACAGGCGCTGCTCCAGGGAACCTATACGCAAAAGGTGAAAGAGGAGACCGCATATTCCAGGGATGTGCTGAAGGTATCGGGAGTCCCCACGGTGTACCTGAACGGGGAGAGCGTCTCCATTGAGACTTATACCAAAGAGGAGATGGTCCGCATTCTACAGCAGGGGCAGGAGGCTTCTGCCAGCGGATTCCATTGCGGCGTGGACGGCTGTGGCTGAGGCGGCTCCGTCTCCCTCGTGGTGTTCCCGGGGATGCCTGTTTCTGACAGACTATGTTCGTGGGCGCAATCATTTTCCGCTTTCGGTCCTGCATTGCAGCAGAGCGCGCTGGTGATACATTTCAGTCGGCATATGATTTGGCCTGTGCGTATATGGATAGATTACGCATCCGCCCGGTAAGTGGCTGGTGACACGCCGAAATGCCGTTGGAACAGATGGTAGAAATGGCTGCTGTTGTGATAGCCCGCGGCCAGGGCGATGTCCCTGACGGAAAAACGGGTATCTTTTAACAGCCTGGCGGCATGCTGCATGCGGATGTCCTGCAGGTATTCCCGGAAGGTGGTTCCCCGGTATTTCTGCAGCAATAGATTGTAGAAATTCCGGTGGTAATGGAATGCCTCTTCCAGCTCGCTGGCGGTGACAGTGGCGAAGTGGAGCCGCAAATATCGCTCCAACTCATAGAGCAGGGCCCGCTCCTTGCTCTCTTGGTCGGAGCTGTGGAGCCTGGTGGAATACCGGCGGCAGAGGAGGGAAAGAAGCCGTATCAGGCTGCCCCGGATGATTTCCTCGCTGCCTGGGCCTGGGGAATAGTCCTCTTCTATCAAAACTTCCAGGAGCCGGGAAAGCTGCATGCGCCAGGCTCTGTCCCCGGCGGATTCCGGGGGTCTTCCCGGGGAGGGGCCCGGGGCGGGCTGGAGATGGATATAGCTCTGGTCTTTGCGCTGCCTTTGGAGCGCATGGAAGAAAAAACGCTGCAAATCGTCCTGGGAGCCATGGGAGGACAGCAATTGATCCAGATAGTCGGCCTGGAGGGAGAGGAAGAGCACCGCGGTGTCTGCCTCTCCCTCCAGCATATCCGCATGCTCCAGGTTCCTGTCGGTGATGACCACCTCCCCGGCGGCGAAGGTCCGGGGCTCGCCCAGGAGGATCTGCCTAAAGCTCCCTTTGAGGCATAGGAGTATCTCGATATAGTCATGGGTGTGGTAATGGCCCTGCCAGGGGAGGGTGCGGCGCATATGGCGCATGCCTGCCTGGCTGAAGGTATACTCATTGCCCGCCGTGTCATAGAAGCACAGCAATGTGGAAAAGGGGGACTGGGTCTGGCGGATATCCAGAGCCGCGCTCTCCGGGAAGCCCTGCCCCGTCCATTGCTCCGGAGCCGTCTCCTCGCCGGAGAGGGCTTTTTTAGAGCCTGCGGGAAAATAGAAATCCTCATAGGCGGCAAGCCGTTCCGCCAGGGTGGGGAAGGCGGGGCGGATCCTGCGCAGGGAATCCTCAGTCAATTGCAAGCGCCAGTCAGCCATGGGTGTCTCCTTTCGAGTCTGCTTCGGTATGCGGGGACCGCGGGCGATCGCCATCGCCCTGGGCAACAGGATTTGATTCGGTATGCGGGGGCCCGCAGCCTTCCGCTCCCGGGAAGGGCAATGACAGGCCGTCCGGAAAATCGTGCAAATCGTCCCTCTCATCCATCATACAGCAGAATATCGTCCTTGTCAGCAGCTTTCTGATTTTTTATCATATACTGTAGACCGCCAGGGTTACTGTTCACTCGGTGCCGCCGCGAGGTGTTTTCATGCGTATTTTGCATGAAAATCCCGAGACAGGCTTGTGCGACAGTGGGAGCATTCAGAAACTCTCTTGACATACAGCACGAAAGATCATATGATGAAAGGGGGGAGGAAAGCGGTTTCAGGAAAGAGGGTAAAGAAGAGGTACTGCATATGGACGTAGGCAAAAAAACAGGTGGGAAAAGCATCACTATCTATGACATAGCGAAGGAAGCGGGGGTATCCCCCGCCACGGTCTCCCGGGTGCTGACGAACAGCGCCAGGGTCAGGCCGGAGAAGAAGCAGAAGATTCAGGAGCTCATCGAAAAATATAATTTCACGCCCAACGCCATGGCCAGGGGCCTGTCCGACACCAGGAGCCGGGTCATCGGCATCATCGCGGCGGATGTGAGGAACCCTTTCTATTCCGAGGTCTTCGTGGCCTGCGAGCTGGCGGCCAGGAGGCTGGGGTACACGGTCCTGCTGTGCAATTCCCTGGGGGAGGCCGGACTGGAGCGGCAGCAGCTGGAGAAGCTCCAGGAGCAGCGGGTGGACGCGGTGATCCAGATGGGCGGCCGGGTGGACGACCTGGTGTCGAATCTGGAGTATGTGGAGTTGGTGAACGCCATGCCGGAGCGGATCCCCATGGTGATCAACGGCAAGCTGGACGGCACCCAGTGCTTTCAGGTGCAGATCGACGCCAGGAAGACCATGGACCTGCTGATGGAGCATCTGATCGGCCTGGGCCACAGGGAGATCGCGCTGGTGGGCGGCCGGGCGGACGTGTTGTCCACCTTTGAGAAGATACAGCGGTACAAGCAGCTGCTGAAGCAGAACCAGATTCCCTTCAGGCCGGAGCTGGTGCAGGAGGCGGGGCACTATAATGACGCGGGGGCCTATGCGGAGATGAACAGGATGTTGGATGCAGGAATCGTTCCGACGGCGGTGATTGCCATCAACGATTACTCCGCGGCAGGCATCGCCCGCAGCCTGACGGAGCACGGCTACAGGATACCCGAGGACATCTCCCTGGTCAGCTACGACAATACCTACATCGCCGAGATGCTGATTCCCAGGCTCACCAGCATCGACTACGACTACGGGAACCTGGGACGGAAGCTGGTGGAGACCGCCATAGGGGCCCTGGAGGGGAAGGAGATTCCGAAGCTGCAGATGCTGGAGCCTACCTTGGTGGTGCGGGAGAGCAGCGGCCCGGCCAGGGCGCTGTAATCCGCTTGCCATTGCAGGCATCCCCCCGATGCCGAAGCGCTACCGTGGGGACAGTGGATTACAGGCGGCTCATACATCTAGCGGAAACAGGCGCCGTCCCGCGTGCGGGGGATAGCGGTGCGGAGCGACGCAGCAGAATACGGTGAATCATGAATGGGCCTGGCAGGATGACAGCGACTGCCAGGCCCGCTGCATGCCCTGAGGAAGCGGATGGCGGGGAGGGGCTGGCGGATGAAAATCAAATGAATTCATGATACCGATTGCAGGGATAAAATCGGAAAGCCGAGAAAGAGAGGTTGGAATATCCTCTCTTTTTTAATGCCTGGAAAAGTGATTGTGGATAATATACAAAAAAGAGATTGAAAAACTGTATATAACTCCCAAAATTGATATGAATCCGAAAATATATATTGACATTTTTCAATTACAATGATACCCTGAAAACATGAAACCGATTGCAGAACAAGCAATCTGTTTACATGAAAAAAGGAATGGGAGAGTGAGAGCACATGTCCAAAAACAAGCAGGAATCAAAACCCGCGGTTCAAGTGAAGCAGCTTACACTGTGGGAAAAGATTGTCAGGCATCGCATACTGATTCTTATGTGCCTGCCGGCAATCATCTACTTTATCGCCTTTAGTTATGCGCCCTTGCCGGGCATCTGGGTAGCTTTCGTCAAGTACAACTACCGGGACGGTATATTCGGAAGCAAATTCATCGGACTGGATAATTTCGAGTTTCTGGCCACTTCGGGGAAACTGCTGGAGCTGACCAAGAACACGGTTCTGTACAATCTGGCGTTCATCCTGCTGGGCAATTTTCTGGCGGTGTTCGTGGCAATCCTGCTGAACGAGATACAGAGCAAGTGGTTCAAGAAAGCCTCCCAGACAGTGATGTTCCTTCCCTACTTTATCTCTCAGGTACTGGTGGGCATCCTGGTCTTCTATCTGCTGAACTATGATACCGGCCTTGTGAACGGAATCCTGAGGAATCTGGGGGTGGCTGAAGAGTCGCTGTGGCAGCCCTATTCCACGCCGGGGGTGTGGCCGGTGCTGCTGGTCATCATCTATCTGTGGCAGCAGACGGGATACAACTCCGTGGTCTATTTCGCGGCCATCTGCGGCATCGACGCCGAGATGATGGAGGCGGCGAAGGTGGACGGAGCCAACGGCTTCCAGAGGATACGCTACATACTTCTTCCCAGCTTAAAGCCTACGATAGTGGTACTGCTGCTCTTCGCACTGGGCGGCATCGTGAAAGGCAACTTCGGTCTGTTCTATAACGTGGTGGGCACCAACCCGCTGCTGTACAGCACCACGGACATCATCGAGACCTATGTGTACCGCGCTACCGTGGCAGAGTTCAACTTCTCCAGAGCATCTGCCGTAGGCCTGTACCAGTCCGTGATCGGCTTTGTAATCGTCATGGCGGTGAACACCATCGTGAAGAAGATTGATCCCGACTATTCGCTGTTCTAAAGGAAGGAGGAGAAAAATGGCAAACCAAGACAAAGACTTAATGGAATCCGGTGCCAAGGTGAAGCTTGGCACATCAGATAAGATAATCAGAGGCTTCGGATATGCATTCGTCACGTTTTACGCGATCTGCTGTATCGTGCCTTTCCTGGTCATCATAGGCACGTCCTTCGCCAGCGAGTCCGTGGTCCGGGCGGAAGGGGTACAGATTATCCCCAGCGAGTTCAGCCTGGAGGCCTATAAAATGGTCACCAAGAGCGGCGGCATCTGGAAGTCCTACCTGCTGACCATATTGATGACGGCGCTGGGGACTACCGTGGGCCTGTCCATCATCTCCATGACGGGCTACGCGCTGCAGAGGAAGGACTTCTCCTTCCGGAACGGGATTTCGTTCTTCATCTACTTTACCAGCCTGTTCCAGGCAGGTCTTGCGCCTTACTACCTGCTGATGACCCAGACCTACCACCTGACGGACAACTATCTGGCGGTGGCGCTGCCCCTGCTGATGTCGCCCTGGCTGATTATATTGATGAAGAACTTCGTGAAGGCCATCCCCCACGAGATTACGGAGTCGGGCAAGATAGACGGGGCTGGGGACTTCAAGATATTCACCTCATTGATTCTGCCTATGCTCAAGCCTGCCCTGGCCACCATCGGCCTGTTCCTGGCTCTGAGCTACTGGAACGAGTGGTACCAGTCCTCGCTGTTCTTAAGCTCCAAGGTGGCTGTGAAGCCCCTGCAGTATACGCTGTACGAGATTGTGAACAAGAACGAGGCGCTGAAGAACTCTGTGGCAGGGCAGTACATCAACCTGGCGGACATCCCTCAGGAGACCGTGAAGATGGCCAACGCGGTGCTGGCCACCGGCCCTATCGTGCTGCTGTATCCCTTCGTGCAGAAGTACTTCATCAGCGGCATTACCGTAGGCGCGGTGAAGGGCTGACGCCGAGACGTGTCCGGATAGCGCAAATTTGAGAGAAATCGGAGAGGATAATGATAAATAGCTCCTGCGGGAGCCCCATAAGGCCCCCGGGGGTTATCTATAAAACCATAATGAAATGGAGGAAAAAAGATGAAAAAGAAAGTAATTGCAGCATTGCTTGCCGCAACGATGGTTCTGGGCATGACGGCCTGCGGCGGTGGCGACACGCAGAGCTCCGCGCCCGCTGAATCCAGTGAGGAGAGCAGCGCGGAAGAGTCTTCCGAGTCTTCTGACGCTTCTGACGCGGGAGAGGAGGAGTCCTCTGCCGAGGAAGAGTCAGCAGGCGGCGAAGAGGCGGCCGGCGGGGATATCGACACCTCCGAGCATGTCGTCATCAACTACATGACCACAGGCGACGCGCCCTCTGGAGAAGCCAAGGAGCGTCTGGACGAGATGATGGCAGAGCTGAACGCGATCCTCACCGAGAAGGTGAACGCGGAGCTGGAAATCTACTACATTTCCTGGACGGATTATCTTTCCAACTACAACCTGACACTGGCCCGTATGGACGGCACCGTAGACCTGGTAGGCACCGCTTCCGACTGGCTGGATGCATGGCCGAACTCCAAGAACGGCGCTTTCATAGAGCTGTCCGAGGAGATGCTGCAGACCTATGCGCCCAAGACCTGGGCCAGCATTCCCGCTGAGAACTGGGAGATGTGCAAATACAACGGCGAGATTTACCTGATTCCTGAGGATAATTACGCGCAGTGGACCAACCACGGCTTCACCTATCGTCTGGACTGGGCGAAGGAAGCAGGATTGGCTGACGGCGTGCATAGCTGGGAGGACATGACCACCTACTTTAAGTGGGTGAAAGAGAACAAGGCCGACATCACCCCCTGGGATTCCGACGGAACACAGTATGCCACCATGGTGGGCGGCTGGATTTCTTCCCATTCCAACTATATCGCCATCGAGGGCATCAACTCCGGCGCTATGTGGGGCGGCACCAAGGACGATCCCTACACCATCTATTCTCCTTACATGACCGACACGGATTCCCTGGTGGAGTTCGCGAAGATGATGAAGGAGTGGGACGAAATCGGCGTATGGAAGACCGACGTGCTGAACAACACCACATCCACCAACCGTGACGACTACCGCATCGGCAAGGTCGCCGCAGAGCAGCACCATACCCAGACCTGGACCGACCTGGTAAGCCATACCGAGGCCAACAAGATCTATCAGGAGGACGAGAATGCTGAAAGCGGTTTCTTCTACTTCGGCGAGGAGACCCAGAATGTAGTGGCCCTTTCCATCACCCACGGCGCAATGGCCGTGTCCGCAGGCAGCGCCAACCCTGAGAGGGCTCTGATGGTATATGACCTGCTGAGGAACGATCCCGACTGCTATACCCTGTTCAACTATGGTATCAAGGGCGTGTCATGGGATACCAATGACGAGGGCCTGAGGGTCATCCCTGAAGGCTACAACAGCGACACCGACAACATCAACGGCATGACCAACTTCTGGTGGGGACGTAACGACGACCTGGAGGTAAGGGACGCTACCAGGGATTGGGACAAGATTGACGCTATGTACGCAGAGTACGACAAGATTAAGATTCCTTATCAGTACGGCCTGTTCGTGCCTGAGGTGGATTCCATCGAGGGACAGATTTCCAACATCAACGAGGTACACACCAACTACATGAAGCAGATCGCGTTCGGTAAGTACTCCGGAACCGCTGAGGAGATTGTAGCTGAGTACCAGGCTGCTCTGGAAGCCGCTGGTATCAATGAGGTCACAGAGGAGCTGCAGAGACAGATCAGCGAAGTGTATCAATAAGCCGGATATGCTGAAAGCAGAGGGGATTCCTCTGCCAAAGCCGGAACGGAATGCAAAATGTACATGGGAGGGAGCGCCGAAGCCGAGAGGGGGAGGTGCTCCCTTTTTGGCGAACATGTAGCAAAGTCCCTGTTCTTGTCATTTCTGCCATGATATGGTATACTTCATTTGAAACCGGTATCAGCAAGTATCTGTTTTAAAAGAGGTACTATGAAGTTATAAGATTGCGATGGAATGAGAGGTTATTATGAGCACATTTGAAATCAGGGACAATTTCTATCTGGACGGAGAGCCCGTCCGAATCATCTCCGGCGCGGTGCACTATTTCCGGATCGTGCCGCAGTACTGGCGGGACAGGCTGGAGAAGCTTAAGAGTATGGGCTGCAACACGGTGGAGACCTACATCCCCTGGAACATGCACGAGCAGGAGAAGGGGCAGTTTCGCTTCCAGGGGATGCTGGACATCGAGGGATTCATCCGGCTGGCCCGGGAGCTGGGCCTGTATGTGATCGTCAGGCCCTCCCCCTACATCTGCGCGGAGTGGGAGTTCGGCGGCCTGCCCGCCTGGCTGCTCCGAGAGGACGGCATGCGGCTGCGGGTGAGCTATGGCCCCTTCCTGCGGCATGTGGAGGAGTATTACAAGGTGCTGCTCCCGAAGCTCACCCCCTGGCAGTGCACCAAGGGAGGCCCCGTCATCCTGATGCAGGTGGAGAACGAGTACGGCTATTACGCCAATGACCGCGGCTACCTGGAGGAAATCAGGAAGCTGATGCGCCGGGGCGGCGTGGAGGTGCCTTTGGTGACATCGGACGGCCCTTTCCCGGAGAGCCTGAACGGAGGGAAGCTTCCGGGCGCCTTGCCCACAGGGAACTTCGGCTCCAGGACCGAGGAGCGCTTCGGGATGCTGCGCCAGTACACGGAGGGCGGGCCTCTGATGTGTACGGAGTTCTGGGTGGGCTGGTTCGACCACTGGGGCAACGGGGGCCACATGCGGGGCAACCTGGAGGAGAGCGTAAAGGATCTGGACAAGATGCTGGAGCTGGGCCATGTGAACATCTACATGTTCGAGGGCGGCACCAATTTCGGCTTCATGAACGGCTCCAACTATTATGACGAGCTGACCCCGGACGTGACCTCCTACGACTATGACGCGGTGCTCACGGAGGACGGACAGATTACGGAAAAATACCGCCGCTACCGGGAAGTCATCGGGAAATACGCTGTGCTGCCGGAGATGGAGTTCTCCACGGAAATCCGCAGGAAATCATACGGTACGCTGGAGGCCTGCGAAAAGGTGAGCCTGGTGTCCACTTTGGACAGCATCAGCAAAGGGACGGAGAGCGTCTGGCCCCAGTCCATGGAGCGTCTGGGCCAGAACTACGGCTATATCCTTTACCGCACCACGCTGCACACGGAGGAGAACCTGGAAAAAATCAGGCTCTGGGGTGCAAACGACAGGGCGGACATCCTGCTGGATGACAAGCTTGTAGCCACATTGTACGACAGGGAGCTTCTGAAGGAGCGGGAGCTGAACCTGCCAGCCCGGCGGGACGCCAGGCTGGACATCCTCATGGAGAACATGGGCCGGGTGAACTTCGGCCCCTACATGGAGCGCCAGCGCAAGGGCATCGACCAGTGCGTGCAGATCAACGGGCATATGCACAACCACTGGGTGCAGTATCCGCTGCCCCTGGACAATGTGGACAAGGTGGACTTTGACCGGGAGTATCTGCCCGGCACGCCGGCGTTCTACCGTTTCGTCTTCAATGTGGAGGAGATTGGGGACACCTTCCTTGACTTCGAAGGATGGGGGAAGGGCTGCGCCTTCGTGAACGGATTTAATATAGGAAGATTCTGGGAGATAGGGCCCCAGAAACGGCTCTACATCCCCGGCCCCCTGCTGAGAGAAGGGGAGAACGAAATCATCCTCTTCGAGACGGAGGGGAAGGCCCCGGGCACCATCGCGCTGCAAGGCGAGCCGGACATAGGATAGGGCTGTGGATTTCCCGGGGACTCTGTTCATCCCATGTTGAATCAGCCGGACATGGGATGGCGCACAGGCCTGCCCGCCATGGGGTTCCTCCGCGGGCCCCGGGCGCGGCAGACCGGATGCCGATAATAGAAAACGGTGCGATTCTCTTGCGGGATTGCACCGTTTTTCTCGTTCCTTGATGCTCCAACCCTATTTCAGCGGCTTCGCCCCCGCCTTCTCCTGGGCGGCCTCCAGGGCCCTGCGGAAACGGCTCTTCTTCTTAGGGGGAGCCATCTCCACCTTGCCGTGGAGCCCACGGACGCTGAGCACGTAGAGGCCGCTGACCACGGCCTTGACTTCCTTCTTCACGGGCACGGAATCGAAGATTTTCTCATCGCAGATCAGGGACATGATCTGGGGCCCCACCTTGACCTTGACGATGGGGAGCTTGGAGCGGCGCATGAGCTTCGGTGTCTGGTCTAAGACCATCTGGGGCAGCCCCGCGTCCTTGAGCCGCATCCGTTTCTTGTCGATGATCAGCATCGAAACGGTCTGCTTGTTGGCCTCCAGCATCTCCTGCTGTTCGGCCTGCTTCTTCTGGGCTTTCCTTCCGAGGAAATACAGCACGGCGATTAGCGCGGCCAGCACCGCGACCACAATCAATACAATTATCCATGGGTTCATAAACAATGGGCCTCCTTGCGTAAGATTGTCTTTTTGTTACTGTTCACGGCTTCGCCGCTCGCAGCAACATGATGCACACAAAATGAGCAAAGTACGCTCATTTTGGCGCTTGCTGTCTCGTGATTTTCGTGCATAATGCGCACGAAAACACTTCGCGGAGGCACCTGTGAACAGTAACGTCTTTTTGTCTGTTTTTCATTTTAGCACAGATAGCTATGGATAAGCAACTAAATATGTGGTATAATTCAAAATTAAAGCGATAAAATGAATAGCGCGCAGGATGCGGAGCGCGCGGAAATGGGGAAACTATGGAATTGACAGACATCAAGGAGCTATACCGTAACCGCGGGGAGTACATCGGCAGGGAAGTGACCATCGGAGGATGGGTCAGGAGCAACCGGGATTCCAAGAATTTCGGCTTCCTGATGATTAATGACGGAACCTTTTTCGAGCAGCTGCAGGTGGTGTACGGGGAGGCCCTGGACAACTTCGGGGAAATCTGCAAGGTGAACGTGGGCGCGGCCCTGATTGTCAGGGGCACCATCGTGGAGACGCCGAATGCCAAGCAGCCCTTTGAGATGCAGGCGGCGGAGGTGACGGTGGAGGGGCCGTCCTCGGCGGACTATCCCCTGCAGAAGAAGCGCCATACCTTCGAATACCTGCGCACCATCTCCCATCTGCGCCCCAGGACCAACACCTTCCAGGCGGTGTTCCGGGTGCGCTCTTTGATTGCTTACGCCATCCACAGCTTCTTCATGGAGCGGGGCTTCGTGTACGTGCACACGCCCCTGATCACGGGCAGCGACTGCGAGGGTGCGGGGGAGATGTTCCAGGTGACCACTATGGATTTGAATGACATCCCGAAGACTGCGGAAGGCAAGGTGGACTTCTCCCAGGATTTCTTCGGCAAGCCCACCAACCTTACGGTCAGCGGCCAGCTAAACGGCGAGACGTTCGCTCTTGCGTTCAAAAACATATATACTTTCGGCCCCACCTTCCGGGCGGAGAATTCCAACACCACCCGCCACGCGGCGGAGTTCTGGATGATCGAGCCGGAGATGGCCTTCGCCGATTTGAAGGACGACATGCTGCTGGCGGAGAGCATGCTGAAGTACATCATCCGGTTTGTGTGTGAGAACGCGCCGGAGGAGATGGCTTTCTTCAACCAGTTTGTGGACAAGGGGCTGTTGGAGCGCCTTAGATCTGTGGCGAGCTCCGATTTCGCCCATGTGACCTACACCGAGGCCATCGATATCCTGTCGAAGCACAATGAGGCCTTCGACTACAAGGTGAGCTGGGGGTGCGATTTGCAGACGGAGCACGAGCGGTACCTCACCGAGGAGGTGTTCAAGCGCCCTGTGTTCGTGACGGACTATCCCAAGGAAATCAAGGCTTTCTATATGAAGCTCAACGAGGACGGGAAGACCGTGGCGGCCATGGACTGCCTGGTGCCCGGCATCGGGGAGATCATCGGCGGCAGCCAGAGGGAGGACAAGCTGGAGCTCCTGGAGCGGCGCATGGAGGAGCTGGGGCTGAACAAGGAGGATTACGGCTTCTATCTGGATCTGCGGAGGTTCGGCTCCGTGCGGCACGCGGGCTTCGGCCTGGGCTTCGAGCGCTGCGTCATGTACCTCACGGGCATGGGGAACATCCGGGACGTAGTGCCCTTCCCCAGGACAGTGAAGAACTGCGATCTGTAGTCTTTCGGCATGGACGGACAGCCCGGCCGGGGAGTTTATGGTTTCTTAATTTTTTAGGGGATGAAAATTCCACGGAAGTGTGGTATGCTTGACCCATGAGAAAATTTAAAAAAACCATCCTTAATTTCATATTGACTATAGGACTGGCTACAGTGCTGGTGGCATCAGGCATTTCCCAGTCCCTGACTGCGGAGGCCACCAGCGCGGGCGAGGTACAGGGCCAGATTGACCAGCACACCAATGAACTGAACAATGCCAATCAGCGGGTGGTGGCCCTGGAGACGGAGCAGGAGATCCTTCAGGAGCAGATCGACGACTTCAACGCGGAGCTTGCCAACACCATGGCCAGCATCGGCGCCATGGAGGATGAGCTTGCCGCCAAGGAGCAGGAGCTTGCCGCCAAGGAGGGGGAAATCGTCGCCAAGGAAGAGGAGATCGAGCGGAAGAAGCAGCAGATCGAGCAGACCCAGGCGGAGTATGAGGCCGCCGTGGCCAGAGAGGAGGCCCAGCGGGAGAATATGGCGGTCTGCGCCCGGATGATGTACGAGCGTGGGGAGGAATCCTACCTGGACGCCCTGCTGGAGGGCAAGGGCCTGTCAGACATCCTGAACCGTATGGATCAGGTGGAGAAGGTGTACCAGTACGAGAACACAGTGCTGGAGGATTATATAACGGTGAAGAACCAGGTGCACGATCTCTGGGACCGGTTGGTGGCGGAGAAGGCCGGTCTGGAGGAGGACAAGGTGCAGCTGGAGACGGACAGGGAGCTGCTGGCCTCGGCCAAGCAGCAGCTGGAAGCGGACAGGGCCCAGCTGCAGCAGCAGAAGTCCTATCTGGACGGCATGCTGGCACAGAAGAAGCGGGAATCCGCCAACTATGAGGAGGAAATCAGACAGGCCAAGGCGGCCGCGGCTACGGCCAAGCAGCTTTTGAAGCAGGATCAGGAGAGGCTTCGGCAGCTCCAGAGCAATAATGGCGGCACGGCAGGGAATGGCAGCGGCACAGGGGCTTCCGCGGGGGGCGCTTCGTCCGGCGGTTCCGGAGGCGGCACGTCCGCCCCGCCTCCGTCCACGGGCTCCGGCACAGGACAGCAGATAGCCGATTACGCCTGCCAGTTCGTGGGCAACCCCTACGTGATGGGTGGCACCAGCCTGACGGGAGGGGCGGACTGCTCGGGCTTCGTCTACCGTGTCTATGCGGATTTCGGCTATAGTCTGCCCAGGACGTCCTACCAGCAGGAGACCGCCGGCGTGGGGGTGAGCTATGAGAGCGCCCGGCCCGGGGACATCGTCTGCTATACCGGGCATGTGGGGATCTACATCGGGAACGGGCAGATCGTACATGCCAGCAACAGCGCCCCATACCCCGCAGGCGGCATCAAGATCAGCAACGCTACATATAGATCCATCGTGGCGGTGCGCAGAATCGTGAATTAGGAAACGCAAATAAGGAAGCGTAAATAAGAAAACGAAGGATCGAACAAGACTGATGAGAAGGATTCCTGCAGGCGGGACGGTTCCCGCGGGCAGGATGGGACAGGAGCCGAGATGGAGAGAGGGGAAATCGAGGAATCATTACGGCATATTTCCGGCAGGACCAGCGTATACTACAGGAACCTGGTCACCGGCGCTACAATCGGCATCCGGGAGAAACTTCCCATGATGGCGGCCAGCGTCATCAAGATTCCCATCCTGGTGGAAGCCTTCCACCAGATTCGGACGGGCGAACATACAAAGAATGAGATATATGTGCTGCAGGAGGGAGATAAAAGGCCCTCCTGCGGCTGTTTGAACCGGATGCACGCAGGGCTTTCTGTGACCTACGAGGATCTGTGCAACCTGATGATCATCCTGAGCGACAATTCCGCCACCAACATCCTGATCAGGCTTTTGGGAGGCATGGACAGGATCAACGAGGATTTGCGGGAAATGGGCTATGAGACCCTGCAGGTGAACAGGCTGCTCTTCGACAGGGAGGCTTCCGAGAGGGGCATCCAGAACTATGTGTCTGCGGCGGAGATTGGGGACATGCTGGAGCGGATGTATCGGGGCAAGCTGATAGATTTGGAATCTTCCGGGGATATGCTGGATATATTAAAGGAGCAGAGGTTGAACGGGAAGTTCCCCTTCCGGTTCCGGGGCCGGATTCCCATAGCCCACAAGACCGGGGAGGACGACGGCATCACCCATGATGTGGGCATCTTCTATGCGGAGGAGCCCTTTGTGCTGTGCTGCCTGGGGAATGGGACGGACTGCCCGGCCTTCGACCGGTTCATGCAGGACATTGCCTGGCGGCTCTATGAGGAGCAGGGCGGATGATTCGCCGGACTTGTAGTCTGACGGCTGAACGGGAACAGAAAGGGGAGCCGAAGGGCCGCCAGGGGGCGGCAGAATGCGAGGAGATATGAAAGCGATTGCAGGAAAAGCCATAGTGCCCTTACGAGAACGGCCGACCTCCGGGACGGCTTTGGACGATGAGCTGCTCTACGGCATGGTGGTGGAGGTTCTGGAGGAGGCAGCGGACGAGGAGGAAGGAGAGGCTGTTCCCTGGGTGTCCGTCCGGACGCCGTATCGCTATACTGGGTACTGTAAGAAAGAAGACCTGATTCTGGATCAGGCAAGGGTGGCGGCCTGGGAGGCCGGGGAACTGTGCGTGGTCATGCAGGGATTTGCGGACGTGCTGGACGAACCACGGGTACAGGGCGTGTGTCTGGAATCCCTGGCAAGGGGCGGCAGGCTCCTGGCGCACAGGGAAGAGGCCACAGAGGAAGCGGGCTGGGTCTGCGTGGAGCTGGCGGACGGCGGGCGGGGATATACCAAGGAGAAGTTCCTGGGCCCCTGTTACAGCGTTCCCTTTACGGCGGACGAGGATGCGTTCCGGAAGCGCCTGGTGGAGATGGCGAAGGGGTACCTGGGCGCCCAGTACCGCTGGGGCGGGAAGAGCACATTAGGCATAGACTGCTCCGGCCTGACCAGCATGTGCTACATGCTCTGCGGGGTCTATATCTACCGCAACGCCGGGTACGTGGACGGCTTCGCGGTGCACGAGATTCCCGCGGCGGAGAAGAAGCCGGGGGACCTGCTGTACTTCCCGGGCCACATCGCCATGTACATCGGGGACGACAGGTACATCCACTCCACCGGGAGGAACGGGGACGACGGAGTCGTCATCAATAGCCTGAACCCTGCCCATGAGGACTTTCGGGAAGATCTGCTTAATATGCTGGAGCGTGCGGCAAGCATGTTCTGACGGCGCGTCTGGGGAAGCAGCTTCCTTTGGAGGAGAGAGCCGCGGGCTTTCGCGGGTTTTTATCAATGAGATGAAATGAGGTTTGAAGTCCATGAAGATAATTATAGCCGGCAATGGCAAGATGGGGGCGGCCCTGACCCGCCAGTTGGCCGCTGAGGGGGACGACCTGACTTTGATCGATTCCAATATGAAAGTATTGGAATCCAGCGAGGAGCGCTACGACATCATGGTGGTGCACGGGAACTGCGCTTCCATGGATGTGCTGCTCCAGGCGGGGGTGAGGGAAGCCGATCTGCTGATCGCCATGGCGGGGGCGGACGAGGTGAACCTGCTGTGCTGCATGACGGCCCACGGCCTGAATGCCAATATCCATACCATCGCCAGGGTCTGCAATCCGGAATACACCAACCAGATCTACGCCATGCGGGACATGTTCGCCCTGTCCATGGTGGTGAACCCGGAGAGGCAGGCGGCCACGGAGATCGAGCGCCTTTTGAAGTATCCGGGCTTCCTGAAGCGGGACACCTTCACCAAGGGACGGGTGGAGATCGTGGAGCTGCGGATCGACGAGCGCAGCAAGCTGTGCAATGTGGCCCTGAACGATATGGACGGCATCGTGAAGTGCAAGACTTTGGTCTGCGCCGTGCTGCGGGACGGCAAGGCAGTGGCGCCGGGAGGGAATTTTGTGCTCCGGGCAGGGGACCGCATCTATGTGACGGCATTCACCAATGTCCTGGCCACCCTCCTGAAGAACCTGGGCGTAGTCACCCACAAGGTGAAGAGGGTGATGCTCTGCGGCGGCGGACGGGTCAGCTACTACCTGGCCAACCAGCTGCAGAACAGCGGCATCCAGGTGCAGATCATAGAGCAGAATGCCGAACGGTGCAGGCAGCTTTCGGCCATGCTCCCCTCCACCTGCATCATACAGGGGGATTCCAGCAGCCAATTCCTGCTGGAGAGCGAGGGCGTCTCGGGCTGCGATGCCCTGGCCACCATGACTGGCATGGACGAGCTGAACATGATCATCTCCCTCTATGGGCTGAGCTGCGGCGTGCCCCAGGTCATTACCAAGCTGGGACATATCGAGAATACGGACCTTCTGGGCAAGCTGTCCCTGGGAAGCGTGGTCAGTCCCAAGGAGCTGTGCTGCAATACCATCGTGCAGTATGTGAGGGCCATGAAGAACCAGACAGGCGCGGCCCTGACGGTGCATACCATAGCGGACGGCCAGGCGGAGGCCATGGAGTTTTTGGCGGACGAGAGGACGAAGAACTGCGGCAGGCCCTTAAAGACCCTGAAGCTGAAGAAGGGCGTGCTGGTGGTGTGCATCTCCAAGGGCGCAAGGATGGAGATACCGAACGGCGATTCGTATTTTAATATAGGGGATATCGTCTATATTGTCACGGGCAGGGAGAGGACGATTTATCAGTTGAACGATATTTTCGAGTAGGATGAATCTGGGCATAGGGGTGTAAGGATAGACATGAACTATAAGATGATGGGGAAGTTCATCGGCAGGATACTGATGGTGGAGGCCGTATTCATGGTGCCCGCCATGCTGATCAGCCTGTGGGAGAGGGAATTCGGGGCGGTGATTGCCTTCATGTGGAGCCTGGCGGCCATCCTGGCGGCGGCGGGAGGGCTGCTGTGGCTGGGCAGAAGCTCCCAGAAAAAGTTTTATGCCAGGGAGGGGCTGGCCTGCGTGGGCTTAAGCTGGATCGCCATGAGCTTGCTGGGCTGTCTGCCCTTCTTCCTGTCCGGGGTGATGCCCAATTACATTGACGCGCTCTTTGAAATCGTGTCGGGCTTTACCACCACTGGAGCCTCCATCCTGCCTGCGGTGGAGGGCTTGCCGAAGGGGATTCTCTACTGGAGGAGCTTCAGCCACTGGCTGGGGGGCATGGGGGTGCTGGTGTTCCTGCTGGCCATCTCCTCCTCCGGGGGCAACGGCTTCACAATGCACCTGCTGCGGGCCGAGAGCCCTGGCCCCAATGTGGGCAAGCTTGTGCCGAAGATGAAGAAGACGGCCACGATTCTATACCTGATCTACATCCTGCTGACGGTGCTGGACGTGATATTCCTGCTGCTGGGGGACATGCCCCTGTTCGAGGCGGTCTGCACGGCCTTCGGCACGGTGGGGACGGGAGGCTTCGGGGTGAAGAACGACAGCATAGCCGGCTACAGCCCCTATATCCAGAATGTGTGCACGGTGTTCATGCTGCTGTGCGGCGTGAACTTCAGCTGCTATTATCTGCTCCTGCTGCGCCAGGTGAAGAGCGTGTTCAGGGACGAGGAGCTGCGGCTGTATCTGGGGGCGGTGCTGGGGAGCGTATTGCTGATCGTATGGAACCTGCGGGGGTTCTACGATACCCTGGGGGAGACGGTGCGCCATGCCGCCTTCCAGGTGGTGACCATCATCACCACCACCGGCTTCGCCACTACGGACTACGAGCTGTGGCCCGGGCTGTCCAAGGCGATATTGCTGTGCCTGATGATTCTGGGAGCCAGCGCGGGCAGCACAGGGGGCGGCTTCAAATGCGGCAGGGCCCTGCTGGTGGCGAAGAGCCTCCACAGAAGCGTGCGCCAGGTGGTGCATCCCCAGAAGGTGGAGGTGGTGCGGCTCAACGGCCATGCGGTGGACGAGAAGGTGCTGCAGAACGTCAACGCCTATCTGGCGGCCTATGTGATAGTGACGATTCTGAGCTTCCTCCTGGTCTCTCTGGACGGATTCTCTATTACTACGAACCTGTCTGCGGTATTCGCCTGCTTCAACAATATCGGTCCCGGCTTCGAGGCGGTGGGGCCTACCTGCAATTATGCCGCGTACAGTGATTTCTCCAAGCTGGTGCTGACCTGGGACATGCTGGCGGGAAGGCTGGAGATTTTCCCCATCCTGATACTGGCCACCAGGTCTACCTGGAGGCACCGATAGGGACTATATTCCCGCGGGCAATGAGCCAGGCGGCCGTGCTTGCGGCGGGGTATTTGATTTTCGCTTTACCCTTGCCATAGAGCGGAAACGGATTTATACTGAATCCAGGCATAGGTTTTTGACTGACGGCAGAATCCGGCGGCTGCCGGAGAGGAAAGCTTGTAAGAACAGAAGGAGGGCAATCAATATGATGAAACTGACACCGCCCATGGGATGGAATTCCTGGAACACCTTTGGGGAGCACATCAACGAGCAGCTGATCTTCCAGACCGCGGATGCCATGGTGGAGAAGGGGCTGCCGCAGAAGGGCTACGAGTACCTGGTCATCGACGACTGCTGGTCGCTGAAGGAGAGGGACGGGCAGGGCCGCCTGGTGGCGGATCCGGAGAAGTTTCCCCACGGCATGAAGGCAGTGGCGGACTATGTCCATTCCAAAGGCCTGAAATTCGGCATGTATTCCTGCGCAGGGAACCTGACCTGTGCCGGATACCCGGGCAGCTTCGAGCATGAGTTCGTAGACGCGGAGACCTTCGCGGAGTGGGGCGTGGATTTCCTGAAATACGACTACTGCTATCACAGCCCCATCATCCCCGGAAAGTATCTGTACCGACGCATGGGGCTGGCACTGGAGAACTGCGGACGCGACATCCTGTTCTCCGCCTGCTCCTGGGGCATAGACGAGACCCACGAGTGGATCAAGACCACGGGGGCTTCCATGTGGCGCTCCACAGGGGACATCTTCGACACCTGGGAGTCCATCAAGAACCTGACCCGCCAGCAGGAGAAGCTCCATCCCTACAACGGGCTGGGCTGCTTCAACGACATGGACATGCTGGTGGTGGGCATGTACGGCAAGGGGAATGTAGGCCTGCAGGGCTGCAGCGATGTACAGTACAGGACCCACTTCTCCATCTGGGCCTTCATGGGGTCGCCTCTGATGATCGGCTGCGACATCCGGAATATGAGCCAGGCCGCGCTGGAGATCCTGGGCAATGAAGAGGTCATCCGCATCAACCAGGACAGGCTCTGCCGCCAGCCGGTGAAGCTGGTGGGCAACTGGTCCGGGGAGGATCTGCTGTTGTACTCCAGGCAGCTGGAGAACGGCGACATCGCTATCGGCATGTTCAACCTGGGCGAGGGGAAGGCCGTGGCCAGGCTGAACCTGGACGAGCTGGGGCTGCCCTTCAGCACGGGCAGGACGCTGGACGCCACGGAGCTGTGGAGCGGAGAGAAGGTGGCCGTACAGAACGCTACCATCATCCGGGAGCTGGAGCCCTTCGGCTGCGCCATGATCCGGGCCAAGGTGGTCAGGCTGTGACAGGCGGCTGTATGCAGTGCGGCAAGCCCCTTACCTTTAACGAGGTGGGGGCCTATAAGAAATTCGTCAATCGGGGGAGTACAAGCTTCCTGTGCAAGACATGCCTGTCGGCGAAGCTGGGGGTGACAGTGGAGCGGATCGACGAAAAAATAGAGCAGTTCAGGGCCCAGGGATGCACGCTGTTCGTGTAGGGACGGGCAGAGAGGCGGAAGGGGAGCCTGGCCGGAAAGGACGGCCAGGCTCCCTCTGTGCGCGGGAATCATTTCACGTTTTCTTTTGCGGCAGCGGAGGCCAGGGCGCGGTATTTTGCCTTCTCTTCCGCCATTTCCTCCACGGTCTTGGTGTGGAGCCTAAAGCCCTTGGCGGGATGTAAGGGCAGGCGGCTGTCCGCCAGGCGCTTCTCGGCTTTCGGAATCTCTTCGCTGTACTGGGGCAGCCACTGTCTGCCGGCCACCAGCATCTCGTCCACCATCTGCCGGATCTCATCGGGGGTGCAGACCGCGCCGGTGAGGGGATCCATCATGGCCGCCTGGTAGAGGAGGCTGATATCCCCGTGGACGGCGGCCTCCACGGCCAGCTTCTGTACCCATACGCTGGCGGAGCAGATGGCGGCGCAGCCCAAGGGCAGGTCGCCCACCTTGGGGATGGAGATGCCATTGTAGTCCACATAGCAGGGCACCTCCACCACACATTCCGCGGGCAGGTTGGTGATGGCGCCATTGTTCATCACGTTGAAGCAGCCCCGATAGACCCGGCCGGTCTCCAGACCTTCGATGATATAGCTGCCGTGCTCGGTGGAGCGGCTTTCCGGCGTGAATTTCCTGGCAGGCTCCTTCAGCCAGTTGGGGAAGTCCGTCTCGAACCAGTTCCGGCTCTCCCGGCAGACCCTTAAGTACCCGGCGGTCTCCCCCTGGATCCAGGAGCTGTAGTTGATCCATTTCTCCATGTCCTCCGGACGCTTTCGGTACCACATCAGGTATTCCGACAGATGGCCGTTGGATTCCGTGGAATAATGGCCGAAATTCCGCATCACGTCCAGGCGGATATTCTCATCCTTGGCAAAGTCGGCCTGTTTCATCAATTCATAGAGCTCCCCCGTGCGCTCCACGCCGTCTGTCTTCACGCTGACGTACCAGGTCTGGTGGTTCAGGCCGGCGCAGATGATGTCCACGTCCTCCTTTTTCCGCCCCAGGGCCTTCGCTATCTGCTCGTGGCCGTGCTGCACGCCGTGGCAGAGGCCGTAGGTGGGCACTTTCCCGTATTTGTTGCAGGCCCAGGTGACCATGGCGTTGGGGTTGGAATAGTTTAAAAGGATGCACCCGGGGGCAGCCACCTCCCGGATGTCCTTGCAGAATCCCAGCATGGCCGCGATGCCTCTCTGGCCGTACATGATGCCGCCGATGCAGAGGGTGTCGCCCACGCACTGGTCCACGCCGTATTTCAGGGGGATGTCCACATCGGTCTCAAAGGCCTCCAGCATGCCGATGCGGACGCAGTTGATGACGTATTTCGCGTCCCGGAAGGCCTCCCTGCGGTCCAGGGTGGCATGGATCTTGATGGCAAGGCCGTTCTCGTCGATGTCCCTCTGGCAGAGCTGGGTGACCATCCGCAGGTTGTCCGGGTTGATGTCCGTGAAGGACACCTGGATATCATGGAACTCCGGGACTGTCAGGATGTCCGCCAAAAGCCCCCTGGTGAAGCCGATGCTGCCGGCTCCGATGAATGCTACTTTAAAAGACATGGTTTTGCCTCCTTGTGTCATTTTTTGATACTCATATGGAATCGGACAGTTCCCCCTGCCCGGATGAGCCGCATATATCCGCAGACGATTCCCGGGGCGGTGAAACCAGTTTCGGAGATGCGTCCGGGGATTTATACTGCATACTGGTTAAACTTACAGTCAACCAGACTGCAGACCGCCAGCCAGGCTCTTTCCTGGAGACATCGCTGTAAATTCTGGCGGTCTGCAGTATACTTTCATGCCGACAGATGCTATAATAGAATCCGAAACAGGAGCCGGATGCATAATCCGGCATATCCCGCAATCTGTCATCTGCCTCTATCATAGAGAAATGGGCGGCACTTTTCAACGGTAAGTATTTGATAAGGAAGGGTAATTTTTTGATGCAGGAGGAAAGAGCGGACATACTGGACAATTACGCGTTCCATTTCCTGGAGGACGTGGAGGAGCCTTTCATACAGCTGGTGGCCATCGGCAGGGAGGCCAGGCATTCCGCCAGGTATCACCTGGAGAACAGCGGAAGAGGGGAATCCTATCTTCTCCAATATACCCTGGCCGGAAGCGGCACGGTGCGGACAGGCGGCCAGGAGCAGGTGGTGGACGAGGGGAAGGCCTTCTTCCTGCGGATGCCGGGGGAGGAGGGCTATTATTTCGACGAGGGGCGCAACCGGGCTCCCTGGGAATTCCTCTTCGCCATATTCGAATGCCACGGGGCGGAGCGGTACTGCGGGCAGATAGAGAGCCATCTGGGGAAGGTCTTTTCCCTGCCCCGGGGGCATGAAGCCGTCCGGCTGCTGTTCGAGATGCACGCCATGGCGAAGGAGGGGAGGGCGCGGGATCCGTTCCTGCTCAGCAGCCGTGCCTTCAGCCTTCTTTGCGCTCTGTGTACCACACCTTCGGGGGACAGGGACACGGAAGGCTCCCTCAGCGCCCGGGCGAAGAAGTATATCAGGATGCATTTCACATCTCCTATAGGCATAGCGGATGTGGCGGCCTTCCTGAAGGTGAGCCAGAGCCATCTCTCCCGGGAATTCTACAGGGAGACCGGGGGGAAGCCCATCGATTACCTGACCAGGATCCGTCTGGACCAGGCTGTGGACATGCTGACAGCCGGGGGAGGAAGCGTTGGGGAGATAGGGATGGAATGCGGGTTTTCCGGAGGCAATTATTTCAGCAAGGTGTTCAAAAGGCATATGGGCATGACGCCCTTGGAGTTTCGGGAGTATGTGAGGCGGGAGGGGTATTCGAAGACGCAGATATAAGCTGTGAAAGCCTGTTCCAAAAGTCATCAGAATGATATATAATGGTGTTTAGGAAAAACCAGGGAACTGGCGGCGGAACGACAGGGAGCTGTAGTGGACAGCTACATGCGGGAAGGAGGGGAACGAATGAAGAAAGAAGACAGACGGAGCGGAAAACAGAATGGCGATTGGGAACAGCTGGAAAAGGAGGCGGCTGTGATCTGCCAGGACTTTGGGGCATTTTGCGGCTATGTAATCCAAAATCAGGTAAAGCTTGCCCCTAAGACGGGAAATATCGGCAAGAAGGACTGCTTTGCCATAAACATGCTTTTACAGGGGCGGGAGGAATATGATAAGCCGGTTTATCCTCAGGGCAAGTACCCGCTCATTCGATTTTTCTATTACGTGGCGATAAAATATAAAATCCTGGAGACCAATGGAGCGGGGAGCAGGCTGGAGCAGGGTAGACATTATGTATTTTTCCATGAGGCTTCGGTGTGGGAACAGTATGCATTGTTTTTGGTGGTATTTCTGTTTGACGGGACATTCGCGCGCCAGGACGGTTCCTGGTATACAGACAACATAACGGAATTGTGGAGCTTATATGTGGACAAGCTCATGGAATGGTTTGCCGCGGAGGAACCATGGGTTGATGGAAAACGCAGGAGATTACAGGAAAATATGGGGCTCTTTAGGGACTGCCTGTATATTCAGGTGACGTACCTGGAGGAGCTTTCCCTTATCAGGGTGTGCGGGAAGTCCGGGCCGGAAGATGACATGTGGAAGCGCTGGTGGGAAATAGAGGCGCGGCCTTTGCTGGAAATCGTCTCGGATATCTATGAAAATACGGAGATAGAAATAGAAGAGGACGAACTGGAGGACAGCGATGGAAGCAGGCTGGCAGAGTGCTACTATAAGGCATTTGCCGACAGATTTCTGCAGGGAACGGAGGAAAGGCTGTCGGAGATGTTTGAGAATGCGTCGGCATTTGATGCAAATCAGACCATTGACCTGGAGGTTTCGCTGAGGCATACGGACTGTGTCCGGGTCATCCGGATGAATCTGGATGATTCTCTTTATGCCCTGCATGACGCGATCCAAAGGGCTGTCTCCTTTGACGATGACCATCTTTTCTCGTTCACGGTGGGAGCGGGGATGATGAAGAGGACATATTTGCCCTCGGAGGCCATGAACCGGAATACGGATTTGTCGGTAGCAACGCTGCTGGGGGAGCTGGATCTGCGAAAGGGGCAGAAGTTCAGCTATCTGTTTGACTTTGGGGACATGTGGGAGTTTGACATCCGTGTCCTGGAAATCCGGGAGGGCGAGGTGGAGATGCCGGAGGTGATCAGGGCTGTGGGAGAGGCGCCGGAGCAGTATCCGTGCCTGGAAGAGGACATGGAGCTTCAGGTTCAGGTTTCTGACCAGGTTCACGTAAGCGATATCCTGGCCTCCATTGAAGATGACTTGATTCGGGACGAGCATGCCGCACTTACAGGACGGCGGAGTCCCTGTGAGAAGGAACCGGCAGACACGCTGCGCCGGGAGATGGAGAGGATCTTGCTGGAGAATCCGGACAGAATGTTCCTGTTCATGACTGCCGGAATGAGGGAGATGCTTTCGGAGCTGCTGCAGATGGAATGGATCGACGGCAGCGAAAGATGTACGCTTGCGCAGCTTTACTCCTTCGGATTCTGCGAATTCTCCGGGGAGGACCAGGATACGGTCCTGGTGCCGGAAGCCATAAGAGAAGTGTATGCTTCAAGGATGAAGTCAGGCAGGAAATACGACAAAATCGTGGAAACAGCAGAGGCCTTTCTCAGACATTGCGGTGTGGTGGAGATGGAGGTGCTGTATGCGGAAGTGAAGGTGTTTTTGAAAAAAAGAATATCATATGACGAATTTACGCTTCTCCTGTACAGCAGGCTTCATTATTTCGGTGGTTTCTACAGCGTCCTTTTCCAGGAAACCGAGTACATGAGCAGCTATGACCCGGAAACGACGCAGAGGATTCTGGAGGAGCGGGGGAAACCAGAGAATGCGGCGTTTGCGTATCCCGGGCTGGAGCAAATCTGCGATAAGGAGCCTGGCGGCTTCCAGAGGGTCATGAGGGACTGGAAAGAGTATGTCCATTTCAATCTGTCCGTTGACTGGCAGACAGCCGAAAGGCTGGCGAGACAGATTCCCGCCCTGGCGGCTTCGGGCCTCCTGAAAAAGGAGGAGGTTCTGGCGGCCTATAGAGAGCTGCTCCAGGGGATGGGCAGCAGGGTGACGAAAAAGGCGGAGGGACTGATCGGCGAACTGTGCTCCTCCATGCCTCTTGCGGTGCGGAGAGGGAACACCGGCGGAAAATATACTGCGTAACGATTTCATTTGCCGTGAAGCCAGACTGCATAACGCTGACTGGTTCAATCGCATGATTGCATTAGGCAGTATTCAGCGTTATGCAGTATAATGGCGAACGAAATTAATCTCAGGTTGACGCATCGAAGTCCGCTGCGGAGAACCTTATTAACACAAATGCGTCCGCAATCAGCCGATCTTAGGAAGCGTGTTGCGGTACTGCTCCAGCTCGGCGTCCGTGGGGATGTAGTCCTCCATCTGGCCGTCGTGGAACTTCTCGTAGGCCGTCATGTCGAAGTAGCCCGTGCCTGTGAGTCCGAAGAGGATGGTCTTCTCCTCGCCGGTCTCCTTGCATTTTCTGGCCTCGTCGATGGCCACCCGGATGGCGTGGGAGCTTTCCGGGGCGGGCAGGATGCCCTCCACCCTGGCGAAGTATTCCGCGGCCTCGAAGACTTCCGTCTGCTTCACGCTGGTGGCCTCCATGAGCCCCTGGTGGTAGAGCTCCGACAGGGTGGAGCTCATGCCGTGGTAGCGCAGGCCCCCTGCGTGGTTCGCCGAGGGGATGAAGCCGCTGCCTAAGGTGTACATCTTGGCCAGAGGACATACCATGCCGGTGTCGCAGAAATCGTAGGCGTACACGCCCCTGGTGAGGCTGGGGCAGGAGGCGGGCTCCACGGCGATGAAGCGGTAGTCCGCCTCTCCCCGGAGCTTCTGGCCCATGAAGGGCGCGATGAGGCCGCCTAAGTTGGAGCCGCCGCCTGCGCAGCCGATGATCGTATCCGGCTTCACGCCGTATTTGTCAAGGGCTGCCTTGGCCTCCAGGCCGATCACAGACTGGTGCAGCATCACCTGGTTCAGCACGCTGCCCAGCACATAGCGGTAGCCCTCGCTCCCCACTGCCGTCTCCACGGCCTCGGAGATGGCGCAGCCCAGGCTCCCCGTGGTGCCGGGATGCTCCGCCAGGATCTTCCGTCCTACCTGGGTGTCCATGGAGGGGGAGGGGGTCACGGATGCGCCGTAGGTGCGCATGACCTCCCGGCGGAAGGGCTTCTGCTCATAGGAGCATTTCACCATATAGACCTTGCAGTCCAGCCCCAGGTAGGCGCAGGCCATGGACAGCGCGGTGCCCCACTGGCCCGCCCCGGTCTCTGTGGTGACGCCCTTTAAGCCCTGCTTCTTGGCGTAGTAGGCCTGGGCGATGGCGGAGTTTAATTTGTGGCTGCCGCTGGTGTTGTTGCCCTCGAACTTGTAGTAGATCTTGGCCGGGGTGTCCAGCCTCTCCTCCAGGCAGTAGGCCCGGACCAGGGGAGAGGGGCGGTACATCTTGTAGAAATTCCGGATTTCCTCGGGAATCTGGAAAAAGGCGGTGGTGTCGTCCAGCTCCTGCTTCACCAGCTCCTCACAGAAGACGCCGGAGAGCTCTTCGGCTGTCATGGGCTGCTGGGTGCCGGGGTTCAAGAGGGGCGCGGGCTTCTGCTTCATATCGGCCCGCAGGTTGTACCATGCTTTCGGCATCTCATTCTCGCTTAGATAGATTTTGTAAGGGATTTTTTCGTTCTGCATTATCGGTTCCTCCATATTCTGTTTGTCTTAAGCCGGTCTTTCCGGTCTCGCTTTTCCGTAAATGCTTTTTCGCTGTGGCATATGTGAGCTTTCCGTCCCCGGCGTTTGCCGCTTCCCTCAGGGCCTTGCGGAAAGCCTTTCCGGGCGGTGTCCATGGCTACGCCATCGTTTTGTGGGCTTCATCGATGTCATATGCTGTCTCCTTTCGAGTGAAATACACTGTCCTTTTCCGGCGACGGAACCTGTCCGGCGCGGATCTTCCCTCTGTCTGAGGAGTCTGTAAAACAAAAAACGCCCCGACAGAAGATGATGCTCTGTCAAGGACGAATACTGTACGAAAATAGTACGTTTATCCGCGGTGCCACCTTGCTTCACGGCCTGACCCGTGCCCTTAGCGGGATACCTGCATATCCCCGGCATATGACGTCTGCCCGAACGTCGCAGAATACTCTGTGGATGCCACATTTCACTGCGCCCTCAGCGGCCCATTTGACAACTTGTTTCCCACCTGCTTCTCAGCCCCGCAGGCTCTCTGTAAGGACATGATTGCCGTTATCCCCGCTTCAACGGTTTGTTTGTATTGATTTTCAATCATTATAAAGCTATAAGGGTGAATTGTCAAGAAATAAATAGAACGAATATAAGATTTTAAACAGACGGTTTTAAGTGCAATAAAGTAGAGCAGAGTGAGAGGCTGCGGCATGGATGCATGAGTGAGAAAATTGTGATATACTCAAGACTGCGGGCCCGGCGGGTGGAAGGAACCGCCGGGGATGTGATTCCGTGGCTTGACACGGACACGATGTCGCACTCTATACTATACATACGGGGAGGTAACCGGATGGCTTTGATGACGATTGGCCAGGTGAGCGAGATGCTGGGCGTTTCCGCAAGGATGCTGCGGTATTATGAAAAAGAGGGACTGGTAAGGAGCATGCACAGGGAAAATTACGCCTACCGCGTATACGATGAGGACGCGGTCAGGAGAATCCGGCAGATTGTGCTGCTGCGCAGGCTCCAGATGCCCTTGAAGAGGATCCGGGTCATTATGGACGGCAGCGCCCGGGAGGCTGCGGGCATGGTACAGGAGCAGATAGCGGATATGGAGCGGAATCTGGCTTCCATGGGGACGATCCGGACGGCCCTGGAGAGGCTGCGGGAACTGCTTGGGGAGGCGGATTCCCCTGCGGACCGGGCCTGGGAAAGGGTGCTTGGGGATATGGCGGGGCTGCTCGCTCTGGAGAGATACAAGCTGAACGGAAGCGCTCTTTGTCCGATATCGGAGAAGGAAAAACAGATTCGGATCGTCCTGCTGCCGCCGTGCACGGTGGCTTCCTTCCGGTATTTCGGAGAGAATCCGGAGGAAAAGGTGGGAAGCGTCATGGACAGGTTCATCCGCGGAGAGGGGCTTTACGAGAAAAAGCCGGACTCCCGCCTGTTCGGCTTCAACCCGGCTGACGGCGAAGGGGACGACAGGAGCTACAGCTATGAGAACTGGGTGACCATACCGGAGGACCTGGAGGTGCCTGCGCCGCTTGCAAAGAAGCGCTTTGCCGGAGGGCTTTACGCCGCCTATGCCATACGCTTTCCTGATTTCCAGGAATGGGAATTCCTGAAATCCTGGGCGAAGAACAATGACAGGTATCGGGCGCGCCCCTGGGAGGACGGGGCGGGTGATCCGGAGGGCTGCCTGGAGGAGCATTACAACTGGGTGTACTCGGCCCATGGGGGCTGGCCCCGGAATGGAATCGACGGGAGCGTGGACCTGCTCCTGCCCATACAGCCGAAGTGATGAAGTGATTCTCCGCCGTGACGCGCCGATCCGGTTGCGTATTCCAGGCCTATGCTTCTCCCATAAGCCCGGCAATGGCCTGGACCCGGGCAGGGAAGGGAGAGACGGATTCACGCCGGGATTCGGGGACCCAGGAGGCTGTCCGCGCCTGGGGTGGAGGGCAGGGATTCGCGTTGCCGAACTGAAAATACAAGACGGCTGCCTGTGGACCAGGCGCAAGAAGGAGGGAATCGAGATGACTGACAAGGAAAGATTCAAAAGAGATTTGCTGGAACTGGGGGTGAAGCCCGGGGATATGGTGCTGGTGCATTCTTCCATGAAAGCCCTGGGGACGGAGTGCGCCCCCGAAGAAATCATCGATGCCATGGAGGAGGTGCTGGGGGAGGAGGGCACGCTGCTGATGCCCGCCCTGACCTATGAGAACATGACGGCCGAACAGCCTGTGTTCGACAGCGCCGCCACGGAGCCCTGCATCGGGCTGCTGCCCAGGACGTTCCTGCACAGGCCCGGCGTGGAGCGCAGCGTCCACCCCACCCACTCCGTGTGCGCCAAAGGGAAGATGGCGCACAGGCTGACCGTGGGCCATTCCATGGACGACACCGCCGTAGGGCCCCACTCTCCCTTCATGCTGCTTCCGCTCTTTGGGGGAAAGCTGCTCTTCATCGGGGATATCATGCAATCCTGTACATTTATGCACGGAATTGAGACCATCCTGAAGCCGCCCTACATCCGCCAGACGCCCTCCCCGGTCTTTACGGTAGACGGCCAGGCCAGGCAGTATGTGGCGAATGACGGCTACGGCTGGGGCTCGGAGTTCCAGCGCATCGAAGAGATACTGGAGGAGCCGGACATCCGCAGGGGGAAGCTCCTGGCGGCCAACGCGTACCTGATCGACGCCCGGGCGCTTTTCGCGGCTGCCCTGCTGAAGATGTGGGCGGAGCCCTATGCGTTCATAACGGATATTTCGGCTTATATTTAGTCTGGCAGGATAGGATTCCCCGCAGTTCTGTTGCGGGGAGACTTGTTTTTCATATGGCTGCCATTCCATATATTTTGGAGGTTATTTTTTGGCCGACTTTTAGTGGCGACAGCACATCAGGAATTCCTTTTCTTGCCATCCTCTCAAAAGAAAAGTGATATATGGTAGCTATGGTTCCTGCCCCGGAAAACAAATAGGGAACTGCATAAAGTATGTTCTTGCAATAATTTGCACTGTAAGTACAGTAAGGCTCTTTATTCCTACATTTTTCTCCCATAGGCAATCAGCAGCCCCCTGGCAAAACTATATTCGGCGGCAGGATTGGAGGAAAAATATTCTGCGATTCTCCTGTTCCGCAGGCAGTATTCCCGGGCTTCGCTGCGGGACATGCCATGGGTCATAAGCTGGAGAATCAGGGCATTCTCTTCCCCCTGTCCCATACAGGAAGTCCACTGGTTGGCCCGGAGGAAATCGTTCCTGGCTTCCTCATAATCTGCATGCTTGGAGGTCATGAATTCCACCTTGTCATTCATCCGCACATCCACATCCGCAAGCCCCAGCCTCTCCAGGATATGGGCAGCCTTGACTGCCACAGAGTAATCCCTCCTCTGCAAGGCAAGCTCCGTCTGCCATTTCTTTTCCAGACCCTCATGGAGGCACAGCTCCCGGTAATCCATTCCGTCCACATACAATCCGCAGCTCTCAAATTCCCTGTTCACGTCCATGCACACCACATAGCCGCCAGGCTTTGCAAAGGAAATCATTTTCCGGATAAAGGCGACAGGGTCGTCCAGGTGCCTGAGGACTGCCTGGCATATCACGAAATCGTATTTGTTTTCTGCCGTGTATTCATTAACGTTTTTGCAGACAAATTCCGCGGCTATATTCTGATTTGCAAAAAGCTGCTTTCCCTCCTGGATCAGATTTTCCGCAAAATCAATTCCCGTGTAGGTGCTTCCCCCGGGCATGGCAGGGAGGAGCAGCAGTCCCAGAAAACCGTATCCGCATCCGCAGTCCAGTATGGAAACGGGCTTTTGGATATTCCATACCTGTGAAACGAGGAAACGGACATAGTCGTCGTTCCAGAAACGCTTCCGCGTCCGCAGCAGATAGTCCAGCCGATGGTTCCAGAAATCCTTCGTCCCTGTCTGTTCGGGAATATACGATTCGCCGTCAAGAGGTTTCAGGCCCAGCAGCTGGTCTGTGGACACCCGGAAATATTCCGCCAGCGGCGGCAGAAGGGTGATGTCGGGCATGCTGGCCGCGGTCTCCCATTTGCTGATTGTCTGGAAGGATACGCCCATGGCGTCTGCCAGTTCCTGCTGTGTCAGCTTTTTTGTTTTCTCAGGTCGGCAAGGCGTAGCTGTATTTTCTTCATAGAGAACCTCCTCGTTTGCATGTTTTTTCTGCGCAGGCCCGCATATGGAATTTTGCTGTTAATGCAGCATGCGGGCCGCGCGGCGAGCCGGGGAGAAGGGATTCCCCTGCTCGACTGTTGTCTGACGATATTATAACAGGAATTCCGGCGGTTGTATTCAGATGAGAAGGAGAATCAGTTCTCCTGGGATGAGAGTCGGGGAGGATAGAGGGCATTTCTGGAAAGGAATCCGGGGGCTATTGAAAGATCCGTTTGTGAAATAGTGCCGATGGGGGTATAATGAATTTAGGATTAGGGAAATGTTGTCAGCATCGGAATGCAATCTGGAACGGAAGCAGCAACGTTAGGCTTAAGTGCAGGGTAGGGAGCGTAGGAAAGGATTCTGCTTCGGAAAGACAAAGGTGTTTAGGAGGAAAGGCAGATGATGGGAACTTATTTAAATCCGGGCAACAGTGGATTCTCCAGAATCCGGAACAGTGTCTATGTGGATAAATCAGGGTTGATAAGGCTGGTCAATCAGACATTGGATACACCCAGGTGTCTGACCTGTATCAGCAGACCGCGCCGTTTCGGGAAATCGTTCGCGGCCAAAATGTTATGTGCCTATTATGACAAGACCTGCGATTCGACGCAGCTGTTCGGGGATTTGTCCATTGCCTGTGATGCGGGGTACCGGGAGCATCTGAATCAGTATGATGTGATTTACCTGGATATGACAGGAATCATCGGAGAAGCGGCGGCAGGCGACAGGGTGGCCTATGTGAAGAGAACTGTAGTCCGCGAATTGAAAGAACAGTATCCGCAGATGGAGGTGGTGGAAGGATTCGTGCCAACGCTGGCCAATGCGGTAGAGATAACAGGGAATAAATTCATCATGATCATCAACGAGTGGGATGCCCCGATCAGGGAGGCGGGAAACCGTCCTGATTCGCAGAGGGAGTATCTGGAATTCCTGCGTTCCCTGTTCAAGAACAGCGGAACCACAGACAAGATATTCGCTGGGGCATATATGACGGGAATCCTGCCCATCAAAAAGGACGGTTCTCAGTCCGCCATATCGGATTTTGAAGAGTATTCCATGATCAAACCCAGGCAGTTCGGGCAGTATGTGGGATTCACGGAAGGAGAAGTGAAGAGACTCTGCCAGGATGCCGGAGTCGATTTTGCGCAGATGAAGCAATGGTATGACGGTTACCGTTTCCGAAAGGCGGAATCGGTCTATAATCCCAATTCGGTGATGAAAGCGATTCAAAATGAGGACTTTGACTCCTACTGGACACAGACTTCCGCAGCCGAGAGCCTGATGGGATACATCAATCTTGACTTTGACGGGCTTGGCAGGACGGTTGCGGAATTAATCGGCGGGGTGGAGGCAAATGTGGACACCTACGGCTTTTCCAATGACCTGGTGACGTTCCGGAACAGGGATGATGTGCTGACGCTGCTGATTCATCTGGGATATCTGGCTTATGACGAGGAGACGCGCAAGGTGCGCATTCCCAATGAGGAGATTCGGCTGGAATTCGCCAAGGCCATCCGGCAGGTGAAACGGGACGATACGCTTCGGCGGGTCAGGGAGAGCGAGCAGCTGATTGCGGATACTGTCCATGGGGAGGAAGAGGCTGTGGCCAGGCAGATTGAAAGAATCCATGCGGAGGAAGCGCCGCTGTATTACAACAATGAGCAGGCATTGCGCAGTGTGATTAAGCGGGCCTATTTCAGCTATGGAGACGAATATATGATGTTTGAGGAACTGCCCTCAGGGGCAGGCTATGCGGACATCGTGTATCTGCCGAAAAAAGGCTCTATGCTGCCTGCTTTGGTGGTTGAGCTGAAATGGAACAAGTCGGCGGAAGGGGCAATCAGGCAGATTCATGAAAAACGGTACCCAAAGGCCATTGAAGGTTATGGCGGAGAGATTCTGCTGGTGGGCATCAGCTATTCGAAAGAGGCTCCCGCCGGGAGGAGGCAGCATCATTGCAGGATAGAGAGATTTGAGGGGAAAGGGTGAGACAGCGGAGAAATCATGGATAACCATGGAATAGAGAACTTATTAAAAACAGTATGTGAAAGAAGAAAAAAACATATGGCCCAGGAGACCCCGTCCTACAACATTCTGGCTGCGATTGGTGAAGAACGCGATGAGGCACATATTCATTCTAAAATCATATATTTCCTGTTGGACAGGACTTATGACGAAGATGGGGAAAATGATTTCCTGAAATTTTTCTTGCGGGAGATTCAGATACCTGAGCAATATATCGGTGGCCCATGGCGGGTGTGCCGGGAGCAGGCCTTTGAGGAGGGAAGGATAGACTTTGTGATGGAATCCGAGAAGTTCTGTGCGGCGATTGAGATGAAGATTGATGCCGGGGACGGGGAGAGACAGCTGGAACGATATGATATGTTCTGTAGGAAAAAAGGAAAGGTGTACCGCATATATTATCTGACATTAAATGGGAGCGCGCCGGACAGACAGAGCGTAGGCAGTATGGACAGGCAAAGACTTTTCCTGATCAGCTTTCGGAAGGAAATCCTGGACTGGCTTCAAAGGTGCATGGACACGGCCAGGGAAGGCAGCTACAGATACACTTTTTTAAAACAATATGATGCGGCGGTCAGGCATATGACTGGCTGGGGTGACGAGGGGATGGACGTGAAGGATTTACTTTAAATAGATGATTGTTGAATGTTGCTATGGAATTTCCTTTTGCCGGAAAGACTGCGAGGTGCGGTTGGGGAAACAGGCGGAGTTAATCTCACAGCTGGAAAAATAATGCCATATAGTTGAGTAAAGAAGAAAATGTGTTATAATGAAGAGGAACAGGGAAAGGAATGGCAAATGGGCGATACGAAAATACAATGGCATCCTGGTTTTGTGGCGG
>OFFK01000104.1_pt1 | contig 64243 bp, 58 predicted proteins | sample 1521361 | NCBI WGS metagenome assembly OFFK01 (sample SAMEA3504096, study PRJEB24116) | mouse gut metagenome | biome: mouse gut; feature: mouse-associated habitat; material: faeces | place: Denmark | collected 2011 | reverse complement strand
AAGGTTTGGGCTGACAAGCACAAACTTTAACAAAATAAACAACAACTAACACATGAGGGAGCGTAAATTCATAGCCAATGCGCTTTCGGCTGCACAAAAAGAGTTTTTTATACATGTGCCATATCTGGCACCCTATTATGGGCGTTACCGCCCTTTTTCTTATTGATTTAATAACAAATGCTATTCTATATTTTATAAATTTTATGTTTGTAATATTGTGTATAATATACAATAAATCTAAATTATATTTTTATTTATTTGTGCAACTTGACAAAATTTATTTTTTATTATAAAATTTAATCATAGTTAATTGATGCTTTTTTATTACAAAAGCTCTAAGTAAGATAATATATCCCTAACCAGCATGTAATGGTCATGACAGTAGCCAGAGGGATGACGCAGCGTGAGAGGCTCGTCACTTTTAAGTAATAAGTATTCTTTTTTCAAGAATCTAAAGTCAATGTCTATATCCTTGAACTAGCTCGTAACAGTCGAGACGGATGCAAGAAGGATTTTCAGTCTAGGCAGGATTACAGATCTAAGAGCTTAATCATTTTCCCTGATTTTCTCAACTTAATATCTGCAAATAGTGAGAGCTATTTGAATTATCCTCTAAAATTTTTAACGAGGTCTTTTTTGTTTTACACAAAATTAGATTCTCTTTATATAGATAAAGAAGCCAGGTAGCTTCTGGAAGTTATGTTCCATGTTTCTTTGGTGAAATGTGTGCATATAAAGTAACTCGTAAATTTTATTTTTTCACAAGCCTGTCTATTCCCATGGTAATAGGCAAAAAAGGCTCACCCTGACCATGCTTTAGATTTTAACGAATCTAGGGAAATAAAAAACAGGAGGTAAAGAGGTTATGAGTAAACAGTATACTCAGCGGTCGCTTGAAGAGCGGCAACAACAAATGAAAGAGATTTTACAAAATCTCGAAAACGGCGTGAAAGAGGTATTCACATCAGAAAACTACATAAGGTATTTGGAGACTTTTAGCAAATTTCATAACTACAGCTTCAATAATACCATCCTCATCTTGATGCAATGCCCAAAAGCCAGTTTTGTAGCGTCTTATAAGGACTGGACGGAGAAGTTCAACAGAATCGTAAAGAAAGGTTCTAAGGGCATCCAGATACTTGTACCTACTCCCAAAAAGTATTGGGAAGAGGAAGAATGTACCAGACCTGACGGAAGCAAATACAAAAGGAAGATCGAAAAGCGTAAGCTCTACTTTAAAATTGGACACGTTTTCGATCTGAGCCAAACAACTGGTGATGAACTGCCGAGGCTTACACAGAATTTGGAATTTGATACACCAGAACTGAATAAGCTGCTTAATTCTTTACTCGCAACATCAGAGGTTCCGATCCGTTACGATTACGACCTCAAAACAGACACAGATCCAAATGGCTATTATAGTCTTGTTAAAAAAGAGATATGTTTAAAGCCTGTTCTTTCGGCTTTACATAAGCTAAAAACCATTATCCACGAATATAGCCATTACTATCAGGAAACACTTTTCAAAGAACACACGAAAGACTTTGATCGTGACACAAAAGAAGTTGTTGCTGAAAGCTGTGCTTACTGCGTTATTGAAATGCTGGCGAATGAAACAAGTATGGAAAAATTATCCTCAGAAGAATATTCCTTCGGGTATATAGCGAGCTGGGGAAGTAAGGATTTAAAAGAATTAAGATCAACTCTGGAAATGATTTCTAAACTCTCTAACCTGATATTCGATTGGGTTTCTAAGCAATTTGTTGTTTCATAAAAACTTTTACTCATAAGCGCTTATCTCCAAGATTGGAGGTGCCAAATGGGTAAAAAATCAAATATTACACACCAATGTTTAAAAGAACTGAATAAGCAGAAAAAGTTTGGCGAATCCAAATTTGAAGCAAAACAGGCCGCAAGAAAAGCTGGCGAAAACTCTGCAACTGTAAGAGGCATCTACAGCACTGTTACATTTAATTCTTATGTAAGAGTATGTAAACAATTCATAGCTGAGACGATTGCAAGCCACAAGGAAGTCAAAACCTTTAAGGACTGCAAAAAGTATGTGCCTGAATTTCTTCAAGACAAAGAAGATAAAGGACTTTCAGCTTGGACTCTTGCTCAATATGGTTCTGCTCTTGCTTCTGCCTATAACTGCAGGAAGAATGACTTTGGCTATGATTATCCTGTCCGTCACAGAGCAAATATTAAGCGTTGTAGGGGCGTTAATTCTTCCGATTACCGTTCCCCAGAGGAACGCTGGGATACCGCTAAAATGGTTCTTAAAGCCACAGGATGCCGCAGAACGGAAGCTCTTAGGCTTCGCATGGAAGATTTCAGAGAAGCTCCTGACGGCAATCTAGAGGTCTTTAAGCGTGGCAAGGGCGGCATTGAGCGTTGGTGTTTAGTAAATCCAAAATACGTTGAGGAACTAAGAGAATATTTAAAAACTGCTGAAACACATCCTGTAAACGGAGAAAACAGGCTGTTTTTAAAAGCGCAGTTGCCGAGTGGCTCAATTCACGATATGAGAGCTGATTATGCCAGGGACTTATATCAGTATTTTGAGGATCGTGGCGATGTTGCTACTGGCAAAATATATCACTGTAAAGGGGATATGCTTGGGAGATCTTTTGATAAAGGCATACTTTCCGCAGTGAGCTATAACTTACAGCACTCCAGGGATAACGTGGTAGTAAATCACTATCTTTGGAAGTAGGTAAAGAAAAGAATTAATAAAAAGTATAGATTAAGGAGAATAAAAAAATGATTCAAGTAGATAAAAAAACGCTCAGCCAGCTCCAAATCGCAATGAAGCTTGACGAGTACAAGTACGAAAAAAGTAACCAACAATATTTTGAGAGTATGCCCACCATTGGCTTATTCGATTCTCAGATTATATTCATCAATAATTACATTGAAATATTAGAGAAAAAGAATGACGAAAAAGCCAAAGAGTTTGCAGAAATGTATGCAGACATCAAAAGGGAAAATGACCGCTATCAGGAACTTCTTAAAGGCGGATCCAAAAGCTCTCTTATTAAAAAGTATGCCCGTATGACTGGATACCTTATCCGTCAGATGGATAAATACAATACCCAATATTAATTTATGGAGGACAAAGATATGTATGAAAAAATGAAGAAAGAATTATTAGAAGCATTAAAAGACATGCTTGCAGACAGCTTTAAAGTTAAGACTTATACAGTCTTTAAAAACGGCAAAGAGGCAGAAGCATTCCTTATCACAGAAGAAGATTCAGCAGTCAGCCCTACATTCTATTATAAGAACTATCTGGATGATTATATGAAAGGTGTTTCTGTAGAGGATTTGGCAAAAGAAATTGTCGCAGCTTACTTTTTTGCATCACAACAGTATAGCTTTAATGCCACTGATTTCAGAGACTTTAACGCTCAAAAAAACAGGATTGTTTACAAAGTTGTAAATGCAAAAGAATATGCCGAGCAGCTTCCAAATATTCCCCATGTTGAGTTCTTTGATTTGGCGATTATCTTCTATTGCATCATTAACATAAGCAAAGAAGAAAGTATAAGCTATGTTATTACAAATAGCTTGCTGGAAATATGGGGAATTTCAAAGGAAGAACTTTATGAGATTGCCCATCAGAATTTCCCAAAGGTACTGCCTTTACAGATTTCCCCGATAACGGAAACAATTTATGAAGGCTTTAAGGACAGAGGGCTTATGGAAGAAACTATTGAAACACTTCCAGATGACTTTATATATGTAGTGACAAATAAATATCAAAAATTTGGTTTTGCAAATATCTTCTATCCCAGGCTGCTTGAAACCTTTGCAAAAAGATTTGGTTCTTTCTACATCATCCCCTCATCTACAGAAGAAGCATTGCTTTTTCCAACTTCAACAAATATGGGAGTGGATGAAATCAAATATATGGTAAGGACGATTAATGGAGACAAAAATATTATCCAGCCAGATATATTCCTTAGTAACAGCATTTACCATTATGACGCTGAAACTGGAAAGATTGAAGCATATCTTTGAGACAAACATTTTAATCAAGCAATAAAATACAAACATATTTCAAAAAAGCAGAAAGGATACAGATGTTCATTAATGAGTAAAGCTGCGCAGCTACTGATGTAAGCGGTAAATGTAGATCAAAGTATTAGAATTATTCGCTGGAACAAGAAGTATCGGCAAAGCATTTGAAGCAAAAGGGCATGAAGTTTTCAGTATCGAATGGGACAAGTCTTTTGAAAATATTAACTTATATATGAATATCAATGAGATAACAGCAAAGGACATTTTAGAGAAGTTCGGAAAGCCTGATGTTATTTGGGCAAGTCCAGACTGTACCACCTTTTCGATAGCTGGAATAAGCCATCACAGAAGAAAAGACCCATACACAGGAAATTTAGACCCTATTAGCGATTATGCAAGGTTTTGTGATGAAGTTGATAAACATGTTATTGCCCTCATCAAAGAATTGAATCCTGCCTATTACTTTATTGAAAACCCTCGTGGTGGCATGAGAAAAATGTCTTGGATGCAGGATATGCCAAGATATACAGTCACTTATTGCCAATATGGTGATACAAGGATGAAACCAACAGATATATGGACAAATCATCCTGACCCTCAATTCCTACCGATGTGTAAAAACGGCGATTCCTGCCATGAATCTGCCCCCAGGGGAAGCAAGACTGGCACACAGGGTTTAAAAGGCAGTATTGAGAGAAGTATTATTCCCACAAAATTATGTGAGCATATCGTTAAAATTTGTGAGGAATACATTTTTTAAATCAAGATGAGATATTTATGCCACCATAATATCCCAAACAACTAAATATAGAAAAAATACCCTAACAGAGAAAAGGAGAAAAGAACCATGATTAAAACAACATTGAATTGGACAATTAAGAACCTGAAAGCAATGCATGACAGCAAGGAAACCTTGAATTTTGATCACCCTATTCAGAGGCAGTCGGCACAGTGGACTAACCTTCAACAGAGCTTGCTCGTACATAGTATTTTGGCAAATTATCCTGTTCCTGCGGTTTATGTTGAAAAGACTGATTCTGCCGAAACGGATGATAAAGGAAAAGCAATATACAAGTATTCTGTGCTTGACGGTAAGCAGAGGATGACAACTGTTTTTTCATTCATCAACGGCGAATATGCCCTAAATGAAGAAACGCCTGCCGCTGAAATCGAAGGCGAAACCTATACACTTGCTGGCAGAACCTTTGAGGAACTGGACGAGGATGTTAGGCAGGAATTATTACGCTTTAAGTTTTCCATCTTTGCGTTTGAGGATGCAACGGATGACGAGATCGAAGAAATTTTCTTCCGTCTGAATAATTCGACACCACTTAGCAAACCGCAGAAGGCAAGACCTCTTATGGGTACTGAAAATGCAAGGTTTATCAATTCCATTCTGACTGGCAGCTTTTTCACAGAAAAATGTAATTTCAGTAAGCTCCAGCTCAGGAAGTCCGATGACATGTGTACCCTTTTACAGAGTATGATGCTTTTGGATCATAAGTACAATAATTACGAATACGCTTCCATTTCCGCTGATGAGGTCATGAAGTATAGCGCTGCTATCAAAGGCAATTATTCCGAAGAACAGAAAGACCTGCTCCTTGAGATCATTGATTATCTGGACGATGCTTTTGACGAAAAAGAAAAGCTCTTAAAGAAAATTAATGTTCCGATGGTAGTGATTATGGCTGATATTGCTATAAAGGAAGAGATTGAACCTGACGAATTTCACGATTGGTTCTTATACTTCTTTGTAAGCAATAAGGAATACAGCCAGTATTGCTCCAGCGGCTCGATCAAAAAGGAAAAAGTTTTTGGAAGGCTTACCACTATGGAAGCACACTTCACTAAGCACTTTAAGCTGGATGCTCCTGCCAAGGCAGAAGAAGATTCTGAAAGTGACGAAGAAATACCTGAAACTGATTCTACCAATACCGCCGATCTGGAAGAAGCTGACCTTACTTCTAATGAGGAAGAAAATGCTGAAACTGTTGATACAGAAACCTCTAGTGTAGAGAGCGAAACGGAAGAAAACGACGAACAGGACGAAAATGATTCTTTTATGAATCCTCCTGCAGATACTGATTCGGAAGATGAGCTTTCTACCAAAGAAGAAGAATATCTAGTTGAACAGGGCGCATAAAGCTGTACCAAAAATCCAAAGAGTTGTTTAGGGGTATTATCATTTTGATAATGCCCCTTTTATTCTAAAAAAGGAGATAACCACTATGAAGCATAAAGTTTTTATGGCATCACAAAACGCATATATAGAGGTGCTTGAAACAGAAACTGAAGAAGAAGCCAGGGAATTTTGCGAATCTCATAATTGGGAATTAAAAGACGAAAATGAATTTGTCTGGGAGCTGTATTATGAGAAAGCATAATCCTTAGCAAATAATTTCAAGAAAGATAAGAGATACGTAACCAATATGGATATAAGATTATCAGGAACACAAAAAGAAATAGATAAACTAATTGCAGATTTTGAAAATTATTATGATGTTGTAAGCGTAAGCACCCCTTACGCCAATACACGAAAGCAAGTAAAGTCAAAAGAAGTCAGAGTTTATGTAAAAATGAATATGACCTACATTGACGAAAATGGAAGTCTGCAAAAGATTTAAGAAAGAAAGGACGAGGAAAATGATGGATTTAAAAAATACAGATGTAAAAGAAATAGCAAGATACTTTTCTGGCGAAGTGAATAACTTTCTATTCAAGCCACAGCTTATTGCAACGGAGCAGAAAAATTCCAAAGACATGCAAGACTTAGATTTTTGCTGGATTAAGATTTTAACAAGCAATGAATACAGAACTGACTTACGAAATGAGCAGTCGGCAAAAGTTGGACGCTTACTGGCTACAGTTCCTTTTATCAGAAAAAGACTGGAATCTGTAGGTAACAGCAAAATGATGAAAGTGGCTGAAATTATGTCTTGTGACCATAGGACGCTACAGCAGACCTTTTCCAAGCTCATCTTCTACCACTTACAGCTTATCTGTAATGAGAAAGAATCTGCTGACTTAGCTGAGATACTTGGCGATAGATTTTATAATCTGCCGCTTATCTAAAATTTACGGAGGGGGAACGTATGAGACTTAACCTCTATAATGTAAAAATTAACAGGGAAACCAACCGCACTGAACTTATAAAAGAAAAGGCTGTAAATTACTCCGCCTATAAAAAACTGCAAAGTCCAGAGCATATTGTTGAAGCAGTAAACAGCTTGTTAGACTTGCAGAATATGGCAGAGGAATATGCATATCTTCTTACTCTAAATACAAAAGGAGATATAACAGGGGTGTTTGAAATATCCCATGGCACAGTATCAAATTGTTTAGTTTCCCCACGAGAAATCTTTAACAGGGCTTTGATGATTGGAGCCACTGCAATAATCTTTGTACATAACCATCCGTCAGGCTACCCTGAACCATCCCATGAGGATATACGCATTACTGAAAGAATAAAGAAAGCAGGGGAACTGATAGGAATAGAATTATTAGACCATATCATTATCGGTGATAAATGCTTTATCAGCTTCCGTAAGGAAGAAATCTTAGCAAAATTATAAGGAGAATCCTATTATGCAGAAAGAATTATTAGAAGTTTGGGAACAGGTAAAAAGATATTTCAAAGAAAACCTTCCCAAGTACACTGTTTTACAAATAAGGAGACAATCCTGCCGCCCCACTGATTCCTATCTTTATATGGTATCAGCTAAAAAAGACGATGGCACATATGCAGTCTGGACCTGCTGGAATGACAGCATAAAGAGCCTGAACTCTGGGCATTATGACCTGCCAAGCGAAGAATTTTGCGAAAAGCTGATGGATGAATTTTACTACAGTGAAGATTCAAATTGATGCATACGGAAATGGGATAGGGCTTAGTCCTCTATCTCTATCCCATTTTCCAAAGCAAAAATCTTTGTTTGAAGTTTCATATATTGCACATTTAACTTGTGGTTTTCCTCTATAAGCTCGTCCATCACAGGCTCCATGCCTTGAAGGGATGGCATATCCGCAAGAAAACGTAACTTCTTCATTCTCTCTTTGGCATCTTTTTCAGATTCCCCTTTATAGCTATCCAGCCTATGCTGGCAATACTCTTTGTAATACTCAATAAGTGTTCTAATCTCGTTGTCGTTATAAAGCGTTTGTCTAGCTATGCCTGTCATCTGTGAAATATTGTAAATGTCAATCGGATAACGACGTTCCAATGAATCGCAGATTGCCCTCCGCACCCTGTAATTAAGCCCTACACTACTTTCCTTACTAATATCTACTAGCTTCACTGAGTATGGCGGCTTTTTAACTTTCATCGAAAAACACCCCTTTAAATGTTTAATGTAATTTACACATATATTGTGTGTATGTTGTATGTATCATACCATAAAAGCCATTTAGAGGCAATAAAACCATTCACGATTCCAACGCCATACTACAGATTTATGAAAATAAAATCTTCTGTTACGATTTTTATATAAAGATTAGCGCTATTCTTTTGCACCTTGAAAATTTAAGAAAGGAGGAACCAGCATGGAAGTCAAAAGTGTAAAAAAGGCTGTCGGCACTATCTATTTTCTAGTTGACGATAACAATAGACCTATCATGCCAGTCTACCGCTTCATGCTCCATATGCTCAGTAATGGCTTTAGCAGTAATACCAGCAAAACATATGCGCAGCATTTAAAGCTCTATTATGAATGGCTTTCCCTTGTAGGACTTGATTATCACGCAGCAGTCGGTGTCGGGCAGAACAAAAAATCAGTGGTTTTGTCAAACCTGTCAACATTTAAGTTCTGGCTCAAATATCCAGACTATGATGAAAAACTTACTCCCATTAACGGATATGTAGCCAAAAGGCAGGCAATCACTGTAAACCAGATCATGAATGCTATCCTGTCCTTCTACGATTTTTTAGAGTTCGATGAAGGAATAGACACGCTACATCTTTATAAAGAAACACGAAGCAATTCTCAATTTGGCTCTTTCCTATCAGAAATGATTTTGAAGAAGGAAAAGAAACTTACCTCTATTTTAAAGGAGAAAGTTCCCAAAAAGAGAATTGAATATGTCACCAGAAGTCAATATGAACTTCTTTATGAAAAAGCAACAAATCAGCGCAACAGGATAATTATTGGACTTATGTTTGAAGGAGGACTTAGAGTCTCAGAAGTAATTGGACTTAATATTGCAGACCTAAGAGATATTGGCAACAACAAAATCTATATCACAAAAAGAAACGATCCAAATAATCCTGATTCTGCTGTGAAATATGATTCAGAAGGCATTGTATTTGTATCAGATGCTCTTGCCAGGGAAATTAATAACTACCTGATTGAAACTTTATCAGATATTGATACAGATTACGTCATTATCAATCTATACTCAGACACAAATAAATATAAACCCATGAGACGTGACACCATTGAAGATATGGTTTCTAAACTTGGTAAGAAAGTAGGTATCGAAGGACTTCACCCTCATATGCTCAGGCATGGCTTGGCGGTAGATATGCTTCAAAAAGGCTCTGATATGGTGGAAATCAAAGACACCCTGCGACACAAAAATGTCAATACCACCGCTTCTATCTATGCAAAAGCAGATACACCTACAAGACAGGCTGCTATGAAAACATATTACGATAAAGCAAATAAAGAATTTCACCCTGATGGTATGAGTACCGATGAACTCGTAGACTTTTTATTACAAGATATGGAGGATTAATACTATGGCGAAGATTATAGAATTGAAAAGAAAACCCAGTAAGCTGCATAGCGCAGATGAAACTAAAAAAAGTATAACTTGTATAACACCATTAGAAAGCAGAGTAATGGAATTATTAAGCGATGATATTGTTGAACTGAAATCAATCCCCTTTGAAGATGTAAGCAAACGCTTTTATAAAGTAGTGATTGATTTTACTTCAATTAAAAATGATACCTCAAGACAACAATTTAGAGATTTACTTTTTTCCATCTTCTGTCGTGAAGTCCCTTACAAAAGGGCTTCTGACAGAATCTATTATGTTTTAAGACTGGCAAAATTTATGTCAGATATGAATGGCATAACAGAGATTCCTGACGAGGAATTAAAAGAGCTTTTTGGCAGATATTGTGACGAAAATCATTATTACAAAGATTGTAAGAAAATCATTATCACCTGTAAAAATGCCTTGCTTGAAATGTACGATACAAGAAAAGGATTCGAGCGAGACACTTGGGATAAAAGTGTATTTCAATTACCTGAGGAACGTGTCAATAAATCTTCAAGTGAATATACATTCTATTTCAGACAGATTGAAAATGTAGAAAATAGAGAATATGCAAAACTATATATAAAATATCTGCTCGGCAATACAGAACAGGCTCTCTCAACAGCAATAAACTATTTTTCACATATCTGTAGATTTTGCGATTTTATATATCCACAAAGCATACTTGATGTTACAGATAAAGATTTCAGAAAATACTTGGATTTTAAAAAGAATTTATCTGATGATGCCTATAACCATAATATTTCTCGTATATATGGCATGTATGAATACCTTGCAGTAAAGGGAATTATGAAAAATCCTATTCCTGTAAATTTAGGAATGTGCAGAAAAAATGAACGTAAAGCCTGTGATGAAATTGTATCAGAACATGTAATATTACAGATTTTCAATCATTTACACAAAGCTCCATTTAACTATTTGCTTATGTATTTGATTAACTATTGTACAGGTATGAGGCTCTCTGACATATGCCAACTTAGAACAGACTGCCTGTATGAAGATGGCAAAGATGGTTATTATGTTAGACCTTACAACTGCCAGAAAATGCAAAAAGCAATTATGAATTTAATTCCTAAAGCGTTGTTTGAACTGATCCAAGAGCAAATTAAAATTATAAATGCTCTTGATTACAAGGAGGAATATCTCTTTCCATCTGAAGAAAAAAAGAATTACCCATATAATGCACTTACTTTCAGAAATAACTTCAAAAAATTATGCAATGAGTGGGGCATTAAAAATGAAGATGGCACACTTTACAATTACACGACACACAGTTATAGGCGCACAATTTCTACTGACTTGTATCAAAATTATAATGTGCCAATCGTCACAATACAAAAAGCTGTCCTTTGGCATAAGGAAATACAAATGACACTTTCCTATGTAAAACGTCCAGAAGAATTTAGAAAAATGAAAGCTGATAAATATTTTTCAAAAACTGGAGAAGCAGAATTAGCTGAATGGCTGAAAGAAAATCTACAAAATAATATATTACCAAATGGTGTATGTGGACTTGCTCCGAAACTTGGTACTTGTCCTGCTGTAGATGCTTGTCTTTCATGTCCACACTTTATGACATCAAGGAAATTCCTGCAAATTCACAAGGATCAGCTTGCAACAATTAAGTCTAGGCTTGTGATATATGAAGCAAACGGCTGGACACCAAACATTGAAACAGCCAAAAGACAAATAAAAGAACTTGAAAACATCATTCAAATACTAGAGGAAAAGGAGGGAGATAATGCCAGCGAAACAATTAAAATTAATACCAGCACTACCAACCTTTGATATTCCAGATAAATACAAAGACGATGAATGGAAAGTCAAAGAATGGGATATTTATAAAAATGCTCCTGCAAAAAGAAAATCTGACTGGAATGCTCGCTCAAACACCACAGATAATATTTTTAAATTCACTCTCTGCAAAAATCCATTTATTGTAGAAGAATTCAAATATTTCATGTATTACATAATCGAAGTTAAGCAAATCAGAATCAATACATTTGCCGAATACTATGATCGCTACAAAATTCTTGCTGAATATGTCAATACATATATGGTCAATAGTGAGAGTATTCTTGAGCTGGAGGACTTATCTATATTTGAGTTTTTCCTGTCAACACATAAGAAGAATAAAACAACCATTGAAAATGGCACTCAGTTTGTTGGTCAGGAATTTAAGAGAGCAAGCAGAAAGAGTAGATTTACCACATTCATTACTTATGCTCAATCTATAATAAGACAATATTATGAAAAGGATATTCCAGAAACAGAAAAACTAATCTGGCATCCTAAGAAATTGTCTTTCTGTAAAGGCTTAGATTCTGATAAGGTTTTGGATTTTAGAGAAATAAAAAATCCCGCTACTCTAAAAAATGTACAGGCTTTTTGTTTATTCAAACTACGTGATATTACCTTTGGTGCTGTATATGCTTATTTATTTGATATAAAACTATTTATTCGTTGGCTGGATGAAAACAATCCGCTTAAAAGTTTAGCTGATTTAACCAGAGATGTCGTAGAAGAATACTTTACTTGGATAAGGACTGCAAGTGGATATAATTCTCACAAGGCGAATGTTGCCATACTCAATCTAAAAGTATTTTTCGATTGGGGGCAGCTACTTGAAAGAGATAACATGCCACAGCAACAGCTATTTTTGAGTAATGATTATGTTCTAAAAACCAAAAAAGAAAGCAAATATCTTACAGATAAAGAAATAAAAGGATTACTTAATGTCCTTCCACAAATGCCAAAGCTCTATGGTCGAATGGTTTACTGCTTATTATTTCTTGGTATGCGTTTTTGTGAGCTTGCAAAATTAGATGTTAATGCTATTAAACAGAATGACGATGGCACATACTATCTTGATTTATGGCAGTACAAAACGCAAGCGGTTAATGAAAAGCCAATATTTGAAACTACAATAAAGATTATGCTTGCAGAAATTGAGCGAAATAAAAAGCGATTTGGAGAAGAAAAAGTGAAATATGTTTTTGTTACGGATAAAAATACACCTGTCAATATTGGAACAATAAATGAGAACATCAATAAGGTACTTGTTAAAAACAATGTTTTAGGCAGGGATGGAAAGATACTCCACGTTACCACTCATAGATTTAGAGCTACTGTTGCTACGAATCTCATCAGCGAAGGCACAAGTGTTGATATTGCTGCACAATTATTAGGGCAAACAACATTAAGCTCATTAAGTCACTATGCAACTGTTACTACTGATGTTGTCAAAGAACAATTAAGACCACGATTAGAAAAAGATGAAATGCTTATTCGTAATATTGGAAAAGGAAAAGATATGGCAGAAATAATTCCAGAAAAATCTGTTGCTCTTTGTAATGGATATTGTGGTAAAAATCCACTAACCACTCCATGTGCAAAAGCAAATGCATGTTTCAACTGCTCCATGTTCATTCCAAGTATTCAATACTTAAATGCCTACCATATACAGTTATTGGAGATTGAAGCAACTATTAAGATAGCCGAGGCTAATGATTATACTATAATGCTCAAAAAGGCTTTAAAAGAAAAAGAAGCTCTGGAAAGGATTATTTCAAAATTAGAGAAAGGGGATAAGAAAAATGACAGCTAAAGAGAAAAAAATGGCTGGCGTTAAAAAGCACAATGAAGCCGTTAAACAGAAAAAAGCTGATGATGTGAAGAAAGCCATCAACAAGCTAAGAAAAGAAGGAGAATTTACTCTTGCTGACCTTTGTAGAGAGGCAGGTGTAAGCAGAACTTACTTTTCCAAGCACCCAGATATGAAAGAATTGGCTGATAAATACATAACTCCTACTGGATACTGTAAAAACAGAAGTAAAGATTCAGCCGATACTTATATTCAAATTCTCAAAAGAGAAAATAGGGATTTAAAAAAAGCTCTGGATAAAATAAAAAATGACATTGTTTCTGAAAATAAATACAAAGACAAATATGAAGAGGCTTTAGAAGAAATCAAAAAGCTGAAATCGCAATTAGAAGAGGCATATAATCTTAATTTACCAGACCATTTATAATGGCGCCAACTTCACCGCAAAAAGGCAAGTGACTTAGGTTACTTGTCTTTTGCATTTAAAAAGCCTTTAAACAGAGGCTTTCCTACAGGAATTATATAAACCCTGTAATAAAGACCGAAAATAAGGGATTATAGGGGCGGTTGCTCCATATATTCCGATGATTCTGTCCGGCCGCATGCGCAGGGATGACTTGATCAGATCGCGGATGGTAATCTCGCTGCAGCCCTCCACATTGCTGTTGCGGGTCTCGAGGCGGACCAGATTGGGAAGCCCCTGCAGCTGCAGTTCCGCGCTGTCTTCGATGGTGATGACTCTCTCTTCCGATGGGATATATTGTGACAGGACATTCAGGAATGTGGTCTTTCCGCTTCCTGTGCCGCCGCTGATGAAAATATTATATTTGGCCCTGACCAGCTTTTCCAGGAAAGCTGCGGCCTCTCGGGAAATAGACTCTATCTGGAGCAGACGCTCCATGGTGATCGGTTTTTCGGGAAAACGCCTTATGGTGACGATAGGGCCGTTGAGGGCTATGGGGTTCATGACGATATTGACCCTGGCTCCGTCAGGAAGCCTGGCGTCCACGATGGGCGAAGCCTCATTCACTACCCGGTTGCATCCAGCCACAATCTGCTGTATCACATCCTGCAGCTTCTCCGTGGATTCAAACCCGATATCCAGCTCTCTGAGCCTCCCGTCCTGCTCCACGAAAATATGGTCTTTTCCGTTGATCATAATTTCCGTGACGGAGCTGTCCTCCACAAATATCTGCAGAATATCCAGCCTGCGCAGTGAATCGAACAGTTCCTGCTTCAGCCGCCTGCGCGTTTCCACCGGATAGGCCAGCAATTTCTGCTCCAGCAGGATCTCGTCTATCGTGTCCTCCACCTCGGCATCCGTGAAGTCCTTGAGGAAATCCATCCTCTCCTGGACCTTGCTGCGCAGTTCTCTCTTCAGTTCTGCATATTCCATTCTCCCTCCTCCTCTTCCTCCAGACTCGCAAGGATTCCCTTGACCAAATCCGCCATATCTCCTTTTGTCAGTTGTTCCAGCTCCTCCGGAAGCTTCTGGATGTGGGACAGCGACAGGCGCTTTGTCTTGCCCAGCACATCCCCATATTCGTACAGGGCCAGGACATGCTCATATTGGAGGAGTTTGCTTCGGGCAATCCTGTCCTCACGGGTCAATGTATAAACCTGGGTGCACATCCGAAGAATCTCAAAAAGCCCCTGCATGCTCTCCCCCAAGTCTAGGACTACATACTCGTATTCTTCCAGTTCCTCGATTTTCTGCAGCAGCCCAAGCCACTCCTCCGCCGTGACACCAAGCAGATTCTGCCCGGATTTCATGGGCGGGATGTAGGCCAGCCTGCCCTTGTGCTTCAGAATCGTCTGCATCCTGAGCCGGAACTTGTCCTTCTGGGCATTGAGAAAATAGAGAAGATCCGCCATGTCCAGGGTCTGCATATCCGGCAGAAGCTCCGCGATTCCCGCGTAATGCTCGAAATTCAGATACAATGTGGGATGGCTTTCGGCCAGCATCAGGCTCATGGTAATCGCGAAGGAAGTCTGCATGCATCTATGCACCGGAGAATAATTGCCGATGAATATGGTCTTGCGGTTGGTGCGGAACACGGGCAGCTGTACATCGCTTATCTCCATATAGATTCCCAGAAGCTGCTTGAGCACCTCCTCCGCCTCCTGATATTTGTTCACATAGGAGACGCCCTCCCATCGCATGACGCCGCTCTCATTGAGCACGATCACGCACCGGGGACAGATCTCCTGCAGCTTCCGGCAAAAGGTCGATTCGGCCACCACCAGCATGTCGATTCCCTGGGCCCCCGCTTCCAGCAGGGTCTCCACATTCGTATAGGTGTGCAGCTCCCAGGGCAGGTTTTTATGTTTCTTCATGAATTCTGTCATCAGCTGCGCATATTCTTCCTCCATATCGCACAGCGCCATGACCTTATGGATTTTTTCTCTCAATAGACACCTCCCAGATACAGCAGCACGCTGGCCAGTGCGGGACCCGACAGGCAGATTCCGGTACGCTCCCGCTCTTCCCTCTCTTCCATATAAAGCTGCCAGCTGCCGCTTTTAGCCACTGCGGCAAGGTACCCTGCCAGATACCGCATGCGCTCGCAGAAATCCTCTCTCCTACACATTTTCACCAATGAAATCACCGCTGCGATCAGCAAAGAACACATCAAGAAAGCCAGAATCTTGCCGACGGGCAGATAGCCCGCCGTGGCCCCATAGAGCTTCACGTCCCCCGCCCCCAGGCACCCGATTTTGAAGAACGGATATAGAAATGCCACAATCAGCGCCGCTTGTCCCAGATAGGACAATGCTCCCGGCACTCCCTGGTTCCGGAACCGCCATCCCACGCCCAGAATCGCCATCCATATCAATAAATGATTCGGAATTCTCTTGTCCCTGTAATCATAACCGCAGGCCGCCGTCAAAAAAACACACAGCGCCGCCAAATACATCATCTCCTTCTCTCCTGATATCGTACCTGGTTACCGAGGCGAATCATGCCTCCGGATTATCGAATCGTTGAATAAATTGAACTGGTTGATTTGTTATCGTAGTTGCATTATAGCCAATCCTCTGCCCGATTGCAAGAGGTATTGCGAAAAAAGTCAAACTTTGTAGAAAACTTACAAAATTCTGTAGAGGCCGATTCCGTAAATCGCCAGGAGCCCCGGAAATCCAAGGATTCCGGATGTCAATACGGTGGCCGCGTTAATGCCCACGCCAAGAGATATCCCCATCCCCTCCAACACAGAATTGATGAAATACATCGCTATGGTGCCCAAAATCCCCCTCATGACAAAGTTCAGGATCTTCTCCATGTATGCCCTCACAGATGACATTCTTTGAACTATAGATATGTCCCTTTTCCGGAAATATGCGGAATTGAAAAAATTTCCCATATTTGGAATAAATTACCTGTCCATGCCCTATACTTTTATCGTAACCATTCATTCTGGCCCTTTTAGACATTTTTCGAAGATTCAGCGGAAAGGAGAAGCTGCCATGAAAATGTATTTCAGCCAAAGAAGCGGAACCGGCAGTATGACCGAAGAAGATTACTCGCCTGTCACGCTAAGGGATTCCATAGAGAAAACCCGCCAGGCCCTTGACAACGCCTATGCGGGTTTTGACAATGCTGTAGACAACGACTTGATCGACAGCTATATTTACGAAATCAATTCTCTCCAGAAAAGATACAAGCACCTGACGGATCTGGCCGCCCTGGAAGCCGTGCCCGAAGAGGAGACCTTATACAAGCATTCCCCGGTTCGCGCCCTGATCGGCCATGTTCTCAGTTAAGGTATTCCTTCCATAGGTCAGACCGGCATAGACCGTCTGGGAATTGCGCATCACCGGCCCGGCGCTGTTCTGAGCCGCCAGCTGCCTATAGGCGTCGCGCAAAGGCTCCACCACGCGCCTTATCTCCTCCAGAGGCCCCATGTGGCGGCGCTGTTCGCCCGTCGCCAACCGCCTGATGCAGTACATGTACAGCTGCATCAGCGCCGGCGCCGGCTCATATTCCATATGCAGAGAGCTGACCAGCTCATTCAGGCAGCCGCGGGCCTTTCGGAGGGCTTCGCGGAATTCATCCTGCCCGCAGGGAGCGTCCTCCCGAGGCTGCAGCGCTTCCCTGGCGTCCTCCAGGTAGCAGAGCAGCATCTCATACAGAATCACCACCAGTTCCGTAGAATTCGCCTGGGTTATCCGTAGGGTGAACTGTTGTTTATCCTCTTTCTTCATAACATACCTGCCTTGTCTTACTGCAGCAGCTGCAGCACCTGGGAAGGCCTCTCGTTAGCCTGGGCCAGCATGGAGGTGGCCGCCTGGGTCATGACCTGATAGGTGGTGTAGTTCGTCATCTCCTCCGCCATGTCCACGTCCATGATGCGGGAATAGGCCGCCGTCATGTTCTCGGATGTGATGTCCAGGCTGTTGATGGTGGACTCCAGCCGGTTCTGGTAAGCGCCCAGCTGGCCGCGGACACCTGAAATGAACTGGATGGCTCCAGCGACGCGGTCAATCGCTTCCGTGGCCGCCTCTTCCGTACTGACATCCAGCGTCCAGACTTCCTGGCCGTTCTTATCCGTCACTTTTATTGTCTCCAGCCCCATCTCCCGCAGGGAAATCTTAGGGATGTTGATTTCCAGAACCTGCCCCTCGTTGGCACCAATCTGTAGCCTCATGGCACCGAGTCCCTCGGCGTTGATGGTGAGATTATTGAGCGCAAAAGGTAGATTATTATTCCCTAAATCACATCTTGTCAGATCCAGCGTCATCTCAAATCCGTTAGGGGCTTTAATCGTCAGAAGGTCATCCTTTATGCTGGCAGTGGCTCCCTTAGGAAAACCTCCATCTTCCAGAACCGCTTCCACGGTGGTCAAAGTCCCGGGAGCAGCGGCGCTCACTCCGACCTTATATTCCCCAGTCAGCGCATCCTTGTCTATCTCCAGACCATTTATTTTGTAAGGCTTCACAGCCACATCCGAAGAATAAGATGCCACTTTGATTTTGAGATGATTCGTATTCGACGACTCAACATACCCCTTATAAGAGAACTCCCCGTTCAGCAGCCTCTGCCCGTTGAACTCCGTAGCCTCCGCCACCCGGTCAATCTCCTGCGTCAGCTGTTTCACTTCCTCCTGTATGATTTCTCTGTCCTTGTCGGACTCCACGCCGTTGGCCGCCTTCATGGTCAGCTCGTTCATGCGCTGCAGCATCTCGCTGATCTCCGACATGGCGCCGTCCGCGGTCTCGATGATGGAGACGCCGTCGCTGGCATTCTGGTTCGCCTTGGAAAGCCCTTCCAGCTGGGCATTCATCCGCTTCGCCATGGCAAGCCCCGCGGGATTGTCCTTTGCGCTGTTGATCTTCAGGCCTGAGGACAGCCGCTCCAGAGACTTGGCCAGCGCGCTGTCGTTGTTGGCCAGATTGTTGTTCGTGATCATTGCGGATACATTATAATTGATTCTCATCTCTTAAACCATGCCTTTCCTGTCGCCTGCGGATCTCCATGCGCATCTCCGATGCTGCGCAGGCGCAATTATTGTAAGACGCATCCCTTCGTCCTATATGTCGTCATGTGTCATCACGGAGTCTGCACTACGGCATGCAGAAACACCTTCGCCACCCGGTAAAGCTCGGCGCTGTCCGTGGGAGTATGCTCGCCCGACTTGATCAGCTCCGGCATCCTGGTCTCCGAGGTAATGGTGGTAAGGTTCCCCACCGCCCAGCTTGCCTGCGCTTCCTCTTTAAAGGTATCGGCGATCTGGCGCAATTTCATTAGTTCGACTTTTCCCTCGCCGAAAATCATGCCGTGGACCATGCCGTTCTCCAGATAGAGACGGGCCTGCAGATGCGCTTCCTCGGAAAGGGTCACGCCCACGGTGACAGTGCCCTTCTCCTGCTTTCCCTTGTCCAGCGTCAGGTGGACCCTGGTCAGGGTATCGCCCACATAGACGGGCAAGTAGTACTCTTCCCGCTTGGCCAGGGCCGCCGCCACGGTCAGCTGCTTGTGGTTCAGCTGCATGTTCCGCACGTCCACGCTGCTGTCCGCCTCCGCGAAGGTGGCCTCCTCCACGGATTCCAGGGCCGCCGTGGTGGTCTGGCTGTAATCCTCCACGAATTGCTCCATGTTGTCCAGTTTCTGCCACAATCCGGCAGATCCGGTCTCTTCGGCGGCCGGAGCCGGTTCGGGCTTGTTTTTTTCGGCGCCGGACTTGCTCGCCAGCATGGCCATCAGGTCGTTCATGGAATACTGTTCTTTCTTCTTCGCGGGCTTTCTGTCCGTAATCTCGAAGAGATTGTCCACGCCGCGGTTCAGGGCCTGGGCCGCCATCAGATTGTCCGCGTTGGAGGGCAGCGCGCCCCTCTGCAGCATGGCGACGCTCTCCTTGTCCGCGGAGCTCACCGCCTGGCGCTGCTCTTCCAGCTGGGTCTTGTTGTATTCTTGGGTGGCCTCCGCATTGGAAGACGCCTCTGTCAGCACATCGTTGGCCGCCTTGACCAAAGCTTCGGAGACCTTCTCCGCCCTGGCGCTGTCCGGCGTCTGGGCCGCTTGGGGAGCCGCCTCCGGCACCTCTGCCCGGCTGCCTGCCGCCATCTGGGCTCCCGCCATCTGGGCCGCCGCCATGGTTGCCTGGGCATCCGCCGATGCCCTGGTATTCCTGGATTCGAAAGATGCCGCGGGAGCCGCGGTACCGGCAGAAGGCATGGCTCCTGTGGCGGCCATGGTTTCCGCGGACGCCATCGCCGCCGACCGGGCCTCCCTGTCTGCAGCGGAAGCCCCGGCACCCGGCGCGGGCTGCTCCTCCTTGGCTCCGGCATCCTTTCTCGCCTTCAGCTCCGCCTCGAACCTGGCCTCCTCTATGCTGGCCGCTGCCGCGTTGGCCTCCCGAATCTCCCGCACGGTCTTGTTGAAGGCTCTGGAAATCTGGGACGATATGCTCTCGCCCTTGCGCGTGACTCCCAGTTTGGATCCTGTCTCGTCCGACACCAGCATATCCAGCGGCCTGCTTCTGCTGCTCTGCAGGGCGGACAGGAGATTGGAGAAATGAATCTCCGTCTGGGCGTTTACCAGAGCGCCCACCGCGGCGCCCTCCGCCTTCTCCAGCTGGCGCACCAAACGGTAGATGCCGATGTAGCTCTCCCGCTCCTCCGGCGTAATCTCATTGTTCCGCTCCAGGCCGTACAGGAACCGGCTGTAGCTGTCCGCCTCCTTCTTGTACTCCGGCGGCAGTGTCTTGAAATACTGCTCCAGCTCCCCGAAGCTCTTCTCCAGGGGATTGAAGCCGTCCCGGATCATCTTCAGCGTGGCCGCAGGAGTCAGCTTCTCCAGAACGCCCTGGACCTGCCTGTCGGCATCCCTCACAGCCTCCAGATTGGACAGATTCATCTCCATCTGGTTATAGCCCAGGATTCTCACAGCCCTGCGGTTCTCGTCCGTCAGCTCCGCGCCCAGATCCTTCAGGATATGTTCCACGCTGGCGAAGGCCTTGTCGATGCTGTCGCCCAGATCGCTCCTGGGTCCTGTCATCAGCTTCTCGTAGCTGGCCTGGGCTTTCTCGTAGCTGGCCTGCAGCGCCTTGCCTTCGTTGTAGATCGTCTCCAGGGAAGCCGCGCCCTCTCCCTTGGCGAACATGCCCAGCACGTCCGCGGGGAGTCCCGGCAGCTGGCCTGCCACATTGCTGGCCTTCTGGTAATTCTGGTACTTCTCCACGGCCATGTTGTCCCTGGGGAAGTATTGGTTGGCCAGCTGGTACTCCGCCCGCTTCAGGGCCTCTATCAGCTCCACCATGGGCTCTGTGTCAATGGAAAAGCCGCTCCGCAGCAGCCGCACGTTCACCTCCGCCGACATCCGCAGACGGACTTCCTCCAGCTGCCTCCTGGCGGTGATGTCTCCCACCGTGGCCTCCCAGAGTTCGCTGCTGTGGTAGAACTCCGAGATGGCGGCTGCTCTTTCGTATAGATTTCCACCGTTTTCCGTAAAAGAGGCATGGACGGGGTCTCTGCCCTCCGCCACTGCCGCGGCGGCCGCTTTCGCGAACCGCTCCTCCGTCATGGGCAGTTGGATGTCCTGCAGCGCCTCCAGCCTTTTCAGGTTCTCCGCTGTCAGGGGCAGTCCCTTGTCCAGCAGCCATGCCGCGTTCATGCGGCTCTTCTCGTTCACCTGGCCGCCCGCCTGCTCTATGATCCGGTCAATCTGGCCCTGGAGCTGGGTGTTGTCCGCCCTGCCTGCGCTCTGGGTATAGTATCCCTGCACGTCCTCCGCGTAGAACTTGGGGGCGCTGGTCCCCTGTCCCGCGCCGCTGCTCTGGGCCAGATAGAGGTTCCAGATCTCCGCCTCCATATCATTGTCTATCAGATAGTCGTAAGAGCCCTCCGCCAGAGGCGAAAGCTCCAGGTTCATATTCCAGGCCCGGGACACCGCCGAGAGATTTTCCTTCGTCAGGGGCACATCCGCCTCCCGGAAGCTGTCCACCACGGACCTGGCCAGAACCTCGCTGCCCAGCGCCGCCGTGAGCTTGCCGATGTCCATGTCGTCCGTGTAGCCCACGATGTTCTTGCCCGCCCGGACCAGCTCCGCCTTGATCTTATCTACGATGGTCACGGCCTCCTCCGGATCCATGCTGCCGAAGTCGAAGCCCTCCTCCTGCATCTTTGCATAGTCTTCCTCGGACATGGTATGTGACACGACTGTCATATAATCCCGCTGGATGCCCACGTCCACATTGCCTGCCTCCTCCTGGAGCTCAATCAGGCTCTTGCCCTTCTCCCCCGCCTCCAGGATGCCGTCCTGCTGCCTGCCGAACATGTCGGCAAAAGCCGTCTGCCCCACCGAAGTGGCAGATGTCTGCTGCGCCTCGCGGTTCTTCTCCGCCTGTTTGCGCTGTGCCTCTTTGATCGCCTGTTCGTTGAATGTTATCTTCAAAATCGTTTCTCCTATTTCTTCCGGTTCCGCCTGCTTCCCCCGCCCGCCGCCTTCCGGTGCCGAAACGGGGCATGGGCCCAGTCCGGACCGCTGCTGCTCTCCCGTCTGTCCATTGTGCTCTGTGTATCAGAAAAGGGCAGCCACATACTTCGTGTCTACCCTTTATTTCGGTAAAATCCCGGTAAACCTTTACCCTGGGCCAAATCTAAATCCTTCCGGGGGACGCACAGAGGCGGCGTCTCTCCGAACCGGCGCCAATCCGCAGGCCGGCCCGCGGCCCTTCCTCCCCTTTCTGCCCGCCGCGGGGCAGGCTGCGGGAAGCGGAATCCTGAATCAAAATACGAACACCGCCGCGCCGTAAGGCGGCAAATCCATGCAGATGGAGTACTCCTTGTTCTTGCAGGGGACTTTTTCCACAGTGATTTCCCCAGCGATTTCATTGCCCCAGCCGCCGAACCGCTCCTCGTCGCTGTTCAGCAGCAATTTGTACTTCTTCTTCACAGACACGGACGGCACCGGCACCCGGTACCCCTCCCGCTTTACGGGCGTCATGTTCAGCACGAACAACAGGTTCTGGATGCCTTTGGAGGATTTCCGCACGAAGGCGTAGACGCTGTTCTCCGCGTCGTCCGCGTTCATCCACTCGAAGCCGTCCCAGCTGTCATCTATCTCGTAAAGCGCCGGATACTTGCGGTACAGCTTCAGAAGCTCCTTCACATAGTTCTGCAGGCCCAGATTGCTCTTCTCCTGAAGCAGGAACCAGTCCAGCTCCCGCTCCTCGCTCCACTCCCGCTCCTGTCCGAAGTCCTGTCCCATGAACAGCAGCTTCTTGCCGCAATGCCCGAACATATAGGTATACCCCACCCGCAGATTGGCATACTTATCCATCTGGAATCCGGGCATCTTGTTCACCATGGAGCATTTCAGGTGCACCACCTCGTCGTGGGACAGGGGCAGGATGTACTTCTCGTACTCGTTGTAGCTCATGGCGAAGGTCATGGCATAATGGTTCCCCTTGCGGTACAGAGGGTCAAGCTTCATGTATTCGCAGAAATCATGCATCCACCCCATGTTCCACTTAAAGGTGAAGCCAAGGGCGTCGCCTCCGATATCCCCGGTGACGTTGGGCCATGCCGTGGACTCTTCGGCAATGGTCAGGAAACCGGGGTAGGTCCCCCGCACCACGGAGTTCAGATGCTTGAAGAATTCTATGGCCTCCAGGTTCTGATTGCCGCCGAACTTGTTCGGCACCCACTGGCCGTCCTTCTTGCCGTAATCCAGATAAAGCATGGACGCTACGGCGTCAACCCGGATGCCGTCTATATGGAATTCCCGCAGCCAGAACAGCACATTGGCAATCAGGAAATTCTTCACCTCAGGCTTGCCGTAATTGAATATCTTGGTGCCCCAGTCCGGGTGGGAGCCCAGGCGGGGATCCGGATGCTCGAAGATGCACTTTCCGTCGAATTCCGCCAGCCCGTGGGCATCTGTGGCAAAATGGGCCGGCACCCAGTCCAGGATCACGCCCACGCCCATCCGGTGCAATTTGTCCACCAGGTACATGAAGTCCTTCGGCGTCCCATAGCGGGAAGTGGGGGCATAGTAGCCGGTCACCTGGTACCCCCAGGAGCCGTCGTAAGGGTGCTCCAGCACGCCCATCAGCTCCACATGGGTATATTTCATTTCTTTCAGATAATCCGCGATCTTGTCAGCGAACTCACGATAGGTATAGAAGCCTTCCCCGTCGCCCGGATGCTTCATAAAAGAGCCGATATGGCATTCATAGATGGCCATGGGCTGCTTCTGCACTTCTTTTCCGTCCCGGGCCTCCATCCACTTCTCGTCCTTCCACGGAAACCCCCGCAGATCCGTGATGACGGATGCCGTGCCGGGCCTGTACTCCGCGCTGTTGGCAAAAGGATCTGCCTTATAGAGCTTCCTGCCGTCCGGGGTGGTGATCAGGAACTTGTACATCTCCCCCGGCTGCACTCCCGGGATGAACAGTCCCCAGATTCCCACGGGCCCCAGCTTCTTCATCTCATGGGCATCCTCCTCCCAGCCGTTGAAGCTGCCGATGACATGCACCCGGCTGGCATTGGGTGCCCAGACGCCGAAATAGACCCCCTTCTTCTTCCTCTCCTCGGACACATGGGCCCCCAGCTTTTTGTAGATGTCATAATGCGTTGCCTGGGAAAAAAGGTATTGGTCGGCTTCCGATATGAATACCTTCTCGATTTTCTCCCCACCGGACCTCGTCCCATTCCCCTTTGCCTGCTCTGCTGCCTTTTTTGCCATATCTCCCCCACCTTTCATGCAACAAAATCTTTTTCCGTCAAAATTATCATATCTTCGTCGTCATATCTCCTGGCCAGGAGCACATCGAAGAAATGCCCCAAAGTCTTCCTGGACGCGTGATGAATCGCCTCGTCCACAATCTGTTTCACCTCGGCCACGGTCACCACATGGTCGATGGTCTGCAGCTCCTCGATTCTGGTATGGAGCGCCAATATGCCTAAGTCGTCGATGGAATACTCCATCTCCCGGGCATATTGCCTGCCGAAAGACACCAGCGTGTCGTTGCTGAGGGCTTCCAGGTCGATGCGGGCTGAGAAATCCCCGTACAGATCCGGCGTGCCCAACAGCAGCTTCTTCATGGCTTTCTTCGTATCTTCCATGATCACGATGATGCCCAGGCGCTCCTGCTGCAGGGATCTGTGCAGCCGCGCCGCGGTCTCCGGGCTCATGCCGGAAGCCGCCTCTATGATCAGCGCGCCGTTGTTCAGGCGCTCCAGGGTCTCCTCGACGTTTCTGTCGTTCAGGCCCTGGCCTGTTATCTTCGCCACTTTCCCCGAAAAGTTCCTGTCCGTCACCTGCACGTCCCTGACAATGTTCTTCGCCAGGGTCAGCATGTCGATTCCCTCCTCGCCTGTGACGATAAGGTTGCCGGTATAGGCGGCCATGCTGAGGCTGTCGATGGCTTTTATGAGCTGTTCCTTGGAGCGGCGGCTCTGGATGAAGGAAGCGAACAGTTCCCTCTCCTCACGGCTCAGGCTGCGTATCTTCTCCTGGTCGCGCTCTATGGGCTGTTCTTCTTCGGTTTCGGAAAGCTTTTCCGCCTTCTCCTTTTGCCGCTTCAGTTTCGCGGGCTTCGGGCGTTTGTCCGCCTTTATGGCCTGCTTCTGCCGCCCCTCTATCTCTTCAATGATGTCGGCTTCCTGCATGCCCTCCTCGTCCTGCAAGTCCCGGGCAGTCTCTTCCGCCATATCCGTGTAACCGGCTTCGTCCTCCTCGTCTGCAATGCCTCCATAAGCGGCCTGTTCCACTACAATGTTATAGTCATCCTCTTCGTCCGCCATGTCGCCGTAGACAGCTTCTTCCTCGTCCGCCAGGTCTGCATAGGCTGCCTCTTCCTCGTCCGCCATGTCTGCATAGGCTGCCTCTTCCTCGTCCGCCGTGTCAGCATAGGCTGCCTCTTCCTCGTCCGCCAGGTCGCCGTAATAGGTTTCCTCATCTACGGAATCTGTTGTCACCCTCTCTTCCGGCTGTCCATAGTACGCCGCCTCTTCAGAATCGAGTCCTTCCAGATACCCCAAGTCCTCTTCATCCACTGCTTTCCTGGCGGCGGATTCTTCGATGTAGTCGGCTCCAGCTCCAAAACCGCGCCCTATTCCATCGCCGGTCTCGTCCTCATAGCCCTCCTCTTTCCAGAAGTCATAATCGTCTTCATTTTCTGTCCCGCCCGTATCCTCCAGCTGATTCCCAAAGCCCGGATTCTCCTCATCGCCGAATCCAGCTTCGTAGCCGGAACCCTTTTCATAGCCGACTTCCTTCCCGGCTCCAATCTCTTCCTGCGCCTCCATGGAACGGGTATGCTCCCCATTGCTGACCGCTTTCTGCAAATCGGCTTTTCCATACATCCCTTTTCCTGAAAAGTCCTGGCCCTCCAGGTATTCCGGGCCGTCCTCTGCGCCGGGGGCAGCCGGGTACTCCGCACTGTCCCCGAGACCTGCTCCCGACTCTTCCGGCATCTGGGCGGAATTGCCGTTTTCCGTCACATGCCGAACATCCCGGTCTATGTATTCCAAGCTGTCTTCAACGGGGTTCCCCGCAGTCGCTCCGGCCGCTTCCTCTCCGGCCATGCTCTGGGCCGGTTTCTTCCCTTCTTCCCCCGTGGCCTGCCGGGCTTCTGCGCGGTCCTCCTTGTCGGCGGCCCCCTTTTCCAGCTGTTCCAGCAATCCGTCCCTGATGGCAGCCTCGAATTCCGTGAACATGGGGCCGGTCTGGTGCAGAATGTGCATGCGCACCTCTTCCTTGCGCTTCTCCTCGTTCTCTTTCTTCATCCGCTCCCATTCCATCAGGATATCGTCTATCTTCATCTGGCCGGTAATCTGCTTCTCAATCGCGGCAGACTCCGGCAGCACCAGGCTAATCTGGCCGTTGGCCTCCTGGGAGAGCACTTCCTCCAGTTCCCTGGGCACCTGTCCGCCCTCCACGCTTTCCGAGCGCATCTCTTCCATGACCTGCCTGGCGGTCTCGTCCACAGGCAAGTCCTCCTGCCGCTCTTTCCGGGCAGACGGGCCTGCGCCATCCGGCTGCTGTCCATGTACCGTCCCCGCCGCTTCCGGCTGCGGTGCCACTGGCTGCCCAACGGCTTCTTCCACTGCGCTCGGCTGCTGTACCGGCAGCTGTCCGGCCGCTTCCTCCGCACCCGGCTGCCATGCCGATGACTGCTGCGCGGCTGCTCCCGCCGCGCCTGCCTGCCGTCCCCGCCGCTCTGCCGTACCTGACTGCGCTGCACCCGGCTGCCATGTCGGCGACAGCTGTGCGGTTGCTCCCGCTGCGCCTGTCTGCTGTACCGTCTGCTGCCGCACGGCTTCTCCCGCTGCGCCTGCCCGCTGTACCGCCTGCTGCCGCACGGCTTCTCCCGCTGCCCCTGCCTGTCGTACCGCCTGCTGCCGTTCTGCCGCCATTTGCCTCTCTGCAAAATCGATCACATCCCGCCGCGGCTCTTTCCTCTGCCCGGCGGTCTCTGCCGCAGCCGACATCTGTCCTACATTCTGCGCCGCAGCCGCCTGTCCCTCTGCGAAGTCCGTCCCATCAGGCTGCTGCCAAGCTGTCTGCCACAGCTGATTCCGTCCCTCTCTCTCCGGCTCCAATCCGGCCAGCGCCGCCTCTTCCTGCCCCGGCCCAATCGGGCCAGCTTCCGCCATTCCGCCGCCCGGCACCGTCTCAGGATCCATGGCCGCTTCCTCGCCCGGCGTCCCGGCATCCCACGCCATATCCTCTATCTCACCGGTGGCCCCAAAGAACACCTCGGATTCTTCCATCTCCTCCGATGCGAAATCCTCATATCCTTCCTGCCCCCAGGCACTCTCCACCTCCGGCTGCCCCGGGGATTCCCGCCCGGCATCAGCCATGCCCTCAGCGCCCAGCACCTCCTGGAGCCCCGCCGCCAGCTCAGCCTGCAGATTCATGGTATTGTACTGTCCCACATCCATGGTCTTGACATGAATGTCTATGTCATCCATATCCGCAGACGATTCCCCGTCCATATCCGCGGCCGCCATTCCCTCCATGTCCCCATATGATTCCCCGTACATATCAGGCGAGCCGTCCTCCGTGTACTGCCCGTCCTCCGTGTACTGCCCGTCCTCCGGGGCCCAGCCGTAGCCTTCCTGATCCGCATCCGGCTGCTGCCCATAGACAGACTCGTCCTCATAGAATTCCTCGGCCTCCTGTCCGCCCTCCTGCGGAGCCTCTTCAAAACGACGGTCATAGATATCCTGCTGGGCAGGGGTCAGCGGCTGATGGAGCATCTTCAGCTCCATGGCCTTCACCACATATTTCCCGTCCCCGAACCACAGAATCAGCTCATCGCATTCCTCCACGCAGCGTGTGGCCAGCCCCATCCTGTGATAGAGATAGGCCAGCTCATAGGCCCACTTCTCCCTGTAGTCCCGCCGCTTCAGCTCCTCCAGCACGCCGATGCGCTCCTCAATGCTCACTTCCTGCGCCTCATAAATCTTATACTGCAGAATATAGCGGCCCGTGTCCCTGGGAGCCACCTGGACGAATTCCTTGTAGTACTTCAGCGCCTGCACCAAATCCTCCGTCTTGATGCAGAGCTCACAGAGCGAATAACAGATTGTCCTGCCCCCCGGCCTTCTCTCATATGCCAAAAGCAGCATATTCTTCGCGTCTTCATAGCGCCTGTTGATTTTATATAAGTCGCTGATCGTACAGAGCATCATGACGCTCTTCACCCTGCGCCAGTCGATTGTGTCCGCGATTTCAGCAGCCTGTGCATAATCCCCCTTCGCTATCAGGGACTTTATTTCATCCGATCTTATTTTATACTCGTATTTATCCAAAGTAGTTCGCTCCCTATCTCAAGTACCAGCAAAAGCCCGTCAGCCATTATCCCTTAGTGTAACACAGCCACCGCACATCTGTCAAAAATAAAACCATAAAAATAAAAACAAATCAAACGAAACCCCGCCCCGGTCACAGCAGATTGCCAAGGGCCGCGAACTGCTCCAGCGTCAGCGCCTCTCCCCGGATCGTCGCGGGTAGCCCCAGCTCCTCCAAAGCCCCTGTCACCTGCTCCCTGGAGACCTTCAGCCCCGCCGCGTTGCCCAGGCTGTTGGCCAGGGTCTTTCTGCGCTGGTTGAAGGAGGCCCGGATCAGGGCGAACAGCTTCTTTTCATCAGCCACCTGCACCGGCGGCTCCTCGTATCTGGTCAGCCGTATGACGGCGCTTCCCACATTGGGCCTGGGGAGGAAACAGTTTGGCGGCACGTTGGCCACGATCTCCGGCCTGGCGTAATACTGCACCGCCAGCGAAAGCGCCCCATAGTCCTTGGTGCCCGGCCCCGCCTGCATACGGTCCGCCACCTCCCGCTGTACCATGACCGTGATGCTGTGCAGCAGGGCCTCCCCCTCCAGCAGCCCCATGACGATCGGCGTGGTGATGTAATAGGGCAGATTGGCCACCACCTTCATGGGCCGGCCCTCCCACATCTCCTCCGCCAACTGTCTCAAGTCCAGCTTCAGGATGTCCTCGTTTATGATCGTCACATTGGGATAGGGCGCAAGCGTCTCCTCCAGAATAGGAATCAGGTTCCTGTCTATCTCCACCGCCGCCACCTTCCCTGCCCGCTCCGCAAGCCGCTGGGTCATGGTGCCGATGCCGGGGCCGATCTCCAGCACGCAGTCCTCTGCCGTGATATCTGCCGCCCTTACCACCCTGTCCAGCACATTGGGGTCAATCAGGAAATTCTGTCCGTATTTTTTCTGAAAAGTAAAATGATGCCGCTGCAGCACCTCAATGGTGTTGCGGGGGATTCCCAGATCCGCCATCTATCGTTTCTCCTTATTCCAGTTCCGCGCCTCCCCCGCCCAACGCCTACTCATAGGCAGAGAATTTTCTATATCTATTCTATTGATATTTCTTAGTCGGGTTTCTTCTGCTGCAGATATGCCATCACCTCAGTCATATCCTTCAGAATCACACGGCTCAGCCGCCGCATTTCCTCGTCGGGAGCTATCATGTCCGGCACCATGATCGTCCACATGCCGGCGGCATGGGCGGACCGGACGCCGTTGGGAGAGTCCTCGATGGCGTAGGCCTGCTCGGGCTCCACCCCAAGCCTGCTGCAGGCCAGCAGATAGATGTCAGGCCTGGGCTTGGAATGCTCTATCATGTCGCCTGTTACGACTACGGAGAAATAGTCTTCCATCTCCGCCTGCTTCAAATGACTCAGCACGGATTCGCTGCGGGTGGAGGAAGCCAGCCCCACCTTGTACCCGGAGCCCTTGAGCCACTCCAGAATCTCCGGCACCCCAGGCTTGACAGGCAGGCCGTTCTCCCTGATATCTTTCTGGAAAAATTCCGCCGCCTCCTGGCGGAATCCCGGATAGTCGAAATCCTCGCCGTAGGCTTTCAGCACAATCAGCCTGCTGTCGTTGGCGTTCAGGCCGATGACCTGGTTGAATATTTCCTCCATCCCGGACAGGCCCCTTCTCTCCGCCACCGCCATCCAGGCCTTCATGCACACTATCTCGGTGTCGAACAGCACACCGTCCATATCGAATACGACCGCTTTCATCCGTAAACTCCTCCCTTATGTCCGAGCGGGCTCCCAAAAGCCCCGCCTCCCCTATTCCACATACGCGAAATCCTCCAGGAAATGGATGCAATTGTACAATACCAGCACATCCATGCCCTCCTCCGGCTCATAGCCCTCCATGAACCGGAACAGCCTTCCGTTGAAATACCGCAGGTCAATGACATAGACCTTCTCATAATGGGGCAGCAGCAGCGGAAGGAAGCAGTTGGCATAGGAATCCTTGATGACGAACAGCGTCCGCCCGTTGCGGTAGCCCGTGGCGATCTCCACGAAGCCATGGTTATCGTCCAGGAAGAACCCGTACTTGTTCTTGGTCTCCAGATAAGATTCCTCGTAGCAGTTGTACCTGGTGTCCTTCAGGTCATAGGTCACTTTCATAGGCCGCCGGTCCGTGTCGGGGAAATAATAAATGGCTTCCCCCGGCATGTCCAGGTTCACTTTCGAATGGAGGGTTCCCAGGAAATCTTCCGTCACCGCCTCCATGTCTTCTTTTTTATAATCAATCGCCTCGCCGAACCTTCCCTCCGCCCAGGCCCGGTAAGCGTAGGCGGCCCCCAGGGTGGTCCAATGATGGTCCGTTCGGTAATAGATCTCCTCGTGGGCATGTTCCTGCAATACGGAATACACATCCACATAATGCTCAGGCCCCACCTGGCTCTTCACCTGGCGCAGCAGCCTGGTCTGGTCATAGTAGGGCGCATAGGCAGGCAGCTTGTCCGTGAGGATATTGTCCGCCGTGGGGACCAGCATCACCATAGCGTCCCACTCCCACACCAGCCGCTCCAGTAAGGCGATTTTCTTGGCCTCCTGGATCGCGGAATACGCCTCCGGCAGATGCTGCTCTATCAAGTATCCGTCCGCCCCCAGATAGACTCCCCGGATTTCCTTTTTCTGCAGCGCGATGTCCATATTGGTCTTGATGGCGATCCATTTGTCCCTGCTGACGAACTGATCCGTCAGATAGGCCTCATACGCCTCCGCATAATCGCCCCGCAGCAGCCCTTCCCAGGAAAACCCGGGCCTGGCGGCCAGCACCCTGTTCTCCGTCTGGGAAAAAAGCCTGTCCTCCTGGATCAGGTCCGCAACGGCGAACACCCCGATGATCGCCCCGATCACCACAATCGTAAAAAAAGCGCTCCTCTTGTCACCCATCTGCCTCTGCCCCTTTCTGCCCTGCCTGCTGCCTCAAAAACGGAAATACAAAAAGGGATTGTATGTGGCATCCACGATTCCCGCTATGGACAGCAGCAGAATGGCCGCCGGGATGAACTTCTCCCCAAAATGATACGCCGCTATCCCGAAACCCGTCCGGGACTCCCGCGCCCTGTTCGCCAGGCTGCGGACGAAGGGCAGAGACGCCGCCACCGCCATCAGGAACAGGAGACCGTACTGCCTGCCCAGATACATGGCCTGCCTGTCCACCAGGCCTCCCGCCATCCCCGCCATGGCCCTCAGATAGCCCCATATCCCGGCTGGCGTGTCCAGGGCGAACAACACCCATCCCACCAGCACCACCAGCGCCGTATAGCAGATGCCGATGCCCCTGGGCAGCCATGACAGAAGCTTTTTCAGGAACAGCTTCTCCAGCATCAGCGCCACGGCAAACCAAAGCCCCCAGAGGAGGAAATTCCACCCGGCCCCATGCCAGATGCCGGTCAGCACCCACACGATCAGGATATTCAGAAGCTGCCTGGGCAGGCCCTTCCGATTGCCCCCCAGGGGAAAGTACACATATTCCCGGAACCAGCTTCCCAGGGAGACATGCCATCTGCGCCAGAATTCCGTCACCGAGGCCGAGATATAGGGATAGTCGAAATTCTCCGGGAACCGGAACCCCAACATCTTCCCCAGCCCGATGGCCATGTCCGAATAGCCCGAAAAATCAAAATATATCTGGAACGCGTATGCCAAAATCCCAAGCCAGGCGGTGAGCATGCTCACATTGCGGGCATCCATCCCGGAGACCAGGACCCACAGCGCCCCCAGCTGATTGGCCAGCAGGACCTTCTTGCCAAGGCCCAGGCAGAACCGCTTCAGCCCATCGCTGACGCTGCACAGGTCCACGCTCCGGCGGTGGAGGGACTTCTCCACGTCCCGGTACTTTACGATAGGCCCGGCAATCAGCTGGGGGAACATGGCCACGTACACGCCGAAGTCCAGCAGGTTCTTCTGGGCCTTCGCCTGCCCCCGGTATACATCTATGGTGTATGACATGGTCTGGAAAGTGTAGAAAGAGATGCCGATGGGCAGCGGCAGCCCCGGATGCGGAAGGTCTGCGCCGAACAGCGCATTCACCGTCTCCATCAGGAAATCCGCGTATTTGAAGAAGCACAGCACGCCCAGGTTGATGACCACCGAAGACAGCAGCACATACCTGGCCCCCCGCTTCCCCCGCAGGCGCCCCAGCAGCCTTCCGTGCACATAGTCCGCCGCCGTGGAGAACAGCATCAGCAGCACATAGACCGGCTCTCCCCAGGCATAGAAAACAAGGCTCCCCAAAAAGAGGATGAGATTCTTCACCCTCTCAGGCGCCAGATAATACAGAATAAAGAACAATGGCAAAAACCGGAACAGAAACACTATACTGCTGAAAACCATTTCCAGACTCTCCTATCGTCCAGTCCGCAGCGCCAGGCCCCAACCACCTGCCCGCTTCCTTTCCGCCTCCCGGCGGCAGCAAAAGAGCCCGGCGGCGGGCCCTCTGCCCTGACCGCGGCAGGGGCCCGCTGAGCCGGTCACCGGACGGCTTACTCCAGGCGGCCCCGCAGGGTTTCAATCACCTGGTCATTGACCTCCTGGCACTGTGCGACTACAGCCTCGTCTCCCTCTTCGAGGGCATCCTGGACGTCACCGCCCAGCTGCACGAAGATCACATAGCTGCCGATGGTCTCTATGCGGGAGGCCTGCACCTTGCCCACATTCATGGGGTACTGCATGGAATTATTGACCTGGACGTCCCTGTAAGCCTCCACAGCCTCACGGACTGCATCCACTTTACCATCTTTTGCCCTGACAATCAATAGGGTATCCACGTTCGCGCTGATCATAGGCATCTCCGCCATATAATCGTCATACATGTCGGAAGCGATCCCGAAGGACATCTCCAGCATGTCCGGCAGCAGCTGCATATCCGGCCAGTAGCCATCGCCCAGCTGCTCAACCACCGCGGCCTTCAGGCCCTCCATCTCTTCGCTCCAGCCTTCCTCGTAATTGATGCCGGAATCGCCTCCTTCAGCCGTTCCGCTGTCCTGGCCCTCCTGGGTGCTCTCCTGGGCGTCGTCCCCGCCGCTGTCCGCTCCGGCGTCCTCCCGGCTGTCCTGGACCGTGCTGCTCTCCTTCTGCCCGGTGCCCTGGCTGCCCTCATCCTGCCCGGCGTCATTCCCGCAGGCAGCGAAGCTCAGCGCCAGCATGCCCACGCACAACAGAACCAATCTCTTTTTCATAATCATGTCCTCCTGATACATTTTTAAAAAAGCACGGAAACGTACTGCCATGAGTCTATCCCGTTTTCGCTTTCTTACACGCATTGTAGCATAAATTTCCAAAAATGAAAAGCCGTAGTTGGATAAGGCGGCAAATCCGGCAAAACGCACGATATCCGACCCTAATGTGCGGGGATTCCTGTTGCTTTTTCCATCTATATCGAGTATCATGGAAAGAACATCGAAACCCAGATTCACAACAGGACAGGAGGAAGATATATGAACGGTGATTCTTTTCGCAACAGACGGAACGGCTTCCAGACCATGGACGGAGGCCAGGGCGGTCAGGACATGCCGCCCAAAAGCAAAAGTCCAACGGGCAAGATCCTGGGCATCGGAATCGCGGTCATCGCGCTGGCCATTCTGATCCTGAACTCCACCTACGAAATCAAGGAACAGGAGCAGGCGGTGCTGATCACTTTAGGCCAGGCCCAGGCGGTGGCCGATCCGGGACTGCATTTCAAGATTCCTTTCATCCAGCAGGTGAGAAAGGTGAACACCACCATCCAGGGCTTCTCCATCGGCTATAGCACGGACAACAATGAGGTGGACGAGGACGAGTCCCTGATGATCACATCGGATTTCAATTTCATCGATGTGGACTTCTATGTGGAGTACCGCTTCAGCGACCCGGTGAAGGCCCTGTACGCCTCCAAGGCTCCCCTGGAAATCCTGCGCAACATCAGCCAGAGCTGCATCCGCACCGTGATCGGCAGCTACCCTGTGGACGATGTGCTGACCACCGGGAAGAATGAGATACAGGCCTCCATCAAGGAGATGATCCTAAAGCGCCTGGAGGATCAGGACATCGGCATCCAGCTAGTGAACATCACCATCCAGGACTCCGAGCCGCCCACCGTGGAGGTCATGGAGGCCTTCAAGGCAGTGGAGACCGCCAAGCAGGGCAAGGAGACGGCCCTGAACAATGCCAACAAATACCGCAATGAGCAGCTCCCCTCCGCCCAGGCCAGGGCCGACGGCATCATCAAGGACGCGGAGGCCCAGAAGACGGAGCGCATCAACGAGGCCACGGCACAGGTATCCCGGTTCAACTCCATGTACCAGGAGTACATCAAGAACCCCGCCGTCACCAGACAGCGTATGTTCTATGAAGCCATGGAGAATGTGCTGCCGGGCCTGAAGGTCATCATCGAAAGCCCGAACGGGAATACCCAGACCATCTATCCGCTGGAATCCTTCACCGGGAACCAGGACGATGGCCAGGAGGAAGACTCCCGGCAGAACCCGTCAGGAAGCTCCGGAACCAGCCAGACGGATTCTCATCAGGACGAATCTGAGGAGTATTGATTCGGATGCCTGATTGGCCATACTGTGAATTGCACCGCTGCCGGGCGGGCGGATGCCCCATCGCTCCCTCTCAAGGGCACTGCGGCACCGCCGGGGCAGACAGTAAATATAGTCCGCTAAGAAATGTCAACAGCTAATTTAAAACAGCGTCTGCTCCGCATGTCACCAGCCTATGTCTGGATGATGAGCAGGGCAGATGCCAAACTTAATAAGGAGAATCCCATATGAAGATAGCAAAAAGAATCGTTCTGGTCATCGTATTGCTCGTCCTTGTGGTCACCGGTGCCTCCAGCATCGTCATCACAAGGGAAAATGAATACAGCCTGGTGCGCCAGTTCGGCAAAATCGACCATGTGATGTCGGAAGCGGGCGTCAGCTTCAAGATTCCTTTCATCCAGAGCGTGGATACGCTGCCCAAACAGATCCTGCTCTACGATCTGCCCGCTTCCGACGTCATCACCAGCGACAAGAAAACCATGATTTGTGACAGCTACATTCTGTGGTACATCGCAGATCCCCAGAAATTCGCTCAGACCCTGAACTCCTCCATCACCAACGCGGAGAGCAGGCTGGACGCCATCGTGTATAACTCTACGAAGAATATCATCAGCAGCACCTCCCAGGATGACGTGATTTCCGGCCGGAACGGTGAACTGTCGGAAGCCATCATGGCCAACATCGGCAACTCTCTGGATCAGTACGGCATCCAGCTGCTGTCTTTTGAGACCAAGAAGCTGGATCTCCCCGGCGACAACAAGGCGGCGGTCTATGAGCGGATGATTTCCGAGCGGGACAACATCGCGGCCACCTACACGGCGGAGGGCAGCTCCGAGGCCCAGATCATCCGCAACACCACGGACAAGGAAGTGACGGTGCTGCTGTCGGAGGCGGAGAAGGAAGCCGCCATCCTGATTGCCGAGGGGGAGGCGGAATATATGAGGATACTGTCCGAGGCTTACAACGATGAGTCCAAACAGGAGTTCTACTCCTTCGTCAGGAGCCTGGACGCCCTGAAGGCCTCCCTGAAGGGCAACAACAAGACCGTCATCCTCTCCCCGGACTCGCCCATTGCGCAGATATTCTATACCAGATGACCCGGCCATCATTTTCCTGATTGCGCTGTGCTTCATCATAAATAGGCCGTGAATAGGCCGTGAAGAACGGCCATAGGAAGCCTATCGGGATATAGGCACCAAGGAACAGCAATCTTTCCATGCCTGCGGGCCGCCCCATTTATCGGGCGGCCCGCCTTGTCTTGTGCTTGTATCCCCTAATTGATACTCATGGCCGAAAACATTGCCGGTTCGGCAAGAATACTTAGGAATTGTCGGAAAATAACTGATGCAACTTGTTTAGGAGAAAGCCCAGAAATACAACGAAAACGGCTATAAACTCGCATCAGTTATTTGTAGACAATTCCTTATTCCGGGATACGGAGATAAATTTTGTCCTGTCATTCCACATCCTGCAGGGCGGCAAAGTCCTCCTCGCCCGTGCGGATCTTGATGACCCGGTCCACGTTGTAGACGAATATCTTGCCGTCTCCGATATGTCCGGTGTAGAGGGCCTTCTTCGCGGCCTCCACCACGGTCTCCACGGGAATCTTGCTGACCACGACCTCCACCTTTACCTTGGGCAGGAGGGTAGCGTCCATCTCCACGCCGCGGTACCTCTCGCCCGCGCCCTTCTGGATGCCGCAGCCCATGACCTGGGTCACGGTCATGCCGGTGACGCCTAGATCGTTCATGGCCTTCTTCAGTTTGTCATACCGTGACAGCTTGGCGATGATGGCCACCTTATACATGCCCGTGGCGGATACAGAAGGCTCTGCTGCCACCTGCACCGCGGCTGCACGCTTGGCTTCCGAGGCCTCCTCGTACACGCTTGCGCCAAGGTCTGTATTCTCGTTCACGGCCATTCCATAATTTGCCACGTCCATGATGGAGAAGCCGGAATATGCGGAGGCAAGGCCGTGCTCCTGGGCATCCAATCCTACGATTTCCTCTTCCTCCGTGACCCTCAGCCCCACCGTAGCCTTGATTATCAGGAAAGCGATGGTAATCGTCACCGCGGCCCATGCCGCCACGCTGGCCACGCCGATCAGCTGGATGCCCAGCAGCTTGAATCCGCCGCCGTAGAACAGGCCGTTCAGCTCACTGCCCGGCGCGCTCGTGGTGGCGAACAGGCCTGTGGCGATGGTGCCCCAGATGCCGTTCATGCAGTGCACCGCCACCGCGCCCACAGGATCGTCTATGTGCAGCTTGCAATCCAGGAGCCAGACGCCGAACACCACCAGGAAGCCGGACACGATGCCAATCAGGACAGCCCCAAAGGCATCCGTCACGTCACAGGGCGCGGTGATCGCCACCAGCCCGGCCAGAGAAGCGTTCAGACACATGGACACATCCGGTTTACCGTATTTCAGCCAGGTAAAAATCATGCACACTACGGTGGCCACTGCAGGCGCCACTGTGGTGGTCAGGAAGATGGAGCCCAGCTGCTCCACGCTGGTAGCCGCCGCGCCGTTGAAGCCGTACCAGCCCAGCCACAGGATGAACACGCCCAGGGCTCCCAGAGGGATGCTGTGGCCGGGGAAAGCGTTCACTTTAGTCACCTTGCCGTCCTTGTCCGTGACGAACTTGCCGATGCGGGGTCCTAAAATCTTCGCGCCGATCAGCGCACAGACACCTCCTACCATATGTATGGCGCAGGAACCGGCAAAGTCATGGAAGCCTATCCGGGAAAGCCATCCGCCGCCCCAGATCCAGTGGGCCTCTATGGGGTAGATCAGGGCGGAGATCACTGCGGAATAGATGCAATAGGAAAGGAACTTGGTCCGCTCCGCCATGGCACCAGACACGATGGTGGCCGTGGTGGCGCAGAACACCAGGTTGAACACGAAATTGGACCAGTCGAAGCTTTCGTAGGCTGTGAAGATGTCGAAGCCCGGCTTTCCGATCAGCCCTGCCACATCCTCCCCCAGCAGCAGGCTGAAACCAATCAGGATGAACACCACTGTGCCGATGCAGAAGTCCATCAGGTTCTTCATGATGATGTTGCCCGCGTTCTTGGCCCTGGTGAAGCCGGTCTCCACCATGGCGAAGCCCGCCTGCATCCAGAACACCAGCGCCGCCCCTATCAGGAACCAGACGCCGAAAAGCAGGCTGTTCATGGATTCAAAAATCTCTTCTGTCATAATCTCTCTCCTCCTCTTTGGGGCGGAATCCCGCAGATTTCCCTCTCCATTGCCATAATCAAAAACAGCGATGCAAAACAGGCTCACGAAGCCCCTTTGCATCGCTGTATAGAATAGCACCCATCTGCCTGAACCTTTTCACGCTTAGTGCCAGACAATGGAAAATCGTCCTTCGATATTCCGTCCTGTTATAAGCGGCAATCCGCCTTTCCGGCAATCACATCCGGCAGGTGCAGTTCCGGACTGCCATGACAAAAGGCGCTACGGTTTTCTCCATAGCGCCTTTGCTTTACAAGTGTGAGTATAGCATCCCGGCCTTTGTCTGTCAACAGATTCTTCCAGCCGCCAAATCAGAGGCTTTCTACAGTATGCACAAAAAATCGTACAAATGGCCTCTGAAAAGGCCTTATTTCTGTCAGTTTTATACAAAATCCATAAGGGTGGGGACAGATGTCGGGAGCCGCCCTTCCTTTTTGGGCTTATTTTCCGCTGGGCGGGCTGTAGATTTCGTGACTTTTTTCAATGAGGAGACGGTAATACTCTCTGTCTCCCAGAGTCAGGCGGGCGTCCCGGCGGAAGCCCAGCTTTTCACAGAGCCTCAGGGAGGGCGTGTTCTCTACCTCCACCAGCGCCTGTATGCGCTGGAATTCCAGGGCGCTCCAGCCGTAGGCGAGGACGGCTCTGCAGACTTCCTCCGCGTATCCCCTTCGCTGCCAGGGCACGCCGATGATGAAGCCCAGCTCCGGCTCTTCGAAGCCCTCCCGGTAGGAGAGCCCGGCTCTGCCGATGACTGCGCCGGTGGCCTGTTCCACCACTGTCCAGACGCCGAAGCCGAAGAATGTGTAGACTTTTTCCATGTATTCCCTGACGTACTGCTTCTCCTCTTCCGCGTCCGGGTACAGGCCCTCCATGTATTCCGTGATGGACGGATGGCTGTAGATTTGGTAGAAGGCATCCACGTCATCCGGCACGGTCTCCCGTATCAGGCACCGCTTCGTCCACAGAATGTTCCAGGGCAGCCCTTTCAGCCGCCGGTAGACCCGCTCTATATACTCCGGCTCCAGCTCCTCCGGATCCTCCACCGCGAACAGGAATCCCGAAAAATCCTGTTCCCTGTTTCCCGGGTGCAGACAGACGAGCACCGCTTCCCCCGTCTCTTTCAGTTCCCTGGCTTTTCGCTCGTCATCTGTCAGATGAAGGATGCCCTGCGTCTCTTCCGTCCTTACCTCTATCTCTCTATAGTAAATCAAATCTTCACACTTCCCGTCATATCTCATATCCGGCACAACCGGCATATGCTCAAGCCCGACAGAATTTACAAATCTGTTCCGAGTGAACATATGTGGCTGGCAGCCTTAAAGCCACTGTAATGATAGCAGCTTGCCGCTGTAGCGATCGTGGTTTTGTTGTAGGCTGCTGCAAATTTCATTAGCGTGCAGTATAAATACTCATGAATCGCCGCACTTCTCACACTTTGTCCTTTACGACAGCGCACTTTTAGGTTACAATTACTTATTATAGAATTTTGATAATAGAATCAGCTCTTTGATTCTATTATATACTATTTCAATCAGAAAGGATATCTTATTATGGCAAAAAATCCCATTGTAACCATCACCATGGAAGACGGCGGTGTCATCCGTCTGGAACTGTATCCCGAGACCGCCCCGGTCTCCGTGAACAATTTCATCAGCCTGGTCAACAGGAAATTCTATGACGGCCTGATTTTCCACCGGGTCATCAGGGGCTTCATGATCCAGGGCGGCTGCCCGGACGGCACCGGCATGGGCGGCCCCGGCTACAGCATCAAGGGGGAGTTCGCCCAGAACGGCGTCACAAACGATTTGAAGCACACTGAGGGCGTGCTGTCCATGGCAAGGTCCATGCATCCGGACTCCGCCGGGAGCCAGTTCTTCATCATGCACAAGAACGCGCCCCACCTGGACGGCGGCTACGCAGCGTTCGGGAAAGTGATCGAGGGGATGGACGTGGTGAACCGCATCGCTGAGACCGCCACCGACCGCTCTGACAGGCCCCTGGAAAAACAGGTGATGCAGAGCGTCACGGTAGATACCTTCGGAGTGGAGTATCCGGAACCGGAAAAACTCTCAGAATAAAATAAAATCCGCGCCGCCACAGGACAGAATCTCTGCCCCATGACGGCGCGGTTCTGTGCCTTAGTTCACATGGAACCAGCAGTTGGCACAGCGCTTTTTGTTCCAGCATTATCCTAAGGAATTTTCTACAAATAACTGATGCGAGTTGATAGCCGTTTTCCTTGTATTTCCGGGCTTTCTTCTAAACAAGTTGCATCAGTTATTTTCCGACAATTCCTAAGGAGAAACAATGTATCAACTCAAAACAATAAAATCCGATATCACAAAAATAACCAATGTCCAGGCAATCGTAAACGCCGCCAACAATTCCCTTTTAGGAGGAGGCGGGGTGGACGGTGCTATTCACAGGGCTGCAGGCCCGGGACTTTTAGCAGAGTGCAGGACACTTCACGGGTGTGAAACAGGGCAGGCGAAGATTACAAAGGCATATAACCTGCCATGCGACTATGTAATACATACCGTAGGGCCGGTTCTGAGAGGCGGCGGAAATAGGGAAGAGGAACTTCTGGCAAGTTGCTATTTCCATTCCATGCAGGTAGCGCTTGAACATGGAATCAGAAGCATTGCCTTTCCGTCCATATCAACCGGAGTATATCGATTTCCGGTAAAGCTTGCTGCGAGCATTGCGGTAAAGACAGTCGTCAAATTTTTGAAGGATAACCCGGACAGCTTTGACATTGTTGAATGGGTCTTGTTTGATCTGGCAACAGAAAATGCTTATGAGACAGAAGTGAGGGAAAGTATCAGCCCTTCATTGTAGTACCACCAAGTGGAATCTGCTGGGGAATTGGGCGTCGGAAATCTATCTCGCATGTGGAGAAGACGGGAAATATCTGGAGAGCAAAAAGGCGAATCTGAACTACTCCCGGGACTATCTGGAGCTGGCCGGATATTATGAGGAACATGGAGACAGCAAGCAGGCGCTGCAGATTGTCCAGGAAGGTTTCCGGAAGGTAGATGGGCGGCTGGATGAAATCTATGAGTACCTCTTCCGGTATTATGTGGAGCATGACGATCAGAAAGCTCTGGAGGAGCACCGCAGGAAGAAGCTGCTGCTGAAGCTGCTGGAAGGATTCAAGGCATAGGTTTGGACTGCCCCAAGCTGTAGACAAAGAGTCTGCCCCATTCTGCGCTTAGGTGGATTTGGAATACATCGCCAAGATACCATGATTCATCTCATATACTTCATCACAAAGCAGTTCGATGTCATCTTTATTATGGCTGGCCAAAAGTATCAATTTGCCCCTCTCTTTTTGCTCTAAGAAAAATTTTCTCATTTCCGCAACCCCTTCCCTGTCGAGGCCATTCATCGGTTCATCTAAAATCAGAATCGCCTGGTCTTCCATTGTGGCCTGGGCGATTGCCAGCCGCTGGCGCATTCCCAGCGAATAATGGCACACTTTTTTCCTGGACTGCGGGTCAAGCCCGACTTTCAGCATGATGGAATGAATCACCGCCGGATCTTTTTTATGGGTGATGCGGTATAGATATTCCAGATTACGGTATCCTGACAGATTGCGGATATAGCCAGGCTCTTCAATGATGATCCCTGCATGTTCAAGCATATCCATCTCCTTTCCCATCACTCTTCCATTTACGGATATTTCCCCTGAATCCGCATGAAGAAAACCGCAGATACATTTGAACAAAACGGTTTTTCCGGAGCCGTTATAGCCAATGATTCCATATATCTTTCCGCTTCTGCAGGTGATATTTATGTCATTCAGTACAGGAATACCCTTAAATGACTTGCTTACATTTTTCACCTCAATCACAAACTGTTCCACTCAGGCACCTCCCTACTCTTCTTTGTACCATTGAAATTCCATCTTCTTTATCTTTATCAATATCAGGACAGCACATACTGCAATCCCGGCCGCCAACACCATCAGCATATAAAGAACCGGCGGCTGGATAAAACTGTCATGTAATTTCACGCCGATTTGTGTTACCCTCATCCAGTTTACCGGGACGAACATCGCCATCTTCTCTCTTAACAGCGGATGGATATTCTCGACCAGGTAGATCATGAGTACCATGACAAATGCCGCCGTAACCGCTACACTCCTGTTGATATAGATGCTGACAGCAAACATAAAAAGGCCAATAAAACCGATTCCCAAAGTACCGATGATAACCGTCAAAGCAATCAGTTCCAACGGCGAAAACATCTGCATGGTTTCATAGGAAAAGGCAAACAGAAACCGGTATTCTTCCGGACTGCCTGTCAATGCCAGTGTATGATACAGTTTCCCCCAATCCAGGGTAAGCTCACATGACCCGCTTAATAAGGCCATGCTGAAAAGTACATTTGCAGCCATTATCAAAAACGACTGCGCAAGGATCGCGCTGACCTGGCATGCCGCCCATCTGCGCCTGCCGGTACGGATGACCTGATACATATTTTTATACTGCATAAATGGGACATCTGAAAAACAGTAAATTATCCCGATCATAAATAATAGCAGATAGAAAATATTTGACAGGATAAATGGGAATGCCCACGGTGCAGCCGCGTATCCCATATCTCTTGAAAACGCCGCCACGGGCCTCATATACAGATGCAGCATAAAACCCTGCAAAACTGCCACTACATAAGTCCTGGAGCTGAACACCCTTTCTGTAAACATCTGACGGAAAGACCGAAAATACCCCGTCATGCTCATATCCTCCTTTTTGACTGCAACATGCCTGCAAAGCCAAGGAGCAGCCATGCCGCTGCCCCCAGCAGGAATGCCCATGCGAGCATTTTCCAATCGCTGTTCCAAATATTATGCCTTGCGTCAAAGACCACGCGCGGGTCAAGCGCTGCTATTTTCCGAAAGCTGTCTGCGCCGAATTCGATCAATATCTGGTAAAGCAAAACAGGTACGGAAAATACCAGCAGTTTATTCGGCCAGAAAAGTGAAAAAAACGCTGCCGCCATTGAGAGGATCCCCGCAAAAATCCCCCACTGCATCCCATAGAACCAAAACCACAGCAAATACTGTCCATGGTCTAAAAAAGAACGGTATCCTCCAAACATCGATATGTATTCCGCCATACCCTCATCCACCCATGGCAGCCCCAGGGAACACAGCATGGAAAAACAGGTTATGCCGATTCCCATTGCCAGCATGGAAGAAATGAAAATGACGAGCATTTTGGAGAAAACGTACTTTCCCAGGCTTCCGCGAACCACCAGATACTTTGCGTAGTTATATTCCAGATCATCCGTAAACGCAGCCGCATACGGAATTGATGCCAGGGAAAAAGCGACCAGAAACCCCGCATCGTAAGATGACAGCAACACAGATGACAAAACGGAGCCGCCCATATTTCCCATTCCGTCATTTGCCGATAAAAATAGAATCAATACGATTCCCATAACAGAAAAGTATAGCTCCTTTTTATGGAACAGGCGGCTGATTTCTGTCTGGAAATATCTCTTCCGCTTCTTCACTAAAAAAACACCTCCGTACCATCTGCCGCATCGACAAACATGTACTGCGTATATTCATATTCTTTGCCGGTATCGCTGTCTACCCCTGATTCCGTGACTTCAAACAGCCATACAATCTTTATGTCATAAGTGCTGCCAGCCTGTTTTACCGGCATTTTGTACAGTTCTGCCCGCTTGACTGTATATGAGGCCCCTATGACATCCCCGTATTTTTTCGATACGGTTTCAGCGACTGTGCCAAAATCCAATAAGCTTACAGTCTCTCCCGGTTCGGAAAAGGAATACAGCCGTGAAACTTCCAGCCTTTCTATCCCATCCGCAGAATATAACACCTGGATTGGCCTGTTGCTTTCCCCGTCTTCCGGAAAGTCCTGGCTCCCAAAGTATACCGGAAGCCCTTCATGCTGCTGAACTGCCGTAAAGAAATAGCAGTCATTTTCCGCTCCCCATGAAAGAGTATCCGCGCCTAATTCCTGGCCTGACTTATCAAATGCCCTGTATTCCTTTTCCATGGTCTCATGATCCAATGCATAATAGTCATAGGCAGTCTCTTCCAGCTGATATCCTGCCCCATTGATGTTTTTGAGGACAGTATCAAATATCGTCCGGGGATCCCCTATTTCCATTACGGCATCTTTTGAATACTTGTCTGCATTGTAATCATTATCCAGACGGAAGGCCCCATATACTTTCTCGAATACCGGGGTACTGTAGACCAGAACCGTACTCGCACGCAAAAAGGCGCCGTCCTCATAGTTGGCAGTATAGCTGGGATATTCAATCCCATCCTCGCCTGAGCCGGTTTCATTCTTCTCCTCCGTGACAGTCTTCCCTTCGGAGAAGATTGCTTTTGCTTTTCCGATATCCGGCTGTTGGAGCGTTGCCGTTACTTGATGCAGATTCCCAAGTTCTGCCTCTTCTGATATCTGAATCACCGTATCGAAAGTGACTCCATTTACAGTCTCCTGAAATTTTTCCGGAAAATCCTGTTTGCCTGTAGCGCTTCCTGTATTTCCTGGTTCTGTTCCGTTCTCGGTATTCCGGGTATCCTCCGATTTGATCTCATTCCCGGCATCGGTTTTTGGCTGTTCCTTTGCGCATCCCATACATCCCACACACGCCAGGAGCATAATAGCAATCATGTTTTTCCTTACTTTCATAATACTGAAATCTCCTTTTTTATTTTATTTTTCTTGAAGATTATATAATAATGCGGCACAGATTTGCCCGTCTTGTCCGTGAACCTTTCGTTTTATGTCCGCGAACAAAAAAGCCGCCCGGACAAGGCGGCTCCTCTCATTCAATTCTGGCGTTATGTAGTTTACATCAGAAGAACAGTATTGCTGTTATTCTTAATTCCGTTCCGCTGAATTGATACTGCATTGTTCCGTTATACTTTTCCACAATGCTTTTTACGCTCTGCATCCCCCATCCATGCCTTGTCCGGTCAGCCTTGTCGGTAATCCATCTGCCGGTTTTGGGGTCGATTTGGGGCTGTCGGGAAGTCGTATTGGAAACCTGGATCAAAATGAACTGATGCACACAGTGTATTTTCAGACAGATCACTGCATTGTCCGTATTTCTGCTTCCCTCTATTGCATTGTCCAGCAGATTCCCCAAAACCGTACATACATCACTGGGCTGTATGCCTGTATTTACCGGGAATTCCGCATCGATATCTGTTTTCATTCCCAGCTGTTCTGCCTTTTGCTTTTTGCAGCTGATGATTACATCAATAATATCATTTCCTGTAAATCTTTTTTGAACCAGTTCTTTCATGGGCTCGCCGATTCGGCTGATATACTCTTTTGCCTCATCCATACGTTTTGAGACAAGCAGCTGATACAGGATATCTAAATGATTATTCAGGTCATGGTACAGTCTTGCGTTGCTCTCATATAAATGACTTACAGCCTGATAGTTTTCCTGCAATAATTCGTTCTGTATCTTCGCCAGCCTGCTCTGCATTTTCTCGTTCTGGCTTTCCAGATATTTGTAACCCACATATATTCCCAAACTGCAGAGGAGCACCAACAGCCCGAATATAATGGATATCTCCACAGAAAAACTGCTCTGCGCCGGTTTCCTGTAATATAAAAAGAGCAGAAACGCAATCAGGGATATCAGCAATACCCTCTTTTCATGCTCGCTCCGGATAAGCGGAATGATCAGTTTTCTCAAAGAAACCACAAAAACAATCATTACGGACTTTGCCCAAACCACCAGTCCTATTCTCTGTAAGGAGAATGTCATGATCGTATCGCCATTTATATTGAAGTGGTTTCCGATAGACAAATACAGATTTGATGCCAGCATATCTGTGGAGCAGAAACACAATGTATAAAGCACTGTAAGTGACAAAAGCTTTATGTAGCTGACGCGATAAAGCGCCATTGCTGACACACTGCCAAAAAGCATCCAGAAAAAGAGCGTGAATGAGGAATAAAGGACGATATTGTTTAGTCCCAATATCACAACAGCCAGGATGACGGTTAAGATGTAGTCCCAGTATATCCTTACGTTTTTCCGCTCCTTCCTGAAAGTTTTGCCTGCCAGCCAGTAAAAAAGCCCGACTTCTGTCAGACAGGCAATCCATTCAATGAACTCAGATAAGAATATCATATGTGCTCGCTCCAATATATTGCCATCCGTTCTTTTAGTTCTTCCAGCCTGGGGCGGCTGGCATGAATGCGCACCCCATTGCTCAGCAAAACCTCTTCTTTCTGAATGCTTTTAATCTGAGCGATATTCACGATGCTGCCCCGTTCCACGAAAACGAAATCCTTTGAATTAAGTTCTTTATGTACATCAGAAAGGCTCTTTCTCACGCTTTTCACACTGCTGTCCGTACAGATGATCATGGCGTTTTTGCCGTCTTTCTGGATATACACAATCTGCTTCAGCAGAATCTTCTCGATCCTTGCCGCAGTCTGTATCAGATAACTCTTATCCGCCTGGGACTGTACCCTTTTTATAGCGATCTCCAAAGCGCCCGGCAGCTTTTCATCCAGACAGCTTTTGGGAATGTACCTGAACACTTCCAGTTCATATGCATCGATTGCATATTTTAAGTAGGCGGTCACAAAAATCAGAATGGCATCCGGCAGACAGCCCCTTATTTCTTTCGCAAGCTTCATGCCGTCTGTATCGGGCATCTCAATATCGCTCAATATGATGTCAAAATACTTTCCCTCCTGAAGATCGTATTTTAACAAGTCGCTACGGCCATATGCTTCCAGCTCCGCTAAAATATTATTTTCTTTTAAGTATATCTGCACCTTATCCCTTATGGCTGCAAGCTGAGAAGCCTCATCTTCGCATATCGCTATATAGAGCATTCCTATCCACCTCTACCCAATTTCTTATCTATAATACACCATTCTGTAACTTTTATCATCTCTTTCGGAAAAATTTACAGACTTAGGTATCTGTTGTTCAACTCCAAGCCAAATATTTTGCCGCACTCTTCAAGGATCCAGCCAGTTCCGCTATCAGAGGACACCATCCAAAGAATGGAAGATTATTTTCTCGGAAGGGTTCCGGAGAAAGTGATGCGGGACTGCAAAAAAGAGAGGCCGGAAATGAGGATACAGGATTATGGCAGCGACTGAATCCATAGCAATCGATGTGCCGGACAGAAATAGAACACTCTTCGGAACCGGATGTATCAGGGAAGTGCCACCATGGCAAAGTACATGGAGCGATACGATGCACCCGGCGAAGGGCTTTCTGCCAGGAAATGCGGAGATACGGGATGCAGAATTACAGGAAAAGAAATCCCAAACCTGTTTACTTTTTTTATAAAAATGATATAATATAAACAGGAAAGGGTGATGGGATGTTCAGTAAAAACTTGAAATATTATAGATTGAAGAAAAATATGTCCAAAAAGGAACTCGCCTCTTTAGTGGAAGTGACCCCAATGGCTATCAGCCATTACGAGAGTGGCGACAGAAGACCGGGCATGGACGTCATCAAGGCTCTTGCCAGTGCTTTGGATGTCAGGGTTTCTGATTTCCTGCGCAATCGGAATGAAAACCTTGTGTTTACGCATGGGGAGTTCAGGAAGGGAAGCAGGCTTTCCGTGGGCCAACAGGAATATGTCCATGAATCTGTTGAAGAATACATGAACCGATTTTATACGATTGTGGACATTTTGGGCGGGGAAGTCCTGCCGGAAGCGCCGGCATGCCATAGGATAGACCTGTCGGAAAATCCGGAACAGGACGCAAAGGCTCTCAGGAAATATCTGCGGATTTCAGAAGCGGGCCCTATCGGAAACCTTGTGGAATTGCTGGAGAATAAAGGCATATTGGTATGCTTCCTGGAGATAGAGTCGGATTCGTTTTCAGGGATGAATGGCCTTGTAAACGGAAGGCCTTATATCATCGTGAACAAAGCCATGTCGCCGGAGCGCGTCCGGTCTACGATTGTGCATGAAATGGCCCATTTCATCTTTGTCTGGCCGGAAGAGCTGCAGGACAAAGATGTGGAAAATCGTGCTACCGCAATCAGCGGAGCCTTTCTTCTGTCAGAAGAAGACGCAAAGAGGGAGCTGGGCATCAGGAGGAGCGCGGTGACCAAAGATATGGCTCTTATCTGCAGAGAGTATGGAATTTCCATGTATCTGCTCGTAAAAAGAGCTAATTTGTGCGGAATCATTACAGACAGCACTGCAAAAGACTTTTATATTAAGGCCGGACAGCACGGTTGGAAAAGAAACGAGCCAAGCAGAATAAATCAGGAAGAACCGACCTTATTTTCCCAGCTTGTATTTCGGGCGGTCAGTGAGAGTGAAATTTCTGTCCAGAAAGGGGCGGAGTTGTTGAAGCAGCCATATGATTTTGTGGCGGCTCAATGCTTTGCCGCAGAGGGATAGCGGATGGAGTATATCAGCAGCGATACAAATATCTGGCTGGATTTTGCGGTCATAGACAGATTGGATCTGCCATTTAGATTGCCATATGTATATCTGATGGATAGCGATGCGATTGAAGACGAATTGCTGAATCCACCTGATATAGGCGACAGATTAGTCAAAAAAGGACTTCAGAAAACAGAATTGACAGAAGAGGAGTTCTTATTGGCGGAGGCGCTTACCAGTAAATACACAAAACCGTCTTTATATGACTGTATCGCATTGGCGATAGCGAAAGTCCGAGGAATTACATTATTGACTGGCGATGGGCCGCTTAGGAAAGCAGCAAGAGAAGAAGGGGTACAGGTTATAGGGACGATAGGGATTTTGGATCGATTGTCGGAGGGACGATATATTGACTCAAAGGAATTTGAATATTGCATCAATGAATTGCTCAAACATAATGGGGAAAAGGTACGTCTGCCAGAAATTGAGCTGAGAAAACGATTGGAAAAGTGAGAGATGGAATCCCGGAAGAATAACATAATAAGTCCCTGAAACAGAAAGGGGGAACAAAAATGCACATAGAGACCCTGCGGATGACAATCCGCGATTTCACCCCACAGGATGCCGCCGACCTGCACGCCATCTTCGGTGACGACGAGACCATGGAGAACTGCGAACCGGCATACGACTTTGAGAAAACCCGGGACTTCCTTTCCTCATTCTGCATTGCCCGGAAAGGCGCTGTGGCGGCAGTTCACAGACAAAACGGAAAAACGATAGGATATATCCTGTTCAACGAAGCCCATGAGGGCGTCTACGAAATGGGCTGGATTTTCAACCGGAACTTCTGGCGGCAGGGCTATGCCTATGAGTCCTGCAGAGCCGTGATAAATCATGCTTTCCGTGAACGGAGGGCCCACAAGATTTTTGCGGAAGCCATTGATGCCGTGAAGTCCGTGGGCCTGATGGAGAAGCTGGGGATGCGGCCTGAAGGCGTCCAGCGGAGCCAGACCAAAGACAATCACGGCAACTGGGCAGATTTGTACCTCTATGGATTGCTGGAGGAGGACTGGAGGAGACAGTTTCCATAACGCTGTGGATGCCCTCTTTTCCATCGATTAGTGTTGACATCACCCGGGAGACCGGGGAGAAAGGGCACTGCCCTTCTGCATCATTCACATACAGAACATGATTGAAACCACCGAAGTCACCACAGCAGCCGAAACCGTCGGAACAGCCGAAGCCGCAGAATACAGAGTGGGAGGAATGTTCTCAAGTGAACTGAGACCTTCCGAAAAAGAAGCCCTCGTCACAGACAGAAAACAGGCATTAGGAGGGGCTTTTTACATCAGGAGGTTACATGACAGGCCTGGCAATCTTTTCAACTGGGAATTGAGTCCCTGAAAAAATGCATTATGGGGCGTTTCAAGGAGAAGTTGATAGCTTTTTTGGGCGGACGATGTTTTAATATTGGTACAGGCCTGAGGCAAAAGCAACCATACGCATTTCCGGTATACGAAAAGAGACCAGGAGGAAAAAGATGAATCAATTCAATATGGATCAGATAGGCAGAAAGATTTCAAATCTGCGCAGAGAGCAGAACATGACACAGATGGAGCTGGCGGACAAGCTGGGAATCAGCTTCCAGGCCGTCTCTAATTGGGAGCGGGGCAATACCATGCCGGATATCAGCAAGCTGCCGGAGCTGGCGGAAATCTTCCATGTGACCACGGACGAGCTGCTGGGGGAAGCGTCCGGCGGTTTGGTGCGCAGCGCCGCCAAGGGGGAGATGGAGCAGTACATGGAGGTGAATTCGGTCACGGTGGAGGAGTTCGTCCAGGTGGCTTCGCTGCTTTCGACTGTCCAGGCCGAAGCGGGCTTTGAAAAGCTGACAGAGCAGAAGACGCAGCTTAAGTTGAGCGACATAGAGGACATTCTGCCGTTTCTCGGCAGCGACATGGTGGACGAGCTGGCCCTGAAATATATGGATTCTCCTGAGGGGGATGACCTGGAGGACATCGCGCGTTATGCCAGCGGCCCTGTGCTGAAGCAGATTGCGGAAAAGCTTTTGGCTGAGGGGAAGAACATCGAGGATATCGCGCGATACCTGAGCACCGAGGATGTTGACCGGGCAGTCCTTTCCTATATGGAAACTGCAAATTGGGGATACCTGGAAGACATCGCGCGTTATGCCAGCGGTTCTGTGATGGAGCAGGCCGCGGAAAAGCTTGTGGCGGAGGGGAAGAACATTGAGGATATTGCGCGTTTCCTGAGCGGGGAGTGCGTGAATCGGCTGGCCCGTTCTTATATAGAAGCCGCAAATTGGGGACATCTGGAAGATATCGCGCGTTTTTTGAGCAGCGATGTGCTGGAGGAGATTGCGGACAGGCTGGCGGGGACGGGACAGTACGGCAAGCTGGAGGATTTTCTGCGTTTCCTCGCTCCGGAGACAGTGGACAGGCTGGCAAGAAAGGCATATGAGGAGAAGGGCCTGGGCACGGTGGAGGATTTCATGAAGTTTTTGTCTCAGGAGACGAGACAGGAAATCGCCAGGAAGGAGTACGGGAAGAACGGCCTGCGCAACATGGAGGATATCGCGCGTTTTCTGGATAAAGAGTTCCTGACCGGGCTTGCGAAGGAGACGCTGGAAAAGGAGGGGATCAAGGGCATCAGCCCTATCGCCCGTTACCTGGATCAGGAAATGCTCATCCAGTTTGTCCGGGAGAAGTATTTGTGATTACCTGAGGTTTTCCGGAGGAGAGGAGTGAGAAAAAATATCTGAAAGTACGTGTAAACTACGGAACCGCCTTGGTACCGAACGGTATGCCAGCTGATGTGGAGGGGGGACTAATCCCCCCTATCCGATTGCTCAGGACAATAGGATTTTGGCGAAGCGCGCTATTATTTGAATTTGACCGCCGTGCCATAGACCATGACTTCTGACGCTCCCTGCATAATCGCGCTGGTGGCGTAGCGCACGTTCACCACGGCATCGGCATTCATCTGCGCAGCTTTTTCCAACATGCGCTTTTCCGCGATTGTCCGGGCTTCTTCCATCATCTCTGTGTAGCCTGTCAGTTCTCCGCCCACGATGGACTTCAGTCCGGCGCCGAAGTCTTTGCCGATATTCTTGGACTGGATTGTGGAGCCGTTTACCAGGCCCAGCATCTCCAGCGTCTTTCCTTCAATATAATCTGTGCTCACTACAATCATATCTGTACCGCCTTTCGTTTTTGGTGTATAATCATTGTAGTTTATCGCCGCTATTTTGTCAACGTCCGATTCGGCCGGTCCACCTGGCGGAAACCCACAGGGACGGACAGAACACTATACAGGAGGCAGCTCCATGGGAAAAGAGTACGAGAACGACATTCTATATCACTACACGGACTACCAGGCCCTGGACGGCATCCTCCGCCAGGCCCAGCTGCGGGTGAACAATGTGCTGAACATGAACGATGCTGCGGAAATGCGTTATTTCATGGATGGTCTGTGCGATGCGGTGGCCGGTCGGCTGGAGGGTGACGGAGATCATGAGCGGGCGGAATGGGTGCGGGAGCTTTTTCGGGAGGAACTGAAGAAGGAATTCTTCTATTCCGCCTATGCGGCCTGCTTCTCCCTGTACCGGGACGACGCGGCCCAGTGGGAGCGCTACGGGAACCGGGGGCGGGGCGTATGCATCGCCTTTTGGGGGAAATATCTCCGGAAGATGGCCCAGGGCGCCTTGTCCCTCCAGACAGTCTTCTACCAGGACGACATGGCCGCCCACAATCTGACAGGCGTCTTCTACCGGCTCATGAAAAGGAAGGAAAAGCTGCCGGACGCAGAGAAGGAACCGGATATCAAGAAAGCCATGAACTATGCCTGGAGCTGTTCCGCGGCGTTCAAGCACCCTTCCTTTTCCTCCGAGCGGGAGGTGCGGCTGGTGGTCTCCCCCTCTGTGAAGGAATTTTTCGATGTCAGCCCCTGCTACCATATCGCTGTGGAGCGCATCAAAAAATATTATCCGCTGGATCTGATGGACATGTGCCAGAAAGCCGGAATCGGACTGGAGGAGCTGGTGCCGGAAATCATCATTGGGCCGGAATCCACCCAGTCCAGGTCCATTCTGCAGGATTACCTGCGGGACAATGGATTGAAAGAGCTGGCGGAGAGGGTCTCCCTGTCCCAGTGTCCGCTGCGCAGATCCCTGTCATGACCGCCGAATAGTATAAGGAATTCTAACCCTTTGGTCAATTTGTCCTGTTTATTTTTATGTAAGCAGATGACTCGTAAAATGAATCTGCAGATATACATTGCAGGCAGTGGGCAAATACTTTATAATCAAGCATAAGAACCAGGGTTTAAAGAGAGAAGCCATTGTTTTGGTTTTGCATAGGAGGAAAGGGCGACAAGCTTTGCGGACAGGAAGCGAGTGACAGGAGGGAGAAAGTCTATGGGAAATTATCTAAATCCAGGCAATGCCGGATTTGCCGGAATCAGGAATGATGTCTATGTGGATAAGTCGGGATTGATTCAGTTGATTAACCAGACCATCGATACGCCAAGGCGTCTGACATGTATCAGCAGGCCCCGCCGTTTTGGGAAATCTTTTGCGGCTCAGATGCTGTGCGCCTATTATGACAAGACCTGCGATTCGGCAGGGCTTTTTGATGATCTGGAGATTGCGGGAGACATACATTACCGGGATTACAGGAACCGGTATGATGTGATTTACCTGGATATGACAGAGGCTATAGGGGAAGCGTCTGTGGCGAATGTGGTGCCCTATATCCAGGAGAGCGTCATGGAGGAACTTGCAGAGAGCTATCCGGAGTCAAAGGCTGCCAAAGGGTTTGCGGCAACGCTGGCCAATGCGGTGGAAACGGCGGGAAATAAATTCGTCATGATTATAGATGAATGGGACGCGCCTATACGGGAATCTGTGGGGCACCCTGACTTGCAGAGAAGATATCTGGAATTTCTGCGCTCCCTGTTCAAAAACAGCGGAATGACGAGTAAAATCTTCGCGGCGGCGTACATGACAGGCATCCTCCCCATTAAAAAGGACGGCTCCCAGTCGGCCATATCGGACTTTCTGGAATATACCATGGTCAAGCCCAGACAGTTCGGAAAATATGTGGGATTTACGGAGGATGAGGTCAGGGAGCTCTGCCGGACTTACGGCAGCGATTTTGGGAAGATGAAACAGTGGTATGACGGCTATTCTTTCCGGGATTTGACATCCGTCTATAATCCCAATTCCGTTATGAAAGCAATACGCAATGATGACTTTGATTCATACTGGACGCAGACATCCGCCGCGGACAGCCTGATGGGGTATATCAGCCTTGATTTTGACGGCTTGGGCAGAACGGTCGCGGAGCTGATTGGCGGCGTGGAGACTAAGGTGGACACGAAAGGCTTTGCGAACGATCTGGTGACTTTCCGGGACAGGGACGATGTGCTGACGTTGCTGATTCATCTGGGATACCTGACCTATGATGAAGAGACGCAGAGGGCGCATATTCCCAACGAAGAGATTCGGCTGGAATTCACCAGAGCCATCCGTCATGTAAAACGCGATGACACCATTCGGAGAGTGTGGGAGAGCGCACGGCTTATCGAGGATACCGTCCGGGGAGATGAAGAGGCCGTCGCAAGGCAGATTGAGAAGATTCATGAGGAGGAGTCGCCACTGCGCTATAACAATGAGCAGGCGCTGAGGAGTGTTATTAAGCGGGCTTATTTCAGCTATGGGGACGAATATGTGATGTTCGAGGAACTGCCGGCGGGAGCCGGTTACGCGGATGTAGTATATCTGCCGAAAAAGGATTCTATGCTGCCGGCCCTGGTGGTAGAGCTGAAGTGGAACCAGTCGGCGGATGGTGCCATCGAACAGATTCTGGACAGACGCTACCCGCAGGCTGTGAAAGAGTATGGCGGCGACATCCTTCTGGTAGGAATCAGCTATGCGAAGGATGCGCCGCCGGGGAAAAGAAAGCATCGGTGCAGAATAGAGAAATATTTGGAAAAACGTTAATGCAGCACACTGCGCTTCAGGCTGCTGTAAGCCATCAGGATATACAGGAAATAAATCAGGAAGAACAGCCCCAAGGCAGTTCCCAGGATTCCGGCCAGATGTGCAATCCCTGTTATGGTGCCGGGTTCAAAAGCATAGGACATGGCACAGAGGATCGGGATGCCGATCAACAGGGGCGGCAGAGCGGGCATGGCGTAGTAGATGGCGAACTGCTTTAGCAAAGTTTGGGACATGTCCCGTCTGTCCATGCCCAGTTTTCGGAGCAGGGTGAACTGCCTCCGATACCTGGTGCTTTCGTCAAGCTGCTGCACTGTGAGGATGGTGGCGGAAGCCATGGTGAGAACCAGCGCCAGATAGTACAGCGGGAAAATGGTGCAGGCCGACAGGGAGGCGTATTCCCTTGCCAGGGAAGTCCTGGTCATCAGGGTAAAAGAGCCGGCGGAGAAATAGGTCAGTCCGGCGTTTCCGCCCATATGGTTCTCGTGGATTTCCCGCAGCTCATCGTCCTGTTCCTGTGTCAGAGGTACGCTGGTCATGACGCCGTATACGCTGTGGCTCACAGGGCAGGAAACCAGGCATTCGTCCGGCACCACCAGGAGAAATCCCCGTCCGTTTCCGTCCCACAGCTTCTGGGCGAAGTGCTCTGTATATACGCCGCCCGGGGAAAGCCGGTTTCCGTCAATATTGACTATATCATTGTAGTCAGACATCAGATTGCCCAGATATTCCATGCAGTGGATGATATAGTGTCCGGGCTCCAGGGTGGCCTCGCTGTATCCGAGCATTTTCCGCAGGGCCGCGTAATCGCTGTAGGCCATCAGGGGGTCGTAGTCGTAATAGGCATAATACGACGCGTTTTCGCCAATATAGTTCGTCACCTGGAGATTTTCTCCCCGGTAGATATGATACTGCATGGAGGCCCGCAGAGGAACCTGGTCCCGGACATATTCCAGATAAGGCTGGAACTCCGGGAATGCGGACTCCGTATGGGATTCCGGGTTCTGTATGCTGCGGGTAGAAGCGCCCGCGGGGGGATTGTTCGCTTGGGGCGCGGCCGTTTGGGCTGCTGCGGAACTATCCGATATTGCAGCGGAGGCTTCCGTACCGACAAAGATGTCAAAACAGGTGCTCCCGTCCACTCGGCTTTCAAACAGGGCACTGAACAGCATGCCCGTTCCCTCACAAATCAAAGTGACCGTAAAAAGCAGAGAGATTGTGGCCATGGTCAGTCCCATGGTGGTCAGCTTGGCGGACAGGCTGCGGTAAATCAGCAGCGCATGGGAGGCGTATTTCTTCCCGGGCCGTCTGTCGAAATAAGCGGGCACGCTGGAGGAGAAGCTCAGGAAGAATCCGTACAGGAAGACGAGGACGCACACGACGCCCAGTAACGCTAAGGGCAGGATTTTCGTCAGCAGCAGCGAGATGCCCAGGAGGCCGGACAGGACAGATGCCGTAAATAATTTCCGGCGGTTCCGGCTTTTTTTGACAGCTTCGGTCTCGTTCTTTTTTTCATAATAAATCAGGTCATGGATGTTCATGGTCCGGATGCGTTTCCGGCTTTTCCACAGCACCAGCAGATAGATGGCGGCAAAATATACAAAGGTCAGCGCCACCGCTTTTGGCGGAATAGCCAGGCTGAAGGTATAGGGGGCATGGAACAGGGACAGGGTGATGGCCCGCAGCACCTGGAAGATCAGGTTGCCAAGGAGCAGCCCCAGCCCCAGGGCCACGCCGCCTACCGCCAGGTTTTCCAGAAAGAACAGTCTGGCCACCTGGCCGGGCTCCAGGCCGATGAGAATATAGGTGCCCAGCTCTCTGCTGCGTCTTGTGAGCATGAAGGCGGTGACATAGTGAATCAGCCACCCTGTGACGGCGATGACCAGGATGCTGGCCATAATGATGAAAACGGGCAGGCTTTCCATGAAGGAGGACAGGGTGAGCAGCTCCTGGGAGAAGACCAGTCCGTTGAAAGCGTGGATCAGGGCGGCGGACAGGATGACAGTGACGAGATAGATCAGATAATCTCCGGCCTGCCGTCTGGCGTTGCGCAGGGAAAGTTTAGATAACGTCACTGATATCACCCCCTAACAGCCCCAATACGTCCAGGATTTCATGGTAGAAGACGGCCCTTGTCCGGTCTCCGCGGATCAGCTCGTTGAACAGCCGGCCGTCCTTTAAGAACAGCACCCGGGTGGCATAGCTTGCGCTGTATGCGTCATGGGTCACCATGAGGATGGTGGCATGGCAGCTCTGGTTCATCCGGGACAGAATTTCCAGAAGATTTTTGGACGCTTTCGAGTCCAGGGCACCGGTGGGCTCATCCGCCAGGATAAGGGACTGCCCTGCCACCATGGCCCGGGCGCAGGCGGCGCGCTGCTTCTGGCCGCCGGACACCTGGTAGGGGAACTTGTCCAGGATATCGTCAATCTTTAGGCGCATGGCCACATCCTGTACCATATCCCGGACCTGGTGGGGGTTTCTGTGGTTGATGGTGAGGGCCAGGCCGATGTTCTCCTCCAGAGTCAGTGTGTCCAGCAGATTGAAGTCCTGGAAGACGAAGCCCAGCTTCTCCCGCCGGAAGCTGGCCAGTTTGGCGGGGGGCAGATTGGAGATATCCTCTCCGTTCAGCAGGATATGCCCCGCGCTGACGGTATCGATGGTGGAGATGCAGTTCAGCAGCGTGGTCTTGCCGCTGCCGGACGCGCCCGATTCTGTCAATATAGGACTAATAATTTTTTCAAATATTTTCTTTGTCAAAGTTTTGTGATAAAATAGCACTACTAAGAGAGGAGATCATCAATGAGAAAGAAAAAACCATTTTACTTAAGCGCCATTACATTGCTTACTATTTTAATGATATTATCGTGCCTAATTATAATTTGCTTTTGTGATGCAACGGTATGGAAACCTTTTAAAACTTGGACTTTCCTGCTTCAAGCAGATAAAGACAAAACACTATATAACATTGCTATAAGCTATGTGGCCGCATACATATTTTATATATTACAAGTGTATATTCCAGAAAAAAACAAGGAAGAAGGACTGATTCCATTACGAGCCGCCATACAAAGAGAAGTGCAATTTTTTACCATATGGATTGTGACTTTATGGACAGATTATTATAAATACGTAATTGAACAGGGCAAACTTAACAAACCAATATCTAAATCATTAGATTCTATTTTTGAAGAAAGCAATATGTATGATGTTTTGAAACTTATCAATTTGTCCGATACTTCCACTCAACAAGCCATTTACTCATCCAATTATACGTGGAGAAACTATACAAAGGATTCCCTTACAAAAATTATAAATTGGGGGAAGGAAATAATTGCTAATAGAGCTGCTGAATTACCACCAGAAATATATTATGCCGTTTTCTATATGACAACAGAAAGCAATATAGTTTTTTTAATGCAACAATTGCTTTCCCTTCCCCCATCATCATTCCCTTTTACGACATTAGCAGAAACTATACCGACAAAGTCAGAAACACACACAATAGACCTAAGTACAGATATTGCAAGCATTAAAACTCTTGTTAATTGGGTGAATACAGAATATTCTTTTTTAAACCACCAGAAAAAATATACCATTCCAAGTATTCATAAAATTGATATTTCATCATATGCGAAATGGTAAAAACTTTTCAGGAGCAAATTAAAAATGTGGCGCAAGGCATCCCTGCCCGAGCGCCACATTCCTCACTCCATTTCATCCCCAAAATTCCACCTAACCTCAATCCTCCCATCCGGATACACACAGGCCCCCTTCACGAACCGCTCCCAGATTTCCTCCGTCATCTCCCCCACATCCAGAAAAGACCTCGCCACATCCGCCCGCTCCCGTGCCTCGCCGTCCGCATCCCTGTCAATCCTCTCCGCCAGCCCCGCATCCGAAATCTCCTGCTCCAGCCTTCCGATCTCCGCATCATACCCCTTCTTCCTCTCCAAAAACACCGCCCGCTCAATCTCCCTGTCCGCCAGCTTCTCAAACAACTTCTGCTTCGCCTTCTTCGCCGCCTCCAGCGCGTTCCTCAGGCTCTCCACCCTGCTCCCGGCTGCCAGCACATCCGCCCGCTTCTCCAGCCTCAGCTCTTCCTCATCCAGAACCCGCCGCAGTTTCCTCTTCAATTCCCCCAGCACGATTGCATCCGCCTCTGGCTCCTTCATTACCACCTGCCGGCACTCACAGTCCCTCACCATATACCCCCGGTTGCAGTAAAGATCCGTCCCGTTCCTCCTGGTCAGCCGCTTCCCGCACACCCCGCAGGCATAGCGCATCTTCCGCTTCCCTGATGTCGGCTTCTGGGCGCCCACCATCTCCTGCACCCGCCTGAACTCCTCCTTAGAGACAATCGCCTCATGCATCCCGTCCACACGCACCCATTCATCCTTCGGCCGCGCCACCAGCTTCCCCTTCCTGCTGTCCATCGTGCTTTTCAGGGAAACAACAGCCCCCGTGTAAATCTCATTCTGGAGAACACCGTTAATGACGCCGCCCGTCCAACACATCATCTCAAACCCGCCCTTCCGGTTCACAACTTCCCCCTTCCCATGCAGGAACACGGTCGGACACCCGATGCCCCGGTCATTCAGATTCCTTGCAATGTCAGAGAGCCCCATGCCAGCCAGCCTCATGTCAAATATCTCCCGGACAACCGGGGCCGTTTCCGGATCAGGCTCCAGCTTGTGTTTATCTTCCTTTTTCTTCCTGTACCCGTAAAGCGTCTGCCCCGCCGTGTACTTCCCCTGCACGGCCAGCCGCTCCCTCGCCTGCCTGACCTTCTTTGACAGGTCCCTGGAATAAATATCATAGACAAGGTTCTTGAAAGCAATGTCCAGCCCGCCCTCATCCCTCTCACTATCGTAATGGTCATTGACAGAAATGAACCTCACCCCCAGGAAAGGGAACAGCTGCTCCAGATAATCCCCCAATTCCACATAATCACGCCCGAACCTGGAGCAGTCCTTCACGATGATGCAGTCCACCTTCCCCTGCTTCGCCAGATTGATCATATCCGTAAACTGCGGCCTGGTATCAAAATATCTGCCCGAAAGCCCGTCATCACACCGCTCAATGACACGGCATCCTGCAAACTCCGGCTGTCTGTCTATAAAATCCATGATCAGCCTGCGCTGTGAAGTAATGCTCCCGCTCTCCACCTTCCTCCCAAAAACATCCCTGTCCTCATTGGAAAGCCTCATATAAGCACATATGGTATACCCCACCGACAACGCCGCTGTCTTCTCCCTCATGCCGCACCATCTCCTCCCTTTTCCACCAGCTCCGCCAGTTCCCCTGCAAAAGTGTACTCCACCTCAAACCGGTCACTGCCATAGCAGACAATCTTCCTTATGAATGTCTGCGCCATCTCCTTTGTCAGCTCCTCCGCCCCCAGGTACTTCCCAAAGGCCGCCGCCATTTCCCCATTCCCGGCATAATCCAGGGCAAGCCCTTCCATCTCCTCTTTCAGCCTTGCCATCTCCCCGTCCAGCGCCTCCAGTTCAGAAACATACCCGGCCTTCATTTCCAGATACTCCTCCTCGGAAAAAACACCGTCAGCAAAATCCGTATACAAAGCCTGGATGAAACCGCCAATCTTCTCCCTGCGGGCTTTCTTCCCGGAAAGCTCTTTCTTCAATGCAGACCTCTTCTCTGCCGCCTCCGGCTTCTGGTTCAACATCCGCATCCGCTCCCTTGCATCCACATACACCGCCATATGCGCTTTCAGCAGCTCCATCACAATCATTTCCATGGCCTCCGCCTTGACATTCTTCGGCGGGTCAGCCTCTCCATAAGTAGCTGCACGCCTGCATACATAAGTGCTGTAGTGTCCGTAACCGTTCACCAGCTTCACCGTCTTCCGGTACAGGTTCATCTTATTCCCGCAGTGCCCGCAATAGAGGAGCCCCTGCAGCTTATCCTCCCTCTTGTTCCGCTCCCCGCCAAGGTTCTGCCGCGCCGCCTCATAACCGGCCTTCGTCTCCTGCATCAGTTCCTGCACCCTGTCAAAAGTCTCATGGTCAATGATCGCCTCATGGTGCCCTTCCACATAGAAACGCTCCCCTTTATCCCTTGATACCGCTCTCGTGATGCCCCTGTAATATGCCCTGTAGGTCTTGGATATCTCCACATCCCCGGTATAGACCACATTCTCCAGGATGCGCCTCACCTGCTTCCCTTCCCACAGGTTCCTATATTTCTCCTTGTGTATCACGCCAATGCTCTGCCAGTACACGCTGGGGGCCATGATGCCGTCTGCGTTCAGCCCCCTTGCGATCTGCGCCAGGCTCTTCCCCGCCAGCCGCTCCTTAAAAATCCTGACCACTACATCCCTCACATTTTCATCCACCAGAAGGCTGTGGCTGTCCTCCAGGTCCTTCCTGTACCCATATGCCGCCGTTGTAGCCAGATAGACCCCCTTCTCAAACAGCCCGTCAAAAGTGGAGCATATCTTCTTTGAGATATCCTTCGCATACGCTTCATTGATCAGATTCTTCAGCGGCACCACCAGTCCGTCCTCCGCCGTGCCGGATATAAGGCTGTCATAGCCATCCGTCACCGCAATGAACCGCACCCCGAAGAACGGGAAAATCTTTTCAATATAATCCCCTGCCTCCAGGTAATTCCTGCCAAGCCTCGATAAATCCTTGACCACGATGCAGTCGATCATCCCAGCCTTCATATCAGAAATCATCCGGTTGAACTCCGGGCGGTCAAACTTCGTGCCAGTCACATGCCGGTCAACATACATGCCCGCCAGCTCCAGAGACGGCTCCCTGTCCACATATCCCTCCAGCAGCTCCTTCTGGTTCTCCACCGTGTCGCTTTCTATCTTCCTTCCGTCCTCCCTGGAAAGCCGGACATACACGGCAGTCCTGTAGACCTTCATGCCTGCTGCAGGAGCGGATGCCGCCACTGCCCTTGCAATTTCTTTCCTGCTCTTCCTTGCCATGTCAGACCGCCTCCTTCCTATACATCATCACAAAGCGCTCCATCTCCGCTGCTTCCTTCTCAAACCGGTAGGACACCTGCAGGGTATCCGAATCCATGACCTCGATCCGGTCAATGAGGAATGCCGCCAGCCTCCGGTCAAGCGTCTCCACGCCCTTGTAGCCTTTCAGGGCATCAACCCATTCCTGCCCGGCCGTCTGCCCCGTCTGGATGCTGTCCCTCTCCTTTTCCAGGGATGCAATGGCAGCCTGGATCCCATCTGCCTGCTTCTGGTACTGCTCCCGGAGCATGGCATACTCTTCTTTGGTGAGGATGCCATCCTTGAAATCCTCATACAGGTTCTTCCGCCTCCTGCCGCAGTCCTCCGCCTCTTCCCTCAGCTTCGCAATCCGGCTTTCAATCTTCCCCACGTCCGGCGCCATCCCTGATGCCCGGCTGACAATATCTGCCGCCTCCGACAGCATCAACACCTTCCCGATAAAAGTCTGTACCAGCGCCAGCACGCTCTCCTCCAGCTTCTTTGCGGAAAAACTATGGGATGAGCAGGAAGCCCTGTCATTCTTATGCCCGGAACAGACATAATACACATACCTCTTATCCCCGGAAGGGACCGTCTTGCGGACCATCGGCTCCCCACAGCCCCCACAGAACACCATCCCGGCCAGTGGGAAGACCTTCCCCTTTTTCGGGGACACCCTTGTATCCCTCGCAAGCAGCGACTGCACCAATTCAAACTCGCTCCTGCCCACAATCGCCTCATGGGCATCCCCCACACGTACCCACTCGCTCTCGTCCTTATACACACGCTTCTTGACCTTGTAATTCGGCGTGGTACATTTCCCCTGGACAACCGTGCCGACATACACCTCATTTTTCAAAATCCGCAGAACCGCATTGTAACTCCACTTCGGCTCCATGTCTTTCTGGAAGGAACTCTCCAGCCGGATACCGATGCTCTTCTTATACTGCAGCGGGGACAGTATGCCGTCCCGGTTCAGTCTGTCCGCAATCGCTTTCAAGCTGCACCCGGCCAGCTTCATGGCGAAGATATCCCGCACCACATCCGCCGCATATCCATCAACCACCAGATGGTTCTTATCCTCCGGGTCCTTCAGATACCCATAGGCGGCAAAAGCCCCGATATACTCCCCGTTCTTCCTCTTGACCTCCATATGGCTCCGTATCTTCACGGAAATATCCCGGCAGTACGCATCATTGATGAGGTTCTTGAACGGGATGACCATGTCATTCCCATACTGCCCGTCCAGGCTGTCGTAACCGTCATTGACAGCAATGAACCGCACCCCCAGCATGGGGAAAATCTTCTCAATGTACCTCCCGGACTCAATATAGTTCCTGCCGAACCGGGACAGGTCCTTTACGACCACGCAGTCAACAGAACCTTCCCGGATATCGCTCAACATCCTCTGGAATTCCGGCCTTTGAAAATCAACGCCGCTCCATCCGTCATCCGTATAAACGGAATAGACCTGGATCTCGGCGTGGGACCTCAGATAGTCCATGACCAGCTCTTTCTGGTTGGAGATGCTGTTGCTGAGAGCCCTGCTGCCCTCCGCAACGTCACCGTCCTCCCTGGACAGCCGCAGGTACACGGCTGCATGATATGTTTTAGAATTCAACGTTTCCATCTGCAATCCTCCTGTCCTGTTCTTCCTTATCCGGTGCCCAATCCGGATAATCCAGAAACCAGAGGCCGCACAGGCAATAGTCCTTTAGGATTCCACCTTACCACGGTTCCCGGGATTTTTCCATGACATGGCGCGATGTCCTGCGGACTTCTTACAATGTCCGAGAACTCAAAGGGTTCTTGCGAACTGCTCAAACCGCTCCCTCAGCGATACCCCGTCACCGCTGTACACGTTCTTGACCACAACATTCCCAACACGGAAGCAGTACGGATTTTTCACCTGCCGGACAAACTCCTTAAGCCGCTCCTCCTTCGGCAGGCCCTCATCAATATGGACCCGCGTCACATCCACCAGCGAATCCCGGTCAACCGTCCTCACATCTACTAACCTCATTTCTTCAAGCGTCATTGGCCGCCACCTCCTATGCCACAGTCCGCAGAAAACAGCAGTTTTAAAACCTGGAATGGAAAAACAAAAAAAGCCTGCGGGCAGTATCCCGCAGGTTCCCTTCCATCCGCTCCATTCCTTCCCCATCACAGCCTCTCTGCCTCCGCAAGGAGCGCGGGATATTCTGCCGGATCAATCTCCGACAGCCGCCCCGCCCCACGCCCTTTGATGAGCGCTTTTACTTCCGCCGTATGTCCGGCGTTGGCCTTCTCTGCCAGCACCGCACGGACTTCCGACATCCTCTGCAATTTCCCTCCCTGTTCTGTGGCATAGGCGATCTCCGCCGCCATCCCTTCGGTGGCTTCCCCGAACACCCACACCTCGTCAC
>OFFK01000103.1_pt1 | contig 64787 bp, 55 predicted proteins | sample 1521361 | NCBI WGS metagenome assembly OFFK01 (sample SAMEA3504096, study PRJEB24116) | mouse gut metagenome | biome: mouse gut; feature: mouse-associated habitat; material: faeces | place: Denmark | collected 2011 | reverse complement strand
GGTGACCTTGACGGTGTCGGCCAGCTGGTTGACGCCCCGCTCCAGAGCGTGGCGGGCCTCCTCGCCGTAGCAGATGATCTTAGACATATCGCATTACCTCCAATATGATGTGTTGTAGGGGCGCACATTGTGCGCCCGTTCCTTTTGAAACATGGGCGGTGCATAGCGGGCGCACAATGTGCGCCCCTACACAGCTTTACTCCACGATGGCCAGGATATCGTTCTGCCGGACGATGGTATACTCCTCGCCGTCCACCTTGACCTCGGTGCCGGAATACTTGCTGGTGAGCACCTTGTCGCCGGGCTTCACCGTCATGACGACCTCCTTGCCGTCCACCGGGCCGCCGGGGCCTACGGCGACGACCTCCGCCATCTCGGGCTTCTCCTTGGCTCCGCCGGTGAGGATGATGCCGCCCTTGGTCTTCTCCTCGGCCTCCAGGGCCTTGAGGATCACGCGGTCGGACAGGGGTTTGAGATTCATAGCTGGTTCCTCCTTAAATCTATAGTTTACGTATTAACCATTCAGGTGGGTTAGCACTCATTTTCCGTGAGTGCTAACCACGAGTATGATAATACCCTTTCCGTCCAAAAAAATCAACCCCTATTTTGAAAAAAACAGGGGTTGATCCCAAAAAATTCACCCTTCGTTCACAATCGCCCGCCGGGAGTGCTAATTTCGCCAGATTCCGAAGCCCTCACCCCGGCGGATCGTAGGCCATCCCCGCCGGATAGAAGAAATTTACCTTCTTCTCCGACAGCCGGATCACCAGCTCCTTCGCCCGCACCGGCTCGCCGTCCACCACCGCCACCAGCTCCCGCTCCCCCCGGACGGTGGCCCCGTCCCCCCGGCGGTGGAGGATCAGCTCCGGGTAGTCCCGGTACTTCCCCTGGGCGTACCTGCCCACCAGCCGGAAGAAGGTGGCCCGGCTCACCTTGGGGATCACCAGCGTTTCCAGCACCCCGTCGTCGGGCATATTGTCCCCCACGGGCATGAAGCCGCCGCCGTAATACCGCCCGCTGCACACGCACACAATGGTGGTCTCCCCCTCAAAGTGGAGGTCGCCGCAGTCCACCACCGTGGGCACGGCGATGGGCTTGAACAGCACGTTGGCCACCAGGGAGAAGATGTAGGCCCCCATGCCGCTCACCAGGGGCAGCAGCTTGTAGCCGTCCTTGTCCACGGCGATCCGGGCGTCCACCCCGGTGCACACAATGTCCAGCCCCAGGTGCCCGTTGCAGTCGATGAGATCCATGGCCGCCTGGGGCCCCTCCGACAGGGCCTTCAGGTCGGAGAACCCGGCCCGGTAGTCCCTGCCGAAAATCTTCAAAAAGTCGTTCCCGGTGCCGATGGGCACGTTGGTGACAGCGGCGTTGGGACAGCCCGCCGCCCCGTTCACCGCCTCGTTCAGCGTGCCGTCCCCGCCGCAGGCGTACAGGCGCACGTCCTCCCCGGTCTCCGCCGCCGCCCGGGCGATCCGGCGGGCGTCCCCCGTCTCTTGGGTCAGCACGATCTCCGCGGGCACGTCCAACGCCCGTATGTCCGCCTCCAGCTTTTTGGTGCTCCCCCGCTTCCCCGCCATGGGGTTGATGATGAAGATATGGCGCATGGCCCCCGCCCCTTTTCCTCTCTCTTTTCTCCTCTACCTGCCGTACAGGAACAGATCGCACTTGATCATGCCGTTGTAGAGCTTCCGCTTTTTGTCCGCCTGCCGCCCGAAGGCCCGCTCGAACTCGGTGTGGGAGGACAGCACGTCCACCTCCCAGCCGGGGGGCAGGCCCCGGACCGCCCGCCCGAAGGCCCGGTACAGCTCCTCCGCCTCCCGCTTTTCCAGCAGCCGCTCCCCGTAGGGCGGGTTGGTCACCACCCGGCCCCTCGGCTCCTCCCGGCGGAACCGGGCGGCGTCCGCCGCCTCGAACCGCACCACATCCCCCACCCCGGCCAGCTCCGCGTTGTGCCGGGACAGCTCCACGGCGGCGGGGTCGATGTCCCCGCCCCAGATGTCGTATGCCCCATGGAACTCGCGGGCCTCCGCCTCGTCCGCCGCCTCCATCCAGAGGCGGGAGGGCACCCACCCCCACCGCTGGGCGGCAAAGGAGCGGTTCAGCCCCGGCGCGCGGTTTTTGGCGATCAACGCCGCCTCGATGGGGATGGTGCCCGAGCCGCAGAAGGGGTCGCAGAACGGCTCCCGCCCCTTATAGCGGGACAGCAGCACCAACGCCGCCGCCAGCGTCTCCCGGAGGGGCGCGCCCATGTTCCGCGCCCGGTAGCCCCGCTTGTAGAGGCTGTCCCCGGAGGTGTCCAGCAGGACGGCGGCGGAATCCTTCAAAATGGAAAACTGCACCTGGTATAAGGTTCCCGTCTCCGGCAGAGTCTCCAGCCCATACGCCCGCCCCAGCCGGGTGCACAGGGCCTTTTTCACGATGGACTGGCAGGCGGGCACCGAATGGAGGGTGGAGCTGATGGAATATCCCTTCACCGGGAACCGCCCCTCCCGGGGGATATAGTCCTCCCAGGGCACGGACAGCACCCCCTGGAACAGCTCCTCGAAGGTCTGGGCCCGGAACGTCCCCAGGGACAGCAGCACCCTGGCCCCGCACCGCAGGTTCAGGTTCATCCGGGGTATGTCCGCCGGGCCTCCCTGGCACAGCACCCGGCCGTTTTCCGCCCGCACGTTGGACAGGCCCAGCTTTTTCAGCTCCCAGGCCACGGTGGACTCCACCCCCATCAGGGCGGGTATGACGAACTGTAAGGTTTGATCCATGGCGCACCCCAATAATTTTTTTAAAAATACCTCTTGACCTTCCACCGGATGGAGGGTGTAGGATGGTGTCACAAGGAAGGGAACAGCGTTACAAATCATAGTATAATGTAAAATGGAAGCCCTGGCAACAATAATCTGGCCCGGGGCGCGAAAAACTTCTTTTCCTTGGCGGCGTTTTGTGATACAATTTCATGGAAGCACAAAACACGCGATCGCGGAACGTTGGAACGGACGAGAGAAAGGAGTGCCGAATATGCCGTTTGACGCGGAATCCATGCAGAAGCTGGTCTGGCTGGTGCTGCTGCTGATCTTTGCGGCCAGCGAGGCCGCCACCGTGGGGCTTACCTCCATCTGGTTTGCCGCCGGCGCGCTGGCCGCCCTCATCGCCGCCCTGCTGGGCGGGGCGTTGTGGATCCAGATCACCCTGTTTCTGGCGGTGACCCTGCTGTGCCTCGCCGCCGTGCGGCCCCTGGCCAAAAAGCATCTGAACAGCAGGGTGGAGCGCACCAACGCCGACCGGGCCATCGGCCAGGAGGCCCTGGTCACCGAGGCCATCGACAACATCCAGGGCAGGGGCGCGGTGATCATCCACGGCGTCACCTGGACCGCCCGCAGCCAGGACGGCCTGCCCATCCCCGACGGCACCATGGTGCGGGTGCTGCGCATTGAGGGGGTCAAGGTGTTTGTGGAGCGGGTGCCCGCCGGGGCCGCCCCCAAGCCGGAGACCTGGTAACCGGAACTATGTTCACAGCCGTCCTCTTTCAAAAGAGATATCTTTTGTTCGGGAAATAAGACGCATTTAAGGAGGAAAAACACATGAAAGCACTGGCTCTGTACGGCAATGCCCCCACCCTGGGGAGCATCCTCACCTTCGCCATCCCCCTGGCCCTGGTTATCCTGATCCTGGCCGTCCTCGCCTCCAACATCAAGGTGGTGCAGCAGTCCAAGGCCGTGGTCATCGAGCGGCTGGGCGCGTTCCACGCCGTGTGGGGCGTGGGCCTGCACCTGAAGATCCCCTTCCTGGAGCGGGTGGCCAAAACCGTCTCCCTCAAGGAGCAGGTGGTGGACTTCGATCCCCAGCCCGTGATCACCAAGGATAACGTCACCATGCAGATCGACACCGTGATCTACTTCCAGATCACCGACCCCAAGCTGTATACCTACGGCGTGGAGCACCCCCTGTCCGCCATCGAGAACCTCACCGCCACCACCCTCCGGAACATCATCGGCGATCTGGAGCTGGACCAGTCCCTCACCAGCCGGGACCACATCAACACCCAGATGCGGGCCATCCTGGACGAGGCCACCGACCCCTGGGGCATCAAGGTCAACCGCGTGGAGCTGAAGAACATCATGCCGCCCCGGGACATCCAGGAGTCCATGGAGAAGCAGATGCGGGCCGAGCGCGAGCGCCGGGAGGCCATCCTCCAGGCAGAGGGCCAGAAGCAGTCCCAGATTCTGGTGGCTGAGGGTGAGAAGCAGTCCGCCATCCTGCGGGCCGACGCCTCCAAGCAGGCCGCTATTCTGGAAGCCGAGGGTGCTAAGCAGGCTGCCATCTTGGCCGCTGAAGCTGAGGCTGAGGCTATCATGAAAGTTCAGCAGGCCACTGCAGACGCCATCAAGCTCATCAATGCCGCTGACCCCGGCCAGGGCGTGCTGACTATCAAGGCCCTGGAAGCGTTCCAGGCCGCCGCCAACGGAAAGGCCACCAAGATTATCATCCCCAGCGAGCTCCAGGGCATCGCCGGCCTAGCTGCCGCTGCCAAGTCTGTGCTCGGCACGGAAGACCCCAAGACCCCGACTGAGAAGTAGGGGAGAGGGCACCATGATGGTTCCGGCAAAGAGGATCAATCTTAACAAGCTGGCCTTCTCTGATACCCTGCTGTCTACGGAAGACTCGCTCAGAGACGTTGTTCCGATGCCGTGGGCTGAGGGGACTTGCTCCGGAGCCAAGAAGGCTGTTCTGATAACGGCCACCCCTGGCTAAATAGAGATTCCCCGCCTTCCTATTGTGGAAGGCGGGGTTATTTTTTTTTGGGGGGGTTGATACAAAGAAAAGCGGCAGGGGAAAGGTTTTGTGATCCTGCTCTGCCGCCTCCGGGGTAGCGTCAACCCTCCTATCGTGGACGCCTACCAACTGGGTCACGGCGTCCGCTGTGGTCCGGTCAAACTTCAGCCTTTCCAGAACCCGCTTTGCCACCTCCTGACTGATTTTCCCGTGGCCCCGGAAGTGACGGATGCCGTCGCTGCCTTCCTGGTAGTACAAGGGCTTCCCGATATCGTGGAGCAGGAGCGCCAGCCGGACAATGCCATCCTGGGCAGGAGCTGACTCCACAGCGTGTACGGTGTGCTCCCAAACATTGTAGGGATGATATGGGCTGTTCTGAGGGAAGCCAAAGCAGGTTTTGAGCTCTGGGATGACCTCGGCCCAGATGTCGCTGTACTCCCGCAGCGCCATACCCGCATACTCTCCCTGGAGCGTTGCCAGCAGTTCTTTTCGTTTCTGCTCTACCGGGACCTCTCGAAGACAGGGCAAATTCCGTCTTGCCTTGGCGAGGAAGGACGCCTCGACAGGAGATCCCGTTTCCGCTGTGGCCCTGATGGAGCGCAGGAGCCACATTCCATCTGCCTGGGTCCATTCGGGCTTTGTCTCCATAGCGAATATGGGATTGTTCTCGTTTGTCTCTGTTTGCATATACAAACCTCCTTTTCTCTATATTATGCGAACAAGTTGGCTTAGACTGTCATTGCAGCGCAATCATTGTAATGGTATGTGCCTTTACAGATAGAAAAGCAAAGGCGGAGGCCAGTTCAGCTCGCGAAAAATGTCAGCTATTCTGACAAGCTCTATCACTTTACATATATTGCGCCCCCAACATTTTCTTCAAAAAGAAGCACATTCCCGTACAGGGAATGTGCTTTACAGACCTATTCCAGCGCCAGACTGACTTTGAGCGCCTCATCCACCTTTTCCATTGTCTGCTTATCGAGCTTCCCGACCCGAGAAATCAGCCGGTTCCGGGAAATCCCCCGAATCTGCTCCAGCAGAATGATGTTATCGATGCCCTCCAGCTTTGCTTTGACGTGGGTGGGCATATCCACCTTGGCCCGGGTGGTCATTGGCGCAATGATTGTGGTCGCACTGTGCTTGTTTCCTACGTTATTTTGAATGATCAACACTGGGCGCATCCCTCCTTGCTCACTTCCGTAAACGGGGGACAGCTCGGCATAGTATACTTCTCCTCGCTTCATGTACCTTCCTCCTGCATGTATTTTTCGTTTCAATTGAGACTATCTTTGAATATATGCAGGTTTTTAAGAAATAATTCAGACCTGGGCAGGATCTTCGTACATCCATCCTGATCTGAAAAAGCCTGCCCCAGGACGGGGGCAGGCCGTGAGGTATCTTAATTGTCGTCGCCGTAGTCGATGCTGATAGTCAGGGTTTGGCCTTCCTTCAGCAGGCCCACGCTGGCCAGGTAGGCCTCGATCTCATTGAAGGCTTCCGCAGAGGCCGCCTCCTCGGGGTCGTCCTCATCCGGCTCGTTCCACTCTTCGCTATCCTCATCATCGTCGTCCCCATCCTCGCTGGGGCCAATTTCGAGGGTGATCTTCTCACCGCCCTCGCAGAGGCCGGCGTCAATCAGCACCTGAGCAATATATTCCAGGTCGAGAACTCTATCCTCGCAACCGTCACACTCGCAACAGCCGGGACAGCCCTCGCAGTTCTTATCGCCGTCGCCTGCCAGCATGTCCATGGCGACCTCCAGCACCTGGTCGGCCTCGTCCAGAGCCTCGTCCAGGGCCTCACTGAATGCTTCCGTCAGCGCCTCGGCGGTCAGGCCCAGCTCGGCGGCCGCATTGATGATATCCTTGGCCATATCAGCGGGCATGTCGCTGTGAACAGCCTCAAAGGTGACAGCCCGGGCGATTTGCATGGCGTAGTCGGCGTCAGCGCAGTACAGCAGGAGATCTGCCTGCCCGATAGCCTCGACGCCCTCCTCAGAGATGATGTTGGCAACCTCCTCGCACACCTCGTCCAGGTCTTCTGCAGCTTCGGAAATCATCTCCAGCAGGTTCACCTTCAGCTCATCGTACATTTCAGTGACGGACTTTTTCATGATCGAATACCTCCAAAAATTAAGTTTATTTGGGTTTGCTTGGATTCTGTTTTATACTATGCAGCTTTTCAAAAAGCTATTTTGGGCCGAAGCCGTTCCACTCCCCTTTCCGCTTTTGGGTCCGGCTGCCCAGCATCATCACCGCAAAGGCAGCGAGGATGAGTCCCCAGGCGGCAAAATTGACAACAATATCACCGTTGTTTGCCAAGCACTGCAAATGCCAATCCCTGGCATCATTTATGGGACAGGCTCCGATTCTCCCATACAGGGGGACCGTTTCTCCCCGGGCCAGCTTGTCCGCAGCCTTGCCGGTGACGCCCACCGCCATTATATAAGGAGAGCCACCCTCCGAAGTAACCTCGATGGTGTAGTAGTTCCAAGGGAAGAACAGGCCCTTAGCCTTGCCTAGGTACTCAGCAACCTCGTATGAGCTGCTGTCCAAGGAATACCATAGCGGGCTGGAGCTGTCCCGCTCCAGCGAGGCAGGTGTTAGGATAACCAGCGTTGCCATGGCTATAATTAGGATAACAAAGAGCGCCATCACATAAGGCATAGGCATCTTTTTGATTTTCACGGCGTACTCTCCTTACTTTTGTGGCCTCTCTTACGGCTCACATGCCACGCAAAGCCCACAAACTCCATGAACGACCGGCCAAGCGACTTCATCAGCGACAGAAACCCTATGCTGCCAAAGAAGCTGAATCTTATTTTCCTGTTCCTGGCCATAATGTTTTCCTCCTTCCTGGTTCTATATTATGCGGTCTGCACAACCTGTATTTTGAGCAATAATTCTGACAAACCTTGCATAGAATCCAGATACCAAGACAATTTAGGAGGTATTTCTCAATGCAGACAACAACACAGAACGCCCAGCGGAAGGCTCCTCAGTCCCTTCCCTGCCAGGTTAACATTTACGATCAGAGCCTGGGTCACTGCCGGGATGTGGCTGAAATGATTGGAGCCGCCCGGGAACTGCTGCTCAGCTCGGAGGAGACGGCAGACAACTACGCCCTGCTGGCCAAGGCCTATCAGGGCACCCGCTCCCTGCTCCTGTATGTGGACAGAGACAGCTACGAGTTTGTGGCGAAGTTCCCCGGCGGGCAGAAGCACGTCGCCGGCGGGAACCTGGCCAATGAGCTGAAACACCTGTCCGCCCAGGGCTTGCGGCAGATGATGAGCCGGAATCTTGAGGCCGGAGTGCCCATCAAAATCAACAAGGCCCAGCCCAGGCGGACGCCCCGCGCCAGAAGGGATAACATCACCCGTTCGGCCTGAACAAAGAAGCCTCACCCATTAGGGTGGGGCTTTTAATGTTGCTGCAAACACTGAGCGTTGGAGACAATGCCAAGGCGAATACAATCGGGAGACGGCCCAGGCCGGCAATGCCCCGGCAGCCATCAATCTCTCCACATGCCGCCATTTCTTTGTGTCAACCCAGAGGGCCGGCTGATGCCGTTGGAGAAGAAGCCCAGGAGGGGCCTGCCACAGAAAAACGAAACCACCAAATCGGCCCTCATTTCTTTGTATTAACCCCTTCCAAAAAAAAGAGCCCCGCCTGGATGTACCAGACGGGGTTTCTTGGTAATCAGATTTCGTACCAGCGGGGGTCGGCCCTGATAGCCGTAATGTCCTTCTCCAGCTGATCCGTTTCTTCCTGATTCCTGGTGTCGGAGTCCCGGTCGTAGATGGTGGTGCAGATGCCCTTGCCGGTAGCATAGGTATTGACAACCATTCCCATCTCGATGACCAGAGCTACCTCCACAGGCAGGTCCTGCTCGATGATTTGCCAGCTGTAGGTGTCGATGCCGTCTTGGACAACAGCGCGGGTGTCCTCGATCTCGTGGTAGGAGTCGTCTCCAGACTTAAAGTCCGGAGCGTCCTGACCAGCCTCCTTGCAGCTGGCCTCATACTGTTTCTGCATCTTCTTCTGGGCGTCCCCCAGGAACAGGAAGGACTCAACGTCAGCACCGCTGCGGTAGTTGGAGTTTTCGGTGTGTACCAGAGTGTAGAGTTTCATGATTTTTGTCTCCTTTTTATTATTTATTCCCAAAAGTGAGTGTTACCGAGCTTTCAGCTCCACCAGGTACTTGATGGTCACCTGATCCTCCCGATAAACGATAACCTCATCGTTCCGAAGGGAGCGGCCAGCATGGGCGTGCAGGCTGCTGCAGCCCGGGGCAACCTTCTGGAGCCTTTCCCAGGTCATGCCCTGTTGAGAATCGTAGACGTCGTAGGGCTTCCCATATGCAACCTCGCACAGAGCGAGGAACCCATAGTTGGAGTAGCCGCCGGCCCAGTAGGAGCCGCGAAGGGAAGTGTATCCAACCGATTTCCGGGCCTTGGGCGCAAAGTAGAGGCCATAGCCGAACATCTTGCCGTTGATGACGACATTTGTGGGTCGGAGCACCAAGCCGGTACGCAGGATATTCCACCAGTTCTCTGTCCGGGATCCGTGCCAGAACAGTTTCTTTACGAATCTGCCCTTGCCCTTCAGAAAGTCCTTGAACTTCTTTCTGGTCGCCTTATTCTCCACGCGCCAGGCCTTGTAGAACATGTTGGCGCACTCGCCCAGCTCTTTCTTGATGATGGCGATGTCCTTGTCGTCAACAGGGGAGAACTCCAGTCCCATAGCCTCCAGGATCGTCTGGCTCTTGTCGCCGTCATTGTCTTCATTGACTGTAGTCACCTTGGCAACCACCTGACCAGCCATTACGTCCAGCAGTTTCTGCTCTCGCTCGATGATTTTGCCGAAGTCAGCGGTGTTGTCAGCCAGATAATCTTGAACCTGGCTCATGCGCCGCGGGATGATGTGGAACAGTTCGATCAATTCGTCGTTAAACTGCTGCACGGTAATGGATGTGGCGCACTTGAAGATGTAGTCCAGCTTCGCCTGGGCCTCATCCACCATGTCCTGGGTCACGCTGTCGGACCCCACAGTGTAGTTCTTCCGCACCGTCTCCCGGGCCTGTTCCCGCAGGAACTCAACCACGGCGGCAATGTCCTTGTTCTCGATGGGCTTGTAGTCGTCTTTGGCAATCACCTGTGTCACAGCGGTCAGAGCCGTCTCGTCCTTGTAGCCCTTCCCAATCTTCTGTGCGTAGATGGAGTCCCACTTGCTGATGGGATACGTCTTGGTGGTCTCCGTGCTCCCGATCCGCCCGTACTTCACCAGCAGAGAGTCTCCCTGCTCTGTCATGTCGTAATATTTATTGTTGTTTGCCGCAGTTACCATTACCAGATGACAGTGCCTTCCCATATGTTAATTCCTCCTTAAATTTTATGATGCGTCCTCATTGAAAGACTGACTGCATCATATGCAAGGAGAGATTTCTTGATTTTATGGGGGAGTTGATACAAAGAAATGTGTGGGGTAGGGGAGAGGTTGTGTTTCTGCCGTGGCTGGAACCTCCCGTGCTGCTGACTCCAGCTGGACATAAAAAGAGCCCCGCTCACCTGAGCGGGGCTGAGTCGATGTGTTTGATTAAGCGTACTCGCGGCGGCGGATGAGCCAGATGACCGCTCCGCCGGTCAGGAAGCCGGCTGCGACGAGGTAGAGATATGTGATGCCTTTTCCGCCAGTCTTGGGCAGCAACTTTCCGGGTTTATAGGTGTTGGTAAAGATGGCCGACTCGGTATTCGTACCGGTGCCAGTATCCCGCTCATAGACACCTGTGGCCACCAGGCTTGCGCCGTCTCTGACCACCGTGACTGTGAGGACCCACATCCCTTTATCATACTCATAGTCCTTGGCACTGCCAGTATCCTCAGAAATCATGAACTTGTAGGTTCCCTCTTCCATGAACCGGAAGTGGCCGAATTCAGCTGTTCCAGCACCGGTGATGGTAGCAATCATTGTATCCGGGGTCTTCATATTCTCATAGAAGGCCAGTGGGATAATTTGGAACTTGAAAGTTTCTTCCGCTCCGGGCTTGATAAGATTTGCGTTAGCGATCTCCTTGGTTACCTTCGGAGTGAAGGTTGCCTCATCCCGCGAATACCGGTTCGTAAATTGGGCATTCTTGGTGCTTGTCAGTGTGCCGTCCGGGTTGGAATATTCGATAGATTCCGCATAGAGCGTGCCTCCGGAGAGCCCAACCTTAACGGTCAGGGTCCAAGCGGTGTCGTCGTAGATGTAGCCAGGCAGGTATCCATCGACCTCCGTAATCTCAAACTGGTAAGTACCAGGTCTGACAAAGGAAATCATGTTGAATATGCCTTCACCGGCACCATTGACGGTGCAGGTAGTGTTGGACGGCATAGCAACCCCTTCTGTGGTTCCAGTGTTCCGAATGCTGAACTCAAATGTTTCTTTGTCCTCAGTACCCTCAACAGTTTTGAGAATTTTAGGATTGAAGTGCAGAGCAGAAACCTCGCCGATATCAGTGGCAGCAGTCACAGACGGTAGGGTATACCGCATGTAGCAGGAAGAACCGGAAGCGCCACGCTCGGTGTAGAAGAAGGTGAGCGTGTGGCTCGATTCAATGCCTCGCTCCACATAGTCCCACAGGTCAACGTACTCACCTATAGAACTGTGGCATCCGCCGATATCACATACCAGCTGACCATCCAGGAAGACCCAGAGGTCGTCATCGCCGAAGAAGTAGTACTCCAGAGGACCAATGTAGTCGGCAGGTACATCGAATTTAACCGAGAATGTCATGCCAAAATAAGAGTTGTGGTTAAGCGAATCATCGGAAGAAGGCCACGGTATATCACTACTGCCATGTATCATACCAGACTTCGAACCAAACGCCGGATCATTATTTTCTCCATTGAAGCTAGGCACATAATCCATGGGCCAAAAGCTATTGCTCCAGATAAATTTATCCGGCTCCGTCGAAGTGGATGGCTTCCATTTTTTGACGAGTGCCTTGAATTGATCAAGGTTATCAATAACGGTTACCCCACCCTTGTTTACCTTCTGAAGCGTATAGGTATCCCCAAACCGGTCAAACCCCAGAGAAAACTCTCCATGGTCATAAGAAGTTTTTCCGTTTGCATCTCCATCATCAAAAAGATTCGGCACGTCAATGCCAGGTGCATATTGGATTTTTCCATTAACCAAGGCAGAAGCAATCCCAAAGGTACACAACTCATAAGAATTGGAACCGGTTGAGGTGTTTCTGTTGGCTTGGTTGGGCTTATTGGTTATCCCATAGCGGTCTACCCAAGTAGCGTTCTGTGCGCTTACGCCAGTGTTGGCATTTCCGAAAGAAAACTTTGTTCCGGATCCCGAGTAGTTCGAGGAATTGTTAATTCCATGAGCCGATGAGTTTACCTGAATATAGCTACCATTCTGTATTTTCTTTCCGTCAGTAATATCGTAGTCGTAGAACTTCACTGGAACTTCCTTACTCTGTGTATTTTCGTCATAAACGAGCCGAACCACAATATTCTTAACAGGAGTCAGATCAACTTTTCCCGGATCAACGGGCAGGTTGGGGTTGTTGTCCCCTGAAGTTTCACCAGGTGTTTCGGCTCCTGTTTCTTCGCCATCTCCAGGCTCCTCAGTAATTTCGCTGCCCTCGACCCCTTCTTCTCCTTCAATGACATCACTGCCATCACCAATTTCTTCAGTCAATTCTTCTTCGCTCGCCTTATTAAGCATTGAATATTCCATCTCGTCGCTCAGGCTCACAATTGCCGTATTAAGAGCGTCTTCTGCTGGATTCAGCGTAAAGGAATCAACGTCGGTGTGGACAATCCAGTCATTAGAGTCAGTGCTGGTGGGATCACAGCCTTCTTTCAGCACCCAAATCTCGGAAAGCTTGTAGCCATCCTTACCCCTCAATTTATCAACCCTGGAAATGCCGTACTCACTCACAAGGTTGTAGTTGCTGCTGTCATAGAGCTGGGTAAGAACCTTATTCATTTTTATCTTCCCTGTCGCGCCAAGGGTAGCATTTCCACCTGTGTCAATCCACATGTAGAATTCCTTGAGCCCCAAATCGCCGTTCCGCGGCATATTCTTCCCGCTTGTGTCAATAATCTTGAGCGAATCATCGCCTTCTGTGGCAAGCCGGTTGAAATAGGCGTAGTACTGGACCTCATAATGGACACTCTTCTTATCGTTCATGATGTTAATAAAGAGTGCCATCTTCTTGATAGCTTCCTGTACGGAAAACCACTCTTTATCCTCATCTGTCAGCCGGCCATACAACTGGTCGATGTTGTTGAACCTGGAGTAAAGAAGATTCAGGAACTCACCGTCGATCGGGTCAGGAATCTGGATCTCATTTACCGCAGCAATGAAAGCCTTTGCGGTTTCGGACAACCCCACAACGTCCTCAAGCTGCACACACAGTGTATTCAGCTTCTCCTTCATGTTGATAACTAACAGCCGGTTCAGATCTTCTCTGCTGAGATTATTGTAAAGGGTGGACGCTGCATCAATCTGGGCCTTAGTGTCTTCTGCCGTATGCTCAGGAGGATTAGGCATTCGAATACTGTTTACAGCATTTACGAAAGCTCCAGCGGTCTCATTTAAATTGATTTCCCTATCTCGGATTGCCTCCAAGGCGCGAAGCTTCTGTTCCTCATCCCGGATCACAACCAATCTCTTGTCGCTGCCACTTAACCGGTCATACATATTATTTGCAGTCTCAATAGCAGCTTTGAAGGCATCAAAAGATTCGTTACTGAAGGGAATAGAGTAATGAATACGCTCCACGCTGATGACGAATGCCTGGGCACGGGCAGAAAGATCATCTTCGTTGTCAATGACCGCCTGTAGCGTGTCCAGAGTGCTGGATGCGTTCTTTACATAGACCCGCATACGGTCATCATCGCTGAGGGCTTCTTCCAGAGCACGAGCTTTGGCGATTTCCTGCCTCAACCATGTCAACGAAGAAGATGTCAATTCTGCCGGAATCCTGATTTCGCTGACGCTGTCAACGTAGTTTTGGGCTGCACCAGATAGGTTTTCCTCTCGGTCAATAATTTCCTTACCCTTTGCGATAATCTCAACGGAGTTTGCCGTAAAGGGATATTTTGTTTCCATTCCTGCAAAATAATTCTCCTGAGCCTCGTAATAGGCATCTTTAAGTTTCTGATAACTCTCGTAAGTGAGTTCGGCAGACAAATCAATCTTGGCCGCAGCCTCGACATACTTTACTGCCTTATCAAGCTCAACCTTGGTAGCATCCAGTTTATCGAGCTTTTTCTTTGTATCCTTTACTGATAGCGAGGCTTTATCGTCATCAGTAAGCGAATTCTTGTAAATGCCGTTTAGGTCATTAACCAGTTTGATGAAGCTATCAAACATTGATTTATCCAGAACATCGAAGGAGGGCACAACGACGGCATTTACTTCGGCAATAAACTCCTTTGCACCATCAGATAAGTTATCTTCCCGATCAAGGATTGCCTGCAAACTGGCCAGGCGGCCGTTTCTTGCACTCTTAACCGCAGCCAGTTCCTTCTCATCGGCAGAAAGGCGGTTATAAATTTCCATAATCGATGCGATTTGTGTCCGCAGACTGGCGAGATCATCAACTGTCACCGAGGAAGCATAGGGAAGCTTTTTTGTCAAATCAATAAAGTCCTCTGCATCGGTAGACATGGTAACCTTTTTTACCAGAAAAGATGCAGCATCTGCGCTGGAATCAGTACCACTTGAATACACCCCTGTTGCAGACAGTTTGCCGTTTTTGTAAGCGACTGTAACTGTTAACTTCCACTCACTCGGTTCAGTCACATACACACTAGAGGATGATGTGCTCATATAGATCCTAAACTCATAGATTCCGGCATCATTAAAGGTGATGTCTCTGAAAGAATGAGATTCATCCTGCACATACCCATCTGCAACACGACTAACCCTAATGTAGTCATAGGCTGGCATCACAACGTTTTTATCCGATCCTACCTGTTTAATATAAAAAAGGTAGCTTGCCACCTCTGTACTTTTGTCAAACTGGATATTCAACTGTGGCGTATACGTTACAGGCTCAATAACTTCCTCCTCAATCAGCCCAAGCTCGATTTTCCAGCACAGGATGCGACGGCACTTTTCCTCGACCTCACTCAACGAGAGGGATCCGTTTTTAACCGCAGTCAGTACCGTGGGAATATCACTGTCAGGAGTTGAGGTCATCGCCATATCAGCGCCAGCCTGCAAAGCTCTCAGACTGGCCTGGCCAGCGCCGGTAAAATTAGTGATAGCCCCCATAGCCAAATCGTCTGTCATTGCCACTCCGTCGAATCCCATCTCTTCGCGGAGCAAGTTATACACCGCAGGGGAGAGGGAAGCGGGATTCTCGGTGTCCAGACAGTTAATGGTATTGTGTGTAACCATCACACTTTGGCCACCGGCAGCGATACCAGCGTAGAAGGGAAGAAGGTCGTTATGATCGAATTCGTCCTTGGTCAGGTCATTTATCGCAAATCCGTTATGAGTATCAGCGGAGGTGGCGCCATAACCCGGGAAATGCTTCATGGTCGTTCCAACGCCAGTACCATCATAGGCTTTGATCAGAGTTTCGACGTATTCAGCAGTCTCAACTCCATCGCCACCCCAAGTGCGTCCGTACATCATTCCGCCAGGGGCAGACACATCAGCCACAGGAGCATGGTTTACGTTGAGTCCCAGGTCTTTGAGGAACGCGGCCTTGTCTTTGGAGTCGGAAACCACAGCAGACAGACCACCAGCTGCTTTCAACTCCTGCGGGCTCTGGAACTCCGCATGGCCATACTGGCTGTACTTGCTGATACGGACAACACGATTGCCGCTTGCAGCAATACCTCCTTCTTCGTCTACGGAGAATAAGAGGGGGATATCGCTGGACGCTTGGGTATCAGCGATCTTCTGGCGCACCGCCGTGGGATTCGAATTCTGGAACATTGCGGCAAATACCAGGTAGCCGCCGGGATGATACTTCTCAATGAGAGATTGTGCCTGAGCAACCGTGCCGCTGCCATCACCGGGATAGTGTAAGAGGAACAGCTGGCCAACTTTCTCCTCCAGGGTCATGCCTTCCATGATGTGGTTTGCCTGGCGGATAGTGTTGGAGCTCCACCCGTTAGAGCCCTTGTAAATCGTAATGAATTCGGCGCCCTCTGTAGTCTCAGGGTAGTAGGATGCACCGTAGTCAATAGGGCAGCTGTAGGTCCCGGTGGCAACCAGTTCTCCGTTCTCCTCCGTCACCTCAACCATCAGCTTCCAAACGCGCTCATCATACTTGTAGTTCTCGTCATTGATTGAACTACTGCCGCCTGTATCTGGCACCAAGCTTCCAGATGTTCTAGCTGAAGCACTGCTTTCTGCTCCGGGTGTATAAATCGCAAACTTATAGGACCCTGGAGCGGTAAATCCGATTTCATTAAAGGTAGTGGAGCCAGACCCGTCAACGTATGTGCCGGTACCAAGGCCGCCCACAACAATAACGCCGCCTTTGCTTTCAGGCATAATAACGGAATCTTCATCGCCTTCTGTAAGCTGAAGCCCAAAATAAACTCTCGGCTTGGACGACGTTGCAACCATAGTGTTCTTTACGACCGGCGTAAACCCAACAGAGTTTATCATAGGAGCAGCTTCGGGCGCTTTCCTGCATTTCCAAATCTCCTGGTAGCACATGGAGGTGTGTTGATGCTCAGTGATCCCGCAGATGTACACGGGGTTTTCAACGGGCACATCGCCATCTTCAACGTCAGTCAATTCCTCAGCAGTCTCCGTGAGATCACCCTGCTCGGGTTTTCCAGCACTTTCCTGACTTGCATCTGTAACGGGTTTCTCCTTGGTGGATGCATCACCGGTACTATCCTGCTCTATCTCGCTGGAACTATCAGCGCTTGAATCGCCGGTAGCGATTCCATCATTTTTATTTCCTTCAGTGGAGGAGTCTCCTTCCAGTTCACTGGAACCGGCAGGCTCCTCTTCTGTTTTATCTCCCTCCCGATCCCCTTCCTGAGACACGCTAGAATCAGCGGAGTCTTCCTGTTGAGAGCCGTCCGGAGGAATGGTGGGATTATCCTCCTCTCCTTGGGGCGGATTGTTGGGAACCGCCTCATTCGGTCTGTTCTCAACGCAGGTCTCATTATGAATGTGCTCCGGGATGTCGCAGGTGAGAAGTGTAGCCGCAAGCTGGCACTCGCACCCATCGCTCCCGTGCATGTGGAGCTCTCCCTCTTCCAATCCGCAGACCAATTCGCCGCTATGCGCATAACAGTTGATGGAATGATTGTGGTCCGGATCGCTGTTGTCGCAATCCAGCCAGAAATCTTCATAGCAGGCGAAAGTGTGGACGTGCGGCTCCGGATCATTTGCATCACTAGCAGTGCTGGCTGGAGTTATCGGGCCCATGAGCCCGAATACCATAATGGCTGCCAACAGCCCGGATGTAATCCTTTTTGCTTTTTGCCTCACGGTTTAAGTTCCTCCTTCTTTATACTTTTGGCCTTGCCCATATCATTTCCCTAGGTAGTTGCTTGTTCCCAAGCCCCACGTTGGGTATGTTGGGCTCAGCCTCGCCGTTTTTAAGAATGCTGTTCTACGGCGTATCTTTATCGTATGCAAAGTCAGGAGGTTGTATTGGCAAAGCGGTCCAAGCCGTGAAACAAGACGCAGGAGAGGTAGTTGCAGCCAAGTTAAGGAAGTTGTCTAAGAAGATCAACCTGCAGCTCTCTCGCTGCACATTTCTTTGTATTAACCTTGTAGAGAAGCTCTTTTTAGGGGGTTAATAAAGAAAATTGGGGCGAGAGGGCTTTTTTTTGTCTATCCAGGCAACTGCCTCAGCTGGAAATATTGCACCAAGGACTGAATTCCATAGCCGAAGTTATGCCGATTTTTCTGGAGATTCCGATGGAACTAGGCCGAAATATAGCCATTTCAAAAAGCGCAGATTGAATTATTTATAGCTGCATATGACATAAATAGTTCCCGCGTGGGCCAAAAACGGAGGAAATAATCCGTATTCTAACTAAAAGAAGGAGGTTGGCTGCATTAAAACATGCAGTCGCAGATAATGAAGAAAAACAAAATCAAGAGCCTCATGCTCACCGGCGTCCTCGCCGCCTCGATGGCCGTGCCGGTTTTCGCCGCCAATATCACTATTGACGGTACAGGCGCCGAGTTCCAGGCGTATAAGCTGCTGAACCTGACCACCAGCGCAAAGGAGTGCGACATCACGACCGAGAGCCACGTTCACAGCGACGCCTGCCAGTACAACTACTCCTACACCATCAATAAGAAGTACGATGCAGCTCTGAAAGCCGTCACCACCAAGACCACCGAGGAGGAGATCGTCGATTATCTGGAGCACCTGACTGCCGATCAAACCCGGAAGTTCGCCGATGACATTTACGCCCAGGTGAAGGATCTGGCAGCCGACAAGACCGCCTCCGGCAAGACCATCTCCGGCGTTGACCAGGGCTATTACCTGATTGTTGAGACCCAAAAGGATGGAGACAGCGACACCTACTCCCTGGTCATGCTGGACACCGCCGGCCAGAACGACATCACCGTGGCCACCAAGGAGGGTACGCCCACCCTGGAGAAGAAGATCGTCGATAATGGCAAGGATGTGGACGCCGCCGACTACAACATCGGCGACCTCGTGTCCTTCAAGCTGACTGGCACCATGCCTGACAACATTGACGGCTACAAAACCTACAAGTACATCATGCACGATTCTCTGAGCGCTGGCCTGGCGTTCAAGGCTGGCTCTGTGAAGGTGGCCATTGACGGGACAGCCATCACGGATGGGTTTGAGGTAAAGACCACAGGCCTGGACGATGGCTGCTCCATCGAGGTTGCCTTCACCGACATCAAAGCTGGCCACACCATCACCAAGAATACCAAGGTCGTTGTCACCTACGACGCCGAGCTGACCACGGCTGCTGATATCGGCAATCCCGGCAACCCCAACGACGCCCACCTGGAGTACTCCAGCAACCCCAACGCCGGCGGCGAGGGTGAGACTTCCGTGACTCCTCCTGACAAGGTGGCTGCCTTCACGTTTGAGGTTATCGTTGATAAGGTCGACAAGGCCGGCAAGCCTCTGACCGGTGCCGAGTTCGAGCTGCAGGTTAAAAAGAACGGTGAGTGGGTCAAGGCCCGCGATGTCAATAAGAATGATGCTGGCACCCAGTTCACCTTCACTGGCCTGGACTCTGGTGAGTACAAGCTGGTTGAGACCAAGGTCCCCAATGGCTATAACAAAGCCGATGATGTGGAGTTCCAGATCGTTTCCGTAATGGATGAGGAGTCCAACGATCCGAAGCTGACCTCTCTCAAGGTCATGCAGGGCGACAAGGAGATCTCCACCGGCGACGATGCCAAGTTCACTGTGGTTGTTGACGCCGGCCAGGCTACAACCAATGTGGTCAACACTACCGGCATCCGCCTGCCCTCCACCGGCGGCATGGGCACCTACGTCATCTACGGCGGCGGCGCCGCCCTGGTAGCTGGCGGCATTGTCCTGGCCGTTGTGAAGAAAAAGAAAGATTCCAGCGCCGAGGCTTAATCCGGCACATTACAAGGGGCGGGCGTTTTGTCGCCTGCCCCATTTTTCAGAAAGGATTTGGGACCCTTGAAAAAGTCGAAAGGTCTGAAAGCAGGCCTGTTTAATCTGCTGATTGCGGTTTCGGTTTTGATAGGGCTTGGCCTTCTCCTTTATCCGTCTGTTTCCAACTGGTTAAACGAGCGGAATGCCTCTAAAGCCATTGCGGACTACTCCCACGTTGTCGAGGAGATGAATACAGCGGATATCCAAAGGATGCTGGATGAGGCCAGAGCCTACAATCAGAGCCTGGTTGGAAATGCTGGAAGGTTTGAACCTACCGAAGAGGATACGGCAAAATACAACTCTATTCTGGACGTGTCCGGAACCGGGATTATGGGCTACGTTGAGATTCCGTCCATCGGGGTCAAGCTGCCCATCTACCACGGAACAGACGATGCGGTTCTGCAGGTAGCGGCTGGCCATATCGAGGGTTCATCCCTTCCTGTTGGCGGGGAGAATACCCATGTGGCCATCTCCGGTCACTGTGGACTCCCTTCCGCAAAACTATTCACTAAGCTGGACACCCTGGCAGTTGGGGATGAGTTTAACCTCTCCGTGCTGGGGGAGACCCTGAACTACAAAATTGATGATATCGTGGTTGTCCTCCCTGACGACTTCTCTCCGCTGGTCATCGAAGGCGGGGCTGACCAGGTGACACTCATTACCTGTACGCCCTATGGGGTAAACAGCCACCGTCTTATGGTTCGGGGCACACGGGTCTAGTTGACCAAAAACAATAGAAAGGAGGCCGCCCTTGTGAGGAACCGCCTCAAAAAAATTCTGTCAATCCCGCTCCTCGTCTGCATGATTGTTGGGATGGCCACCTCGGCCAGCGCCTTCAGTGTAAAAGGGGAGAAGGCGTCCATCACAGCACTGTATCTGATTGACGAAAAGCCTGTCCAGGATGTCGCTATCTCTGTCCATCGGGTTGCTTCTGTGGATGATGATTTGAACTACTCCTGGCTCGATGCCTACGTAAAGTACAAACTGACAGTTGATTTCAACGATGACAGCAAGATGGCTGAGCTGGCTCAGACTCTGGCTTCTTACGTGTCCAGAGATTCCGTCGCGGCTGCAGCTCAGTCAAAGACAAACGAGGATGGATATGCCTCGTTTGATAACCTGACACCGGGTATGTACCTGGTTACCGGTGAAACCTACCGGGCGGGCCGCTATACCTACCGCATCGTTCCTACCTTGATTCCTCTCCCCAATACAGCGAAGGATGGCACCCTGACCTTCGACGCCAACGTGGAGCTGAAGCATGAATCAACCTACCATCCGCCCGAGGGTCCCAGCCATGACACCACTATCCGGAAGGTCCTGAAGGTATGGGAGATGGGGGAGGGGAGCACTGTTGTGCCCGATTCCATCAATGTAGATCTCCTGCGTGATGGCCGGCTATATGATACCCAGCGCCTCAACCGCAGCAATAACTGGACCTATACCTGGCGGAATCTGGATGACAGCTATATCTGGTCAGTTGTGGAGCAGTCCGTACCCAACGGGTTTACCACCTCTGTCTCCAAAAGCGGCATTACCTATGTTGTTACAAACACAGAGGTTCCTATCATTCCAGTCGATCCGCCTATTGATCCGCCCGTTGACCCGCCTGTTATCCCGGGTGAGCCCACTGGGCCAGATACTCCACAGGAGCCTACAACTCCTGATAATCCGACTAAACTGCCTCAAACCGGCGTACTCTGGTGGCCGGTGTTGGTTCTGTCTGCGCTCGGCGTTGTCCTGATTATCAGCGCTTCTATGTGCAGCCGCAGGGGAGGTCAGAAATCCAAGTACATCCTCCTGGTTACGGGTCTCATCGCGATTTTGGTCGCTGCTTTTCTGACTGGTCAGAATGTAAGCGAAGACCGGATTGCGGGTGAGGATTCCGGCATCACAGTACGCCGGCTTGTGGAGCGAATCCCTGATGTGGAGGCTGACGAAAAAGCTGCGGGGGAGGAGATCATCCCCAATTACATCTTGAACCCTGGCATGAATATGCCTGAGCTGGAAGTAGACGGCCGCCGGTATATTGGTGTTCTGGACATCCCCGTCCTGGATCTGAACCTGCCCATTCTGACTGAGTGGACTACGCAGGGTGCAAAGTCGGCCCCCTGCCGCTACACCGGCTCTATCTACAACAACAACTGCATCATCGCTGGGCACAACTACAAATCTCATTTCGCCAAGCTCGATGCTCTGGAGATTGGGGATCGGGTTGTGTTCACCGATGTGGAAGGGAATGAATTCCAATATACCGTCGCTAAGACTGAGGTTCTCGATGGCGCTGATATCGAAGGCATGAAAGCTGGGGATTGGGATCTGACCCTGTTCACCTGTACCATCGGCGGACGGCAGCGCGTAACAATCCGCTGTCAGGAAGCCGGTAATTGAGATATATCATTGGCTCTGCCCCTTTTGGGGCAGAGCTTTCCTTTTTTGTGGGGTTGATACAAGGAAATGTAGGGGCCGGATTATGCGATCTTTCTGCAGTGGTGAGGCCCGCCTGGGCCGTTTCTCCAGCTGTGTCTGCGGACTGCCTTGTGGGGTTGATACAAAGAAAATATGGTGGGTTTTGGCTTTTGTAGCTTCTGTTCTGGTTGGGACGGCCCGGGCTACTGCCCTAGCTGCGTCTGCCAGCATCCCTATGGAGTGTGGCGCAGGGGGGCTTTCATTGTGCCCGCCCGTGCCCTGGATTTGATGTTGTCAGCAACAATGAAGGCAGGTTGGAAACTCCAGCCTGCCTTGTACGGGTTCAGATTCAATTGTTTGTCATCCAGATGGGGCCGGTTCGGCTAATAACGATTTCGTCGTCGTTTCTACAAACATTGGAGTTTGCTTCCGGAAGCCGCTGCTCCGTCCGGATTGTGATGTCATAGTCGCTGTAGTCGGTCAGCGTCCCCTCAACCGGGCCGAACGGGAACCACAGCTTGACGCTGCCACGCAGCGCATGGGACAAGTCCTGATCTTTGACGCACTTCACTGGCTCCAGCACGGGCCGGAACCCGATAAGAGAGTTTGCCACACCCTTCGTTCCGTAGGCAGATTCCTGCTGGCTCATTTTCCGCAGCATCCGGAAGGTCGGATTGGAAGAATGCTCCTCCTGGCACCAGAAATACAGGTCCCAGTCGACCCAAACATTGTCGGGCTCGCCATAGATAGCGTCCTGTTCGGACGGACAGCGGCATATGAAGTACTGGCCGTCGATCAACATCAGCCGTCCGGTGACCAGATTCTGAGCGTTCAGCGCGTCCCAGCTGATGCACATGCAGACCAGATGCCGGGCCACCAGCAGACCGCTGGCCTCAACCCATTCAACTGCCCTGTTTGAGTCGGTATATCCGAAGCTAAGTTTTGCGGCGTTCCCCTTTTTGACACAGCTAGCATATGGCTGCCCATCCAAAAGAAGGGTCCCAAATTTCACAATTCCCATATGTATTCCCTCCAAAAATTGATTTCTGTCTCCATCGTATGCGAATTTAGTCAATATCATTTTAAAATTCTGTGTTGCAAACAACATCAAATCTGGGGCAGTAGCCCAAGCTGATATGCCGGAGCAGAAGGGCAAAAGTCCTTCTCAATCCCAGGCATTTCTTTGTATTAACCCCAAAAAGATCCCCGGAGCGATGAAACTCCGGGGACGAGGCCTATTTGGCAACAGCCTGCAGCATATCTTCCACATCGGTCTGTGTAATCGAATCCTTGGGGCCCAGCCGCCCCTCTGTAGGAACTGCACCCTTCTTGTATGCCCAAGCCAAGGCGGGTTGCGCATAGTAGGAGATACTCCGAAGGTCTGAGTACTTACCCAGCCCGGCATAGTCGGTCAGGTGTGGAGCTCCAGACTGCCGCCAGAGGACAACCAGGGCCTGCTCCTTTGTCACAAAGTCATCAGGACCAAAACGACCATCGCCATAGCCAGACATCAGTCCTTCGCTGGCCACCCAACGGACCGCCTCAGCATAGGAGCTATCCTGGGCCACGTCAACGAACCCCATCAGATAGTTTACGGTCGGGTTGCCAGCCGCAGCGTGGAGCAGGATCGCCAGACCAGCGCGGGTCAGGGGAGTTGTCTTGTCCGCATGGTTCAGCAGCATAATGTAACTGGGATGGGCCTGCGCAGGATAGGATTCTGTCACCACGTCGTACCAGGCCATAATGCAGCTGCCAACCTTGATGTCGGAGAGGGCTGCCGTGCCGGAATAGGCGAGGACAGACGTGTCCTTGTCCGGCATCAGAATCAGCCCGCCGTTGTCCGTTGTGATGCAGGATTTGCCGTCTACGGCTTCAACCAGGTGGTAGTGCGGGCAGACGGCCCCATCGGGGACATTGCGGACAATGGCGTACCCAGCCGACTGGGGCGGGATGGATCGAGTGGACGCCGGACTGTGATACACATACACCTCTTCGCCCTTCTTCAGTGTGGCCGGGTCGCTGGCTGTCTTGGCTTCGCCGTCAATCCAGGCGGTGGCAGGGGAGAGGTTTATAGTGTAGTCGCCTACTTCTTCAAAAGTCACATCGACAGCTGTCATAGCTCCGCCGGCATCCCGGATGATGGAATCTACGGTGCCATGGTGGAGCACGCTGACCGGGGCAGCAGACGGGGCCTCGGCGGCAAACGAAGCGCCGCACAGGGCAAAGGCTAATACGAACACAAAAAAGCGCTTGATCTTCCTCACAAAAAATTCCTCCTTCTTTCAGCACAAACTTTTTTGGACGCATACAATTTTGTTCCGATCAATAATCTCTTTCCCGCCCGCATGGAGCACCCATGAACTGCTCTGTTCAGAGGGCAGGGGAGAGGTAGGCTCTAGTGTCAGGTCGTAGTCACTGAAATCAACGAGCGTGCCCTTGATGGGACACCCGGGGCCATACACAACCAACTGAGTTCCAACCAGGTCATCGCAAATGCAGGGTTCTTCTGACAGTGGCTCCAGGATGGGACGGAAGGCGATACCAAGATTCTCCGTCAGTCTGTCGGTTCGGGTCCAGTTCCGGGCACTGTCGTAGCCCCGGACAACACGCATTTTCGAGTCCATCTCTGGGGTGTCCATTGCCCAGAAATACTGGTTTCTCCAATGCCAGAGAAGATCGTCCTCCCCAATTTCATCCAGAATTTCATCCCACTCGTTGGGATGTCGGGGGGTGACACCGCCTTGAATGCAGCGGCACAGGTAGTGCCTGCCATTGATACGGACAGGGGTTCCGTAGGTGTACCCAGCCTTGTTCAGAACATTCCAAGGCACCTTTTTGCAGAAACCCGTAGCCCCAACATACTTATCCCGCCACTTTATAAATGGCAGCTCCTTGCCTTCAACCGTGTTTCCAATCCTAAGCGGCTCATCAAAGAGCTCTACTCCATGTTTTCCGGGATACCCATAGGCGGTTCCTACTTCCTGGGGCACATCCCCAAAATACAAGGTGCCAAATTGAGCCATGTCCGGCACAGCAATCACCTCTTTTCTGCCCCTATGTTATGCGGGATTTTGTGGTTCCATTCAGGGCAGTCTATTCACGCTGGCTTCCCAGAGAATATGCCCATTTCTGGCCGCATATCATGAAGATGAAAACAGAAAGGAGGTAGGCCTCCGGTACACCCCGGAAAGCCGAAATTGATATGACCCCATTTGTAAAGTGGGCTGGCGGTAAGGGCCAGCTGGTTGAACGCATCAAAGAACTTATGCCTGAACACTATAACCGCTACTACGAACCATTCATCGGCGGGGGAGCGCTCCTGCTGGCTGTGCAGCCGAAGGATGGCTGCATAAACGACATTAACGAATCCCTGATCAACGCCTATCGGGTGATTCGGGATGACCCGGAGGGTCTGATTTCTGCCATCGGGGCTTTGAGCCAGGTCGCCTGCACCCGCATGGTCTACACCGCCTACCGCGAGGCGTACAACCAGCTGGTAGGGGAGGGGAACTACAACACCAACACCGCAGCCTTGTTCATCTTCCTGAACAAGCACTGCTTCAACGGGCTCTACCGGGTAAACTCCAGGGGGGAGTTCAATGTTCCCTGGAACAACAAAGAGACCGGTGCCTCCATTTCGCCCGGGAATATCAGGGAGCTATCCAAATTCCTGAAGGATATTGAGATTCGCTGCGGTGACTTTGAGGAGGCGGTTAAAGACGCCAAGGCCGGGGACTTCGTATTCTTTGACAGCCCCTACGCACCCCTGAAACGGGATACCTTCGAGAGCTATACCAAGAACAAATTCTCTGAGCAGGAGCACCGGCGGCTGGCCAGCCTATTCCGGGAGCTGACTGAGCGGGGCTGCTTCTGTGTTGCTACTAACCACGATACCGAACTAGTCCGGGAGCTGTACCAAAGGTACGATATTCAGACGGTAGCAGTCCGGCGCTCCATCAACTCTGATGCGGAGAAGCGAACGGGGACAGAGGTTATCATCCGGAATTTTTGATCAAAAAAGCGCCGCCCAGACCAGGCGGCGTTCCTCTTAGCTTTTTCGATAAGCCACGTATTGGAAGGAAACCCCATCCGACTGGAGTTTCCTGCTCTGCTCGCAGATTTTCCAATCCTTCCTTCTGTCCAGATTGGGGAAGTGCCGGTCTGCGGGCAGACTGGCATCCACTTTGGTGACCATCACCGTGTCGATGTAGGGGAGAAGCGCCTTGTATACCGACTCTCCGCCGATCACGATGGCGTTGTCCGGGGCCGCCTCCAGCAACTCGTCCAGAGTGTGATAGACCTCCGCGCCATCCACATGATCCAGGGTGGCGGACAGAATCATATTCCTCCGGCTGGGCAGGGGCTGCTTGTGGGGGAAGGTGTCCAAAGTCTTTCTGCCGTAGATGATGGGGCGGCAGGCAGTCAGCTGCCGGAATCGCTTCAGGTCATCCTTGATGTAAAACAGCTGGTCTCCGTCCTTACCAATTCCCCAGTTGCGGTCAACCATAACAACAGCCATAAGTCCGTGTCGCATTGTTCTGATACTCCTTTATGTTTTAATTTCCGCTGGCCATCGTCCGCATAACGAGCCAGGCATCCGTGGTGATCCCAAGCTGCACGAAAACACTGTTCAGCAAGGGATTGGGAACCGCAGTTTCCCGTACTTCCGGGGCAATGGGTAAAGAAAAATCCTGGCTAGCGGCCTTGGCCCGATGGGCCTCCAGATGCCGTTTGCTGCCAGTACGAGGCTCCGTTGCAGGGATATCCCGAACGATGATTTTCGTGCCGTACATAATACGAACCCTCCTTTATTGTGTTTGGGTTCATAGTATGCAGGTCTTCAAAAAACAATTGTGCGCAGGCGGTTTCGTTGTCCCTGGCAACGACAACAAAAAACCATGAGGAATTGCTCCCCATGGCAAATTATGTGTTATACTTCGCATAAGAAATGCAAATTTTAACGAAAAAATCACATTTCTGGCAACCCATACAGCGCCACAGCGTTCATTGCGGCTATCCGGGCCTGATGCCAGGATTCCAGGTAGAAGGCGGGAGAACAGAGAGCCCCCGGAGGGGCGAACAAATCCATATTGAGCTGCTCAATGGCTTTATAGTGCCGGCTGACACAGGCATAGCTGGCCATCCCCATTAAAGAACACTGGATAAAAGCCATGAGCGAACTGCGGTTATTGTCGGTGCTCCTGGGCGCAATCAGCATCACCCGCTCCTGGTAATCTTTGGGATAATATTCCCGAATCACATTGGCCATGGCAATCAGAAAGGAGCCGAAATCCCGTGCAATCTCCCTATCCATAACAGTAAAGAATTCTACTTTCATCTCTTGCAGCAACCGCTCCAAATCAGCTGCTGACGCAGGCTTCCTGCCGCCCCTTGACTTTTTTCGTTCCTCATGAACTCGCCTGACCATCATCTGTCGGGCCTCGGTATCATCATAATTGTACTTGTCAGCCAGGTGAAGCACCCAAGCCAACTTCAGTAACACATTCTGTTTAGGATTCACTTTTACAGCTTTACCAATCACGTTGTAAAGTTTCCCAAATGTCCACACAATGTTATCGTCGTAGTCAGCAACAGCAAGGCTGGCACGGAGTTCATCATACGGCTGGCTGGCCTGACAAGCCGCCCACAACAAAAAGTCATCCCACAGCGCGTTCAACGAATATTTTTCCTCCAGGCCCCACAGAATTTCGGCGGCTTCCGGCAGCCATTCCTCATCCATACTTCCTCCTCTCTGGTCAACAAAAACTTTATTTTGTTGACCTAATGCTATCCCTAGATTTGCCCCTCCCCCGGGGCTGATGAGGCTTATTTTACTGCATCGGACCACAGCTGTCAAACGGAAGGCACTGAAAAAACAGCAGCCAAGCAGACGCTGCAGAGCGCATCGCCCCGGCAGATCCTTCTGGAGAAGCAGCTCAGGCTGTCCTGGTCAAGGCCTTTAGGCAAGCATTCCAAAATCCCGCCACATTTTCTTTGTGTCAACCCCTATAGAATACTCAATCTGAAATGTGCATATGATGACAACAGCTCTCGATTTTGGGAATCTGAGATTTGGAGGTAAATACATATGGGTATGGAAATTAGAGACATGAGACAAGAGTTGGAGACGATTCCGGATGAGGTTCTGCTTGCCATTGGAGTTCCCTCGATTACCTTCTATAATGTAAGCGGGAGTTTCAAGGCATTGTGCCCATTCCACAGTGACAAGCATCTGGGCAGCTTTGGGTACAACCCCCACACCCACTGCTGGGGCTGCTTTGCTTGTGGAGAAAGCGGCAAAGGAGTATTCTCCCTGGTAATGAGAATTAAGGGTTGGAACTTCGTGGATACGGTCAAGTATCTGTACGCGCACAAGAACGACCCAGTAACCGGGTTTGAGACCACGGTTCCGCCGGCTCTCATTCAGAGGGGGAAATCAACATCCACAAAGAACCAACGAAATTACACACCCCGTCTGGCACAGAAAGTTGAGCTGCCGGAGATTTCTATGGAGGAGGATTTTCTGGGATATGATCCCATCTCCCCTGCCGACTTGGACAGGATTTACAGGGCCTTTGCTGAGGCGTCTCCCCTGTCAGCCCAGGAGCTGCAGAAGCTCCGGGCAAAACGCGGCTTGACCTTCTCGTCCTGCTCCGATTTCTTCCGATTTCCCTCCAACTGGGATATGGAATACTGGAATCGTTTCAGAGCTCTGCTGAAGAAATCGGATAACATGTCTGGAGAGGAGCGGCTTTACCACTCCCTGTTAGGAGTTCCTGGTTTTTACTGGGATGTTGCGGAAAACCGGCCCGGCTTTCTCTGTGTCACAAACGGTCTGGGCATCCTGAATCACGGCGTTGACGGACTGATTACAGGGATTGAGATTCGTACCAAGGCAAAAACCGGAGATGAAGATCCTCGGTATATCGGGTTCTCGTCCGCCTCCGTCTGTGAGCGGTATCCGGATCGGTGTAAGCACGGAGCAAAAGCTGGGTTTCTTGACGTGGTACCCAGGAGATATTCCAACACTCCTGACCTGGGGCTTGCTGTTACGGAGGGAAAATTCAAGGCGCTACATCTGTCTTACAAGGGGTACACCGGTATCAGCATCCGGGGCATTGGTAACTGGAGAAAAGCGATGCCGCTGTTGGCCCAGATGGCAGCAGACAAGCCGGTGACGATTGCGTTCGATGCCGACATGAAGTCCAACCCAGCGGTAGCGAAATCGGCTGCGGAGTTCGCCCAGGCGCTGATGGATAAGGGATTCACTGTGCAGTTTCTCTCCTGGCCGCTCCCCTATGGGAAAGGCTTTGATGACCTGTGTAACAATGGCTACTACTATAAGGCACATGTAACACCAGCTCAGAGATATTTGGATACTACCCTTCTCCCCTTCCTGGAGAGGGTAAAAAAGCAGGCTTCCGCGTAATGCGGAGGCCTGCCTCCTTCTTTTGCGGGTTAATACAAGGAAAATGCAGGCAGCGGGGACGAATTTGCTTCCGCCCAGGCTGTTCCCTGCCGGGCTGCTGCCCCAGCTGACGGGAAGGAGTGGATGGAGGCTCTCCCCTGCCATCGTTGTTGTCAGAAACATTGAGCAGTATTTCTGACAGAATTGTTTTCTAAAAACCTGCATAAGATGCAATACCTTTCAATTTTGGGAAACTTTGCAAACAGATTGGGGGAAATTTTTATACCTGAAAAGGGGATACATACAATGAAGGGCTATAAAGATCAAAATCTCGGACGGAATTTACCTCTCAACGAGAGCCGGATGACCGCGACGCAATTTGACGACTTTCTTATGAAGAGCCACGAGCTGGATCCTGAGAACTTTCAGCTGGGGAATGTTATGATCGCTGGCGACGACGGCCCCGTGAGCTGGCCCGTGATCATCGGCGAGCACCCTCTGAAGCGTATGGACGAGCGCACATTCATGGTTGCGGCTGACATCATGCGCAAAACCACCGCAATCCTGGCCAACCGCTTTGTTGCCCGGACCGTCACTACCAACCGCGTAATTTGGGACGACGACGCCAATGAGGCTGTCGAATTTGACAACGATGGTATTAAGGCCACCACTGTCAAAGTAGAAGCCACAAACATGGTCTTCGTCTTCGAGTGCGGGCTCAGCTACATCCGGCTGGTGACACTGTGGATGGGAGATGTCGACAAGTTCGTCGCCCATGACAGTGCCGTTATCCGGATTTCCAAGGACGGACTGTTCGATCGCGAAGCCTAACAAAAAGAGCTGCCCAAACGGCAGCTCTTTTGCTTTTTCAGATTGCATTCGGGTCGTAGTGGTCGGATACCTGCACCTCGGTGCCAGGGATTTTGCTGAATTCCTCTTGGAACTCAGCGGAAAGATGCAGACCCTTCTCGCTCCGGACAGAGCCCGGGCGGACGGCAAACATTGCGAGGGTTTTGGTGAACAGGTCGATGCTGGCCTTATGCTTCGGCGCAGACGCGGCAAGGGCGGTGTTGGGCTTGGCTTTCGTGGTGGCAAATTCGTAAGCACGCTGAGCGCTTTTCAGACAATCTTCCATCCAGGCGTACTCGTCGGCGGAGCAAAGAATTTTATTATTGGTCATTTTTAAGACTCCTTTCAGAAAGTCGAGACAGTTATTGTTTCTGGTTCTATATTATGCGGCCTTTGAGGGCGATATTCTCTGCTGCAAGTATACCACCTCCCCTCCCCTGCCGCAACTATCCGACAGCAAAAAAGAAGAGCCGCCCGCAGGCAGCTCTTTTGCTTCAGGTCGCGATTCAGTCCCATCTGTGCCACGGTGCGATCTCATCCATGGGCTCATCCTCGCAGCGGCTGGACTCCAGAATGTGCCCCTTCCCATTCAGCCAGGGGTGGTCATACCCATCGGTGGAAGGAAGGAATTTCACGCTCTTGCAAATCTCCGGGGTATCCTCACTCAACCAGCGGACAGAGAACATATCCAGCCAGCGCAGCTCAACCCGCTTGGGCTTCTTCGGGGCCAGGAACCAGCGCTCGCGGGTTTTCCCTACATCCTCTACCTCGGCCTCGGAGGGCGTATACAACCCCTCGTTGTCGAAGGCCAGCAGGATAACCGGGTAGGCCTCATGTCCGTCCACCGCATAGGAGTACGCCCCATCGTTGGCGCTGAGAGTGCGACGGAAGCGACCCAGAAGGCCAATTGCCGTAAAACATTCCCGAATCGTGGGGGCCACGCAGATGCGGGGCCTCTTGGCGTCCTCATTGTCCGCCCGTGTTTCCGGAATCCAGGGCTGGATTTCCTTGTCGGTAGAAAACGCAGTCAGCGCTTTCCACGGGGTGCCAAACCTGTTCTCCAAGTTGGCCTCAATGCGATACATCATACATATCCTCCTCGTGGCCGTCAGACCATATACTTTCCCGCTAGGACTGCCTTCCCCGCCCTCAGTGAGGCCGGCACGTCGATGATTCTCTGGTTACTCGACCCCTGGAACTTTAGCTTCAGATCCTTCATCTTCAGGACGAAGGGCCCATCCACCAGAACATCAAGCTGCTGCAGCAGCTCCCGGCTATACTCTCCCATCTTGTCGTCAGCCAGACCCTCATAGATGTACCCGGTGAAGCACCAGATGGACTTGCCGGGCAGCTCCTTGCGCACCCGCTTGACCAACTTCAGGACAGTCTCCTGGTTCTGCGGCTCAAAGGGCTCGCCGCCCAGGATGGTCAGCCCCTCGATGTAGTCCGGGGCCAGCAGGGCGAGAATCTTCTCAATCTCCGCCTCCCCAAACTCGGTGCCATAGGCGAAATCCCAGGTCTCCGGGTTGAAGCAGCCGGGGCAATGGTGGGTACAGCCGGACACGAACAGAGATACCCGTACGCCCGGGCCGTTAGCAACGTCAACATTCTTAATTTCTGCGTAGTTCATACTCTTCACGCTGGCGGCAAACTCCGCCAGCTTCCTCCTTTTATACTTTCCTCCCAAATTGAGCGGATACTGCATCGTATGCACACCCTGTTGGATTGATTTTGGGCGAAAAAAGAAGCGCCTGCATGGACGCTTCCGGGTTTCCTACTGCATCGCCCTGGCAAACGCCTCGTAGTTCCAGGAGTCCCCCGGCGGGCAATACACAGCAAACTCCACCTTGGGGATGTACTGGTCGAACTCCTCCAGGATCTCCCGGTAGGCGCAGGCGACAATATCCGGTGGGTTGCCGAATGCCCCGCAGCCAAAGGCCCCCAGAATGAGCGTATCTACCTTGAAGATGGCGGCGACATGGAAGATTCTCCGGGCCCGGGACTTGTGCAGCTCCAGCAGCTCCTCCGGGGTGATGGCGGGCCCCTTACCGCTCTGTATGGCCCGCAGGTTGGGGGCGGCGCAGGAGATGACGTCTACCTGCTTCCACTTCCCGATGGGCAGCCGCTCCGGGCGGTTGGTATCCGACTTGAACACTGTGATGTGCGGGGTATAGATGCAGGAGTCGGTGTAGCGGGCGTCGTGCAGCCTCCGGTGCCGGCCGTAGTAGGTTTTCCCCAACAGCTCGCAGACCGTCAGCACTGGGTACAGGGTAGAACAGCGGCACAGGGACTCCTCCTGGGCCGGACTGCCATGCTCCACTCCCCCGCCGGGATTTGTACCGGACGCAAAGTTCAGTACCGCAACCTTGGAGCTGGGCTCAAGGTCAAGCTGGTACATGGCAGCTTCGAAAGTCCGGCGGCGGCTCACAGAGACGGACATGGGTGTTGTTATCCTGGGCGGCGGCAGGAACATCATGCAATCATCAGGGAAATACATAGTCCCGGACACGGAGCTGGTGATACTCTTCTGGAGCCTGGGGTCGTTGGTATACAGCAGCTTGGTATCCTCGAATACCTCAGTCCGTTCTTTTGCTTTGCCATTATTGGGCATAGTGATTCCTCCTTGAGCTCTTACCCACGCAGTTCGGGGCATGGGAACATATCAAAATCATGAAACATGAAGCGAAGTTTGTCGATTTTCTTTTCAATGTGATAGTGGCCGCAATACCAATGCTTATATTTGAGCTGACACTCAATCACATCGAGCCAGTCCTCCGTGGAGGTGTCCACCGCACTCTGGTCTATGCCGCTTATGAACGCTTCTGTGGGCACGTATCTCCGGGGACAGGTGTGGCTGAGCACAACATCTACCTCCCAGCCCTCCCGCTCCAAGACTTCCTCCACCTTGTCCTTGATCTCCTGGCTGGGCTGCTCGTCCGGGAACCAGGGCCAGCCATTCGCCAAGCGGAACTTTTTGTCTACGCTGTACGCCCCGCCAATCACCAGCACAGACTGGCCGCAGAAGTGGAAGATTTCGCCATCCAGAGGGAACAGGATATTGGGGTATGCGTCCTGAACCATGACCTTGCCGCCGTGGTAGTAGGCCTCATGGTATCCAAGGGCTTCCGTGGGCCGGGCCTCGTGGTTGCCGTGAACGCAGAAGATAGTGGGAGCGAGCCGGGCTAGGCAGTCTTTCCTCTGCTTGTCCCGCAAATCCCGGAAGAAGTTCACTCCGGCATCCCCCAGAATGATAACCGTGCTGTCCGGCGGCAGCTCCATTCTCTTGCAAAATTTCTTGACCTCGCCCATATCGCCGTGCTTGTCCCCGGTGAGGAATACCATATTGTCCGGACTGGACTGGCCCTCCAGGGCCTCTGCTTCCTCGATTGTGAGGTTTTGATTCTGTTCTGTCATGCAAATCCCTCCCCTGTTAGAAATTAACACAATCTCGAATTATTTTGGCTCCATGATCCGTGTTTTTGAAAGTATCCCACGGAATGACATCATATTTTCCACTGACATCCCCGGTGACATCGTACAGCCGGCCGCCAATCTCCGTGACAAAATGATTGCCGATAACATCGTACATGATGCGGCTGTCAGGGAATCTTTGATGCAGAATCGCAGCAAACCAGTAGCAGCAGCCGCTGGTGAAAACCACGTCGATATCTCTGGCGAGATGGAATCGCTTGAGGAAATTTGTGACTTCTGTCTCTTTGTTCCGCTCAACCAGGTCGGGGTTACCCTGGGGCAATGTCGTATCAGCCCTGGCTATCCGTTTGGCCCGGGCAATGCCTTCTTTGGACGCAGCCATAGATTTTTCTACCTCCCATTCCAAGTGCTCTTTTCTATATTATGCGAGTCAAAATGCCCGTATTCTGAAAGGAAAGCCCACCCACTGAAGCAGATGAGCCCGACCCCTCCAAAATTGCATTTGTCTATCCTGCATATAGTGAAATCAGAACCCCAATTTTGGGAATTCAAACAAAGGAGCTCAAAAAAAATGAAACGTGAAAACAAGGAAATCGTCCACCTCGAACGGCCCCACCTCACCGGCAAGACCATCCTGGCCCGGTACAAGGAACAGGAGCAGATCAACGGCCACCCCATGACCTGGCAGGAGACGCAGGATTTCCTCACCCTGGAGGATGCCCAGATGATGCTCTGGCATGGCCCCGATCTCCCCAAGACGGCGGTTCAGGAGTGCGCTGAGTTCTGCTGCTACCTGGCTGAGCACTACTCCGAGGATCGGGACTACATGCCCAACATTATCCATAACGCCCCCTCCCTGTTCATTATCGCCACTGGGCTGCAGGCTATTTCCAGTGGGAGCTGAAGAGACACAAAAATAGAGGCTCACCCTTTCGGGTGAGCCTCTTCCCTTTACAGGTGGGTTACGCGAGCTTTGATCTCCTTGGTTTTACCGACATTCCAGAACTTCTCGCCCAGGTAACCGCAGGTGCGGCGGACGACGTTCATGCGGCGATCCTTGTTGTGGCAAACGGGGCACTCCCACTCGCCGTCATCGTTGATGAGGATCTCCCCATCGAAACCGCAGACCTGGCAGTAATCGCTCTTGGTGTTGAACTCGGCATACTGGATGTGGTCGTAGATGAACTTGACCAGCGCCTCCAGAGCTTCCAGGTTCTTGGCCATGTTGGGGACCTCCACGTAGGAGATGCAGCCGCCGCTGGAAATGGGCTGGAACTGGTTCTCAAACTCCAGCTTGGAGAAAGCGTCGATGTGCTCCCGCACGTCAACGTGATAGCTGTTGGTGTAGTAGCCCTTATCGGTCACATCGGGGATATCGCCGAATTTCTCTCTGTCGATCCGGGCGAACCGGTAGCACAGGGATTCGGCGGGGGTGCCGTAGAGGGCAAAGCCAATGTTGGTCTCAGCTTTCCAGTCATCGCAGGCCTTGCGCAAGCGCTTCATAACCCGCAGGGCGAACTCGGTGCCCACGGGATCGGTGTGGCTGACGCCCTTCATGACCTTCGTGGTCTCATACAGGCCGATGTAGCCCAGAGAGATGGAGGAATAGCCGCCGTACAGCAGAGGCTCAATGGACTCGCCCTTGCCCAACCGGGCAATAGCGCCGTACTGCCAGTGGATGGGGCTGTTGTCAGAGGTCACCTGCTTCAGGGCCTCGTGGCGGCACATCAGAGCCTCAAAACACAGCTGCAGCCGCTCGTCCAGCAGAGACCAGAACTTCTCCTCGTCGCCCTTCGCAATAAGGGCAATCTGAGGCAGATTGATGGAAACAACCCCCTGATTAAACCTGCCCTCAAACTTGTAATTGCCGTTTTCATCCTTCCAGGGGGCCAGCCAGCTGCGGCAACCCATGCAGCTGAAGACATTCCCCTCATAATTCTCCCGCATCTTCTTGGCGGACACGTAATCAGGGTACATGCGCTTGGCGGAGCACTTGACCGCCAGCTTGGTCAGGTAGTCGTACTTGCCGCCCTTGAGACAGTTGTGCTCGTCCAGCACGTAGACCAGCTTGGGGAACGCAGGGGTGATGTACACGCCAGCCTCATTCTTGATGCCCTCCAGCCGCTGCTTGAGAACCTCCTCAATGATCATGGCGTTCTCCTCGATGTAGGGGTCATCCGCCTGGAGATTGAGGAAAAGGGTTACAAAAGGCGACTGGCCGTTGGTCGTCATCAGGGTGTTAATCTGATACTGGATCGTTTGCACCCCGGCCTTCAGCTCATCGCGGAGCTGCATGTTTACGATCTTCTTCTGCTCCTCAGCGCCCAACTCCGGACAGCTCTCCTTCAGTTTGTGCTCGAACTTCTCCTTGCTGCGCCGCAGGTACTTGCCCAGGTGGCGCAAATCCACGCTCTGGCCGCCGTACTGGTTGGAGGCCACACAGGCGATAATCTGTGTCGTCACCGTGCAGGCAACCTGAAAACTCTTGGGGGATTCCACTAACTTGTCGTTCATCACCATACCGTTGTCCAGCATGTCGCCGATGTTGACGAGGCAGCAGTTGAAGATAGGCTCCACAAAATAATCCATGTCGTGGAAGTGGAGGATGCCCTCGTCATGGGCCTTGGTGATCTTCTCCGGCAGAATCAGCCGCCGTGTCAGATCCCGGCTCACAATGCCGGCGATGTAGTCCCGCTGGGTGGATGCGAGGACGGTACTCTTGTTGGAGTTCTCCTCCGCCATCTCCTTGTTCTCATTCCGCACCAGGGTCAGGATGGACTCGTCGGTCGTGTTGGACTTCCGAACCAACTCCCGCTGGTAGCGGTAGATAGTGTAGGCGGTGCCCACCTTGTTGTAGCCGGCCTCGTGCAGAGTCTCAACCACCAGGTTCTGAACGCCCTCCACGGTGATGTCTCGCTTGGGGAGCTTACAGATCACCTTGTTGGTCAGATAGGAGACAGTGATAGGGTCTGCAGCGCCGTCGACAGCGATGAACGCCTTACTGATAGCTGTCTCGATGTGCTTCCGGTCGAACTCCACAATCTTGCCATTGCGCTTCTTGATTTTCATAAAAGAAAACCTCCCTTAAAAATATAGATTTCCCAATTAAGGGCATCTACAAACAACATCTTGTGTATAAGCCAAAGCTAACGCACAAGTGGTATGTATTGATAGTATGCGCCTATAATGTTTTTGATTTCCCTTTGGTTGTAGAATTTCCTTATTGGGTTATGCCTGAATCCTATGCAAAAGATAGAAAATCTATTTAGAAGATTTGTTTTGGGTTGATACAAAGAAAAGGGAGCGGGGGGAGCCAAGGCCGTAACCGCCCGGGCTGCCGTTCCAATTTTGACAATAGGTTTTGAGCACCCGCATACTATATGAATAGGCTTGTTTCGAGCCTGGATCTCCTCCTTCTTTCTTCTTTCGCAGCCGGTGTATGAGAGCGCCGGCTGTATTTTTTATTGGGGCAGTAGCCCGGGCCGGCACTGCTCCGGAGAATACTCACGGATTCCTCCCTCCCACATTTTCTTTGTATTAACCTCAAAAATCAGGATTTCTAAAACTGCATACGATGGGATTATCTTCGCAATATAGGAAAACAAAAATACATATCAGGAGGAATACAATAATGCCTTTGGAATACGTGCAATTTGGATCCCTGTACATCGACGACATCCCTGCCACCCTTGGCATCAGCGTCTTTCCCAACCAGGCCTTCAGGCTCGGTGATACCTGCTCCACCTGTGCAATCCCCTGGGTGTTCGATGGGAAGAAGTATGTCGCAATCCGAAATGTCTGCAACAACGTCAGCTGGGAAGATCTCGTCTCCCTCAAACGCGGCTTTGCGGTCTCCCCTACCCCGACGACACTCAGAATCGTTCAGATTGATGGGAAGGCATACAATTCCCGGCTGATTGGCGGAGAGACAAAAGATGGGGTCGTCGATGAGTGGAAGGAACTGATTACGGAGCGGGAGCGGACGTCAATCCCCACCCCCACTGCGGAGGACTCCTGGCACTGCAATGGGGCCCAATTCTGGACCGGCATCGCTGCCGGCGGTCAGAAGCTCAACAAGGTCGTCCTTGGCGGAAAAACTGAGTATGATATCACAACCTGGCCGCAGGACACACGCAGCTCCGGGCTGGGCTACCGGCCTGTTCTGGAACCTCTTCCCCCTCTGGATTTTGAGACGGCAGAAAAGAGGAAGTGCTACCGAATTTACGGCCCTGATGATTTCGTTGAGGGTTGGCTGCAAGGCGTGAACGACTACGATGTTATCATCAAGCCAAGGTTCGGCAGAGGTCCCCGCTTTGACTGCGCCTGGGCCAAGGAGACGGACAAAGACAAAGTGGTTATCGACCGCAGCGCCATCATTTGGGCACAGCATGTCGACGCAAGGTTCAGGAAACCACAGAAAAACGGCTAGCCCACCGGGCTAGCCGCTCTTTTTGTTCAAACAGAGCCATATTAAGATTTTGAGGGCTTGGCTACTCGATGCTGTCAGCAACATCGTTCTCGTCTGCATCCACGTCCAACCACGCCCCCGTGAAGTCGATTCGATTTAGCGCATCCCGGAAGGAAACCATGAGATTGTCCCAGAGGGAATGGTTGCCGGAGGTGAGTCACCCCCCAGGCCTAAAGGCCGGGGTCTTCTTGCCCAACGGCGTGATAAGACAAGTATCGAGCATACGAATGGACAAGCTCTTTCTCCTGAAGTGACAGGAATCAACCGCTTGCCAATATTTGCTCAGCGGATAGCTGTTCGCCTGGGGATTCCATATCGTTACTCATATGCCGCTCCTTCTACCATGGCCGGCTCTGATACCGGGGTTTGGGGGTCTCTTCTTTGTCCGGCTCAATCGTAGACAATGCCCGCTTGAACACCAGCTTTTGTTTGCCGTTGTTGTCAATAAGGATTGAAACCTCGTCGTAGTTAGCAATGGTCCCTCTGATCTGGAATCCGTTGGTGACATACAAAACCACCGATGTTTGCTGCCGCTTTGCTTCCTCAAGGAATGTATCTTGTACCCTTGTATCCATTTGGATCACCATAGCCTTCTCTCCTCCTGCCTCAAAGATAGAGACAATTATAGGTCAAAATTTCAATTCTTGCAAGCCTTGCTCAAAATACATAATCCTGATTCCGCATATGACAGCTTCAGGACCCAATCTCGGAAAACAAAAAGTTGAGAGGAGAACACAAAAATGAGCTATTCCTTCGAAATGGCATTCATGTCCGCCACAGACAAAACTGAGGCCTTCGCCAAGGCCGACCAGTTTGTCAAGATCCTCATGGAGCCGCAGAATGCAAAGAAAATGATCCAGAGTAACCTGCTGTACTTCATGAGGAGTGCCCAGCTGTCCCGTGGCCAAGAGCCGTCCGGCCCGTCCGCCTATTACCTGGAGGCCTGGCTGTCTGCCATCTTCACGGTACGGTTTACGTATTGGCCGGAGCACAAGCTGCTGGGCATCCTCGGAGGCGCGTGGCCTGAGAGCTGCCTGGCCCTGACTGCCGGCACCATCTTGTTCCAGAACGGGACCGATCAAGACTACGACGAGGAGCTGTGGCCTAAGCTACCCTTCTTCCAGGAGCAGATTGAGGCAGTCAAAAAGCTTTCCGTCAAGGAGATGGCCCGAACCGCCGACCTGGATCCGGCAGATCTTGAGAGAAACCCGGAGTATTGGAGTCGCTCCACAATCTACCAGAAGATTGCTGACGCCCTCAAGCTGGATACCTGGCTATATTCCTTCAAGGAACCGGCCAATTTTGAGCGTTTCGCTATGAACGGGATCACCTGCTCTGACATGTCCAATGAGCTGTTCACCAGGGCGTTGGATCTGCTGGCAAAGGGGAAATACAACTGAAGCAAAGCGGTTGGCCTGCATAGGCTAGCCGCTTTTTTGCCCAAAATCAAATCCCTGATACTGGCATACAACACAAATATCCCACAATTCAAAAAAAATAAAAACATCAGGAGGAACTACATATGCAAATTTTCACATGTATCAATGCCTTCGACATCGATATAGATGACATTCTGGACGCAGCCAAGTCCAGAACTCTGGAAGAGGAATTTAGGGCCAACATTCTTGCTACTCTGGAATACGCCCTGGAGGATATGGACTTGAGCAAGGACGGCCTGAAACCGTACTCTGAGGATAAGTTCATCTTCGGAGCAGTCGACCCCCAGAAAGTGGTCGAGACTGCCCAGTACTGGAACAGCAAGATCAAGGCGGCCTTCGCTGCCCAGGTCAAGAAGCTTGGCCGTGCTATTGCCGCCCCGGACAGTCTGCCCCTTGACAATGCGGATACCAACAAACTCCGGCTCGCAGCCGAGGCTCTGGACAACCATTGGGTACCGGCGGGCGACTTCGGCACATATCTGTCCAATGTAGCGGGCTACCCCTACTACTCCGTCATCCTGACCAACGATGACGTGGAGGATATCAAGGCGCACCCGGAGTACTACATCATAGTGAATGCCAATTTTGTATAACGAGATGCAAACAGGCTGGGATTTCCCCCAGCCTGTTTCTTTTGAAAAAACAAGGGACTGCAGCTATTGCCGCAGTCCCTGTATATAAACAGCTATTATCGGCCCGCTGAAATAGGGCGGCGCGTTAAGCAAACGCGGCTTTTCTCCTTTCGTGCCTGCTCCGTCAGGGGACGGGAAAGCAGACTATGTATGTATTCGTTATTTCCCCTTTGCCGGTTTCGTAGACCGACTTCTATGTAAACCTGACAATTCCTGCTCACCAAAATTGTTGGATGTCTTTAATATATGCACGTTCTCAAAAAACGATTTCCAAAATTGGGGGAAAATTCAAAATTTCTCAAAAAAAATTTGCAGACCGGTTAATCACGCCGGTCTGCGATATGTCATTATGGATGCAGCCCCTCCTCTGCTGCAACATGTCCGATACTAACTTCTGGCAAAACTGCCGGACTCGGGCACCGGGGACTTCAGCATTAACTAAAGTTTTCCTCCCCCATTCACTGCTATATTATGCGGTCTGCGCACTGTATATTCAGCCAAACTTTGAGGTATATTGTCGTATATTTTGTGCAATTTGCATGTCAACCTTGACCTTATGGACAATATGGCCAGGGTTATACTCCCTTCCTCACCCAACGGAACACCTTACATAGTCCATTCCTTGCCAATTTGCGCAATCAGTTTTTACTTGATCCACCGGCAGTTGACCCTTCAGGGCATCCCACTTCATACCGAAAACTTTGTCCCATATCTATCGTGGTACATCTTCTTGCTGTCTAAACCATAGCTCGCATAGCCTTTTAAAAAATGTTCGGTAAAAGCCTCTAGTGTAATTCTTCCAGTGCGGTACGGTCGGGATCTTTGTGCTGACCCGTATCGTCCGTTATCCTCGACCGGGAACACGGAAAGGACGGGACATTCCGGTTGCATATTAAGGTGGTTTATGGTATAGTTAAAATGTAGAATATTGGCAAAATCCCAGTACGAATCGAAGGAGAATGGGAAATGAATGTAGGCATTGACTTGGGAACGACCTTTTCTGCCATTGCCCGCATGAAACTTGGGCAGCCGGAAATCATGACCAACCGGGAGGGAGAGCGCCTTACGCCCTCCGTTGTCCTGATACAGGAAGACGGGAAGGTGGTGGTTGGTAGCGCCGCCAAGGAGCAGGCCATAATCCAATCCCAGGGTGTTGTGCGCACAGTCAAAAACTACATGGGGAAGCGGGAGAAATTCCACCTGTCGGACGGGCAGACTTACGCCCCAGAACTCATCGCTTCTTTCATCCTGCAGCGGCTGCTGGAGGATGCGGAGCGCTTTGCCGGCGAGCGGGTGGAGGGTGCCGTAATTACCATCCCTGCCTACTTCGCAGACGCCCAGCGCAAGGCCACCATGGACGCTGCTCATTTGGCGCAGGTTCCCCTGCTGGAGATGATCAACGAGCCCACTGCGGCGGCAGTCTACTATGCCAGCCGTCTTGGACAGACCCAGCCCATGAAGCTCATGGTTTACGACTTGGGCGGCGGAACCTTTGATGTGACCATTCTCTCCGTCCAGGGGATGAACATTCAGGTGCTGAGTACCGACGGTATCCTCCAGACCGGGGGGAATGAGCTGGACATGGCCATCGTGGGGTATGTTTGCCAGGTGTTCATAGAAAAGCACGATATCGACCTGGAAGACGATGAATACCAGGATGAATACCAGGATCTGATCCTCAAGGCGGAGAGTTGCAAGGAGCAGCTGAGTGTTAAGGAGAGCGCCTCAATTCCCCTACGGGTCGGGCGGGTCAAGGAGAACGTGACCATCACCCGGGCTTTTCTGGAAACCAAGGTTCGCAAACTCTACATGCGGACGGAGGCTTGTGTGAAAAGGGCCATGCGGAATGCCGGGCTGGCATCCTTCCAGCAGATTGACAAGCTGGTTCTAGTAGGCGGGTCCAGCAAGATTCCCCTGATCCAGCAGAGTCTGCAGGCCCTGACGGGCCTGGTTCCCTCCTTGGATGTCAACCCCAGCGAAGCTGTGGCCCTGGGGGCGGCCATCTATGCCAATAACCTGTGCGCCGTTAGTGATGTGTGCTCCCATAGCATTGGCGCGGCGGCTTTTACCAAAATAGGACAGATTAACCACATCCTAATCCCCCGCAGCAGCAGGCTTCCTTGCCAGGTGGAGGAGCACTTCTTCACCATGCGGCAAAATCAACCCAGTATCCTCATGACGCTGACGGAGGGTGAGTCCGACAACCTTAACGATGTGGTTAAGCTCTCCGAGCAGACTATTCTCCTGCCCGCCGGACTGCCCCAAGGAACGGAACTTATCGTCACCCTCTCCCTAGACACCAACCAGCTCCTCCACCTCCAGCTTCGGGTGGATGCGGCAGACTTCTCAAAGGAATACGACATTCAGCGCACGCAGAATCTGGACCCGGAGACCCTGAAACGCTGGCAGGGTCTGGCCCTGTCCCGAGATATTTCCTAAAGAAGGAGAGACGGGAGAATGAGTATAGAGAAGTTGTGGCAATTACACCGGGAGGGACGGGATGGGGAGCTCATGGACTGGGCGCGGACCGTCCAGCCCTCCTCCGTGGCGGACAGGGGCATCTGTGAGCTGCTGGGGGAGCTGTTTTCTGGAGCGGATCAGGCAGACCAGGCGATCCTGTGGTACCGCCAAGCGGACACTGACGTCGCCCGACAGGCTCTTCCCCTGCTGTATCTGCGCCAGGGGGACCCATACAGCGCCAAGAGTCTCCTGGCCACCGCAGAGGTGCAGGGCACCGAGTGGCACGAGGCCCGTTATCTCCTGGGACTTCTGGAGGATCCCACGCCTCAGCAGCGACTGGACGCGCTGGGGAAGCTGCTGGAGGAGCAGTACCTGGAGCCCTACATGACGGAGTATGCCGCCGTCTGCCTCCTGGCAGGACAGGAGAAAAAGGGGCTCCACATGGCGAAAAGGCAACTGCGTCTCTTCCCCGGCGGCACCTATGAGCGGCAGGCAAGAATGCTCCTGGAAGAGGGTGTACCAGCCGCCCAGCCATTTTTATCCCAGCTGGAGGCCCAACGTGGGCTCCGGTCTGTACAGCCGTACCACGCCTCCCCTGCGGCATCGTTCCGTGACACCTCTCCCCACCCAGATCCGGCGGAGGAGGCCGCCGTACCGGTGCAGTCCCTTCCAGAGCCGGTAAAACGCTGCTTTGACGGCGTGGTGGGGATGCCTCGGGCAAGACAGGTTTTGCTTCAACTCTATAACACCATGCAGTATCAGAAGTCTCGCCAGGACTACCAGCTGGAGACCCGCCGCCATTTTCACTTCCTGATCCGCGGTGCGCAGGGCAGCGGCAAGTCCATGCTGGCAAACCGCATCAGCGCCTTTCTCCACGAATTGAAGGCGGCCACGGATCCCGCCCCCTGTCTGCTGGAATCCTACCAGCTGAGCGGCTACCTGAGCGGAGCCGGCAGTGAGCTCACCGATGCCCTGGCCCAATGCCAAGACCGCACAGTGATCGTGGACGGAATCGCCCCCCTATTTGCCGCTTCAGATTCCGGCGCGCCCCTGGCCAAGCTCTTCTACAAGCTCCTGGAGCCCTTCCAGGAGAGTTTGAACCTGATTCTCATCGGCACCGATGCGCACATAGATCGTCTTCTCTCCCTGGAGCCCACTGCGGCGGGGATGTTTCTCTACGATATCAAGCTGGAGTCCTATTCTGCAGAGCAACTGCTGGAGATCACAAAGTGTCTGGCCGACAGCAAGGGGTACACCCTTTCCAGCGACGCGGCCCGGTATTTGGAGGAGCGTCTGGAGAAGGAGCGCCAGACTCCTTCCTTCCGAAACGGGAAAACCCTGGATGCTATTCTGAATCGCGCCGCCCTGGAGGTTGCCGCACGGATGGCTCAGACAGACATCCTCAGCAAGGGCAAGCTCATGCGCATCGAGGCAAAAGACTTGGAGGCCCAGGAGGAAGAGGAGCAGAGTCTGAAGGCCCTGCTGGACACCCTCAACGGCCTGACGGGGCTGAAGGCTGTGAAGGAGCGGGTACGGAATCTGACCGCCCAAGCCCGACTCAATCAGGAGGCCCGCCGGGCCGGCATAAAGGGCACGGATTTTGGCACACTGCACATGATTTTCACTGGAAACCCAGGCACCGGTAAGACCACGGTGGCCCGTATCCTGGGTGGGATCTACTGCGCCCTAGGGATTCTCCCTCGGGGGAACAAGCTCGTAGAGTGCGGGCGAGGCGATTTAGTGGGCCAATACCAGGGCCAGACGGCCCCCAAGGTACAGGCCAAGGTGGCGGAGGCTATTGGCGGCGTGCTCTTCATTGACGAGGCCTACGCCTTGTGCCGGGATGACCTGGATACCTTCGGCCATGAGGCGCTGGATGCCCTAGTGGCGGAAATCGAAAACCACCGGACCGATCTCATGGTAATTCTGGCCGGCTACTCCAAGGATATGGACCGTCTTCTGGAGATGAACCCGGGCCTACCCGGCCGGTTCCCCCACCGCCTGGAATTCGAGGACTACACCCAAGAGGAGATGGAGGAAATCTTCCTGGGGATGCTGGCCGCTAAGGACAAGCATCTGGAGGTAGGCTGCGAGGAGCTCATGCGGAACTACATCGCCAACAAGCGGAGCGCCAGAAACTTCGGCAACGCCCGGGGTATCCGGAATCTCACGGACCGGCTCATTGAGATTCAGAACCTCCGCCTGGTGGAGGAGATGGAGCGCACCGGTGCCTTCTCCCCCCAGGCCTACAGGACTATCAAGCGGGAGGATCTGGAGCAGGTGGCAGCTACCGAGGCATCCCGGGGGAAAAGTCTCCAGGAGTGGCTGGAGGAGCTCAACGCCCTGACGGGCCTGGCGTCGGTGAAGAAGCAAGTAGAGCAGAAGGCAAATGCCATCCTCGCCCAGAAGAAGATGGCCGAGCTTCACCTGGGCACCGCCGATGACACCGAAACGCTGCACATGGTGTTCCGAGGGAACCCGGGCACCGGCAAGACCACGGTGGCCCGTATCCTGGGCGGGATTTACAACGCCCTGGGCCTTCTGCCCAGTGGGGACATCTTCGTGGAATGCAGCCGCCGGGACCTGGTGGGCGAGTACCAAGGCCACACCGCCATGAAGGTGAAACGTGTGATCGACAGCGCCCTGGGTGGCGTACTCTTCATCGACGAGGCCTACGCTCTGTGCCGGGACGACCAGGACTCTTTCGGCCGAGAGGCCGTGGATACCCTGATCGCAGACATGGAGAACCACCGCAAAGACCTGATGGTGATCCTAGCGGGCTACTCCGAGGACATGGACCGCTTCGTGTTCCTGAACCCAGGGCTGCCCAGCCGCGTGCCCACCTCACTAACCTTCCCAGACTACACCCATGAGGAGATGCTCCAGATCTTCCAGGGAATCCTGACTAGGAAGGGGTACACCCTGCCGCCGGAGGGAGCGGCGGAGGCCCGGCAGCTGATTGCGGAACGGTCCCAGGTTCAGGGCTTCGGCAACGCACGGGGCGTCCGGAACCTGGTCGAGCGGGTTGTGGACGTCCACAATGCCCGGATCGGGGAGCGCCTAATGAGTGGAGACAATCAACTGTCAACCGAGGAACTAATCACAGTAATTCCAGAGGATTTCCGGGGCGTATGACCACGATGAGGAAAGAGAGATGAACTGTCATGAACGACCCCTTCCAGTCCCAAAGGAGGCCCGCCCCGCCCAGACCCGCCCATCAGGCCATGGGCCCCTTGCGGGACACCAGTCCGGACGCCAAGTTTGTGCGCTCGCGCAGCAAGGGATTTCTCCGGGCGGTGGAGCTGCTGGACGCCCTCACCGCAGGGGATGAGAGCCTGTATGCTAGCCTGTCCTCCCAGGCCGCTGAGTACACCAGGCCCGCCCCGGATCCCTTTGCCACCAAACGGGGGGCGGCAAAGTCAGATGGAGAGGAGGCCCTCCTGGACGCTATGCTTCAGGCACCCCCGCCGCCCCCGGAGACCCAGGCCTTCCAGGAACGGAAGGAGGAGCTGAACCGGCAGTGCCAGAAGATCATCCGGGCAGAGTCCGCCCGACAAGAGGATAAGGTGGTCTACCTGGCCTCCTGCAGCATCCCCTTTCACCTGATCCATTGGATCGACGAAGAGGGCAATGTCCTGCGTCATTATCGCCCCCAGGACCTGGATACGCCGCTTTTGCAAATGGCCGCCGAATTGCTCTCCGGCGAATATTTCCTCGTGGAGATCCACGGCAGCTTCCCAGACGCATCGCCCGGAACCGTGCTGTATGCGGCAAGAAAGTCGGGTTCTGTGGAAAAGGTCACATTCTAGTTCACTAATTCACATACCAGGGGGATATCCAACCATGAACATGAGGCTATTGCAGCAAACAGGCATCAATCTCGATCAACCCTGGACGGTGATTTTGGAGCAGCTCCAGGAGATAAACCTGACCCTCCTGGGCCGGATTGGCACCTGCGAGAATCCGGATCAGCTTTGGAAATTGGAGGAGCTCCAGAAGCAGATTGAGGAGCTCTGCCAGGATATCGACCAGAGTATCTCTACAGGAGTCTCCCTGGATCCACCAAAGGCAGCCCCTGCCACGCCTGCGGCGCCTATTCCTACTGCAGCTCCTGTCGCATCGTCTCCCACGACAGTTCCCGCCGCCCCTGCCACACCGCCTGCACCTGCTCCCGCTGCCCCCGCGACACCAAAGGTAGAAGGGCCAGCAGTCAGCGACACGATGAAGGCCGCTATCGCAAATTATGGAGCGGGGCAGCGATCCCCGGCCTTGGATTTCAAGATGGACGGCAGCGGAAAGATTCTGGAACGGTACCAGGGCAGCGGCGGGGACGTGGTCATTCCGGCGGGCATCGAGGAAATCGGCCCCAGCGCCTTCTCCAGCAATTCCAGCGTCTATAGCGTCACTTTCCCCACCAGCCTAAAGTGGATCGGGGATCGTGCGTTTTACAACTGCAGCAATCTGCGTTCTATTGAAATCCCCCAGGGCGGCGTGGGGAATTCCGCCTTTTCCGACTGCGCCAATCTGCAAAAGGTGACGACTGGTGAGAGGGTCAGCGAACTGGGGGACCGGGTGTTCTACAACTGCCCCCGGCTGGAGACGGTGACCCTGCGCCCCGGGCTGACGGACATTGGAGAGAGCGCCTTTGAGAAGTGTAACCGTCTGAGCGAGATTGCCCTCCCCAGTGGCGTGGTCCGGGTGGGCGCATCCGCCTTTGCCTACTGTGCCCGGCTGAGGAAGGCGTCCCTCTCCTCCCAGATGACCGCCATTGAGCCTCACCTGTTTTACAGATGTACCAGCCTGGAGAGCATCTACATTCCCGAAGGGGTGACGCGCATCGGCGACTGGGCCTTCGCCTACTGCACCGCCCTGCGGACGGTCACCATCGCCGGCATGAAGCTCTTCATCGGAGACTGCGTCTTCGGGGACTGCGACGCGGCCATAATGCGGTTCTACGGACCCTTGGGCTCTACCACCCAGGAGTACGCCAGGGAGTACGGTGTTGCTTTCCAACCCATGCCGGAGGCGGTACCCTCCTCGTTCCACCCTTATCCCCCCTCCGGGTACCCCAAGCCCGACAGCGCCTCCCCGTCCTCCGGCACCTCCACCATTTCCTACAATGGGGCCGGTAGCCGTTCCGGCAGCTCCGGCGGCACCTACAGAGGTCCTTCCGACTCCAGCAGTACCCCCTACGGCCGTTACGGGACTCAGGCCACCATGAAGAAGAGGCATCGCAGAAGGCAGAGGAACGCAGTGGTCCTGACCGTGGTGTTCTTGGGGATCCTGGGTTTTGGGATCTCACTGTTTCGGAACATGGGGAAGAAGTACGAGGAGGCCGAGGCCCTGTTCCAAGCTGGAAACTACGCCGAGGCCGCTGCCAGCTTTGGGAAGCTGGGTGGTTACAGCGATGCGAAGGAGCGGGCCCAGGCGGCTCTGCTCAAGCAAGGAGAGGCCCTTATAGCGGAGGGGAATTTCGAGGAGGCCATCGCCATACTTGAGGAGGTGCCCGCCCAGGAGGGGGCGGAGGAGCTGGCACAAGAGGCGGCATACCAACGGGCTGAGGCCCTGCTGGGAACCGGAGACAAGGCCGCCGCAGCCATGGTCTTTGGTGCTCTGGGCGGATATGGAGACGCCCGGGCGCGGAGCTTCGCTATTTGGGATGAAATCGCCGTCCGGGAGACCGTCTCTGCTGGTAACGAGCACGCTGTGGCCCTGCGGGCGGATGGTACCGTGGTGGCAGCAGGCAAAAATACGGACGGGCGCTGCGATGTGGCGGGCTGGACGGATATCATCGCGGTTTCCGCCAGCGTTTTTCATACGGCAGGTCTGCGGGCGGACGGCACTGTGGTGGCAGCGGGCAAGAATTCGTATGGCGAATGTGATGTAGCAGACTGGACGGATATCGTGTCAGTGACCACCAGCGCCTCCGACACCGTGGGATTGAAATCCGATGGTACTGTAGTTATTGCGGGCTACAAACAGGGCAAGGCGGATCACTGGAAGGACATAGTTGCCGTCTCCGCCGGCAATAACAATATCACGGGGTTGAAGGCGGATGGCACCGTGGCAACGTTGGACCGCGCTCCAACCGTGGACTGGACGGATATTGCAGCCATCTCAACGAACAATTACATGCTGGGGCTCAAGGCAGACGGCACCGTGGCGGTGGCCCGGTGGGGTGCCTATTGGTCAGATGAGCCGGAAAGCTGGACGGATATCATGGCCATATCAGTGGGCAGTGACCATGCTGTTGGACTGCACTCTGACGGCACCGTCGAGGCAGTCGGATACGGTGCGAGAAGCGAGCTTGCAGCGTGGAGGAATATTATCGCGGTGTCAGCGGGGACCCACTTCACCCTCGGCTTGAAGGCAGACGGCACCGTGGTGGTAGATAACCCGAAGGTAATTGGCCTGGACGGGGTCTGGTCTGACATCAAGGTGCCCGCTTGAGACGGAAGCCAGCGGATGAAATCATATGCTACGCAGTCGGACGAGGCCAATAGCATGACCGTTAAAATATCAAAGAAGAGCCATAATCAGACACACCCCAAATTCTCTGATACAAAAACCCGCCAGACTAATCGCTGGCGGGTTTTTTTGCATATCTCTGTGCCTTCTTATGTTCAGCCAAGGCGCAAAAGCGTAACTTACGCAATCTTTTTTCCTTCAATCTTCAATTTTGTTGCCTTTGCCCACTCCTCCAGGGCGGCGTACTCCTCCATGGTAGCATTACGATTATCGAAGCCCAAATAGGTGGTGCAGACATTCTCCGGATTCACGGAGAGAGTCAGTACCGGCTTATCGAGATCCTCGGTGCGCCGCAGGAAACATATTTTGTTTCGCCCATTCACCACGCGGCCGATATAGGAGCCAACGCAGTGGGACTGTTTCTTGCCCTCCAGTACCAGGTCATTGGCCTCGGTGGGAACAAGGACGGCCCACTTTCCGTCCTGAGACTTCCAGGCGAGCTTCTTGTACTCTGGCTTGGAGACGGCCTCGGCGAACTTGACCCGCTCCAGCTCAGACAGGACCAGCTTGTAGTTTCGGGTGGTCAGGTCATGCTGGAGTTTCAGGGACTTGGGACACAGCTGATAGGGCACCTTCATTTCCTCACTCATGGAGATGTAGTCCCGGAGGAGCTCCCTGGCGGCCTTGTGGCTCTCGATACCCTGGTAGAGATCCGTCTCCTCAGTCAGGTAGGTCTTCAGCCGGATGCGCTCCGCCGGGGTGCGGCGGGCCAGAAAACTGGTCAGCTCATAGATGGTGCTGTTCTCCTCAAGCACTTCGGAGGCAATCTTAGCCGCCGCCAGGGACACATCTCTGCCAAACTCTTGTATCAGCTGCTGAGCGTCCTTCAGATAAAGTCTCAGCCCAGTCACATACGGGAGCATTGCCTGCGGGATGCCCAGGCCCTTCTTGACGCTCCTCTCCCCTTCCGCCAGGACATCTTCCCGAATGGAGCGTTCAATCACGCTCTGCAGATAGGTCATCCTATCCGGGTCGGCCTGATGGTATAAGGTATCCAGCACAGGGTACTTCAGCAGATTCTTGCAGATAACCGCCACAGACTGCGTACACATCGCCTTGCCAAACACCTTCATCTCATCCACAAAGGGTTTGAACTCAAGCTCGACAGGCAGATTTGGGGTCAGGCACCGGGACAGGGCCTTGGTCAGGTTGCTTGCGTTGATTTTGACCTGCTTCCCATTGATTTCGACGTCCTCAATTCGCAGACCCCGCCCAATATCAAACCGGATCCTGCTTGTGGAGGCAACAGAAAAGTGGGATGTAGTAAATTCCTTCTCCGCAACGACCTTCCGATCCAGGGTCACGATATCGCCCTCCCGAGACAGGGAGAACAGGGCAACCTTATCCTTAATATCTTTCACTTCCAGGTTGGTATGTCCACGCCGCCAACTTCTCATATCAATTCTGAGTGCCTGGTTGCCGTATGGAGCGCTGCAGTAGGGACAGGGTTTCATCGAAGTGCGGCTATCGGACCTGAACCAGGAAACAGCGATCTCGTTATTATCCAGAGGGAACTTCCTCCCGCATGAACAGAGGCCGTGCCAGGAGGCAGACAGCGTCCAACTCTCCTCGATATAACGTGTTTCGTACAAAGCCATATACATAATCCAATCACTTCCTTTGCCTCTATATTATGCCCCTTGAAAAGGGTGTATTCTTGACCTCCTTTTTGGGGTTAATACAAGAAAATGGCGAGTGGCCGAAACAAGATGTTCTCCCCGACGGCATCCGTCTGGGCTGCCGCCCCAATGTCAATGTTGCCAGCAACATCAATATCTCCTCTGGAGAAGAAGCCCATAAGGCACGGTCAAAGAGAAAACCCATTCCTCCCCGACGCCACATTTTCCTTGTATCAACCACCCTCAGAATACGTTCCCTGGAGACCGCATATGATAGAGTCAGTACCCAATATAGGAAATTTGCAAGGAAGGAGTTTTATATATATGGTAAACACAGCAACTAAAGTTGAATTCCCGGTAAAGAAGGCGGAAGAGATCCTTCCCGTTGTTGCCAATTCTAAAATATTTATTGTGGCGGACACGGAAACGACCGGGTTTGGAGCCTATGATGATATCATCGAAGTTGGGGCCGTCAAGATCGACGCGGACTCCAAGAAAGTCCTGAAGTCGTTCAGCACCTACTGCGGGCTGAGGAACCACAAGAAGGTGCCGCCCAAAATCACGGAGCTGACCACAATCCGGACTGAGGATCTGGCGGGGGCTCCGAACATTGAGACTGTCCTGGCCCAGTTCAAGGTCTTCGTGGGCTCCGATCCCATCGTGTTCCACAACGCGTCCTTCGACTGGCGGATGCTGAATACCAAGTACAAGGTTCTGGGCACTAAGTTGAACAACGAGTGCATCTGCTCCATGAAGCTGTTCAAATATTTGCACCCGGAGGTCGGCGGCAGTAACCTGGAGGTCGTGACCGACTTTTATGGATGCCCCATTGAGGGCCACCACCGGGCGGTCGTGGACTGCAAGTGGACAGCGGCGGCATTCTGCAAGATGCGGCAGGAGGTGCTGGCTCAGGGTCTTGAACCTACCATCCAAGGCACCATTTTCCAGGCAGCTCCAGCCAAAGTTCTGACCCTGGCCGATCTGCAGTCCGGTTGCATTATCCACCGGATCAGTGGATGGAAGAAGGATTCCCGGCGGCGCATCTACTGCACCACCAATGTCGCGGACTTCTTCTACGATGTGAACAACCACGTCTGGAACGTGGCTCGAAACAAAACCTCCTATGACCTGGACGTCAACGCCCTGGCCAGCTTCATCCTGGGCCGGCTGGGAGTCTCCCTGACGGAGTTCCAGGAGAAATACGCGGTTGCCTGACAAGAAGGACCGTCCTCCATGTGAGGGCGGCCCTTTTCTTTGTATCAGTTTTCGGCATCGGCCGGCTTGCAGTCCTCCGCAAATACTCGGTCTTCCGCCGCTCGCTCGTGCTGGTAGATGTACGCGAGAGCTTCCATTGGAGTCTCAAAAACCAGCTTCTGCTGATGGAAGAATCCTGTACTTTTGCCATGCTTGTCCACCCTGGCCTTGAGATTTTTGTGGTGCAGCCGGATGGGGCGAATGTTGTAATTGAAGTACCATTCCCCCGCGATGGTGGTAACGAAGGCGTTGTCGCCCACAAACTCAATGTGCATGAGCCTCCGGGTCGCCAGGTCAAACATGGCCCTCCGCATCATGACGGGTTCATCCCCTTTTCTCCTCCGTGGCGCATCGATGGGCACGGGATTGCAGCGGGGACAAGGCTTGTACCCCTTGTTCTCCGGGTTTTGCCCGCAAGCAATCAGATCGTCGTTGACGATGCCGCCAACCAGGGGCAGTCCTTCTGATGATATATCAGTTTCTTCTTGTTGCCGATAAAGAAGCAATCTGGGCTGGACATGTACCCACGAATTCGTTGTGTCCTTGATTTCCCGCTCATGCGCCAGCCCACTCTTTGGGAACGGCGTGATACGTCCGCTCGAAGTGGGCTCCCTTGAGCGCCCCAGCGCACTCCCCCGCCTCCAGGCAGGCCGCGTCCTGAACGAAGTTGATCCCATCGGAATTGGGGTGTTTCCCTATGTGCCGCCACACCAGATCCCCTACCTGGAAAGTCCCATCAGTACTGCCCCGGCAGACCCGGAGAACAACGTCCTGGGGAAAGCTGTCCAAGTCGGAGAAGGTCAGTCCATTGCAGGAGATGGCCTCCAGGAAATATTTGGGGGCCTTTTTCGAGACAGTCGGCCTCTCAAACTGCTCCCGGACGAACTCGGAAGAGAAGGTTCCCCTCTTCCCGGGGAGCAGCAAATGGTGTTTTTGCGCATAGTCGTATACACGCGACTCAATCATCATCCCCGGCTCCATGGTGCAGTATGTCCCATCGCCGGGGCACCAGCGGCAGATCCCGTCCTTGATCTCGGAGGCGGGGACGCCACAGATATTACACATTTTCTTCTCAGTCATTGCATTTTCCCTCCTTGAGAAAGCTCCCAGATACCCAGAATTCTACTCGCAATCGCCCGGGCTGTCAATGTTGTTAGCAACGACGACCGCACCGCCCTCTCCCTGAAACATCCCCGTCTGCTCCAGCCGTTTCCTCACCGCCGCAACCGGAGAGTCGAAATACTTGCTGAGCCGGGTGATGGTGGCCGGCATGCTGAATACCTCCCCCTGCTCCCGCTCCAACTCGTTGCACTTCCTGACAAAATCATTGGCAGGCATCAGCAGCTCCAGCGCAAAGCGGTTGGCCCGCATACCCGCCTCGTCCGCCTCCTTCCCCTGGTACATCTCGTAGTACGTTATCTCGTTTGCCTCGTCAAAGTCGAAGATGTAGTGGCCCAGGAGGGTGGCGATAACAAACCGCTGATGCGCCGTGGAAGTCCTGCTGTCAACGAAAATGACGCGGCCCCTCTCATATTGCGGGTCAAGCTCCTCCAGCGAGGGGTCAACGGCAAGCAGCCCGGTCTGGCCCGGGGTTTTGAAGATGGTGCGGAACAGGCAGAAGCCCATCCCCTGCAGCAGCTTGACAATCAGCCTGGGATACTTCCCGGCGTTTTCGCCCAGAATCCCGTCCAGTAGCAGCCGCGCCGCCTCCTGGATTTCCTTGTCGTCCCCAGTGGAAATCCTGCCGAAGTCTCTTCTGATTTTGGCAACGGTCTTCTCCATCATGCCACGCTCTCCTTTTTCGCAAAATACTCCGCCAACTGCTGGCAGATGGCCGCCGGCCCGTTGTGGGGGACGGAGATGAAATCAATCCCCCTGTTCTTTGCTCTGTCCTTTGCTTGGTGGTAGCTTTTATGGGATGTGTAAGTAGTGATACAGATAACGGCGTCCACCGCCCACACGGTATCACGGAGCACAATTTCCGGGGGATAATACTGCCAATTGGGGAACAGCTCCCGGAGCGTGGCGTGGGTGTTCGCGTGCCCGCCCACAACGGCAACACGCTTGCTGCACAGCAGCTGGTAGGCGTCCTCCCCTATCCGCTCCCGGACGCCGGATGGGCTGACTTGCTCCTCAACTTCCGCCTGAATCAGTTCGTCCCGGTTGTCCATCAGATCAGCCAGCTGGGCGTCCAGCTCTTTGCGCTGGGCCTCCGACTCCTCCAGGCAACCCTCCAGTTTCTGTGTATAGCCGGCTGATTTGGTCAGCGCCTCACTCAGCCGCTGGGTTTCCGCCTTGGCAGCCTTTGCTTCCTTTTGGGCCGCCGCCAGCTGAGCCGTCAGCCGCTTAATCTGCTCCGCCTGTGCCTCCGCAATTTTATTGGAAGTTATGTTCTCTTTCATCTTGGTCAGCTGATCTTCAAATTCCTTTTCTTTTTGATGTTTCTCTGCAATGAGAGCGGATAGTCTGGTGGTTACATCTCTATTCCAGCCTATCAGGGGGAGGACCACATTTTCCGCCGTGATACTGAGTTCGTCTTCTACCACCTCTCCGTTTTCCACGGTAATTTCATCATCTGAGTCGATTTCAGCCAGGATGTAGAGGTGCGCCAGCATGGGGCGGAACTGCTCCATGCAGTACATACAGGCGATGGGGGAGGGCATCAGACCGTTCAGGTTGGCAAGAACCCGTTCGTTGATCTCGTCGGGGAAGTCATGCTCCATTTCAGCCTTCCACTTCCTCGTCATCTCAATGAAGCCGGATTGCTTCCCAATCATGAGATAGAGCCATGTGTCAAGCTCTTCGTCGATATCATCTATAAAGGAGATTATTTTGCCCATCGTATGGCCGGTTACATCAGCCAGATAAGCCGGGCCCAGGCTGGCGTCAAATTTCGGAGACATTACTTTCGGGACAGGATTGGAGGCAAGGGAATTTATCGCATTCTTTATGCAGGCCCTCTTGGCCTCAGATGTCTTCCGATCCCATTCTGCGGCGGCGTTCTTGGCTCCAGGGAATCCCTTCTTGAAATAAGTCCGCATTACCCTGAGCGCAAATTTCATATCTTTTGGATTGTTGGAAATTAGCACCCCTATGGCCCATATATCAATCATGGAATAAGGCGACAGCTCATACAGGTCTTTATTTTCGAAAAGATCCCGGTCGATGGCCTCCTGCGCAAAGTTGACGCCATCTCGGGCATATCCACAGAGCCGCTGATTCAGTTCACCCCATGCCTCAGAGTGTTTGGGGAGATCAAGCCAGCAGGGGCACAGGTGCTCAATTGCCGCACCGTATAGGTAACCGAGAACCAAGGCGCAGGATCCAAACTCCGTACCGCTGGGCCCGATGTAGATATCGGAGGCCTGGAGCGGATGCCGGGCCACAAAGACCAGCTGCCGGTCAAGCGTTGCCATGCCTTATCTCCTCGCTTTCTTTGATATCGGCTGCCATGAGGCCGGTTGGCGTCCCGCACTCCGGGCAGAAACTCCAGTCAGCTCCGATATGCTCCATGCAGTTCCCACAGAGATGCGGCGTATGGTAGGTCGTTTCCAACCCGGGGTACACATTCTTCAAAAGCTCCACAAAACTCACTCCTTCTTTTCGAAGTATTCTCTGATGTAGCCGGCCAGGTTGGGGTACTTCATAATGGTCTCAATTACCTTGGAACTGCCGGTCTGCTCCAGACCCAGGATGTCGCCAGGGCCGCGCAGCTTCAGATCCATCTCCGCGATTTTGAACCCGCTGGAGTACATGGTCATGGCCGCCAGCTTCTCATTGGACTGTTCGGATACCAGATAGCAGTAGCCTTGGTCCCCTTTCCGGCCCACGCGGCCCCGCAGCTGATGGAGCGCAGCCAGGCCAAACCGGTTGGCATTCATTACAGCAATGGCGGTGGCATTGGGTACGTTGACGCCTACCTCCACAATGGTGGTAGAGACGAGGATCTGAACCTCGTTGGCGGCAAACCGGTCGATGACGGCCAGGATATCCTTCTGTTTCATATCGCCGCTGATACAGGCGGGCTGGACGCCGGTGCCCTTGCAGAACTTCTCCAATTCCGCCTCGATCTTGTTCACCGACAGCACATCCTTGAACTTCTCGTCCTCAGACTCGTCAATGAAGGGGCAGACCACATACGCCTGATGCCCGGCTTTCACCTCGTCCATCAGCTTCTTGTAGACCTCCGCCCGCTCCCGTTCCACAGAGGTGATGACAGGTTTCCGCCCCGCCGGCATGGTCTCGATGGTGATGAGGTCGAGGTTGTCCCCGTAGAGGGAGGAGGCATAGCTTCTGGGGATAGGAGTAGCGGTCATGGACAGGTGATGGGTTCCAGCCTTATCGTAAGCCTCCAGGAGCGCCTTTTGGGCGGCTCCGAACCGGTGTTCCTCGTCCACAATAGTCAGGCCCAAGTCGTTGAACTCCAGCTCCGAGGAGAGCACGGAGTGGGTACCAATCAGAATGTTGATGCTCCCATCCGCCAGCCCGGCCAGGATAGCTTTGCGCTCCTTTGCCTTCGTCTCGCTGGTCAGCAGCGCCGTCTTTACCCCGGCGGAGGCGGCCATTTTGCCCATCTCTTCGTTGTGCTGCCGGGCCAAAACCAGGGTGGGGGCCATCACGATAGCCTGATGGCCATTCTCACAGGCCATGAGGGCGGCGATAAACGCCACAGCCGTCTTGCCACAGCCCACGTCGCCGGCGACCATGGCGTTGAGGGGCTGCTCCCGGTTCATCCCGGCGTAGATGGAATCCACTGCGCTCTTCTGGTCGGTGGTGAGCTCGAAGGGCAGGCTCTTGACGAATGAGTCCATCTTCTCCCGCTTGGGCATGGGCTTGCCAAGGGCAAAGATGCGGTTCTGACGGGAGCGGTACAGAGACTCATAAAACTCATACATCTCGTCAAAGGCCATACGCTTCCGGGCCGCCTTCCAGGAGTCGCCGCTGGTAGGCTGGTGCATTTCCCTCATAGCGGGGACTCGCTCCATAATTCCCAGACTCTTCGCCACAGCATCCTGCTCCGACCATACGGCGGCCGCCTCCATTACGCCCAAGCTGTCGTCGACCTTCTGTTTTAGGTACTTGTCCGACATCCCCTGTATCTTGGAGTAAACAGGGTTAATTTTCGCCAGCTTGTTCTCCCCCATGGCGCACAGTACAGGCTGCACCATGTTGGGCTGGCCCCGGAAGGAACCCGCCTTACCGCAGAAGGTCCAGAGGGTGCCTCGTTCCAGAGACGCCTTGAAGTAGCAACCTCCGAACCAGGTAATTTCCATGATGCCAGTCCCATCGTCTAGCTGCACGCTGAACCGGTCGCCGTCATAGACATTAAGGATGACTCCGGATACGCGGCAGATATCCCCATCCTTTAGGTCTTTGATAGCCTTCTTCTCTCGGAAGTCCTGATACTTGCGGGGGAAGAACGTTGCCAACTCCTCCACACAGGTGATTCCCTTGCTCTGAAACTGTTTTTCTTTTGCCGGGCTCACCTCAATCTTTTTTAACGGAATCACGATGTTCACACCCTTTCTATCTCCTATGATATGCAGCGTCCAGGATGTCCATTTCGGTGAGTCTTTTGGGGTTAATACAAAGAAAGGCGGCGGGATGAGGGTTTTATTGGTTTAACCCTGGCGGAGACAGCCCGGGCTACTGCCTCAACAGAAACTTTAATGTTGCTGCCAACGGCGAACCGCTACTTTCTGCCCAATTTGCATATAATGATCACGGAAGGAGGGAATTCATATGATTATTGGAGGCGGCAACTCCTCGCTTTCCGGGGAGCCGGGCAATGGCCCCAACTGGATGCTGATTTTGACAGGGCTTGTACTTATCGTGGCAATTGCGGCCAAAATCAATGGCTGGGTTTGATGTTTGCAGCAACAAAGAAGGCAGGCTGGAATACCCAGCCTGCCTTTGCATTATGTCAGGCGTCCATCGCCAAGCCAGTTGATGATATTTGCGGTCTCCCGGAACCCCTGGAATTTCAGGAAATCGTCCGGGAACTTCTCGCTGCACATCATCGGATGCCTGCATTGGTACACCTTCGCTGTTTTCAGCAACGGCGAGAACTTCTGGGCCGTACTGCCCCACAGAAACACTGGAAGCCCAGGCCTGGCCTGGTCGATAAACAGGAGCAGTTTCTCTGTGAATGGGGCCCACAACTCCGAATGAGCGCCGGGCTTGTTGTGTTCGCAGGTCAGGGCGGCGTTCAACAGCAGCACCCCCTGCCGGGCCCAGTTGTCGAACAGCTTGTCCGGGGCCATAATGGGAAAACTCTTGATGATTCGGGAGAAGGGCTCGTATGGCGAGCCTGCCGTGTATGTACCATATAAGCACTGGATGATGTGTTTGAGAGAGATTTGCCGGAATGGGCTGTCCCAATCGGTGAGTCCGCCCACCTCAAAGGCTCGGCCGGTTGCCACCCCAGGGGCCGGGTAGGTGTCCTGGCCCAGAATGAGCACTTTGACTTCATCCAGCTGCTGCTGGGCGAAGCGCAGAACATTTTCCGGCACGGGGTTGCAAGGTGCGGAAATCTCCTGGTCGATATGAGCCAACAGGGCCATAATATCCGGGGAAAAGAACCCATCCCAGGACGGATGAATGAGATCGGTTCTGATGTTTTTCATGGGCGATCAACTCCTTTCAACCTCTACCAGCGGCGCATCCTCCATAGGGACACACATCACTTGAAAGCCAGCCCTATCAGTCAAGAGCTCTGTCATCTTGGCCGTCACGTTCGTCAACCCCGGTTCGGCCCAGTCCAGAGACCTAATCTCCTGGAACTCCTCCGAGATAGCCTTTTCGACCAGATCCATGTTCCCCGGGGCGTCCTCGTAGCAGCACATGACGTACCGGCAGACGGGAACCTTATTCGCCCCTCTCAGCATATTTCGGGCATACTGGCAGGGCTCCACAATGAAAGCCGTTGCGGTCAACTTAGACATTTGAGATCGCCTCCTGAAACAAGGGGTGTGTGGTTGCGTACTGGAATCCATCGAAGGCCCAGGCAATGATGCCGTGGCATTCAACCCCAAAATTCCCGCTGACGCCAGCGCAATAATCATCAAGAACCTTCTGGGTCTTCTCCCGATCCAGCTCAGAGGCAAGTTTTTCGGCCAGAATATATTTGTGGAGCTCGATATCGAGCCAAACATCATCGTGCTGTTGCTTCGTTTTAGTATCTGCAAAGATCCCCACAATGCGAGTATATACAGGGACGCTGTGCGGGTGGATACGTATCATCCTTGTTACCGGAAATTTGTCCACAGCTACCACTTCCTTTCAGGTCTATTGTATGCGCCCAGCGAGCAATCCATTTTGCGGCTGGAGCAGCAGCCCGGGCCATCGCCGCCCAGGTGGACATCAAACTCTCGATCGACCCACATTTTCTTTGTATCAACCAAAGAGAGCATAACTATCTTGCTAGAGCAGTAGCCTAGACGGCCCCACTAAGGCAGGGCCCAACACACATAAACCGTCCACATTTCTTTGTATTAACCCCCAAAAAGAGCGGCCAGGCACAAATCCTGACCGCTCTATTTATGAGTTATACCTTTGGCTCATCCAAATAGATGAATCCCGCCAGAATATACTGGCGTCCATGCCACTTAGGCGCATACCCAAACTTCCGCTTGCTGACTCCCATCCAGTTTTCGCCAGATCCGCATTCAGACTCGTAATAACACTGGTTGGTGTAGTCAACAGCCTCTACGTAGGCGATATGGCCTGCGTGCCCTGGGTCGAGATAGCAAACCAAGGAGTTGGGCTTTGGGATGGAACCATAATTGAACAGGCCTGCAGTCTTATTGTGGTCGTAATATTGACCGCCATTGCCCCAGATAGCCGCTGCGTACTGTTCCTTTGTAATAGTGGTGTTTTTTACGGTACATAGGTATTCATACCCACGGCCCCAGGCCCACCAGGTACACTGCAGCCCTTGCAGCTTGTTGATCGGCATCTGATGATAGGGGCTCTTACACATAGACTTGCTATACGAACCCACTCCATAGACAGGACTTTTTAAGCCAATGATTCCATCGAGCTGGGTTTTTAGGGCGGCAATGGCTTGTTCATTAACAGTACCATCGGAGTTATACAGGTTACCGCCTAGGCTGCCGCCTCCATACATGGGTGTGCTCTGGTAGAAGATGGACATCGGGTCTACGTTTGTGCCATTCTTCTTCACTTGGAAGTACAGGGATGTGGAACCGCCGGTTCTGGAACCGGACAGCCCAATCAGATCGCCCTTCGATACTGTCTCGCCGTTTGCAACAACAATACTGTTCAGGTAGCCATAGGTCACCTCATAGGTATCACCATTGATGGCAACTTCCTGGATAACGTACCGGCCCTTTGCGTTGCTCGGGTCGTTACCAACCTCAGTGATTTTACCATCACCTATCGCAAGGACATTGGTGTCCTCCGGCACATTCAGTTCCACCTTTGTACCATCAAAACTGGTAAGGGGCGAATAGTATGTGGATGTAGGGGAAATGGTGCCATCCAGCGTCGTAGTGACACCCGGCACATACTGCATGGTTCCATAGCCGACGGTTCCAAGGCCCAGCACCGCATCCTTACCCACGAACAGGAAGGTGATATCGCCATTCTCCAGCATCTCATTTGCCGCATCTTCCGCTGTGCTGTACCAGGTCTGCGTGGAGAAGGTTATCGTCTGATACACCACGCCCCGGATGTCTCCGAAGTAGTACTGATCGCCAATCAGGAAACACTTGTCCAGAATCTCGTTCTTGGACGGGAACACCTTCTCGGAAACCGCGTTCCAAAACTGGGTAAGGAATCCCAGAGCATCCTCGACAACATTTTGAAGCCCGCCAACCAGCTTGGACAACCAGCTCTTGGCGGCAGAATCTGCTTGGGCAATGGTTGCCTGCATATTGACCGCAGTCAACACGTCGAAGTTGCTGATATCGTAGAGGGTGTAATCAGAATCAATTGGAATTCCGTTCTGATCCAGGTTGGTGAACGCCTCGGACGGATCACCAGTCGCAATCTGAGACACGGTAGCGCCGCCCTTGACCTGGCTGAACCAGACGCTGTAGCCGGCCGCTGTGAGATGGAGGCCATCCGCAGAATAGCCGGGATCCAGGGAGCCGTCCTTCTGGAGCAGGGACCAGATATCAATTATCTGCATCCCGCCGGCGGAGGCAATTCCGTTAATCACTTGGTTCTTCGCCGTGATGTAGGCATTGGAGGCATTGTGGCCCATACCGTCGATGCAGGGAGGCAGAGAAGTCAGGATAATCTGCGCCTGGGGTGCTTTTGCTCCTATCGCTGTCAGTATCTCCTGATACTGCGTCTGGAATGTGTCGTCATAAGCGGAGCAGCTGTTGGTGCCGGCCAGCAGGTAGACAGTCTTGACAGTAGAGGGAATATCGGAAGCGTCCACCAGTTTCTTAATCTTTTGCAGACCAGCACCGGTTTCGGCGATAACAGTGGCCCCGTGAGTTGACAATCCCTGCGTGGTGTCCAGACCAACTGTCAGAGAGTCACCAATGAAGCAGCTGGTAGACAGGTCAAATGCAGCACCGGATACACTGATATTGTTTGGATCAGCTCCTTTCAGGCCGTTTGCCATGGACTCCAGTTGGCCAGCAGTCGGGGCTGGGCGGCCATACCGGTCAACCGTGCTTGTTGCAGTCCCCTTTGGCATTGCGCAATAGTAATGCGTATTGTACCCTTTCCCGTTGTCAACAACCTTATATATTGCCCCCTGGATATTTGCTGACTGGCCTAAAACATTTTCCGGTATTGTAAATTGTCCGGACATAACCTGCATGGCACTGGCAATGATCTCCTGAGACGGCTGGTGCCCTGGTTTATCATACATGCTGGGATAAGATGAGTATTGCCCGCTCTGAGTCAATACTTCCCAATATGTGTTGGGGAACAGACTGCTGTGGACCCGGTTCACAAACACCGAGCCAACCATTAGCTGATCCAGTTTATTGGGGCCCGCCTCACAGGCAATCAAGTGCGACAGAATATACAGGTCGGAGCTTGAGCTGCCCATATCTGCCGCATCAACCGTGCCAACGGCGCTGAGGGATACATTCCCATTATAAAGCCGGAGCAGGCCCAGGTCGAGCAGGAACTTCAGATTGTTCTGATATTCCTCTTTGGCGGTAGACCCCTCCGGGGCCTTTAAACCGGTACGGAGGAAGAAATCCCGGTCTTCCATGTAGTCGGACGGGACGTAGTTTACATACTCGTCAGCGTAGTCCTGCATATAGGCGAAACCCCAGGGAGACGCAGTTTCTTCAACGCGGGGTGTCTTTGTGATGACGTTGCCAGTCCGGGTCGCCTTCAGAGTCCTGTTTGTCACGCTGCTGTCGGAGCAGTAGCCCTTCACCTCAATGACCGTCACTGGATTCCGGTGGTCGGGGTCAGCCGTAGTATTCGCTGACAGAGGGATGGTAGTAACATCACACTGATCCCCACTGGTGGAGTGGATGGTATAATGTATGTTGCCGGAGAAGGTGGCCGCATGGGAGAGAACGGCGATATTCAGCGGATAGAGCCCGCTCCCCTTATTGCCAAAGGCCGCCTGCAGATCGGAATCGGAGAACTGGAGCCGGTCAATATCCGCATCCTTGGCATTGTCAACCTTCATGTCAATGTGGTTGTTGGTCACATTGCGGCCATATGCCGATTTGAAGGCTGCTTCCGCCGCGCTGTTGGGTTCTACCGACATATTCCACGCCTTGGTGGAATCAACGATAGCGGCAATGTTGGATGGTGTATGATAGGTATAGTCTACCGTGTCCGAACTGAGGCCATCTACATAATTATTCAACTGAGTGTACAGCTGCTGGGTCGTCGTAATCCCCGCCAGAGGCCAGGTTTGAATAGAGCTGTGGGACCAGTCGCTCCAGTGCCCTCCATCATCGTCATCAATCCATTCTCTCTTATCGATATCTACCTGGACGTGGGTGTAGGTACACTCAATGTAGCTCTGCTTCTGGTCCGCCTGGTACTGCAGCACGGAGCCGAAGCCGTAGTCCCACACACCGGACACCGCACCAGAGGGAGTCGTCCCATCCAGCACATTCCGGTCTGTCATCGCGTAGGTAGTCGTCCCTTCCGCGTCTGTGCTTGGTGTCGGATTCTGAGACTGCGCAATCAGGGTCGGGAGCTCATCGGTGCCAATCGCGCTGTCCAGTTGGCTCTGGTCGTTAATCATATCGGAGAAGTTTTTCACTTCATCCTCGTTAAACAATCGGGACTGGCTGCCGGACTTGAAGTCATTGGGAAGCCGGGCTGTGTAATAGGAGCCCTCTACCCCATCCTGATCTTTTAATGTCAACTTCTGTCCAAATACGGGTTTGATAATCTGCTCCGGGAAATAAAACGAGTTGCCATGAAGCAATTCATCCATCATCCGGATGAAATCGTCAGAGAGATAGAAATTATTCTCCCGGTCGTAGTAATCCCGCAGGCCAGCAAAATCCTGGGTCTCATTCGGGTCGTTGAACACGTACTCTTTATTGTTGTACGACTTGGTAAACGAGTAGGTGGACATGAGCTTGTAGTAAGCATCAATGACCGCCTGCGGTTCTGTCATTGCCAAAGCAGTGGTAATACCAGTCTCCGTATCCACAATGGCGGGATTCTGAACCGCAGGATCCAGATCGTCGCCCATATTCGACCCTCGTTCTTCCGCAATGAAGTTCCATACCACAATGCCTACCACAGCTACCGCAAGCGCGATTGCCATTGGCACGCCTATCAGAGCAATCAGCTTGGCAATAAGTTGAATAAGTATCTTGCCAATATTTTGTGCGGCCTTGACTCCCATCTTTGCCGCTTTTACAAGCCCTTTCCGGGCTCTGTTAACTACCTTCTGAGTAGCTTTTTTGGCCGCCCTTTTTACAGTCTTTCCGGCCTTCTGACCTGCTTTTTTTGCAAGCTCCTTCCCTTGCTCCTGTGCCTGCTGGCCAACATTATCAGAGGCACTGTTTCCCAAATCAGGCATTGCAAATCACTCCTTCCGTTGTCTATAAAACCTTTTGATTCACTGCGCTTACCATGACAGACAGAGGCTATGGTATGCAAACAACAGGGGTTTTATTTGGCGGAAGGATATGCGGCTGCTTCTTTTGGGGTTGGTACAAAGAAAGGCGGCCTTTGGAAAAACGGATGGCTGCCGGTCTTGGCCACACCCAGGTTTCTTCTTCAATGTTGCCAACAACAATGAAAATCCCCTGCGGTGAAACCCGCAGGGGCGTATATTGAATCAGCCGTTTCCTTCGGCCGGCTGCAGCCGGACCAGGAACAACCTGCGCAGGGTCTCCTCCTGGATAGCGGCTATCATGGCCTCGAACATCTCGTAGCCCTCCTCCTTGTAGGCCACAACGGGGTCATTCTGGGCGTAGGCCCGCAGACCTATCCCCTGGCGCAGCTCGGTCATGGCGTCGATGTGCTCCATCCAGTACTCGTCAACCACCCGGAGCATGAAGACCCGCTCCAGCTCCCGCATCAGGGGCGAGGTTATCTCCTGTTCTTTCCGGGCATAAGCGGCCTGGGCCTTGTCCAGCACCAGCTGGATCAGCCAGTCGGCGTCGTACCGGGTCAACTCCTCATCGGAGAACAGCAGGTCGTCGGGGGCCAGGAAGATGGTGCGGAACGGATGAATCGCGTCCTGGAAGGTCTCGGCGTCCATGCGCTTCTGCTCCCCCATGTGGCCGTGTATGGCGTTGGCAATCATGGTGCGCATCATGTTCTGGATAGCCCCCTGGATGTCAGCCCCATCCAGCACCTGGCGGCGCTGCTTGTAGATGACCTCCCGCTGGGTGTTCATCACGTCGTCGTACTCCAGCACGTTTTTACGGGTCTGGAAGTTCCGGGACTCCACCTGCTTCTGGGCGTTCTCAATGGCCCCGG
>OFFK01000097.1_pt1 | contig 66675 bp, 57 predicted proteins | sample 1521361 | NCBI WGS metagenome assembly OFFK01 (sample SAMEA3504096, study PRJEB24116) | mouse gut metagenome | biome: mouse gut; feature: mouse-associated habitat; material: faeces | place: Denmark | collected 2011 | reverse complement strand
TTTAATCTCGGCTCTGCTGTCAGCAGATGTATCTCTTTCGCAAATTCCGCTTCCAATTTATCCTGCTGGTCTACATCAAGATCCGCATTTTCAATGGCATCCAGAATCTGTTCCGTAATTTTCGGGTTATGTAAGTCCGCAATCTTTTCGCCACGATTTTCATAATACAGCGGAACCGTAGACCCATCGTCTACCGCTCTTTTGAAATCATAAACAGATACATAGCCGCCAAATGTACGAGCGGTAATATTGTCACCGGACAATAACGGCGTTCCGGTAAATCCGATACGTGCTGCAGTAGGCAGTAATTTCATCATATGATCCGCAAAAATGCCATACTGGCTGCGGTGAGCTTCGTCAGACATAATGATTATATCGTGGTCAGGATAGATCGGTTCTGCACTTGGTTTGTTAAACTTCTGAATAAGCGTAAAAATAAGGCATCGCCCATCTTCATCTGTCACAGGATGAAGTATGGCTGATGCCGTTTGGCTTGTTGCTGGACCTTTGGGAATGCCACAAGCAGTATCACGGTATGGCAAAACCAAAGCGTGAAATGTATATTGATGACATTATCCCGGACGGAATCTAATTTATACACCTTGTACTTACGACGTAAATGTCGTAACTTTATTATGAACTTTCTGTAGTGCTATTGATAATTTGAGAAATTCGTGGTATACTATACAAGAAAGTAGCGACGCAATTGTCGCAAGTACGAGGTAATTGTAATGATTAAACGAGATTATTATCTGAATCGTATGATTCATCATATGTGGAACGGCGAGGTCAAAGTCATTACCGGTATCCGCCGCTGCGGAAAGTCGGTACTGCTGTTTGATTTGTTCTATGAGCACCTTCTCTCACAGGGAGTTCAGGAAGACCATATCCTAAAAATCCAATTGGATCAGAGACGTTACTATAAGTTCCGGAATCCCATCACGCTTTGCGAATATGTGGAGGCCCTTGTTGCGGAAAAGAAAGATGAGAAATTCTATCTCTTCATTGATGAGGTCCAGCTTAACATAAAAGTCATCGACAAAGAAAACGGCGGAATCACGGTTTCCATCTACGATATGCTGAATGAGCTCAAAGCATATAAGAATTTGGATGTGTATGTGACCGGCAGCAATTCGAAAGGGCTGTCAAAGGATATCGCGACAGAGTTCCGTGGCCGTGCTACCCAAATCCATGTATTCCCTCTGTGCTTTGAGGAGTTTTACTCCCATGCTGGCGGCGACCAGCGAAAGGCCTTGGATACCTATATGCTCTACGGCGGCATGCCGCGCCTGCTGGCATTAACGGATGAAAAGGATAAAAAAGACTATCTGTCCTCTCTGTACAGCGAATTGTATGTAAGGGATATCGCAGAGCGAGGCGGCATGGAACGTGAGGATATCCTGAATGATATCCTGGGTTTCCTGGCTTCACAGATTAGTTCACTGACGAACCCCACGAATATAGCCAATGCGCTGACCAGCATGAAGAACGAAAAGGTCAACTCCACACTGGTTTCCAACTATGTGCAGCACATCATCGATTCGTTCCTTGTTTCCATGGCAAAGCGCTATGATGTGAAAGGAAAGACCTATTTCAACTATCCTAACAAATACTACTACACAGATATCGGTCTCCGCAATGCCCGACTGAATTATCGCCAATACGATCCCGGCCACATGATGGAAAACATCCTCTACAACGATCTTCTGCGCCGGGGATATTCCGTTGATGTGGGTGTGGTGACCGACCGTACTGGCGGTGCGAATGTGCAGAGGGAAATTGACTTCGTTGTAAATGACGCAGATAAAAAAGTCTACATCCAGTCAGCCTTCCAGATGGATACTGATAAAAAAGAATCCTCTGAGCTTGCGTCTTTGATGCTCACAAAGGACTTTTTCAAAAAAATCGTTGTCCGCATGGATATTCCTCATAACTTCTATGATGACAAGGGGATTTTCCATTGCAATCTGATAGATTTGCTGCTTGGCCGTGTAGAATTGTTTTGACCAATAAGCCAGGCGGATGCCGTAGATACCATTTAGGAGTGGCCCTTCAAGGCTGCTCCGGGGCCAGGGCCGTGATCGCCATTCGGAGCAATGCCACTTAGTGAGAGGCAGGGAATGAGCCGCCTGCGGCAGGAATGAGACAGCCGCGGCGGCTCTGATAAAACATGTCTCCTGTCAAAGATGAATGTGCTGGTCCGCAAATGACAATAAGTCCAGATCATGAGTTGGAAAAGGCGGGACAGCCGTGTCTCCATTATCAGGCTGAAAAGAGGCAGCGCCAGTAAGGTCGGCATGAACAGCATGACGAACGCGGAAGGATACCGCCTGAATCCGCGGAAGCCCCACAGCGTCTTTATGGTAATGGGGTATTGGTTTCTCGCGAAGTAGTTGGCGAAAAGGCTGAAACTGGCCGCCAGATAACCGAAAATGACAAATATCGTCAGGAGGATGCTGGCAATATGATCCCTCTTAAGCCCTGCCACTCTCGCGGCCACGCCCTCCCACACGGAGCCGGCGAATACGAAACCGTCCATCCCGACTATTTCCGCGAGATAATCCGTAATGTCCATATCCTGCCCGTCACTGTACTGGAAATAAAGGCATCTGGAGGTTCTGGTGAAAGTGCTGGTGGGGTGGAGATTATCTGTATCGACCACCACTACCGGATCGAGGATTCTGTTGCCGTCACTTTGCCTGATGTCAGGCGAGAACGTAAAATACGACTGCCCTGTCTTGACAGGGATCATATGGATCTCCAGCTCTTCCTGTCTGTTCGGATTCCAGGAATCATTGGGAGCGGCGCTGTATATCCGGTCATATATCTCAAAACGGTAAAACATAAAATAATCCAAAAAGCGCTCATTCAGCGCATCGTGGATGGAAGACAGGGACTCAGGGACCAGCAGATTCAATACATTGTCGGCATATACCAATTCCTGCTCCACAGGCACGCCTTACTATAGCTCAATCTGCTCTAATATGCTTTTGCGCATATTTTTATAACAACGCATATATTCTATTTGAAGTTTTTCATCTGGAATTTCTATTTCAAATTCTTCTTCAATGTCAACTATCAGTTGTACAAAGGTCATTGAATCAAGCCCTAAATACTCTACCAAATCTAAATCATCCGATATATCTTGTATCTCTAACTTTATCTTGCAATTCCTATTAATAAGCTGTAAAAGTTTCTGATCCAGCAACATAGCATGCTCCTTCTCTGTTTTATATATCCAATATGAATTTATTTATTATTTCCATAATCCTATCTACAACAAATTCTTCAATTTCCTTGCCTATATCAGGACTCCATTTATTGGCATAAAAGAATACGCCATTTTCGGATAAGTACTCCGTTTTCCTATCTATTGGCGGCATGCTTCTCCAATCTATTCCCAATTTTGAAGGAATCATGTCCTGTACCAGATTCTGGCTGACATAATCGCTATCAATGTGTGCGAGCAGTGATAATTCCTCTGAACCAGCATGTGATTTGTGTTCATTTTCAAAAAATATGTTCTTCGTTAATGCAAACCATTCAATCCAGCAAATATCTTCCATTTCTATAACTTCTTTTAATGGCATGGCATTTCCGCCATGTCCATTGATAAAAACAATTTTTTTGACACCATGTCTCCTTAAATCATTTATTATTGTAGTAACCACGCTTTCATACAAGTCAAACCCAAAGCTTACCGTTCCTGGGAAATTACTATGTATCTCGCTAAAGCCAAATGGCAGACAGGGAAGACTAATAATGTCCATCATTTTAGATATTTTCTTTGCTATATGATTTGCCACAACGTAATCTGCTCCTAAATAGCCGGAAGGGCCATGTTGCTCAAAGGAACCTAAAGGCACAAGCACTATGGGCATCTTCATTATTTTCTCTGCAAATTCAACATATGTTAACATATCCATATTAATCCTTTTTGTGTGCTAAATATATTGTTCTTAGCTTCTTGCCGTTGACCTTTCCATTTTCATTGCAAGGTATATCGTCAATAAACATGACGTCATCTGGCGGAAAAACCCCGTGGGCTTTGCACCATAAAACAACCTTTCTCACATCTAGTTTTTTGGATGTCCTTATAAAGGCTATCGCAATTTGAGAATGCAGTATATTTTCTATACCTATAACCGATGCCTGTTCTACTCCATCCAATTTCATTAAAGCATCCTCAATCTCAGAGCAAGATATGTTGATTCCATCTCGCGCTATCGTTGCATCGATTCTATCTTGGATATAATAATAGTTGTCTATATCAAAATAGCCAATGTCTCCTGTATATAATTTACCCTTTCGCTTCACTCTTCTTGTTGCTTTTGCATCACCCAAATACCCTATCATGATTCCATTACCTGTTACCACCAATTCCCCAGGCCTTCCAGGAACGGTTACTAAATCATCGTTCTCATCCCTAAGCTCTAACTTGACTCCTTTAACAGGCTTCCCAATAGAGATTGTCTTTTCTGTAGGCATATCAATTGGTGTACATGTAACTAATGGTCCTGCTTCTGTGAGCCCATATAATTGAACGATAGGAATAGGTTCCAGTAGATTCCTTGCTTTTTTTAGCAATATTTCTGTGGAGCGCGCTCCACCAACGGCAATAATCCGCAAGGAACCAGGGACTGATACACTTTTATCAACAAACAAAAATAGGAGCGCAGGAATCGTACACCATACCGTAATTTGATGCTCAAACATTATCCTCAAAATTTTATGTACTGAGAACAATCCCCTATCAAGGTAAAGTTCTGCCCCTACCAATAATCCCGCTATAAGTTCAACAGTAAGTCCATACGAATGATAAAGTGGTTTTGTGATTAAAAGCTTATCCGTATCCTTATATTTCATGCAGTCAATTGTAGCCAGTGCATTTGAATATATATTCTTCCCTGTTAGGATTACTCCTTTTGAGGCATGCATAGTTCCCGATGTAAATAAAATAATTCGTATGTCTTTCTTCTCTTCAGCGATATGCGGATAATGCCCCAAAATCGTTTTGCCTTCTCCGAAATCCAATACCTGCACCTTGTTATCTTTACATATTTGAAGCATTTCGCTTTCCATATATAAAGGAGAAAAAATATATATTTCATCCAAGTATAATATAGCCGTTAACAGCTTTATGCAAAACTCAATAGAATTAGACATGCATAAGGCTATCCTGTTTATACAGTGGCTACGATACGCATTATATTGCTTTTCAATCTGCACTGCCACGTTTCCATAACTAATCTTATCGTGCTCAGTCACAAATGCAGTACATTCTCTTTTATCATATAGCACTTCTTCTAAGGCAGCTCTCAGACATAAAGCATTTATACCAGTCTGCTCGTGCCTTCCACGTTCCTTCATAGAATCCCTTCTTTTCCAATAGTTCATGATTCTTTGTGCATGATACTCACATCTTCGTTCCAGAATCGCCCTATCACTCCTCCAGGACCTTATACAGCCTATGGAACACCCCTTCCCTCTCCATCAGCTCATCGAAGCTTCCCCTCTCCACGATCCTCCCGCCGTCCATGACGATGATCTCGCTGTACTTCCGCATCAGCGCCCTGTTGTACCGGTGGGTGATGCTTATTATGGTCATGTCTTCGTTCAGCAGCCTTTCCTCAATCTCATAAGCGGTGGCATTGTCCAGGCCGGAGGTGATCTCGTCCAGTAAGGTCATCGCCTTGTTCCGAAGGAACAGCCTGGCCAGGGCTATCCTCTGCAGCTCGCCGCCGGAAAAATTCTTCCCGTTCTCCTGGACCTCCTCCTCTATCCCCCTGGGGAGCCTGCGGACGGTGTCGTAGATGCCCGCTTTCTTCAGGGCCTCCACCACCTGCTCTTTGGTATAATCCTGGTACAGAGCCACATTGTTGAAGATCGTGTCGTTGAAGAGGTAGGTCTGCTGGTAGCATACCGGGCTTACATGCATGACGCTCTCCCTGTCGAGCCCCGAAAGCTCCCGCCCGTTGACCAGGATATGGCCTGTGTACGCCGGCCCGTATTCGGTGAGCAGCCTGATGATGCTGGACTTCCCGCTTCCGCTCCTGCCCACGATGGCGTACTTCCCACCCTTCTCGAAGGTCAGGTTCAGCCCCTCCAGGGAAAAGCCTTCGCCAATCCTCTGGCTGACCTGCTCCAGGCGAATTTCCCGGATGTCCTCCCCCAGTGCTTCCCTCCCCCGGCCCTCGCTCTCCAGCGCCAGCAGGGCCTCGAGCTCGGCCTTCACTTTCTCCATGGCCTTCAGCTGGATCATTCCGTTGGCGATGGACATGCACGGGGTCAGGACGAAGTTCATCATGTTGGTGATGGCCACCACCTCGCCCACGGTCATCCTGCCCGCCGTCACGAAGAACATGCAGCTTCCCAGGACCACCAGGAAGGCCCCGTTGTTCACGAAGGAGGCCAGGGCCTGGGCGCTGTACAGGGTCTGGGAGGAGGCCTCGTTCTTCCTGCAGACGAAGTCGCTGAGCTTCTCCTGCTTCCCCAGGATCTGCCTTATGGCATCGAAGGTTCGTATGACCTTGTGGCCGCCCAGGTCGTTCTTCACCCTGTCCAGATAAATCTCCAGGGCCTCCGTATATCCCTTCCTGGAGGAGGAGATTCTCTTCTTCAGCAGGTTAGGCACCGCGAACTGCAGGGCGCTCACCGCTGCTACGATGAGCAGGATGAGCGGCTCCACCCAAATAAGATAGGCGACGGCCACCACCATGAAGACGGCCTGCATAATCATTCCATAGATATTGTTCACGCCGTCGTCCAATATAATCTTTATGTCGGTGGTGAACTTGGAAAGGTAATATGCCAGGCCCTTTTCTTCGAACTGGTTCGCGGAGATATGGAACAGGTTGCCCATCAGGTCATTGCGCAGATCCTTCTCGATGCGCCGCGCCACGATGGTCTGGCTCTTCTTGCTGCCCCATTCAAAGAGGAATACCCCCAGGCTGAAGACCGCGGCCACAAGACACATCCCTATCAGCTCCTGGCGGTCAGAGGAATCAATCAAGAGCTGCATGATATATGATCGCAATGGAGCCATGACGCCCACAATCACCACCGGTATCAGGCTGAGCAGAAAACCGGTTCTGTTCCTTTTTAATATGCTTTTCAACATTGTTCTTCCTCCATTCGCCATGTTGTCAATCTTATATTTTATAAAAAAGTCTGACATACTAAACTATATTCTATATTTTAACAATAAATGCTCTTAAAAACACTATCAAAAACTACAGCGTTTCCTATATTAGCAAAACGTTCCGTTAATGCAAGCTTTGCAATTGGTAATTCTCAAAACCACTTTATGTGATAATCTGCCTACTTTTCTTATCCGCATATTTTTCTCCTTTCTCTTTAGTAATGCCAGACTTTTTCTCATACTATCTCATAGTCAACATATATTTTTAGTAGTTGTGGAATAAGGGCATCGAAATACTCCTTTTGGCAGTACTTTCTCTCATTGTTATAGCTTTTCAAAAATTGGCATCCTCCATTACACACAGGTAGATATTTACATTCTAAACATTCTTTGTCTGTGTTGACATACCTATCCTTGTTTCCACGATATATGCCTGAAGCACATTCTTTCATGGCCATATATCCGGTGCACTTTAGTTTTTTGCCATCAGTATCGACCAGGTATGAATTATGGTTTTTGTTCGGGCATATGCCCTCGCCATCAACAGATATCATATTGCTTAAAAAAAGACCATAATATTTTACTTTAGCTGCTGCCATCGCGACAATGTTAGCTCTTTTTTCCGGTGAAACATCAATATGTGGATGGACATATGATATTCCGATAACTATTTTGTCCTTTAGATTGTTGGATACGAAATCCTGGAACATCTTGTCCAAATGATTGATATTACTGTCATCGACCACAATATGTAAAAAAATCTCTATATCTTCTGGTAAATTAATCAAACATTCCAATACCCTGTCATATGTACTTTTTCCATCCTTTGCAATACGTCTACTATCATTATACGTTTTTTCGCCGTCCAACGTGACTTTTATACCACTCCAATTATATTTTGACCAGTTTTTAATGATGTCCGATGTTAATAATACACCATTGCTTACTAAGCTAAAAGTAAACCTGTCGCCGTATCTTGTCTGTAAATGGCAATTGATAAAATCTATTATTTTAGGATTTGTCATAGGTTCACCGCCATAATAACGTATCGCGACTTCAGCCTCTATATTCTTTTCCATATATTCATCAATTTCGCTTAAAACTGTACGCGCAGTTTCTGTTGACATCTTCTCGTTAGGCAGCTTGCCCTCGAAGCAGTAAATACACCTTAAATTACACGCATGGCTTGTAACCACTGTGACATCCAGCTTATTGTCCACAGCATATTTTTCGTCCATTATCCGCCTTAAAAATTTACGTTCTTCTTCCGCATCCCCCAATATCATCCTCATTTCTTTCATATCCAGCAAAATATCATCATCTATTTTTTCCAATTCCCCCAACTGCGCTTTATCTTCCAAAAAAACCAACCCCTTCGTGACAATATTGTATACCATTACGCCGCCATTGAACGGAAAATCTTCTACCAGTACATTATATTTTGATAAATACATTAAACACCCCTCCCTTTTTAAGGTCTAGTACAGAACGGTGATTTCACAGCTATCGATTTCGTATATGAATAGACAAGGCCTCTACACCAAACACCGCATCTATTACTACAGTCTTCGCACCCCATCTGTTCCAAAGATATCCCCCTCATTTTATTCATAACAGGTGAATCCCATATTTCTGCAATGGAGTTATCTAATATATTGCCACAATTAAAATCTTCAAAGCTTTTGAACAAGGGGCAAGGATACACATCTCCGTTCCTGTCTATAAATAATTCTGAGGTTCCAGCCTCACAGAGAACGGTACGCCTACTCATATATGAATCACAAAACTTCATGTATTCCGTCTGTATAGAAAAATATATATCCGGATGTTGTTTTTTGTAATTGAGCAACGCTTGTGTTACTTCATTGACGTACTTAATATATAGGGCTAAATCTTGTCTTTGTTTATTACGGCCAAGATTTATAAGCAAACCAAATCGGGCAGATGTTATCCCGCCTTTTTCAAGAAATGAAAACAGCTTAGATAAATCAATTTCTTTATTATCTATCACTATAGTGGCAATAATCGGTACATTTAGTTCTTTAGCTTTCCTATAATTGTTTACTGTTTTCATCAATTCTTCATTTTGTTCCCGCTCGTCATCCCATATTCCATTTAAGCTAATCTGAAATGCAAAATAAGGGCTTTTTAATATATCCAAATTCAGCCTATCCAGCAGGATGAGATTAGAAAGAAGCAGCACTGCTATTTTCTTTTCTATACAGTAATCAAGCATTTTATTGATATCCGGATGAAGCAGAGGCTCACCTCCTGTTAATATAACGGACAGCACGCCTGCTTCATCCAATTTATCAACTATATTTTTAAAGTCCTCAAGCGCCATGTCCTTAGCATAAGATCCATCATAGGCATAGCAATAGGGACAGTTTAAATTACATTTATCTGTAAGGCTGATATGCGCCAATAACGGTCTTTCAAAAACCTGAATCTTCATTGGTTCATCGCTTATATTGTCAAGCAGATTATATGTATAAATATACCGCCCAAATATTTTTTCAAGTCCTATATAGCCACCTATTTGTTTCTCGAAACGCCTTTTTAGCAACATTTTATCCCGTCCCAATCACCAAAGAAGATCATACAGATAAGTTCTTTTTTTGGAAAAACTATAAAGCTTACTATACATCTCCGGATTTTTTTCTTCTACATAGTCAATCAAATATATTATATTATTCAGCACATACTTTGTCAGCTTACAGATACATTCATCTGGCTCTGTGAATGCATGTTGGGATTTTAGTGATTGATATGCGCAATGTCCCCCACAAGCAGTTGATGCCCAACATTGTGCACACTTCTCAACACTGTCTATATTTAGCGCTGTATACTTTTTTACATTTGCATCTTCCCTGTTAAATGACAGTATCTCCTCACTATGTTGTCCGTTCAAGAAAGTACATGGATATAGCCTTCCATGCCTATCTATGCTTATTGTTGAGAACGCTCCTAAACAACGTTTTGCCCTTACCTTTCCCAACAACAATGATATCAGCATTTGCCCGATGAAGTCGCCATTATTTAATATGGACATTAAGTACTTTTCATCACCATCATCAATATTCTTTATAAAAAAATCAAACAATTCATCAAACAATCTATAGAAATGAGGTAAATTCACGTCTGTTACTCCCACCCCGTCTTTCATGCCTTTGATTACCCGGAATTGAATTGCCCTAAAGCCTATATCATAGAAATCAACAAGGGCAGAGGTGATGCTCGTTGTCTTTGCATTTATTACGGATATGGCCCAAATGTTCTTAGTTATTCTTGATTCCAGCTTTTCCTGGAATTTCATGTAATTATTTACGGACAATGCATAGTTATCAATATCATTCTTGCTTTTCCTCAATTTGTTATTATCCAAATGCCCATCTAAGCTGAAAACGATATTTGCATCATGCTCTGACATGACATCCAATACTTCCTGGTTGTAAATTGTCCCATTTGTAGCAACTGTTATCCTTACTTTTTTCTCTAAATCGATTTTATCGATTTCATGAAAAAGATTTATTATATTGTCGCAAAACAAGAAAGGCTCTCCCCCATCGGTTACCACTATCTTAATTTCCTTATACATGTCATATACTTGTCCGACTAGCCGGAGTATATAGGGCACGATATCTACATCCTCTTTTTCCCCTATGTCCTCCTTGTCCTTCAACAGACAATACATACAATCTAAATTGCAAGAATATCCAACGCCGCACATGATGCTTAAGCAAGAGGGGCATTCGATATCGTCCATGTGCGTTTCGTCGTTTGAGTAAAACAGTCTTTTTTCATCTAGCAATCCAATAATGTCTTCTTTATACGCAATATCGCTATCTAAAACTTCACTTTTGAACCTGCTCTTTTCCATATTTTCCGTATTTAAAAGAAAACTGTACATTTCTTGTCCAATTTCATAGATTTCAAGCCTCCTCCAATCATATAGATAATATTTGCCCCTATTGCTTAGTACAGTATAATTTGCTGTGTCTCCCATTGTTCCTTATCTCCTTTCGCTTCTTGTTAAACCCTCTTCTTTTCATCTGTATTTTCCAACGGTTAACGTTCTTTACAGCATAGCCACCACCGTCATGTAACTGCATTCATCATCCCGATGGCCCTCTGTCAAACTAAACAATGGATGGCATCAAACAGCTTATCTTCGTAAGCCATGACATTTTCTACTTGCTTGCCAATCCTTTCGGCAAACTCTCTTTTCTCTAATAGCCCCTTCCGCTGGACGAGCATCTTAAGGGCAAACCACTCTTCGCAGCATTTTTCAATCGGATGCTCTATCTTCCTTAAGCCATCATTTTCCGACAGATGCTTCTTTATGTATAGTCTTAGCAGCTCATGCCGCCCATATAGCAGATGCATCTCATATAGGTCGATATGGATTTCTCTGCCCTTTGCTTTTTCAACAGAATCTATGTATTCTTCAAAAGCCTTCCTTCCGGTAGCCGGCCTGTTCCAATAATTGTATTCTATATTTTTCAGCTTTGCCGGGAGGCCTTTGTCTACGAAATTCCCAGCATATTGGACCGTCATCAAATCACAATAAGCCTTTAACGCATCCCTTACATATTTTTTTCCAATCAGATGGATTGACTTGTTCGTGCCCAATCTTTTGTCGCGGCCTTCCACAAACACCAATGGGCTGTCTATCACATAGACATTATCCCTGTCGTATCCCACAATCATATTCGAATGCCCATTATGGCTGCCGATGATTTCTTCCTCATACCAATCATAATTCGGCAGCATGTCGAACATTGTCGTCATTGCGATCGGCAAATCTTTCCTGATATTTCTTTCAATCTCGTCTATACAGTCTTCCGAACCATCTGCCATGACTTTATCGAGCTTGAAATACTGGTTTACATCCTCCTCTATCCTACGCAGCCCGAACCTCTCCCCGTCTCCATAGAATTCCGGAGAGATATCCCCACAGAAGAAATCGACTATATCAATGCCTCTGTTCACTAAGACCACATATAGTATCTGATCCCAGCAGTCAATCAGATTTACGACCTCATCCGGTTCTCCATTGTCAGCGTAATGGTAGTTCCTTTTTGCGAATTCTTTTATCAAATAGCTTTCCTTAAGCACTTGCATCCATCTCCCCTTGATATTTGATGACTAGGTCTGCAATCTTCTCAATGGTATCGAACTTCGAGGGGTTGATGTCCTCATCCCTGAAACGGATATGGAAAACTTCCTCGATATCGAGTATTACTTTCATGAAGTTCAGCGATGTGACCCCGAGGCTTTTTATTTTGGAAGTCAGATTCAGCCCATCGGCATGGTGCGTGACCTCGTTTATGACTTCCATGATTCTCCTGGCTGCCGCTTCAAATTCCATTTTTATGAATTCCTCCTGAATTCCTCAAGCATTTTTTTGCGGTCTGCTTTGCCGTTCTCGCTGTACGCGAATCCATTTACACGGATGCATGCTTCCGGTATCCCATACGCTGGCAGTTGTCCCTCCAGATACGTCCAGAACCTTTCTTCCTCGAACTGGCCATCGGCAATCAGGAAGACAACGAGCCTCTTCCTGTCTGCCCTGCTGTCCACTGCCGCCAATGCGTCCACCACTCCATCGAACCTCCTGCTGACGCTTTCTATCTCCCCCAGCTCAATCCTATAGCCGTGCAGCTTTATCTGGTCATCCTTTCTCCCCAGACAGCTTATTCTTCCGGTTTTGTCCCGATACCCTATGTCGCCGCTCCTATAGAACCTCTTGCCTCTTAGGTAGAAGAACTTTTTCCCGTTCTCTTCTTCATTATCCCAGTATCCTTCCGCCAACTGCGCTCCAGCTATGCATATCTCGCCCTCTTCGAGGCTGCCCGTCTCCTGGCCGTCTTCCCCTATGATTGCTATCTCGCAGCCTTCCAGCTCCTTCCCAACATGGACGCGCCCCTGTCTTGTAATCTCTCCCCCACAGCACCATACTGTCGCTTCCGTAGGGCCATATAGATTGTATATGGCCCCCTTGAAGCCTCTTTTCACTGTTGCAAACAGATTCTCCGGAAAGCTTTCTGCGCCCACCATCAGCTTGCTGATTGATGCCAGGCTGTCCAATCCAGGGTCGATCATGGAAATCATGCCAAGGGCTGATGGGGTTATCTGCATATAATCGGGCCTATGCCCTAAAAGCATCCGCACTATCCTGCGCGGGTTTATGATGTCCAGCGGCTCTGCCATGATGATGTCCAATCCCCAGGACAGCGCCAATACCCCTTCCGGGACGAACATATCAAAGGAATATTCGGCCAGGCTCAGGATGCGCTTCCCTTCCTCCAGCTCCATCATCCTTCCGAAGCTTTCCTTGAAGCTTTGGAGGGCATCCCTGCTGATTGCCACGCCTTTCGGGGAGCCTGTCGTCCCGGATGTGAATATGATATATGCGATATCCTTTATGGCTGCGCCTTTCCCATGCCCCTCTTTTGCGAAGACAGCTAGGCTCCCGCACGCTCCCTGGCACGAATACCCTTGGAAGAGCTGTGGGCTTTCTTCACTGAAAGCCTTATCGGCGATAACGGTTGCTGGTGCAGTGCAGTCCAGGATGTTCCTAATCCTTTCTATGGGCCATGCCATGTTCATCGGGACATAGGCCTGATTGCACTCCAGGACTGCAATCGGGCAGATGATTTGCCATTCCGACCTTGGCACCAGCAGCCCTACTAGAGAAGAGCCTTTAGTCTTTAGGCTACGGATAATGGATTTCAAAGCATCAATCCTTTCTGTTACGTTTTCGTAGCTGTGGACCTGGCCTCTCCATATGATGTTTGTTCCTGGTTTGGGAGCTACTGTGAACTTGCTTCTTTCCATCACAGCACCTCTCCCAGCTTTGTATATAAATGGATGCTTCTCTCTTTATGGCGCTTTAGTATTTCTAAAATTCTCGGCAAAATCCTACTGTCGTATGTACAAAAGTATTTCAACATCAGGTAATGCCCTTTTCTCATCTCCTCATAGTTCAACAGAGCCATATCATCAATCTCCCTGCTGAAGCTTATGATATGTCTTTCCTTCAAATATTGAATCCTCATGTAATTGAGCTCGGACCATTCATGTAGCATGTACAGGGTTCTTCTATCGTAGCCTCGCCCTTCCCCCAATTGCCCTATGCTTTCTATTATTCGGTCATAGACTTTTATTCCATATACAAAGTCTTCCTTCCTTATCCCGTCAAATTCCAACGCCTTTTCAGGAATCAGGTCGTTTTTTCCTTCGATGAAGTCATCCAGCTGCATCTTGAAATGCTGGATGCTGAAGCTGAATTCCTTTTCCATGTCTGGGGAAAAAGTCTCTACCGTTGTTTTTACGACTCCTTTTTCTGCTGCGGAGAACGGTAAGTCCATAAAGCTGAACTTTTTTTCGGAATTATATCCGACTGTTTTATAGATTCCTCTTTTCTGGTCATATCCGTATATCATATTTATATGCTCAAGATGCCTTGGTTCTCGCATCTTTTCAGGCAGATAGAAATCATCGAACGAAAGATAGATATAATTGTTATGGTCTATCTCGTCTTGAAGATCCGCGTGCAGCCCTTCGCCCTCTTCGTCAAAAAAATTCAGATAGCAGCGGTGATTGTTCAGATAATGAATCCACGAGATGTCTGAATGATCCAATTGTGAGACATAACAGACATTCAAATCCTCTTCTTTCTTGCTGCATTCCAGGTTCAGAAAAAAATTGTATAAAAACAGCGCCCCATTGGGATGCTGCATAAAGGATATCATTGGATAGGCAATATGGAGGCGGCCTTTTAGAAGGGGTTCTGCGACATGCAATTCCTTCTTTATTTCACCACTCATTTCTAGTTCGCCTCCGTTAAATTGTCGTGCGGAATAAGGCGTTCGCCTAACTTCCGATGAGACTACTTTACCATATATCATTTTTCGGGACAAGGGACAGAGTTGTCAAAAAAACCGTCTTGATTTTTTGACAACTCTGTCCCTTGCAAAGATTCGCATTATAGTTTATATTTGAACTATCTTTAGATGTTACACTATACAAGGAGAATACATATGAAAAAGAAAACCTACTTCAAAAAAACAGCAACTACTATTATGCTTACCCTGCCTCTTCTGGCTGTGCTGGCAGGAAAGCAGCCGATTACAGAGCCTGTGCCCGATACAGCAGTTCTGGAAACTGCTGTAGATGGGGAAAGAGAGCCTGGGATACAGCCCTTAAATGACAAGGATAAAGGGGATGTTATAACTAATTAATAGTATGCTTTTTCTGATTTTGCAGCTTCCGCCGATAAAATTCCTCAAAATGTTTTTCTTTTCCTATTATACTGAATACAAGGCAATGTTTTAAATCCTCTTCTGGATTACACTGCCGCCGAACCGGAATGCCTTCTTTCTCGCGCTGTTCATTGTTCCACATCAAGTTATAGATTCCTCCATGAACTCCAAATGAACGGCGCTGATAAAGGCATTCTGTTATGATTTTCAGGCTGATTTCATCCGAACGGTCATATTGCCCCATATCTCCCACTTCACTTGCCACGGAGTCCATAACAAGTTCATACATGTTGATAAAGCAGAAAATGATATAATCTCTTTCGCATGCCTCATACTGTTCCGCTAACAGGGCAATAAGCCTCCCCTTTTCCTCATCCTCCCCTTTCGTCCAGTTGACCATACTGTGGATACAGTTGATTTCCTTATTTGTCAGATATTTTGCCCCAGGTTTTACGGCAATCTCGTAAGGCAGGGTGCAGGACAACGCCTCCTTGATTCGCTCCACACATTGCCTGGAGGTGATGGTTCCCTTATGGGCCTCATTGATGGCATGACAGATTATCCATTCCTGCCTGTTGGAGGGGATTTCCAGGGAGATGAGCTCCCGAAGCCGCTCCAGCAATAGGTCGGCCTGTTCGGTATCCCAGTTCCGGATGTGGTCTCTTAGCTCGGCCATCGATGCCAGCGCCTCCGGACTGCTGGTGGCCAGCTCTGCCTGACAGTATTCCGCCGACAGGTTCAGGCGTTCCATCAGCGCATTTAAGATACTATCCTGAATCTTTTTTCCGTCTTCTTCCAGACGGCGCAGCGTCCTTTCCGAACAGAGGATGCCGTTTTCGCAGAGCTCCGTTCTGGTGATTCCCAACATTTCCCTGCGGATCCTGACGATGTCGTTGATGCAGTAGACCTCCTTCTCCACATATAGCCAGCAGAAGTCTGTGGTTTCTCTGGGTACGCCGAACTCCATGTACACTGCCACCAAGGCTTCCATCCATTCCCCATACTCTGTCCTCCGCTCTTCCAGCTGCGTTGTCTTTTGCACCGCCCCGACAGCAAGCTGTCCGGCAGCCAGATCCTGCAGAAATGTCTGCAGCAGCCCCAGCAGCTCCCACAGATAGTACATCCGTCCGGCCTCCCGAAGCAGCTGCACCGCTTTCTCGCACTGTGCCATGGCCGCTGTTTTCTCCGCAAGCCCCCAGGCTCCCCGGGAAAGCCCTTCCCGACATAGATAGAATACTGCTTTGGGATATATTTTGGCCCGGCTGACTGCATCGAAGCGGGATTCCCCAATCAGGTTCAGAATCTCCTTGTAGCACGTTTCCCAGTCCGGGGGCTGTTCATAACGGAGCACCTCTAACAGCAGGTTCAGCTCCTGTACAGAGCAGATTTTCCGTGGGATGTCTATAACACCATGGGGATGCCCATACGGCGGGGGAGCCTGTTTGCCGACAGGTGTGGGGGAAGGAAAAGCTACGGTCTGTTCCAGGGCTTCCCGGAACAGCTTGCCGGGATGTTCCTTCTGTTCCCGGGCATCCGCCTCTTCCAGGGAAGCCCTGCCTGATAGAAGCTGTGCCTCCATGCTTAGGCAGAACTGCCGCTCCAGCCGTCTGTCCACATCTTTTTCCGCGCCTGCTTCGTAGTGCTGCCGATATTCCGCCAGGGACTCTTTGGCTTGTGCCGTATCTCCTCGGGATATCAGGTAAAGCAGCTGCTGTCTCCTTTTCCAGCGCGTGTAATCTTCGGCAAAGAGGAAATGTTCATAGGCATCCGGCGATATGCCTAAGCGATATAGGAGGCTGTCGCGCAATGCCTTTCCGGCGATACGCGTTCCAGCCTCGATTCGGGCCAGCTCGCTGGCGGAGCATAGCCCATCAGACAGCTGCTCCAAGGTGATTGCATGCTCCGTCCTGTGCTCCTTCAAAAATAAGCCGAACCGCTTTTCTGTGTTCTTATGCGCATCCATTCGTGCCTTCTCCCTTTTTGTGTTAAGCCGGAAAATATAAGTCACAGCCTGGGATCCCGATACCGGAACAGCACTCTTTTCAGCTCTCCGCGCTCCCCTCCTCCCGGGATGTCGGTGAGGCCGGTACGCCAGGGCACCGAGTAGGGGCCGTCGGGGTCCGCTTTCAGCCTCAGGAAGACATTCCTGCGCCCGGCGGCGTACTGGGCGGCGTTCTGATGCCCTGTGCGCTCAAGCCAGGCCTGGTAGCCCTCCAGGTAGCTCTCCGCCATCTCGTCCCAGGAGCCGAACCTCTGCTGGAGCACCCTCCCGGCCCTGACGAACTCCCGGTCCAGCTCGTCCCGGTCTATCATCCGCACCAGGTACATCATGCCCAGCAGCTGGGTGGCCCTGCACAGGTCCCAGCCCGGGTAGGGGGTGTCGTTCCTGCCCGCATGTTTTTCCGTCAGTTCATGTACGGCCTGGAGGCCGCTGCGGCGGTCATGGATGTCCCATTGCTCCCCCAGGGACGTCCTGCGGAAATTCGCCACCATCTTCCGGCTCCCGTGGACGCCCGTCACTAAAGGCCAGCCCTCCAGCATGGAAAAGGAGTGGGCCCAGATGGCGAAGGTGGAGGCGCACCAAAGCTCCGTGTCGTTTTTGGGCAGCAGGGGATCGCGCCTCCAGAACACAGCGGGCGCGAAGCGCCAGCGCCGCACCCCGATGACCCTGTAGAGGACGATGGCGATGATGAAGAGCCACACGGAGGCCAGCCTGCCCAGCGCCACGCCGTAATCCGCCTGGGAGAGCACCGGCACATATTCCCCGTACATGTCCACATAATGATCCGGGGCCGCCAGGAGCTCTTCATAGACCAGGACTTCCGCAGGCGGCTCCCACGCTCTCCATACCCCTATGGGCAGGCGATAGACGCCCGCCTCCTCCGTTTCCTGGATTGCTTTTTTGTTGATGTGGGCGATCACCAGCTCTCCGCTGGGGAGGTGCAGGCGGTGGTAGACCTGGTCGCCGCTGCGGACGGTGTCATAATTGACCACAGCGCCTTTTGTGATTATGGTAAAGGTATCCAGCCGCTCCATATCCGCAATGGACTCCGCCACCTGGACATCCGCTCCGGCCTGGGTCCCTGCCGCGCCCTCCTCCAGGGTGGCGTCTTTTTGATAGAATCCATACAGAACAGGCCCCAGGACGAACTCCGCCAGCAGGGACAGGGCGATAAGGAGTGGAATCAACAGAAACATCATCTGGTACATATTTGTCCGGAAGCCGTATATATTCCTGTTCGAAATCTTGTATCTTGCGCTCATTGACGAATCCTCCTGTAAAAATCAGTTCTTCCGCCGGGAATCAACGGCAACTGCCGGCGGTCGCATGGTTTCTGCGGGTCAGCCTGATGAGCAGCCAGAATAACAGGACAATCAGGACCAGGAGCAGCAGAAGGATGCCCAGGATGATGAATGCGAATTTGTTAGGGCTTTTTATCAAATCGCCTATGGACCTGCTGTCCTCCACCACCTTGCGGCCCTGGGCGGAAGCGTAGGCCTCCGGTATGTCGGAGACGCCGTCCCCGTCCGCATCCTCCAGGGATTCCAGGTATCCCGCGATGGCGGCCCAGGCCTTCAGCTCCCGTCCGCCGTCCGTGAGGATGGCGTCCTCGATATCCTCTATGGGAGTGCCGTCGGCGAACTTGGGCTGCACGGACAGGATGCCGTAGGACACATCCGTGACGGCGCCCAGCATCTGCCCGCTGTAGAGGTCGCATACCACACGGTAGAGCTTGTCGTCTTCGATTTCCACGCGGCTGCCCTTCTCGTCGGTCATATAGCAGTCCGTGACCTTGTTCAGGATGATTCGGTGGGGATTGAAGGTAAAGTGCAGGCCGCTGATATAGAGCCTGGCGGACTTCATGAAATCCGATACGGAGGCGTCTATCTCCGCGCCGGTCTTCAGCTCCGCCCCGGTGAGGTACATGCTGATCAGGGGGTAGCCGGGGATGCCGTCCGGGCCTATCCCCAGGGAGTAGGCGTTGAACACGTCCGTGACGGTGACGTCCCCTGTGGCGAAGGTGTCGCGGACACAGCCCGAGGGCACGATGGCCACGTCGATCGGATGGGTGTCAGGGTCGTCCGCCTGCGCCGCGGCGTAGGCGAAGGAGTCGGCCAGGAGATTGCCCAGGTTGTGCTCCGTGTGGGTATAGTACAGGTCGTCGGAGGTGGCGAATTCGATATCGTTCTGCGCCAGCACCTGATCCGTGGTATAGCCGAACCGGGTCAGGTAGGTGGAGTCCACTTTCTCCATGAGGCTGTCAATTTTCGCCTGGGCCGTGGGCTCCGGCGGAATCTCCTCCGTGACGGGAATCAGCTCATAGGAATCCATCTGCCAGCGCCCTTCCGCCTGTCTGGACATGGACAGGCTGCCCAGGTTCCTGCCGTAGGAGCCGCAGGAAACGATGTAGGTGTCGCCGTGCCGGATGGGCTCATAGAGGGTGGTGTGGGTATGGCCGCTGACGATCAGGTCGATTTCGGGCACGGCCTTTGCCAGGATCTCGTCCTCGGACTTGTCGGCTTCCTCGCTGGTGCCGCTGTGGGAGACGCAGACAATCATGTCTACATCCTCCTTTTCCCGGATTTCCTTTACCGTGTCGGCAGCCGCCTCCGAGATGTCCCGGAATTTCAGCGCGCAGGTGGGGGCGCAGGCCAGGGAATCCTCGCCGAAGACGCCCAGCACCGCGATGCGGATACCGGATTTGTCCAATATGACGTAATCTTCCACACCGTAGGCCGTGAAAGCTTCCTTTAAGAGTCGCTGGTCTTCCGTGAGCCCCTCCGCCTCCATGGCCTCCCAGTCCACATTGCACAGGGCCAGGGCCGGAACAGGGTCGCCGCTGCGCACGGCGGCGTCCAGGGCTCCGGCCAGGCCTGTGGAGCGGTAGTCGAATTCATGGTTGCCGAAGGTGCTGACCTCGCATCCCAGATAGCCCAGCATCCGCAGTTCCGGGGCATCGGTGTGGAAGATGGTCTGGACTAAGGTCCCCATGGAGAAGTCCCCCGCGTCCAGGAGCAGTGCGTCGGGATTTTCCGCTTTTTTCCTGTCGATCAATGTCTTGATGCGGGCGAAGCCGCCCAAAGTCACGTTCCGGCCCTCCTCCACGGTGGGGAAGCTGTCCAGGTGGGAATGGGTGTCGTGGAGGAACAGGATGTCCACCTGCTCTGAGCCCTGGGGCCCGGCTTCCGCTCGCGGGGAGGGAGAGGGGAACAGGGGGAACAGCAGCATGACGGCCAGGAAGATGAGCGCGAATTTTGTGAAAAAGTTCTTCATAATCGAATTTACTCCTCTTTTTTGTGAGAATAACATTGGCAATCAGATGTTTTTACATTATAATAATAATATCTGGGAGGGGAAAAGGCAATATTTAAAAAATATTAATGTTTCTTTTCGTGACGGGCGGGCCGGGATGTGGTATAGTGCATCATAAGTCAGTGCAAGAGGTGAGAAGGTGGATGGACGACAACAATAAAAATGAGATGGAGCAGATCCAGCGGGGGCTGGAGGCGTTCCTGGAGAAGGAGATAGACGGGGCCGGAGATCCGGGAAGCGGCAGGAGGGAACCGGGGCCGCCGGAGTTCCTGGAAGTCCTGGAATTCCCGGATGCCCGGAGAGAGCCGCAGGATGTCCGGATCATAGAGGGGCCCTGGAGCGGGGGGCGGTCCCGGAGAGAGCGGGAATCCCGGGAGGATGAGGACGCGTATGCGGGGGACGGCGAGGACTGGGACGACTGGGAGGATTGGGAGGACGAGTCCCGCTGGAGCCCGGAGGACGGGGCATATGAAGAGGAGGAGCTCTATCCGGAGGACTGGCGGGAGGAAGCGGGGCCCCGCGGCAGACGGCCGGGATACGGGGAGGAGCCGTACCGGAGGAGACGGCCCGGATATGAAGCGGGGGCGGCAGGCGGTAGACGGCCTGAGTACGGGGAGGAACCGCCTCGGAGGAGGCATTCGGAGTACGGGTCGGAGTCGGCTGACGGCAGAAGGCCTGAGTATGGGGAGGAAACGTACCGGAGAAGGCATCCGGAGTACGGGTCGGAGTCGGCAGGCGGCAGACGGCCTGAGTACGGAGAGGCGCCGCCCCGCAGAAGGAAAGAATACGAAGAGGAGGAGAGGCCTCAGAGGAGAAAGAAGTCTCAAAAGAAAGGGAATTCCAAAGAGACAGAGCCGGAGCAGAGGGAGGGGGATTCCCGGATGACGAAGAAGCCGAAGACACCGCCGAGGGCGCAGAAGAAACGCCGCAGGAAGAAACACAGGCTCAGGAAATTCCTGATAGCCGTGGTACTGATAATCGCCCTGTTGGGCGTGGGCCTGTACCAGCTTGTGGGAGCGGTGTATGGAAAGATGAATTATAAGGAGCTGCCGGCCGTAGCCGCGGAGCCCATGAAGGAAGACGGAGTTGTAAACATCCTTCTGATCGGCAACGACTCCAGAGAGAACGGGGAGGACGGCCGCTCCGATGCCATGATCCTCCTGTCCATCAGCAGCAGGACGAAGACCATTTACATGACTTCCCTGCTGCGGGACATCTATGTGGACATCCCCGGGCATGACGGCAACCGCCTGAACGCGGCATACGCCTTCGGCGGCGCGGAGCTTCTCATGAAGACCATCGAGCACAACTTCGGCATCCCGGTGAACCGGTACATGCTGGTGAACTTCGAGGCCTTCGCCAATCTGGTGGACGCGGTGGACGGCATAGAGCTGGAGCTGACCAGGGATGAAATCGAGTATGTGAACGGCTATCTGGTGGAGTACAACATGCTCACCGGCAGGGAGCAGGGCACGGACAATATGGACCTGTCCGTGGCTGACAACGGCCCGGCGGTGGTGCACCTGAACGGCCCCCAGGCCCTGGCCTACAGCAGGAACCGCTACCTGGGCACGGACTTCGGCAGGACGGAGCGTCAGAGGAAGGTCCTGACGGCAGTGATCGGCAAGCTTCCGGGAGCCGTGCTCACCAATGCGGGAGGGCTGATAGACAGCCTCATGCCGAACCTGACCACCAACCTGACGAAGAACGAGTGCTTTTCCTTAAGCCTGATGGCGGGGAAGCTGCTGACCTACGACATCGTGTCCGACAATATCCCCCAGCCGGACACCTACCGGGACGTGACGATCCGGGAGATGCAGGTGCTGGAGGTGGATTTCGAGACCAACACCAGATATCTGAGAGAGAAGATATACGGAGAATAGGCCGATGCCCGGAACATGCCGGAAGGGCAGATGCGGAAGGATAGATAGGAGGAGAGTATGGATTTGATATTGCTTTTGTTCATAGGAGGTACATGCGCTTATGTGGGCGCAAAGATTCTCAGCAGCGATGAGAGGAACAAAGTGTTCAACAAGTTCCCCATCCAGGTGGAGGACGTGAAGAAGTACAATAAGTTCTGCGCCAAGCTGGTCTTTGGCTTTGGCGCGGTGGCGGTGCTCACCATGTTCTTCACCTATCTGTTCGGAGGGTGGGTCAGCCTTGTGGGTACGCTGCTTTTGATCGTGGAGGCGTACATCACCATGAAGATCTACAATAAGGGCGAGAAGAAGATGTTGAAGAAAAGGTAGCGCATCATAATGAATGGAGGAGAATAAAATGGAGAAAAGAAAACTGGAGAAACTGGGAATCGAGACATCGCTGCTGGGATTCGGCTGCATGCGATTCCCGGTGACCACGGATGGAAAGATCGACGAGCCGGAGGCGGAGCGGATGCTGGATAGGGCCATCGCCGCCGGAGTGAACTATATCGATACCGCCTATCCTTACCACGACGGCGCAAGCGAGCCCTTCGTGGGCAGGGCACTGAAGAAATACGACAGGGATTCCTTCTTCCTGGCCACCAAGCTGCCCTGCTGGAAGGTGGAGAAGCTGGAGGACGTGGAGGCGACCTTTCAGGAGCAGCTGGGCAGGCTGCAGACGGACTACATAGACTTCTATCTCATGCACGCCCTGAACAAGGACAGCTTCCACAAGATGGTGGAGCTGGGGGCAGTGGAGAAGCTGGAGGCCCTGAAGGCGGAGGGGAAAATCAGGTATCTGGGCTTCTCCTTCCATGACGGCTATGACGTCTTCGAAGAGATTCTGAACTACAGGGACTGGGACTTCTGCCAGATCCAGCTCAACTACATGGACACGGAGGAGCAGGCCGGGATGAAGGGATACCGCCTCACCGAGGAGAAGGGCATCCCCCTGGTCATCATGGAGCCGGTCAAGGGCGGCTCTCTGGCGGCTTTCGCGGAGGACATCACGGGGCGATTCCGGGCGCTGGATCCGGAGGCCTCCATCGCCTCCTACGCCCTGCGCTGGGTGGGGAGCCTGCCCAATGTGAAGGTCATCCTAAGCGGCATGAGCACCATGGAGCAGGTGGAGGACAACCTGAGGACCTTTGCGGAATTCAGGCCCCTTTCGGAGAAGGAGGGAAAGACCATCGAGGACATCGTGGCGCTGATCAAGGGCCGCGTCCAGAACGGCTGCACGGGCTGCCTCTACTGCATGCCCTGCCCTGCGGGCGTGGACATCCCGGGCAACTTCCGGGCCTGGAACACTTATCATATGTACCAGAACTACAACATGGTCAAGGGCAGCTGGGAGCGGAACCTGGGCGATGAGAAGCAGGCGAAGAACTGCGTGAAGTGCGGCAAGTGCGAGAAGTTGTGTCCTCAAAAGCTCCATATCCGGGAGGACCTGGAGAAGGTGCAGGCGGATCTGGACAGGAAGGAATTCGCGTTCTGAAATCACGTTCTGAAATGCGGCCCCGGCCTTCGGATGAGGGTCAGGGCCTGCCAAAAGGAGATGGTCTCCCATGGAGAAAGCCTTTAAGCTGGACTTTGAGAATGATAAGGCGGGCAGCCTGTATGTGAACTGCTGCGGCTGCTCCCGGACGGAGGGGCTCCACAGCTTCGGCCCCGCCTCCAAGCCCCATTACCTGATACACTATGTGCTGAGCGGCAGAGGGCTGTTCCGGTTCCACGACAAGGAGTACAGGCTGGAGGCGGGGTACGGCTTCCTGATACAGCCCAATGAGCTGGCCTTCTACCAGTCGGACCGGGAGGAGCCCTGGAGCTATCTGTGGGTGGGCTTCGGCGGGACCCGGGCGGGGGAGTACTTAAGCGCCATGGGGCTGTCCGCCAGGCATCCTGTCTTTTCCTGCGACAGGGACCAGGAGCTGTATTCCATCATTAAGGACATGATGGAGCACAATACCTTCGGCGTGGCGGACGATCTGCGCCGCAACGGGCTGCTGGGGGTGTTCCTGTCCGTGCTGGCCGAGAGCGCCGGCGTGGTGGCCAGGGACCAGGAGGACAAGGGCAACCAGTATGTGAAGAAGGCCGTGTCCTTCATCCAGAGCAATTACTGCAATCCCATCAAGGTGACGGATGTGGCGGATTATGTGTGCATCAACAGAAGTTATCTCTATACCCTGTTCCAGAACTATCTCGGGATGTCCCCCCAGCAGTTCCTCTCCACGTTCCGCATCACAAAGGCCAGAGAGCTGCTGGACTCCACCACATACCCCATAGAGAGCATCGCCCTGTCCTGCGGCTACAATGACGCGCTGGTGTTCACCAAGGCCTTCCGGGCCATGAAGGGCATGTCCCCCTCGGAGTACCGCAGGCTCAGCCACAGGGAGAACAGCAGGGAACAGCTTCACGAGGTGGAGCATCTGATTGCCCAGCTTTTGAAGGAGTGAGGGAGAGGAGGCTGGCGGCAGGATTCAGCTTTATGCAGTATATATTTGGGAGGAATGAAAATGAGGATTTTGCTTTTATTGAGGGGCTCCGCAAGCTGCGGGAAGTCCACCTGGATCGAGCAGCATGGCCTGAAGCCCTACGCCCTGTCTGCGGACGACATCAGATTGCTGTGCCAGAGCCCGGTGATGCTGCCGGACGGCACGGAGGGGATCAGCCAGGACAATGACGGTGTGGTGTGGAAGACATTGTTCGCCATCCTGGAGGTCAGGATGCAGAGGGGAGACTTCACGGTCATAGACGCCACTAACTCCAAGACCAGCGAGATGAACCGGTACAAGGAGATGTGCGAGACCTATCGGTACAGGATGTACTGCGTGGACTTCACGGACATCCCGATCGAGGAGGTGAAGCGCAGGAACGCGGCCAGGGAGACCTTCAAGCGGGTGCCCGAGGCGGTGATCGACAACATGTACTCCAGATTCCGCACCCAGAAGATTCCCTCCGGCATCAAGGTGATCCGGCCGGAGGAGCTGGACGCAGTCTGGACCAGGCTCTTCGACATGTCCTCCTACAAGCGCATCCACCACATCGGCGACATCCACGGCTGCAACACGGCCCTGCAGAAGTACCTGGCGGACAACGGCGGCATCAAGGACGATGAAATGTACATTTTTGTGGGGGATTACATCGACAGGGGGCTGGAGAACGTGGAGGTGGTACGGTTCCTGATGTCCGTCATGAACCGGAAGAACGTGCTGATGCTGGAGGGCAACCACGAGAGGTGGCTGTGGCACTGGGCCAATGACGCCACAGGCAGGTCAAAGGAATTCGAGCTGGTCACCAGGCCGGCGCTGGATGCCGCGGGGCTGGACAAAAAGCAGGTAAGGCAGCTATACCGGAAATTCGGCCAGTGCGCCTATTATCGGTATAACGACAAGATATTCCTGGTCACCCACGCGGGACTGAGCACCCTGCCGGAGAACATCTCCTTCGTGGCCACGGAGCAGATGATCAAGGGCGTGGGAAGCTACAATGACTTCGAGGTCATAGCCGAGTCCTTCTTCGACACCACGCCACAGAACTGCTACCAGATCCACGGGCACCGCAACACCAAGCAATTGCCCGTGCAGGTCAACGACAGGGTGTTCAACCTGGAGGGGCAGGTGGAATACGGCGGCTGCCTGCGCTGCGTCCAGGTGGACGGGGAGGGCATCCGCTGTATCGAGGTGCCCAATGAGGTGTACCGGACGCCGGAGGCGGCACAGGAGCAGACGGTGACGGAGAGCGACATCGGGGACGTGATTATCGCCCTGCGCCAGAACAGATATATCCAGGAGAAGAAGTACGGCAACATCTCCTCCTTCAACTACACGGACAAGGCCTTCTACGACAGGGTCTGGGACGCCCAGACCACCAAGGCCAGGGGCCTGTACCTGGATACCGCGAAGGGGAAGGTGGTGGCCAGGGCCTACGACAAGTTCTTCAATGTGAACGAGCGGCCGGAGACCAGGTTCGACATGCTGCAGCATAAGCTGCAGTTCCCGGTGACGGCCTATGTGAAGGAGAACGGGTTCCTGGGAATCGCCAGCTACAATGAATACGAGGACGGGCTGTTCCTGGCCAGCAAGTCCACCATAGACAGCCAGTACGCGGGATATTTCCAGGAGATGGTGCGGCGGAAGGTGTCCCCGGAGCATCTGGAGGAGCTGAAGGCGTACTGCAGGGAACATGAGGTCTCCTTTGTCTTCGAGTGCGTGGACATGGAGAACGACCCGCATATCATTGAATATCCGGAGAGCAGATTGTTCCTGCTGGATATCGTGTACAACAAGATGGAATTCGGCAGATACGGCTATGAGGACATGTGCCATGTGGCGGAAAGGCTGGGGCTGGAGCCCAAGGAGAGGGCGGCGGAGCTGGGCACCTGGCAGGAATTCTACGACTGGTACATAGAGGTAATGGAGGCGGATTACGAATACTGGGGGCGCAGGATCGAGGGCTTCGTCATCGAGGACAGCGCCGGGTACATGACCAAGCTGAAACTGGCCTACTACAATTTCTGGAAGTTCATGCGCAGCGTGTCCCACGAGGCCATCCGCAAGGGCTACATCACCAAGACCTCCGCCCTGACTACGCCCCTGGCCAACGAGTATTACGCCTGGGTCAGGAAGCTGCACGACGCGGAGGACAGGGAGAGCCTGCCCAGGGACATCTGTGCGCTGCGGAATATGTTCTATCAGGAGAAGGGGACGGCGCGGTAAGGACGATCGCCGCTGCCGCCCCAATATGGTTTTATGCTCTTGCGGCAGGCGCGGAGGGGCGGCTTTTATGTGGGCTGCCCCCTGTGGATTCGCCGGTATTCGTTGGGGGCACCGCTTTCAGCTTTTTATGATGATGCGGTAGCTAAATCGATATGTGGAGCATATTTGTTATTTATTGCAAAACCATCGAAATTTATCCCTAAGGCATTATTCAAAGATTTTGGATTTCAATATAGTGTCTTTCTCAACCATTTCCAGTTTGACATACTGGGAAATCGCAATTTGCGTGGAGGTATCAGTATAGATGAAAAGATATATTGCTTTTTTGCGAGGTATCAATATAAGCGGCAAAAACAAAGTGCCAATGGCAGAATTAAAACAGGACTTTGAAAGGCTTGATTATGTAGAGGTCAAAACCTATTTGAATAGTGGTAATGTTATTTTTTCAAGTAATGAAGCCGATACAATCAAAACGACAGGCCGAATTGAGGAAATGATTAAAAATCAATTTAGTTTAGATATTCCTGTTTTTGTCATATCGAAGGAAGAACTTGAGGACATTTTGTATCATGCGCCAGACTGGTGGGGAGATGAAAACAAGGAGATTTATGACAATCTAATCTTTATCATGCCGCCCGCTACATTCAAAGATGTATATAACGAAATCGGAGAGCCTAAAGAGGGATTAGAAAAGATTATGGAATACAAAGAAACTGTTTTCTGGTCTTTCAGCCGGAAAGATTATCAAAAAACAAACTGGTGGTCTAAAACAGCAAGCGCAAATATCGGCAGTAAATTGACGATAAGAACGGCGAATACAGTTAGAAAAATTGTTGGCATGTAATTGTTTTTCAAATTCCAGTTTATTCTGGAAGCCGGAGAATAGAGAACCGGCTTCTCTTTCATGTGTAGGCAGCAAAGAAAACCCTTCCCCCGGAAGGAGAGAAGGGCATTTGCCATTATTCTGTTACCGCCAAATCCAGATGTCGAGCGCTTCCGTTACAGCACTAACTTTTTGCCAGTGCATCCATCAATTTCTGAATACTATTTTCAAGAGTGCTTTCACCCCAACCAAGATTCCATTCATCATTAGAGCCGCTATCAGATACAACATATATCGCTGTTGCCTTACGAGAGCGGAAATTTGCTATTGTAAATAATCCTGCTCCTTCCATCTCAACGCATTTAGCACCCATATCGTTAAAAAAATATCGTCCTCTCCATTCAGGCTGAACATATCCGCCATCAGTTGTCCAATGATAACCACGAATACAGGATATCCCCTTTTTCTCCAACTCCATACAAAAAGAGTCTGTCAAATCCTTTGTTGATTCAATCAGTTCACCTTTAAATCCATATAATTTGGTGATAGAGGTATCGTTATAAGCCCCATCTGTAAGAACATAATCTCCAATCTTATTCCCACCGGCAAAGCCTACATGAATCAGTTCCTTAACTCCTGCTGCATATAAATCCTCTGCTTGAGTTGCAAGTCCTGGCGAACACATCTCACCCTTTGCAAAACCTAAACTGCTGTTATGATCCATTACATATATGCCTCCACCGACATCAAATGTAAGCGTACCGACGTTCTTTGCGAGCATTGTATCAAACAGACTGTCAGCCAGCAAATAAACTCTATCTGGAACTTTTGTTTGATATTCATCGAAATCAAGCCCCTGCAATTCGATCTCTTTTCGGACAAGAACAGATGGGGCATTATATAAAGCCGGGTCTATATCAAATTCTCTCTTTCGCATAATCGAATATGACAATAATTTACCATTTGCAACTGAATGCTCCGCTTGTCTTAAAAATTCGTATCCTCGTTTGCGATAAAATTCAGCAGCCGGCAATGATGCATCTATATTTACATATGAATAATTCTTTATGATTTCCTTTTCCAAAAAATCCATAAGCTTTGTTCCAATTCCCTCATGCTGATTATTTGGGGTTATATATACCCTTGAAATAGTATTTTGATTAATTGTGCCTGTTCCGAGAATGGCAGCTTCACAACCAATCACATAGGTATTGCCTTCCGAAATGTCATTAATAATATTATCGCGATTATGTAATTCCAAAAAGAAATCCACTACTTCATTCGAATAGTATTTTAAATATATTTCCTTAATCGTTTTGCTTACGATTTCATTAATCTCGTCAGTTTGATTTAACCGAGCTTTTCTGATTGTTAAATTATCCACTATCCTCTTTTACCCTCCATTGACTAAAAAAATTATCATTTTCATAAAACTTCAATGTCTGTCGGTTATCCCGTTCTAGTATCTGTTTCCCGGCTGGCTGTTTTTGGCATCTTCAATACCCATGTTGGCAATCATGTTTGTAGTCAGACCGACGGCAAGCCTTAAATCAATTTCTTGACTTAGCCGCTTCCGCCTGGACTGTGCTTTTTCTTTCTGCTTTTATCCATATAATTCGCCATTACTTGATTTATGGCAAGGGAAAGCTTGCGAAGCACGGCTTCTGCTGTTTTGTAGAACAGCTACAAATGAGAGAAAAGCCGGGGGTACTATAAAGCAAAAAAGCCCGAATCCCTTGAAAACTCTGGGAATCTGGGCTTCCATGCAATAGTCGGCGCGACAAGATTTGAACTTGCGACCTCTGCGTCCCGAACGCAGCGCTCTACCAAGCTGAGCCACGCGCCGATATATCTGATAAGGAAGTACAACTGATAACATTAAAATAATAAATAAAAAAAGCTTGCTTGTCAAGAGGAAAAAGGATATTATGTAAGAAATATTTCAGAAATAATATTTTTAGGGAAAGAGGACGGGAATGTACGAGGCAATCGTGACTTTGAAAAAGGGGGAGGGACGCACCCTGAAGGCCGGCGGCATGTGGGTGTACGACAATGAGATCGCCTCCGTCGCAGGAGAATTTGAAGACGGAGATATAGTAGAAGTCCGTGATTTCGACGGATACTGCATGGGCTGCGGCTACATCAACAGGAAGTCCAAAATCACCCTGCGGATGCTGTCCCGCAAAAAGGATGCCGTCATAGACGAAAGCTTTATGGAGAGGCGCGTCCGGGACGCCTGGGAGTACCGCAGGCAGACCATCGACACCTCCAGCTGCCGCCTGATATTCGGGGAGGCGGATTTCCTGCCGGGCATCGTGGTGGACAAATTCGCCGACGTGCTGGTGGTGGAGTCCCTGGCGCTGGGGATAGACCGGTGGAAGGGCGTGATCGTGGAGGCGCTGAAAAAGGTGCTGGCGGAGGACGGCATCCATATCCGGGGCGTCTATGAGCGCAGCGATGCCAAGGTGCGCCTCCAGGAGGGCATGGAGCGGGTCAAAGGCTTTCTCGGCGAGGCTTTCGACACCAAGGTGGAGATCGTGGAGAACGGTGTCCGGTACATAGTGGACGTGGAGGACGGACAGAAGACAGGCTTTTTCCTGGACCAGAAGAACAACAGGGCCGCGGTGGGGAGGCTCTGCAAAGGGAAGAAGGTGTTGGACTGCTTTACCCACACGGGATCTTTCGCCCTGAACGCCGGCATGGCCGGGGCGGAGAGCGTGCTGGGGGTGGACGCCTCGCAGCTTGCCGTGGAGCAGGCCAGGGAGAACGCCAGGCTCAACGGCCTGGAGGAGAGGGTGCGGTTCGAATGCGCGGACGTGTTTGAACTCCTGCCGCGGCTGGAGCAGCAGGGGGAGCGGTACGACGTGGTCATCCTGGACCCTCCCGCGTTTACGAAGTCGCGGAATTCCGTGAAGAATGCGGCAAAGGGCTATCGGGAGATCAATCTCCGGGGCATGAGGCTGGTGCGGGACGGCGGCTTCCTGGCCACCTGCTCCTGTTCCCATTTCATGGAGCCGGAGCTGTTCGCCAAGACCATCCGGGAGGCTGCGGCAGGGGCCCATAGGAGGCTTCGGCAGGTGGAATTCCGCACACAGGGGCCTGACCATCCAATCCTCTGGGCGGCGGACCAGTCGTATTATCTGAAGTTCTACGTTTTTCAGGTGATTGGCGAACGCTGAGCCGCGCGGCGGACATGGAGCAAAAGGGCTCCTGAGTTTGGCTCGGAGGAGAGGCTGCGGAGCCGAGAGAGGGAGACCGGAAGCCCGGAGGAGCGGGAGCATGGGAAGGAGCCAGGCTATGAGGATAGGAAAATTCATTTTGCGGACAGTGCTTTTCCTGCTGTTGGCCGCGGTGGCAGGGGCGGGGCTGTATCTCTATCCCGCATGGAAGGCCGCAAAGGCCCTGGGGGATGAGATGGAGTTGCCCTGCAAGGCCTTTGTGCTGGAGGTGGAGCTGGACAGGGATGCGGTGCCCCGGGAGCAGGAGAAGATGCTGGGGATGCTGGCCAAGCTTACGGGAATACCGGAGGATGCCATGTACCGGCTTTCCATAGAGGGGAGCGCGATGGAGGGAAAGGTCCATCTGCTGATCTGTCCGGACGGCAGGACGGAGCCGCTGATAGAGTTGTATTTAAGCGACGACATGAGCGTCATAAACGAGACCATGCTGTACAGCGCCATCCGCGGCAATCTGACGGAAAAGCTTGGGCTGCTGGATTATCTGATGCCCAGGCAGGAGGAGACGCTGTATATGACCCTGGAGCAGGTGGAACAGCTCTTCGGCGCGGATTTGAGCGGAATCGGGGATATGCGCCTGCCTGTGCCGGAGAAGGAGATCGGGGCCGGGGAGTATTTCCTGCTGCTGGCCGTCATGGCCAGGGAGAAGAGCGGGAACGGATACAGCTTCGCGCTGGAGCGGGAACAGATGAGCCTTGGCTTCGATGTAGCCGACGGGGGCGGCGCAACGATGCGGCTCCAAATACAGGATCCGGCACAGGCCCTTGCCAGGGCAGGCAGGCTGCTTCCCTGGCTGGAGAAGGCGCTGCCCAAGGCGGAGAAGCTCCGGGAGGGGATGCAGGGCGTGAAGAGCCTTTCTGTGACGTTGACGCCACAGGAGGGCGGAAGCCTGACGATTCCCACGAACCTGGCAAGCCAAAATACCATAAATGTATTATCGAATATCCGGACATGGGTTCAGGAGACTTTCAGCGGGTTTGGAGGGTAGCGCCGGGGGGCGGGGCTTAGATTGGGATTTTTGGCAGATATTTCAGGGGATTCGGGGAGATGCAAAGCGGAGGGATGAGGATGGCGGCCAACTGGAAGAAAGACTGGAAAAAGGATTTGGGCAAGACGATCGTGGGCGTCGTGATCGGCAGCCTGTGGGTGGCGGGGCTCCTGCTCCTGGTGGCGAACGGCGGGAAGTTCTGGACGGCGGCGAAGCCGGGGACAGATATAGCGCTGCTGATGGAAAACGGCGGTGCCAGGGAGGGGATGCATGTGACGGGGCGGGTGCCCTATGTCTATGACTGCTTCGCGAACCTGTCGGATTCCGAGGGCGGGGACGCCAGCGAATTCTATTACGCGCTGCCCTCCGCGGACGGGATGCTGATCCTGGGCGTTCCGGCCCAGCGCCAGGAGGCTGTGGAAGCGCTCTGGGAGGAGACCTGGGAGTACGCTGCGGACGGAAGCCTGCCTGACGCCGCGGTGGCGCTGGAGGGCTATGTGGCGAAGGCCAAGGGAAGGCTTCCGTATCTGCTGTCGGAATATCTGGTGGATGTGCTGGGCTATTCCCAGGAGGAGGCGGACGCCATGGGGGAGCCGCTTTTGATCCGGGATGCCGCCGAGGCGTTCCACAGGGCCAGAATCTACGCGCCGGTGGGCATGATTCTGCTGACTTCCGGAATCCTTCTCCTGATTCTATACCTGTCCCTTCGGAAGCGCCATTTGCGAAAAGAAACAGGAAAATAAGAAATTTTAAATTTTTTTAAAAAATTTGCAAAAAACACTTGCATTTATGCGCGGAATATAATATAATCTATCTTGTTCTTGTGAGAGACACATACAGCGAAAGCGGTATGGCACATAAGAGATGCGCCACTAGCTCAGTTGGTAGAGCACCTGACTCTTAATCAGGGTGTCCAGGGTTCGAGCCCCTGGTGGCGCACTGGAAGGACTGTTTTTGAGGACATATGAGCCTTGGGGACGGTTCTTTTTTTGCGTCTGGAAAACCGCATGGAATCTGGGCTTGCGGGCATCTGCGCGATGTAAGCTTATGTAATTTCATGTGCATGGTTATAGATGTCTCAAATCTGTCTCAGCCTTAAAAATTGGCCCATAGGAGAGGCTTTGGAAAGAAGATGTCTCACTTTTGTCTCACTTTTTTCAGGCGTTGAGCGCCAGTTCTACGGCTTTCTGGGCATCTTCCTTGTCCAGGATGATATGGTTGTATACCTCTATGACCATCTTCTCGTTGTCGCCCAGCAGCTCCGCAATCTTTTTGATGGAAACGGTGGGTATCTGGTAGCACAGGTTCGTGCAGTAGTTGTGACGAAAGATGTGCGCGGTCAGATTCGGGGACTCCATCTTCTGCCGGATGCCGGCCCAGAGCTTGATATAGGAGCTTTTGGTCATGATATCCTTCCCAGCAGTACAGAACAGCCTGGAGCGGTTCAGGCAGCGGCAGTACTCCTGGAGGAAAGGAAGCACGTTGGACGGTATTGGTACTTCGTGGATGCCGTTCTGGCTCTTCGTGGACTTGATATAGGGCGTATTCTCATCAAAGGCAAGGGATTTATCTATCTTACGTCCGTCTTCCGGATGGAAGAGATGGGGACGGATTTAAGGATGTCCATATGGACATCTATGATGCGGCGGTACATAGCTTTCGTGTTCAGCTCCACATCGTGCTTGTAGATCTCCAGCCATGTCCTGGCGTATTCCTGAACGGAGGCCTTGGATTCCTTCAGGATGTCCCGGTTCCTGACCTTCTCCTCCATCTCCCTGACCATTTCCTCCAGAGCCCGGCTGGACTTTTTCGTCCGGACGGTCACACGGTGCTTTACGCCATTTTCCGTATAGGTGCCGTCCCAGACCTTTGCCTGGAAGTAACCATCCTTTCCTTTGGGGTATTTTGCTGTCGCCATGGCAGCCCCTCCTTTAAAAATGAGTATAAAAATAACAGCCAAGCGAAAATATCGCTTGCAGGCTGCTCCCGGAAATGATACAATGTCCTTGCAGGATAGTATCCTTTTGGGATATAACTTAGGCCGTCCGGTGCTGGTAACACCGGGCGGCTTTTCAAGTTTTGCTTGAAAGTTTCCACAGCATGGTATATAATATGCTTAGCAAGACAGCCGGAAGATAGATTGAGCCTATCCGTCCCGGCGAATATGGTTAGCTGATAAGTAAGCCGCCCATCCGGCCAAGGAACAGGGCGGCTTACTTATTTTTCAGATTCAGAATTGCTACAATCAGCAAGGCCATGGTCAAGATAACCATTAATTCCTCATATGTACTCATAAGCACCACTCCTTCCGCAAGACTCGGAACGAATGGCCGCACGCCCTCCCAGCTGCCTGGGTAAGCATATTATATTGTCATGGTGCATTCATCTGGTGACGGTTCGTCACCGCTTCGCGGCCTTCTTCCTGTTGCGATGTCGCAACAAGTGTGATACAATTTCTTTGTTACCGCCCCTATACCGGTACGGAAAGGGGGTGTGCACATGAGTTTATTTCAAACCTTTATTCTCTCCGTATTGGCCAGCGTAGTCGCCTACTACCTGTGCAAGTGGCTTGATGGAGATGAGTAGACGGTAGCCGAGCCCAAACGGTTGACTTCTTCGCAAAAGAAGGAGAACCCCCGGAAGTACCGCAAATACTTCCGGGGGTTCGTTCCTTTTGTGCTACATGAGCATTCCAAACCTTTTGCCTAATGGCATTATAGCATATGCGAAACAGGAATGCAATATGCGCCCGGAGTAATTTATTTTATTGTATGGCCTTGGGGACGGTTCTTTTTTTGCGTGCGGGATTGGGCTTGAATTACCCCGCCTTTTTTTGTATAATATTCCAAATAGCTCAAAGATGCCGGATGAAAGGAAGAAAGAGATGAAAAAGGTACGCAATATTGTGACAATGGTGTGCGCGCTGGCGGCAGCGGCGGCCCTGTGGATGCTGGCAGGACCTCAGTTCCTGAAGTTCCGGGGAGGAGCGGTCCCCCTGGGGCCGGAGGACGACCCGGCCCAGGCGCAGGGGAAGTACGTATCCCATGAGGTGGCGTATCCGGTGGCCTCCTATGTGGCGGAGTATTACTCCGGAGACCCGGATCGGGCGAAGGATTACGGATATGTCGTATACGATGCGGACAGGAAGAACTTTTTCTGCATCAGGGAGTCCGACCAGAGGGACGGGGACTACGCGAGCCTGCTGTACAATCTGGAGCTGATGGCAGAGCTGCGGGCCACAAAGGACATGACGCCCGCCGTGGTGGAGGGGTCTTTGGAGCTTATGGATCAGGCCGGCATAGAACGGGCCCTGGCGGCGCTGGAGGAGAGCGAAATCGTGAGCCGCTATTACGAATTGCGCGGCGACGAATCGTATTATGAGTCCTATGCCGATACTTATTACGGGGACGAATACGGCAAGGTCCTGGAGGAAATGGGGCAGGTGCTCTATGACGGAGCGGCACAGGCGGAATGGTACTGCATAGAGAGCGGAAGCGTAAACGGCCTGGTCATATCGGACATGTGGATCTGCGTCCTGGCGGCGGGGCTGAGTGTGCTGATCGCTTTGGGCAGCCTGGTTTCCCTGATTGCCGGAGGCAAGTCTGACCGGGGCGCCAGGCCGGCGGATACTGCCAGCGCCATGGAGCGGTTCCTGTATGAGCAGAGGGGCTGGGTGGAGGAATGGTGCCGGTACAGCCTGGGCAGGGCCAGCCGTTCCGCCTATATAGCGGTGGCAATCTGGGTGGTGCTGCTGGGCGCCCTGGGTTATTTCATCAAAATGCCCACGCAGAAGATTTTCGTCTTCTACCTGCCTCTGGGGCTGCTTCTGGGCGAGCTCACGGCGCTTTTCATACTGTGGGTGCAGAAGGGCCAGTCCAAGCCGAAGAAAATCCTGAAGCGCATGGCCAAGCATATCGGGAAGGCGTTCCCCGCTCCGGGGGCCCAGGAGGAGTTCGCGGAGGATTTCCTGAAAGCGGGGGAGGAATGGGCTTTCCGGGAGAAGAAGAAGGACTCCATGCTCTACGGACGGCTGGGAGACCGGTACTGGAGCTCCTTCTGGGGCCATGGCGTCCCTACCATAGTGGATGTGTCGAAGCTGGAACGGGTGGAGCCGGAGACCATTTCCGGTTCCGTGCGCAGCGGCAAGGTGCGGGTGTCCTACGAGTCCTATGTGGCCAACTTCTATTACCAGGGCACCGCCCTCTACGACAATGCGGATAAAGCGTTCACGTTCCAGACCCTGTCCGGCAGGGCAGGATTCCTGGCGCTTGCAGTGAAGAAGGGCGTGGACGGCGTGAAAATCAGGGAGTCGTAGGGAGATATTTTACGGGAGGGCACAAAGGTGGAGATATATCTATTCAGGCACGGCGAGACGGATTGGAACAAGGAGCGCAGGCTCCAGGGGCACAGCGACATTCCCCTGAACGGATTCGGCAGGGAGCTGGCGGTGGAGACTGCCGGTTCCCTGGCCGGGCTGACCTTTGACAGGGCTTTCAGCTCTCCCCTGAAGCGGGCCTTTGAGACCGCGCAGATCCTCCTGGCGGGCCGGAACGTGCCGCTGGAGACGGACGAGCGTCTGATGGAGATGGGCTTTGGCGACTGCGAGGGCGGGGCCTTCGACCTGCCGAAGGCAGATCCGGAGCATCCGCTCCATGATTTTTTCTGTAGGCCCCAGCTTTTTTCGCCCCGGGGAGGCGCGGAGTCCTTCCGGGAGGCGCAGGCCAGGGGGCAGGCGTTCCTGCAGGAGAGGATTCTTCCGCTGGAAGGGAACTGCGGCCGTGTCCTGATTGTAGCCCACGGCGCGCTGAACAGATGTCTTTTGAGCGCCATCGGAAATATCCCCCTGGAGAAGTTCTGGGAGATAGGGCTGCCTAACTGCGCGGCCTCCATCCTCTCGCTGGAGGGCGGAAAATTCCGCATCCTGGAGATGGGGAAGGTCTATTACGGCACGCCGGTGAACGCCAGGCCCTGACGGGGAGAGGGGCGTGTGTCGGGCGCAGGCATAATGAGGCGGCACAGGGACATGGACGGGAAAGGCTGTATGGGAAACCGGGGAGATGGAACAGCGGCCGGACCGGGATTAAGACAGGGAAGGGCGGAGGAAGGAGACGGGCACAAGGCATCGCCCGCTGACGACAACGTAGTGTTGAGGTGGACAGCCAGGGCCGATCGCACAAGGATTCATGCATCGGGGTACCGGGGCGCAGGGAGAGGATATGACAGAGCTGACGGATATTTTTGACACCCATGCCCATTATGACGACAGGGCTTTCGACGAAGACAGGGAGGAGCTGCTGGCCAGCCTGCCGGAACAGGCAATCGCCAGGGTGGTGAACGTGGGGGCAAACCTTGCCTCCTGTAAGCGCACCGTGGAGTTGACGGAAAAACATAATTTCATATACGGCGCGATAGGCATCCACCCCAGCGAGACCGCAGAGCTGGAACAGGAGGGCGCCTGGCAGAGCCTGAGGGAGCTGTATAGGGCGGAAAAATGCGTGGCCGTGGGAGAAATCGGGCTGGACTATTACTGGGACGAGCCGGAGCGGGAGGTCCAGAAGAAATGGTTCGCCCGCCAACTGAACCTGGCAAGGGAGCTGGGGCTGCCGGTCATCATCCACTCCAGAGACGCGGCCAGGGACACGGCGGACATCATGAAAGCGGAAAGAGCCGGGGAAATCGGCGGTGTGGTTCATTGCTTTTCCTATACGAAGGAGACGGCCAGGACATTTTTGGACATGGGGTTCTTCTTCGGCATAGGGGGCGTGCTGACCTTCCGGAACGCCAGGAAGCTGAAGGAGGCGGTGGAGTACATTCCCTTAGAGTGCATCGTCCTGGAGACGGACTGCCCCTATCTGGCCCCTGTGCCCTATAGGGGAAAGCGCAACAGTTCCCTGTATCTGCCCTATGTGGCGGCGGCCCTGGCCGAGATAAAGGGAATCGGCGAGGAGGACGTGAGGCGGACCGTCTGGGAGAATTCTTTGAGGCTGTACCGCATGGAGGGCCTGTAAATGCAGGGAAAGGGCCTGCCCCGGAGCGGGAGGTGGAGAGTGGAAGAGAAGCAGCAGAAGAAAAAGAAGAATCTGACCATGTGGACCAAATATCTGCTGGATTTCATGTTTTATTCCGGAATCCTGGTAACGGCCACGCTGCCTTTTACCATCAGGCAGATCGGGAAAGCGCTCCCCCATATGGCAGAGCATTATTGGGTGACGGTGGCCATCTATTTCGTGCTGGGCGTGGCGGCGCTGGCATTGATCCGGGAGCTGCGGCGGATTTTCCAGACAGTCCTCAGGGAAGACTGCTTCGTGCAGGAGAACGTGGACAGCCTGGGCAGGATGGGGAACTGGAGCTTCTTCATCGCGGGGATGTCGGTGGCGCGCTGCGTCGTCTACATGACCGTGGCCATGGCAGTGGTGATATTGGTGTTCGTGATCGCCGGCCTGTTCAGCAAGGTGCTGGCCTGTGTGTTCCGGGAGGCCGTGCGCTATAAGCTGGAGAACGACCTGACGATATGACTGCCGGGCAGACAGGGGGCTGTGCCATGGGAAGCGGTTCCGGCAGGGCTTCGGGGGGAACGTCTGAGGGAGTATGGCGTGACATAGGCCGGGACTGAAATCCGCCGAAAGCGGACATAGGGGTGTGGGTATGGGAATCGTAGTGAATCTGGACGTGATGATGGCGAAGCGGAAGATGAGCCTGACGGAGCTGGCGGGGGCGGTGGACATCACCCTGGCCAATCTCTCCATCCTGAAGAACAACAAGGCCAAGGCCGTGCGCTTCACCACGCTGGAGGCCATCTGCAGGGCCCTGTCCTGCCAGCCGGGGGACATTCTGGAGTATGTGGAGGATGCGAATCAGGGCAGCAGGATTTTATAAAAAGTTTAGCATTATAAACCATCCCCTCTATTGACGCTGTCGCCGGAGTGGGGGTACAATATATATTTGTGGCGTCAGGCGCCGGATTTTCAAAAGGATTCTTTCGAATCGGTCAAGGGGTGGAAAAGGCATATGAAACAAAAGAAATTTTCTCTGCTTCCATATATATTAGGATATAAATGGTACTATCTGGGCGGCGTCATCGTCCTGCTGCTGGTAGACCTGGCGAATCTGTACATCCCTCAGTACACGGGGGAGATCATCGATGGACTGACCGCAGGGACGCTTGCCTATGAGGGCGTGCTGGGGCTGGTGTTCCGGCTGTTCCTGGCAGGGGCGGTGATGGCGCTGGGGCGGTTCGGCTGGCGCTTCTTCATCTTCGGCGCGGCCCGAGGAATCGAATATAAGCTGCGAAACGACATGTTCGGGCATCTGGAGACCCTGTCCGCCCGGTATTTCAACAGCCACAAGACAGGAGACCTGATGGCCCGGTTCACCAATGACCTGCAGGCCATCCGCATGGCAGTGGGCATGGCGGTGGTGACGGTGTTCGATGCGGTGGTGATGACGGCCATGGTGCTGGTGAAGATGGTGGTCTATGTGGACTTCAAGATGACCCTTCTGGCCCTTGTGCCCATGATCCTCATCTCCATAGGCTGCTACTTCTACGGAATCGAGGCGAAAAAGCGCCAGACCAAAAGGCAGGAGGCTTTCTCCAACCTGTCGGACAAGGTGCAGGAGAGCCTGGCGGGGGTGCGGGTGCTGAAGGCCTTCGTCCAGGAGGAAGAGGACTTCAAGGCCTTCGAGAAGGCCAGCCGCAACAGCATGGAGAAGAACCTCTCCGTGGTGAAGCTGCGGGCGGTGTTCGGCCCTGCGCTGGACACGGTCATAGGCATCAGCCTTTTGATGACATTATTGTTCGGCGGGCGGCTGGTGCTGGCTGGAACCATATCCATCGGGAAGTTCGTGGCCTTCAACTCCTACATCGGCATGCTGGTGTGGCCCATGATTGCCTGCGGAGACTGCATCAACAACTTTTCCCAGGCGGCAGCGGCATTCCAGAGGATCGCCGCCATCTTCAGGGAGGAGCCGGACATCGTGGACAAGGCCCCGGCCTCCCTGGCGGGAAAGGACGTACATATCAAGGGGGACATCACTTTAAAGAACCTGACCTTCACCTATCCGGACGGGGAGACGCCGGTGCTGAAGGATGTGAGCCTTCATGTGGAGGCAGGGGAGATGCTGGGCATCCTGGGCCGGACGGGCAGCGGAAAGTCCAGCCTGGCGGACCTGCTCCTACGGGTCTATGACTGCAGGGAAGGGGCGCTGCTTGTAGATGGCAGGCCGATTACGGATTTCCCTTTGGCCGTGCTTCACAGGGACATGGCCTATGTGCCGCAGGACAATTTCCTGTTCTCGGATACCCTGGAGGAGAACATTGCCTTCGGGCTGGAGCAGCGGATCAGCGACCACCCGGAGCTGCGCTCCAGCATCCGGAAGGCGGCCCGGGCCGCCTGTATCCATGACAATATCGTGGAGTTCCCGGACGAGTACAGGACGCTGGTGGGTGAGCGTGGGGTGACCCTGTCCGGGGGCCAGAAGCAGCGCAGCTCCATCGCCAGGGCGCTTCTGATGGACGCTTCGGTATTGATTCTGGACGATTCCCTGTCGGCTGTGGACACGGACACGGAGGAGCAGATCCTGGAGAATCTGATGGAGCTGCGCAAGGGGAAGACTACAATTGTAGTCGCGCACCGCATCTCCACCCTGCAGAAGGCGAACCATATCGCGGTGCTGACGGAAGGGGAGCTGACGGAGTACGGCACCCACGAGGAGCTTCTGGAGCTGGGGGGCTTTTATGCGCATATCTATGAGAAGCAGCAGCTTGAGCAGGAGCTGACGGCTATATAGCCGGTAGCCCGGTGCATTGAGCCTTGAGCAATCGGCACGCGCTGCCCGCCGCGGCTTTGTTGTCGTCAGCCGACGATGCCTTGTCCCGGCATGGATATGGAGGGCTGATTGCTCTGGAATGGATGTGCTGGTGTACCGGCTGGGGGTGCGCCGAAGGGACTTTATACTGCAGACCGCCAGGATTTACAGTGGCATCTCCGGGAAAGTGCTTGGCTGGCGGTCTGCAGTCAGGTTGCACTGCTAATTTAAACGGTGTGCAGTATATCCTATAGAGCTATCACGCAGCGATTTTAATTAGGAGGATTTCAGATGAGCGCTTTGACGGAAGATAAGATTGAATCCAATTATAAAGGGAACGCACTGCTTCATCTGCTTTCTTATATGAAGCCATACGCGGGGTGGATGGCAGTCTGCCTGGTGCTGGTCCTGGTGCTGACCGGGTTCGATCTCTACCGCCCTATTCTGATAGGCGATGCCATCGACCTGTTCGAGACCCAGGGGGACTACGGCGTCATCGTGGACACGGCTGTGAAATACGGCATTGTCCTGGTGCTGAGCTTTGTGTTCAATATCACCCAGAGCTGGCTCCTGCAGAAGACCGGGCAGAGCATCATCCTCACTGTCCGCAAGGAACTGTACGCCCATATCCAGTCCCTGAGCAGCCGCTATTTCGACCTGACCCCTGTGGGGAAGCTGGTGACCAGGGTGACCAATGACGTGGAGGCCCTGGACGAGATGTACTCCGGCATTCTGGTGCGGCTGTTTAGGAACATCGTGAAGATCATCGGCCTGGCCGCCGTGATGCTGATGCTGGACTGGAGGCTGTCCGTCATCTCCTTCCTGCTGCTGCCCGTGGTGGCGGTGCTGACGGTGGTGTTCCGCAAGATTGCCAGGGAGACCTACCGCATCTCCAGGACCAGGCTCACGGACATCAATACCTTCCTGTCCGAAAACATCTCCGGTATGCGCATCATCCAGATATTCGGCAGGGAGAAGCGGAAGTTCGAGGAATTCAATGACAAGAACTATAAGCTGTACCGGGCCTTTTACCGGGAGATGATGGTGTTCGCCATCTTCCGGCCCCTGATATTCATTCTCAGCATCCTGGCTTTGATGACCGTGCTGGGGGTGGGCAGCAAGGACGTGCTGAACGGCACGATTTCTATCGGTACGCTGTATATTTTTGCACAGTATATCCAATCCTTCTTCGAGCCGATTCAGGAGCTGGCGGAGCAGTTCTCCACCCTACAGTCCTCCATCGCCTCGGCGGAGAAGATTTTCACCATCATGAGCGAGGAGCCTCTGGTGAAGGAGGACGAGAATCCGGTGGTCCTGCCGGAGATTCGGGGGCGCATCGAGTTCTCCCATGTGTGGTTCGCCTATGACAACGAGAACTACGTGCTGCGGGACGTGTCCTTCGTGATAGAGCCGGGAGAGAGGGTGGCCTTCGTGGGCGCTACCGGCGCGGGAAAGTCCTCTATTTTGAATCTGATTGGGCGGTATTACGATATCCAGAAGGGGAATATCTACATCGACGGCGTGGATATCCGGAAGCTTTCCAAGAAGCAGCTGCGCAGCGCCATCGGGCAGATGCAGCAGGACGTGTTCGTGTTCGAGGGGAATGTGGAGTACAATATCCGCCTGCACGACGGGGACATCTCGCCGGAGGATATCCGGGAGGCGGCGGAGTACGTGAACGCCTCCCATTTCATCGAAAAGCTCCCCGGCGGCTATCAGGAGCCTGTGACGGAGCGGGGCTCCACCTTTTCCGCGGGGGAGAGGCAGCTCCTGTCCTTCGCCAGGACCCTGGCCCACAAGCCCAGCATCCTGGTCATGGACGAGGCCACGGCCAATATCGATACGGAGACGGAGCTGCTGATCCAGGAGGCTTTGGAGAAGCTGATGCAGGGCCGTACCACCATCATGGTGGCCCACCGCCTGTCCACGATTCAGCATGCGGACTGCATCATGGTCATGCACAAGGGCAAGATCAGGGAGCAGGGCACCCATCAGGAGCTGCTGGCCCAGGACGGCATTTACAAAAAGCTGTATGAGCTTCAGATTCATCATGAGGCTACGGCGTAGAAAAGACTGCGCAGTAATTCAGATGTGGTAATAGGAAGTAAGAGGGATGACGATGTTAAGAGACGCGGTGGCAGCCAATCGTTTGGAGGAGGTCAGGCGGCTGTATGAGGCCTCCTTTCCGAAATCGGAGAAAAAGCCCTTCGGGTTCATCATGAAGAAGCGGAAGAAGGGTTTATTCGATGTGCTGTCCATTGAGGACGGGGAAGGGCGGTTCTGCGGCCTGGCCATCATGATGCTCTCCGGCGGGCGGGCATTGCTGGACTACCTGGCCATTGCGCCCCGCTGCCAGAGCAGCGGCTTTGGGAGCCGGACTTTGGAGGAGCTGGGGGAGCGCTACGGGAAAGAGCGGATTGTGGTGGAAATCGAGAGCACCGCAGGAGACGGGGACAGCGCAGGGGAGCCCGCGGGGGAGAGGGGCCTGAGGCTTCGCAGAAAGGCCTTTTATCTCAGGAACGGGATGGTTCCCATGGCGTTCGTGGTGAATCTGTTCGGGGTGGAGATGGAGGTGCTCACCTTTGGGAGCGCGCTTACCTTTGAGCAGTATCATGCCATCTATAAGGAGGTCCTGCCGAAGGGGATGGCGGGGAAGGTACGGCTGCAGCCCTGATGCGCTTCTGGACTCCTTTTCAGGACAGGTAAATTTGCACATACTATATATTGTATCGCAGGTCTGTTTTTCTCAGGCTGATATCAATATATAGTATGTGTTTTTTGTTTGCCCGTTTTTGGGGCAGCTGCATTTTCTACGTCTGCAGGACCGGATTTGGCTTGCATATGTCCCGGGATATGGTATGATGTAAGTGGGAATCAGCCCATGTCGATAATCTGTTATCACGGAAATGCTTTAAGATTCTGACGACTCAGTAAATTTTCCGCTAATCGCATGTTTCAGGAAAGGAATTTGCCTATGGACAAAACAAGTGTTCCGTCTGACGGCAGTCCTGCCCAGCGCCCGGATTACCTGGGCATGGCAAAGGGGCCTGTCGTCATCCGACTTACCAATGATTACCTGTTCCACGTGCTTCTCCAGTATGACAATGAGGCGCTGAAAGGATTTATCTGCGTTCTTCTGAGGCTGAAGGCGGGACAGGTGAAGTCCGTCGTAGTCATCAATCCCATTGAGCTGGGCGCATCCATCGAGGCCAAGGATTTCATCCTGGACATCAAGGTGCTGCTTAACGACAGGGCCATCATCAACCTGGAGCTGCAGGTCATCAACCAGCATAACTGGCCGGAGCGCTCTCTGAGCTATCTCTGCCGGGCCTTTGACAACCTGAATCCCGGCGAGGGGTATCAGATGGTGAAGCCCGTGATCCATATCGGGCTGCTGGACTTTACTCTGTTCCCCCAGCTTCCGGAGTTCTATGCCACCTATCAGCTGCTGAACATAAAAAATCACATGCTGTATAGTGACAAACTGCAGCTTTCTGTGGTAGACTTGACTCACATAGACTTAGCCACACAGGAGGACATGCAGCATGGCATAGACCGCTGGGCAGCGTTCTTCAAGGCGGCCACATGGGAGGAGATCAAGATGATTGCACAGAGGGATGAAAACATCGCAAAAGCGGCTAACACCATCTGTAAGCTCAGCCAGGAGGACAAAATCCGTCTCCAGTGTGAGGCCAGAGAGGATTACTACCGCAGCCAGCGGGACATGGAGAACTACATGAATAAGCAGGCGGGGATCATAGCCCAGAGGGAGAGCGTCATCGCCGGCCAGGAGAGGGTGATGGCCCAGCAGAAAGGGACGATAGCCCAGCAGGCCGAGCTGCTTTCCGAGAAGGATTCCACCATAGAGGCCCTTAAGGCTGAACTGGAACGCCTGAAAGGGAAAGCTCACCAGGAATAAGCGATAAATATAGAAACGGCATTGAATTCTTGCCAGTCACATAGCACAGTACGCCATGCCGTTTATCCGGTTTTGGGGCAAGATTTAATCGCTGCATATATATACTCACGAGCGATGAAATTTACCGCAAAGTCCCCATTGGCTTTCGCTCGTGAGTCGGGCTGCCTGGCGGATTTTAGTGATCGTCAATATAGATTATGACATGGGCTGCCCCAAAATCTGGAAGCGTGGCAGGGGCAATGGCGGATATGGCCCATATCGGAAAAGACAGTCCGGGGACGGTATCCTGCGCGGGCTGTCCATATCAGGGAGCTGGGACGGATTCCGGAGCCATATCCGTATTTGAAGCCGATGCAGCATTCAGGGATTGCCCTCACGCAAAAGCATCGAACCTCCTGTATACAGCAGGAGGCTCCTGCGGTATCTCCTGCGGCTGGCCATAGTCCGGTTCCGTCATTTCCATGGCCTCCGCCACCTCCGCCGCCTGGGCAGGTTCCCGATCCAGAGAAGCCTCCGCCTCGGCCATATCCTCCAGGGCCTCCGCCGCCTTGTCGGCAACCTGATCCAGGATATCGTCCAGCAGCCCCTTCCCCTCATCGATGCCCAGGGCTTCCTCCACGGCCTCTTCCTTGCGCTCCTCCGCAGTCTTGGGCTCGCTCTTCTCTATGGCCTTGGCGATCTCCTCGCCCCGCTCCTTCGCCTCGTCCATCAGATGGAACATCTGGGCATTGTTGTATTCCGCTTTGGCTGCCGCAATCTGGTCCTCATAGGAGTGCAGCAGCTCCAGCACCCGCGCCACTTCCTCCGGGCTGGAGCACTGGATGTCCTTCAGGCCCTGTTTCTTGTTTTCGAAGAAGGCGACCTGGCTGTCGCGCCTGGTCTGCCGCTCCAGCTTCTGGGCCGTGCTCTTCATCAGGCCGCCGCCGGATAATAGGTTCCGCCCCACTGGCAGGGGACTTGGATTCTGCAATCTGATATTCATAGTGACCTCCGTTTCGCTGACTGCTGCTATTTGCGATTCCGCGGTGGGAATGTGTCTGTCTACCAGGAATATCGACACCCTGCGGGAATTCTTTACGGAAATGTCATGAACCGTATCCGGAAAAGGCTTTTTCCGTGGAAGCGGTTTCGTGGGTTGCAGGGGCGATATGGATTGTATTCCTGTCGGAAATGGCTTATAATAAGAGGAGCCGATTCATGCAGAAGAAACAGAAGGGGCGCAGAAGGCCCGAGGAGGATCCCATGCAGAAGACAACCGTCATCATCCCGAACTACAATGGCATCAAATTCATCAGGGGATGCCTGGAAGCTCTCCTGGCCCAGGACGTCCCGCCCTCGGACTATCACGTCATTGTAGTAGACAACGGCTCCACGGACGGAAGCAGGCAGTTGATAGAAGAGGCCTTCCCCGGGGTTACGCTGATCGCCCTGCCCGGGAACACCGGCTTCTGCCATGCCGTGAATGTGGGGATTCGGGCGGCTAAGACCCCTTACGTAATCCTGCTCAACAATGACACGAAGGTTCATCCCCGTTTCGTGGGGGCGCTGTGCGGCGCGCTGGAGGCAAGGGGGGAGGCTTTCTCCGTCAGCGCCCGGATGCGCATGTGGGACAGGCCGGAGCTGATGGACGATGCCGGGGACAGATACTGCGCCCTGGGCTGGGCCTATGCCCGTGGGAAAGGGCAGCCCGCCTCCCGTTACGATGCCCCGGCGGAAATCTTCTCCGCCTGCGGCGGGGCCGCCATCTATCGGAAGCGCGTCCTGGAAGAAATCGGCCTTTTTGACGAGGCGCACTTCGCCTACCTGGAGGATCTGGACATGGGCTGGCGGGCCCGCGTACAAGGCTACCGCAGCTACTACGAGCCGGGCGCGGAGGTCGTCCACTACGGCAGCGCTTCCACTGGCTCCCGATACAACGCCAGGAAAACAAAGTTAGCGGCAGCTAACAGCATATATGTCATTGCCAAGAACATGCCTCCCGCGCAGTGGATCTGGAACCTGCCTTTTCTGCTGCCCGGTTTTTTGGTAAAATTTTTATTTTTCTGTAAGAAGAGAATGGGGATACTGTACTTAAAAGGGATTCGGGAGGGATTCGGGAAAGCGCTTTCTGAGGAGGGCAGAAGGGCGAAGGTTCCTTTCCGCTGGAAGAACCTGGGGAACTACCTTTCGATTCAGGGGCAGCTTTACGCCAATACCTTACGACTTCTTAAGAAAACTTAAGAATTAGCTTCATAAAATCATAAGTTGTGCTTTTTAAAATAATATTGTATGCTAACCTTGGGTGGCGCTTATGATAAAGGACAATCAGAAAGTATTCAACCGTTTGATGGTGGTAATAGATGTGGGCATCACTGCCGCGTCTTTTGTGCTGGCCTATGGTTTTAAATTCTATATTTTGAACGACGGGCCGGGAATCGGCGTGCTGCCTGTGGGGGAGTACATCAATCTCCTGCCTTTTGTGCTACCTTTTTACGCGGTGATCTACTATGCCTGCGGCGTGTACGCGCCCAAGCGGACGGTGCGGCGGCGCTTTGAGATTTTCGGCATCATCAAGGCCAATACCATTGGGATCGTGGCGCTGATCATCGCCCTGTACATGATCATCCGCGAGATCAATTTCTCCCGCTCGGTGATTGCCTTTTTCTACATCTTTAATGTGGGCATCACCTCCGGTTTCCGGCTGGCCCTGCGTCGGGGGCTTCGGACGATCCGCAGGAAGGGCTACAATCTGAAGCATATCCTGCTGGTGGGGTATTCCAGGGCGGCGGAGGAGTACATCGACCGGCTGACGGACAATCCCCAGTGGGGCTATGTGGCCTGCGGAATCCTGGACGACCACATTCCGGCGGGGACGGTCTACAAGGGGGTGAAGGTGCTGGGCAGACTTGGGAACCTGGAGGTCATCCTGCCGGAGAACAAGCTGGACGAGATTGCCATCTCCCTGGCCTTACAGGATTACGACCATCTGGAGGGCATCGTGGCCACCTGTGAGAAATCCGGGGTGCACACGAAATTCATCCCGGACTACAACAGCCTGATACCCAGTAGGCCTTACACGGAGGATCTGATGGGGCTGCCGGTGATCAATATCCGCTATGTGCCCCTGACCAACACGGGGAACATCATCATAAAGCGGATCGTGGACGTGTGCGGCGCGGTGTGCGGCATGGCGCTCACCTCCCCCCTCATGCTGCTGGCGGCGCTGCTCATCAAGCTGACCAGCCCGGGGCCTGTGATCTTCAGGCAGGAGAGGGTGGGGCTCCACAACAAGCCCTTCTATATGTATAAGTTCCGCACCATGGAGCGGCAGGTCCCCGGGGAGGAGAAAAAGGCCTGGACTGTGCGCAATGACCCCAGGGTCACGCCTGTGGGGAAATTCCTGCGGCGCACCAGCCTGGACGAGCTGCCCCAGCTGTTCAATATCCTGCGGGGGGACATGAGCCTGGTGGGGCCCAGGCCGGAGCGGCCCTTGTTCGTGGATAAGTTCAAGGAGGAGATTCCCAGGTATATGGTGAAGCACCAGGTGAGGCCCGGGCTCACCGGCTGGGCCCAGGTGAACGGGCTGCGGGGCGACACCTCCATCCGGAAACGGATCGAGTACGATATCTATTACATTGAGAACTGGACCGTATGGTTCGACCTGAAAATAATCCTGATGACTTTTTTCACAGGATTCATCAATAAAAACGCTTATTGACAAGGAGACGGTATTATGGCTACGAGAGGAAAGATGAACGCGAGGCAGCGGGCCGCAAGGCAGAGGAGGAAGATGATTCTCTTCGCATTCGAGATCATCATCATCCTGGTGATGGTGGCGGTGCTGTACCTGGTGATGAACAAGACCAGCGAGGGGCCCAAGGTGACGGTCTTTGACACGGAGAAGCTGGCCATACCCTCACAGGTGCAGGAGATGAAGGAGGAGGGCGGCACCATGCATGGGTACATGAACATCGCCCTGTTCGGCGTGGACGCCCAGACAGACGGCCAGCTGTTCAAGGGGAGCCGCAGCGACAGTACGATCATCGCCAGCATCAACATGGACACCGGGGACATCAAGCTGGTCAGCATATACCGCGACACCTATCTCAATATCGGCACGGACGAGTACCAGAAGTGCAACGGGGCCTACTCCTACGGAGGAGCGGAGCAGGCGGTGAAGATGCTGAACATGAACCTGGACATGGACATCACCAATTTCGTCGCCGTGGGCTATAAGGGCTTGAGCGAGGTCATTGATGGGCTGGGCGGCGTGTATGTGGACGTGGACAGCGAGGAGCTGAAGCATATCAACAATTACCAGGTGGACGTGTCCAATGTGCTCAAATGCCAGTATACCCCGGTGACGGAGCCCGGCTACCAGCTCTTGAACGGCGTGCAGGCCACATCCTACTGCCGCATCCGCCAGACCAAGGGGGATGACTTCCAGCGGGCGGCCCGCCAGCGGGAGGTGATACAGGCCATCGAGGACCGGGCCAAGGAGGCGGATCTGGCCACGTTGACCAAGGTGTTCAACGACTGCATCGACGATATCTATACCAGCCTCGATTCCAAGGATATCCTGGACCTGCTGGGGAACATCGCCAACTACCGCATCGTGGAAGAGGAGGGCTTCCCCCAGCCGGATCTCCGGGGGAACGCCAATATGGGGGCCAAGGGGGCCTGCGTCATCCCCACTGACCTGGTAACCAATGTGGAATGGCTGCACCAGTTCCTCTTCGAGGACGCCGCATACACGGTTTCGGACAGCGTGAGGGAGTACAGCCAGAGGATCCTTTCCGACACCTCCCCTTACATGGAGTGAGGATAAACGGACGCATATCTGAAAAGGAGAGTTGGCGCTCTCCTTTTTTAGATGTGCAGGCCCGTGCGCAAAACGATGTAGCATTTAAGATATAACGATAAAACAGCGAATGGGCCCGCGGCGGGCAGGGAAAGTCCTTCCTCTGCCCAATCGGCGGCATTAGGAGAGCAGGGGGTAGTTCACTTGAAGATCGATGTCATCATTCCCATATATAAGCCCGATGAGGGGCTGTTCACGCTGCTGGACAGGCTGCTGGAGCAGTCCGTGCCCATCCACAGAATCATCCTGATGAATACGGGGCGGGAATATTTCGATGCGCTGATAAAGGAAAATGAGTTCGCGCACAGATATCCGAAGGCGGAGGTACACCACCTGGATAAACGGGATTTCGACCATGGGGGAACGAGGAGAGAGGCTGTAGGCTATTCGGACGCCCAGGCATTCGTGATGATGACCCAGGACGCAATGCCGGCGGACAGGCATCTGCTGGAACGGCTGGTGGAGGCCCTGGACGGGAAAGTGGCGGCGGCGTACGCCAGACAGCTTCCGGACGCCGCTTCCTCTGTCTTCGAGAAGGCTTCCAGGCATTTCAATTATCCGGAGGCCTCCCGGGTGAAGACCCTGGAGGATTTGGAGGGCATGGGCGTCAAGGCCTTTTTCTGCTCCAATGTCTGCGCGGCCTACAGGAGGGATATCTACGATGAACTGGGAGGATTTGTGCGGCGGGCCATTTTCAATGAGGATATGATATATGCCGCCGGGGCCCTGCAGGCGGGGTACGGAATCGCCTATGAGGCCCGGGCCCGTGTGATCCACTCCCACAATTACTCGAACCTGCAGCAGCTCCGCCGCAATTTCGACCTGGGCGTGTCCCAGGCCCGGCATCCGGAGGTGTTCGGCCTGGCAGCTTCGGAGTCCGAAGGGATGCGCTTCGTGAAGGGGACCTGGAGCTATCTTGTGGAGAAGGGGCAGCCGCACCGCTTCCCGGGCTTCTGTGTGCAGTGCGCCTTCAAATACGCGGGGTATCTCCTGGGGAAGCATTATGAAAGCCTGCCCCGCTTTCTGGTGCTGCACCTGACTACGAACAGGGAATACTGGCAAAAATGACGGCAGAGAACTTTTCACAATCGTTTCATATAGAGAACACAATTCCAACACAATTGGAAGATATACTGAAGTACATAAAGATGAAACAACAAAGCAAATATTCATAGAGGAGGTAATCATTATGTACGAAAACGATATTTATTCCAATTCCGACAATGGCAGCTACACCACCTACCAGACAGAGGGAAGCGGCAGTCAGCGGACGGACTTCGGCATGGCTCCCGAACCCGCCAAGGGCGGCAAAAAGAAGAAGGGGGCTTTCCGTAAGATTTTGCTGAGCATGAGCCTGGGCCTTGTGTTCGGCCTGTTCGCCGGGGCAGGGTTCTATGTGGTGCACATGGGGGTGGACAGGATAGCCGGAGAGAAGGCAGAAGAGGTTTCCACGGAGAGCGACAACCAGCCCGGCCTGCCGGACAACATGGCGGAATCCATGCTGAAGAATGTCAGCAACATCACTTATGTGAACTCGGATGTCTCCGATGTAGTGGAGAAAGTGATGCCGGCCATGGTGTCCATCGTGAACAATTACACCCAGACCGGAACCACCTTCTGGGGGCAGCAGTACAGCCAGCAGGGCGCGTCCAGCGGTTCCGGCATCATCGTGGCCGAGAATGAGAACGAGCTTCTCATCGTGTCCAACAACCATGTGATCCAGGGCATGGACACGCTGGATGTCACCTTCATCGACGGCTCCGTGGCCCAGGCCTACATCAAGGGGACGGATGCGGACATGGATCTGGCGGTGATTGCGGTGCCCCTGGAGAATGTGACCCCAGAGACAAAGGCGGCCATCACCATTGCCACCATGGGGGACAGCGACAATCTGAAGCTTGGCACGCCGGTAATCGCAATCGGCAATGCGTTAGGATATGGACAGTCTGTCACTAACGGAATCATCAGCGCCCTGGACCGCGAGATGACCATGGACGACGGGTCTACGGGCATCTTCATCCAGACCAATGCGGCCATCAACCCCGGCAACTCCGGCGGCGCGCTGCTGAACATCAACGGAGAGGTGATCGGCATCAACTCCAACAAGATAGCGGCGTCCCAGGTAGAGGGCATGGGCTATGCCATCCCAATCAGCTCCGCCAGCCCCATCATCGCGGACCTTCTGGAGCGTGAGACCAGGACGGACAAGGTGGCGGACGGCGAGGTAGGCTATATGGGCATCACCATGCAGGACGTGACGGATCAGATCACCCAGATGCTGGGCATCCCGGGAGGCGTGTATGTATACGAGGTGGCGGAAGGCTCCGCGGCGGAGCAGGCGGGGATCAGGCGCGGCGATGTCATCGTGAAGTTCGACGGCCAGAAGGTCTCTACCCGCATGGAGCTGAAGAAGCAGGTGGAATACTATAAGGCGGGCGAGACTGTCAATGTGACGGTGAAGCGCTTCGAAGAGGGCCAGTACGAGGACCTGGAGCTGGAGGTGACGCTGGGGAGCCAGCCTGCGGCGGAATAGGAATGGCATTATGACAAAAGCCCCGGGCAGGGAGACCTGCCCGGGTTTTTCTGCCACCGCATCTGATGGATGTCCTGGCTGCCGCTCCCGTGTCAGCGCGTCTGGCCCAAAAGTGTCAGTGTGTCTGTCCCCAAATATGGGCTGGCAGATTGGGGCCGCTTGGCGCAGGGCTTCCGCACAGGCACATTTATGATTCCTTTAGAAAAAGTTCACTTGTACACAGCCGCATTTTCCAGTATACTGGAGACATGGTTCCAAATACGCAAAAATAAGGAGACAATGCCATGTCTGACATATATGACGAAAAAGAGGAAGAGCAGAAGTCCGGGGAGGAGAACGGGGGAAAAGAGGCGGACCTGACCGAAGGCCACCCGGACGCCTCCGCCACCAAGAACGCGGGAAAGAGCGACAGCAAGGACTATGAAGATGTCTGCTTCATCTGCCGCCGCCCGGAGAGCAAGGCGGGAAAGATGTTCAAGCTGCCCAACAATATCTGCGTCTGCAGCGACTGCATGCACAAGACCATGGAGACCGTGAGCCAGTTCGACTACCAGGGGATGCTGAACAATCCCCAGCTCCAGAACGAGCTGGACCAGATGACGAAGCAGGGGGGATTCCCCAACATCAGCTTCGTGAACCTGGCGGACCTGCGGGGGGACGGCGGCATCCCCAACAAACAGAAAATCAAGAAAAAGAAGAAGGAAGCCGATGCGGCGCCTGCGCTGGACATCCGCAATATCCCAGCGCCACATAAGATCAAGGCCAGCCTGGACGAGTACGTGGTGGGGCAGGACTATGCCAAGAAGGTCATCTCCGTGGCGGTCTATAACCACTACAAGCGTGTCGCCACCGGCACCATGGACAATATCGAGATCGAGAAGTCCAACATGCTCATGATCGGCCCCACGGGCTGCGGCAAGACCTACCTGGTGAAGACCCTGGCCAGGCTCCTGGACGTGCCGCTGGCCATCGCGGACGCCACCTCCCTGACGGAGGCAGGCTACATCGGCGACGACATCGAGTCCGTGGTGTCCAAGCTCCTGGCGGCCGCGGACAATGACGTGGAGAAGGCGGAGCGGGGCATCATCTTCATCGACGAGATCGACAAGATAGCCAAGAAGAAGAACACCAACACCCGGGACGTCAGCGGCGAGAGCGTCCAGCAGGGGATGCTGAAGCTCCTGGAGGGCGCCGAGATAGAGGTGCCTGTGGGGGCCAACAGCAAGAACGCCATGGTGCCCCTGGCCACGGTGAACACCAGGAACATCCTGTTCATCTGCGGAGGCGCGTTCCCGGACCTGGAGGAGATCATCAAGCAGCGGCTGAACAAGACCGCGGGCATCGGCTTCAACGCCGAGCTGAAGGACAAGTACGACAAGGACAGGGACATCCTCTCCAAGGTGACGGTGGAGGACATCCGGAAGTTCGGCATGATTCCGGAGTTCATCGGCCGTCTGCCGATCATATTCACCCTGCGGGGCCTCACCAGGGACATGCTGGTGAAGGTCCTGAAGGAGCCCAAGAATGCCATCCTGAAGCAGTACCAGAAGCTCCTGGAGCTGGACGAGGTGAAGCTGGAGTTCACGGAAGAGGCCCTGGAGGCCATCGCGGACAAGGCCATGGAGCGGGACACCGGGGCCAGGGCCCTGCGCTCCATCATCGAGGACTTCATGCTGGACATCATGTACGAGATACCCAAGGACGACAACATCGGCCGGGTCACCATCACGAAGGAGTACATCCAGGGCACAGGCGGGCCTGTCATCGACATCCGGGGGAACCGGCTGCTGGAGACGGCGCATCGGCCGAAGGAGATACCGGCGCAGTGAGGAGCGGGGGCTTGAACTGAACGTAAAGTTTGCCAATAGCCTTGAACTGCTTACGCCGGATGGGAAATATAATTATATCGCTTATTTGCTGGCAGATGAAAATGGAGTATCCATTAAGATTGCGAAGTATGCAGGGACGGACAAAGTGGATTTGATTGAAAATGAGGAGTATGGATACTGTTCGCTGATTAAGGCCACAAATAATGTCCTCGAAAAAATGAAGATAGAGAATACCACAAAAGCGAAGGTGACCAATACGAAACGAGTGGAAAAGAATCTGGTTGAACCGGTTCCCATGAGGGAGGCACTAATTAATGCTGTGGTCCATGCTTTATGGAAAGCTTTCCATAAAGCATGATTAAAGGCATTTGCGGCGAATGAAATCATGGGAGTCAAAACCTAATATGGCAATAGCGTTAGAGCATATAGAGGATTAGGATCTATATGCTCTATTTTTTCATAAAGAAAAGATTTTTCATAAAGAAAAGACAATCTTGATGGCATGGCTCTACATAACCGGATGATTTTCAGCGATGATTTTTTCAATCAGGTATTGACATCCCCTGAAAATATGGTAATATAAACATATGAACAATAGTTCATATGAAAAACATCCATTCTTATAAAACCAAAATGAGGAGGAGACAGGACTTATGAAGAAAACCTACAAAATCGAGGTAGACTGCGCGAACTGCGCCCTGAAGATGGAGGAAGCGGCGAAGAAGGTGGAGGGCGTCCAGGGGGCCACCGTCAGCTTCATGACCCAGAAGATGAAAGTGGAGTTCGCGGAGGGCGCGGATGAAAGGAACGTGATGCAGTCCGTGCGCAAGGCCTGCAAGAAGGTGGAGGACGATTGCGAGATTTTTCTGGACTAAAGGGACGGCCTCCAAAAGAATCGCTTCGGCGGTTCTTTTGCGTCACATGGGAAAATATGTGCCGTATAGGAAAGCGCTTGGAGAGGGGGATGGCCATGTCTACGGCAAAGCGGGATGCTCTATTCCGCGCCGGAGAATGCGTTCGGGCCCATATCGTGTAGACTTGGGCGGCTCCAAACCGTGCAGAAGGCTGGGGAAAGCCTGAGCCCGGTGTGCATGTGGCGGCAGAGAAAGGCGGCTCTTCTTTCAATCGGATTGATAATGGAAAGGTAGGATAACGACATGACAACAAAACAGAAAAAGGTGCTGTACCGCATCATCACAGCGGCAGTCCTCATGGTGGCGCTGCACTTCGTGCCCGTGGAGGGGTATCCGCGGTTCGCGCTGTACCTGGTGCCCTACTTCATCATAGGCTATGACATCTTGCGCAAGGCGGTGCTGGGCATCTGCCACGGGGAGGTGTTCGATGAGAACTTCCTGATGGCCGTGGCCACGGTGGGGGCCATGCTGCTGGGCATCTACAATGAGAGCAGGGGGCTGGAGGGCGAGTTCGCCGAAGGCGTGGCGGTCATGCTCTTCTACCAGATCGGCGAGCTGTTCCAGGCCGTGGCCGTGGGGCGCAGCCGGAAGAACATCAGCGCCCTCATGGACATCCGCCCCGATTATGCCAACATCGAGGACCAGGAGGGCAACCTGGAGCAGGTGGATCCTGACGATGTGGAGGTGGGCACGGTGATTCTGGTGCAGCCCGGGGAAAAAGTGCCCATCGACGGCATCGTGACGGAAGGAAGCTCCACCCTGAACACCAGCGCCCTCACCGGAGAGAGCGTCCCCAGGGAGGTGCATGAGGGGGAGGAGATCGTCAGCGGCTGCGTGAACCTCACGGGCCTGCTGCGGATCCGGACCACGAAGGAATTCGGGGAGTCCACAGTGTCCAAGATCCTGGACCTGGTGGAGAATTCCAGCATGAAGAAGGCCCGGACGGAGAACTTTATCACCAAGTTCGCCAGATACTATACCCCTGCCGTCTGCTACAGCGCCCTGGCCCTGGCGGTGGTTCCCTCGGTGGTCAACCTGCTCCTGGGCAACCCGGCGGACTGGAGCACATGGGTCATCCGGGCATTGACCTTTCTGGTCATCAGTTGTCCCTGCGCTTTGGTGATATCCATTCCCCTGAGCTTCTTCGGGGGCATCGGCGGGGCGTCCTCCTGCGGCATACTGGTGAAAGGCTCCAATTATCTGGAGGCCCTGGCCAGGACGAAGTATGTGGTCTTCGACAAGACGGGGACGCTGACCAAGGGCGTGTTCCAGGTGACGGAAATCTGCCCGGCGGCGGAATTCGCGCAAAAGCTTGGGCAGGCCCGCGAGGGGGCGCCGATGGGGCTCCGGGAAGATAGCCCGGAAGCTGAGAGCGCAGGGCAGGCTCGGGAAGCCGGGAGATGGACGCAGGCAGAAGGGACAGGGCCGGAAGCTGATGGTGGACATCATTCGAAGGAAACCGGTTCCGCGGCAGCCGGCGGTCGGCAGGCGGCCCAGGAGCGTCTCCTGGAGCTGGCGGCCTACGCCGAGAGCTACTCCAACCATCCCATCAGCAAGAGCCTGAAGGAAGCCTACGGCAGAGAGCTCCATCCCTCCCTCGTGTCCGATGTGGAGGAGATCAGCGGCCACGGCGTGAAAGCCCTGGTGGACGGCGTGAGCGTGGCGGCGGGAAACGCCAGGCTCATGGAGAGCCTGAAGCTGCCCTATGAAGAGACGCAGCAGATCGGCACCATCGTCCATGTGGCGGTGGACGGAGCCTACGCGGGCTATATCCTGATAGCCGACGTGGTGAAGGAGCAGGCGAAAGATGCCATCGCCGCCCTGAAGGCAGCAGGCGTGAAGAAGACCGTCATGCTCACAGGGGACGCCAGGCTCACGGCGGAGCATGTGGCGGGGCAGCTGGGCCTGGACGAGGTGAAGAGCGAGCTGCTGCCCGGGGACAAGGTGGAGGCAGTGGAAGCCCTGCTGGCCCGAAAGGGGCCAAAGGAGAACCTGGCCTTCGTGGGGGACGGCATCAACGACGCGCCGGTGCTGTCCCGGGCGGACATCGGCGTGGCCATGGGGGCCCTGGGGTCGGACGCGGCCATCGAGGCGGCGGACATCGTGCTCATGGACGACAATCCCATGAAGCTGGCCCTGGCCATACGGATCTCCCGGAAATGTCTGGCCATCGTCTATGAGAACATCGTGTTCGCCCTGGCTGTGAAGGCGGCCTGCCTGCTCCTGGGGGCTGTGGGCCTGGCCAATATGTGGCTGGCCATCTTCGCGGACGTGGGCGTCATGGTGCTGGCGGTGCTGAACGCCATCCGGTGCCTGAAGGTTTCCGGTTCCGGTGCCCGGAGCACTGCCTGACAGCAAAGAAATGAATACAAAACTATATTAAAGTGTAACGAATTCAAGTTAGGTATGCCATAAGCTGCAAAGTACTGTAAAATCAATGATTTCATAAAACTGAATTTCGCGATAGCATACCTGACAAAAAGTGTTGCAGATTAAAAAGAGGCCCTACAGCGGCCTGCCGGGGGCGTCCCATGGCAGCCTGCAGGGCCTCTTTTAGACGGATTAGCGCACATTCCCAGGGCTTGCCGGAGCTTCCTTTGGAAGCTTCGGATGGAAGCGCATCCCTTCAAGAGCTGCTTGAATCATAGGAATACCGAAAATTCAAGCAGTTCTTTATAGTAAGAAGGCGCGGTTCTGTGTTACAATTCATTCAGAAAAGCTTTTCAAAAAAACAAAGCGAGGATATGATTATGTTCAATATGAAACAGGTGGGTAAAAAAATCGTCTCATTGAGAAAATCCCGGAATATGACCCAGACAGAGCTGGCAGACAAAATGGACGTAAGCTTCCAGGCCGTGTCCAATTGGGAGCGGGGCAACAGCATGCCGGACATCTCCAAGCTGCCCCAACTGGCGGCTCTGTTCGACTGCACGGTGGACGAGCTCCTGGACGGAAGGGTGGAGCTGATTCACAGCGCCATGGAGGACGGCATCCAGGAATATGTGGAGCGCAACGAGGTGTCGAAAGAGGAGCTGGAGGCCGCGGTTCCCATACTGCGGCCGGATCAGGTGGAGCAGCTGGCAGACAGCATGCTGTTGAAGAACGGAGACCACATCGAAGCCTTCTACCCGTATCTGGACGACGAGACCCTGCGGGAGGTGGCGGAGCGCAGGATAGAAAGGGGCGAGTCCATAGAGGACATGCTGGAATACCTGGACAACGACGACATAGGGAAGCTTGCGCTGGGGCAGCATAAGGCGGGCAACCCTGTGGAGGCGTTCTATGATTACATGGAGGACGAACAGCTCAGGAAGCTGGCGGAACAGAGGATAGGGAACGGGGAGTCCATAGAGGACATGCTGGAATACCTGGACAATGACGACATAGGGGAGCTGGCGCTGGGGCAGCATAAGGCGGGCAACCCTGTGGAGGCGTTCTATGATTACATGGAGGACGAACAGCTCAGGAAGCTGGCGGAACAGAGGATAGGGAACGGGGAGTCCATAGAGGACATGCTGGAATACCTGGACAATGACGACATAGGGGAGCTGGCGCTGGGGCAGCATAAGGCGGGCAGCCCTGTGGAGGCGTTCTATGAGTACATGGAGGACGAACAGCTCAAGAAGCTGGCGGAACAGAGGATAGGGAACGGGGAATCCATAGAGGACATGTTGGAATACCTGGACAACGACGACATAGGAGAGCTGGCGCTGGGGCAGTACGAGGCAGGCAACCCTGTGGAGGCGTTCTATGAGTACATGGAGGACAGGCAACTGGAGGAGCTGGCGATACGAAAGGCGCAAAAGAAAGAATCCATAGAGGACATGCTGGAATATCTGGACAGCGATTCCCTGAGAAGCATCATGCGCGAGCTTCTGTCCTGACAGCCGCTTTTTGGAAAAGGCCTGCGCAACGGTTCGGGGCGCTGCCCGGCCTGCCGCGGGCCGGTGAAAGGCTCCGGGTTTCCGGGAGGAAGCAAAAAAGAATGGAAAAGCCGGCTCATTGATGCTATAATGGGCAGGACTGGAAATCTGCGGCCAGGGCTGACAGGGAACCGCCGGATTTCGGAAGGAAAGAGGGGATTTTTATGGAAATCGAAAGAATAGACACCTACCGGGACGGGCGTTTCTCCCAGCGGGTGCTCTGCCAGCACGGCTGCTTTCTGGCGGACGGCATGCCCTGTGAGGTGGAGATTATATCCGACAGCGAAGCCGTCATCAGAGGGGCGGGCCCGAAGGCCTGTGGACAGGTCATAGAGAGGTTCCGCTTCTATACGCCCCACATCACCCGGTTTTATGACGAAAAAGGTGTAGTTGTCCGGGAATATCCCCCGGCGCGGCTCCTGACCCTTGGGCTGGAGCAGATTCAGCCCTCCCAGTTTTACGTGGATGAGGACAAGGTCCGGGCAGTGGGCAGCTTCATCCACAAGGCCGACGACATCATCATCCAGGTGCTGCCCTGGGAGGACAGATTTATCTCCCTGGACGGGCACACGCGGCTGTACTACGCGGTCACGCAGGGCTGGAGCCATGTCCGCGCCGTGGCGGAGACATCGGACGACTGGGTCTACAGGTTCGTGGAGGAAGCGAGGAAGCGCGGCGTATATACGCCCGCGGATCTGGCGCTTCTAAGCCACGGGGAATACGAAGAGAAATGGAACCGCTTCTGCGACAGGTTCTTCGGGGAGGCGGACGGAGGACAGGAGGAAGAGACATGCGATTGTTGATTATCAGGCACGGAGACCCGGACTATGAGAAGGACTCCCTGACGGAAAAGGGATGGCGGGAGGCGGAGCTTTTGTCCCGCAGGATTTCACAGATGGAGGTGGCGAAAGTCTACGTGTCCTCCCTGGGCAGGGCAAAGGACACGGCCTCCCTGACTCTGCAGAAGATGGGGAAGACAGCCATAGAGTGCCAGTGGCTGCGGGAATTCTGGCCCGGCATCAAAAGGCCCGACGTGGCGGAGGGGAGCCGGGGCATTGCATGGGATTGGCTGCCACAGGACTGGACGGCAGAGGAGGCCTATTTCCAGCGGGAGGGCTGGGCGGATACGGAGATCATGCGGGAGGGCAGAGTGGGAGAAGCCTACGCGGAAGTAGTTGAGAAATTCGACGCCGTGCTGGCGGAGCACGGCTATGTCCGGGAGGGCGATTTCTACAGAGCGGAGCGCCCCAACCGCGACACGATTGTCTTCTTCTGCCACTTTGGCATGGAATGCGTGCTGCTGAGCCATCTGATGAACACTTCCCCCATGATACTCTGGCACCATCTCTGCGCCGCCCCTTCCTCTGTGACCACGGTCTACACGGAGGAGCGCTGCCCCGGGAAAGCCATTTTCCGCGTAAGCGCTTTCGGCGACATCTCCCATCTGTACGTGGCGGGGGAGGAGCCTTCCTTCTCGGCCAGGTTCTGCGAGACCTATGACAGCCAGGGGGAGAGGCATGACTGAGCGGAGGGCGGCATGGCGGTTCGGGACATGGAGCATGTAAGGATTGGGGAGTCCGGTGAGCATATGGAAAAGAAAAACAGGGCATTTTGCGCAACCGCCGCGATAGTAGCGGGCATATTGATTCTGGCCGTCATGGAGTGGCTGGGCCACAGGCGGATACCCTTCATGATGGACGACCTCTGGTATGCCACCAACCTGGCCGCCGACCGCCCTCTGCAGGGCCTGGGGGACGTGATAGAGAGCCAGGTCTGGCATTTCCTGAACTGGGGGGGACGCTGCGTGACCCATGGCATCCTGCAGCTCACTTTGATGTGCGGGGAGCTGGGGGCGGATATGCTGAATATGATTGCCGCGCTTGTGCTGGGCTGGATGGTGTGCGTGACGGCAGGCTGGAGAAAGCCTTTCTGCTTTCTGTGCGCCTCTTCCCTGATTGTGGCCCTGAATGCCAATGTGAAGATGAGCATGTTCTGGCAGGCGGGGACGGTGAATTATGTCTATTCCACCGTGTGGATCCTGGTGTTCCTGTGGCCCTATCTCAGGCAGACGGAGGAGCCGGAGGCGGACGACCTGCCGCTTGTGAACCTCTGGATCTGGCCCCTGGGGCTGATGGCGGGCTGGAGCAACGAGAACATGGGCCCCGCCAGCCTGGTGACGGCCCTGGCGGCTGTGGTCTATCTGGTGAAAGGAAAAAAGCGCAGGCTTAAAGCCTGGATGGCGGGCGGCTCCGCGGCATGCCTGTTGGGAAGCATCCTGGTGGTGGCCGCCCCCGGCAACTTCGTCCGGGCCCAGGCCGTGGAGAAGCTGCCTTTGGGCGCTTTCCTGTATGAACGGCTGTTCTCCATGCTGCGGGCGGGGGCGGACTATCTGTTCCCGGCGGCCCTTTTGCTGGTGGCGGTGCTTCTCTTCTGGACGGTGTGCCTGAAGGAGAGGCTTCGGCCCGCCCAGTGGATGCTGCTGGCCCTGGCCGTCCTGTCCTACGGGGCTATGGTGCTGTCGCCCCATTATCCGGACAGGGCCACCTTCGGGACAATGGTGGTATGCGTCGCGCTGAGCCTGTCGGTGCTGAAGGGCATCCTGGCGAAGCGGCGGGACATGGGAATCTACGCGGGGGGCATGGCGTTGTGCTACTGGGCCTATGCGGTGTATGTGCTGGCCGTGGTACAGCAAAATGGTTGACGGAAAAACGAATGCCGATTACAGGAACAAATGGAAAATCAAATACCCCGCTGCAAGCAACGTGGTATCAAGCCTGCAACGCCGTGGAGCAGAATGTGTCCTTCGGACACTTTGGTATTTGAGCCTCGCGGCATTCGCCAACTGGCCGTGTAAGCATGGCCGCTTGGCTCATTGTTCGCGGGAATAAATAGAAGCAGATGGCCATAAACGGCAATAAATAGAAACAAACAGGAACGAGTAGCGACAAATCGGGAAAGGATGGGAAAAGAATGAAAGGGAAGGGCTTGCGGAAGCGATATGCGGAATGGATTCAGGCACTGTCTGCCCTGCTTCTCATCGCGATGGCCGGGCTGACGCTCCATGACATGCAGACTGCGGAGGGCGCGGGCCTTTATCTGGCAATCAAGGCGGGGGCGGAGGATCGCCGGATGTACGATTTCGCGGTGGATGCGGCGGGGATGCTCTGCCTGTTGCTGCTGCTCCTGCTGCCCTGCCTCCTGCAAAAGCGGCTGCGTCCGGCCCCGTTCCTGCGCTTTGCCTCCGCCAGCCTGGCCTTTCTGCCTGTGGTGAGCATGGCCCTGCTGGTCCATCTGGCGGACGGCACGGAGGAAATGGCCCTCCGCCAGGCGATTTCCATGGGGCAGCCGGGGGCGGCCCTGCTGGAATGGCTGGGGGAGCTGCTGCCTGCGCTGTCTGCTGGTCTGCCTGTGCTGATACTGGCCTTCGGCATGGTGCGGGCAGGGAGTGCGGAGGAGCTGGCAGGGAAAGCAGGGAGCCCGAAGGACCTGGCAGGGAAAGCAGAGGGAGCGGGGAGCTCCGAAAAGACGCGCCCCCATCCCTGGCTTCCCCGGGCCGCAGGGCTTGCCGCGCTTGCGCTGTCGGCGGTCTCATTGCTGTTCCCCGCGCTGTCGGACATCTGTGTCTATCTCATCGTATATCTGCTGCTTGCGGCCGCCTTTTCTCTGTGGGAGAAGCTGCACGATGCCCATCCGGGCCTGAACGCCTGGGGCTGGATCCTGTTCGGCGGCTTCTGGCTGCGGGCTGTGGAGCGGATGCTGGAAATCATGAGCGTGTACCACCTGTGAAAAAGATTCGAAGGACCAAAAGCCGTGCAAAGGAGCATATCATGAAAAAATCTTCAAAGCCTACAAAGACCTCATCAGCATCCTCTTCTCGGAATCCCCCTGGATCGTCATATTGACTTTCCTGGCCACGATCATAGACGGAATCCTGGTCCCCATAAGCATTTATGTGAACCAGAATGTCTTCGACGGCGGCCTGGCGGTGGCGCGGGGCCAACTGCAGATGGAAGACTACATTGTCTTCCCTGCCCTGTTCGTGGCCACGGCCCTTCTCCCGGAAATTCTTTCCGGCATCATCTTCCAGTATGTGGAGCCCCGCTCCCAATTGATCCTGAAGACAGCCTATAAGGGCCGGATGCTGCGCAAGCTCAAGACCTTGAAATACGAGCATTTCGAGAACGAGGAGTCCATGGAGATCATCGACAAGGCCTACAACCGGGTGGAGAACGCCGCCAGGCATCTGTTCCCCATGTATGTCTACTTCCGGTTCTCCGGACTGATAGCCAGCATAGGCACGCTCTGCTATATATGCGGCATACGCTGGTGGCTGCTGATCACGGTCCTGGCGCCCTTTGCCCTGGAAACCGTCCTGTCCAGCAGGAATAACTACAATATCTATATGGAGATGGAGACCTACTGGAAGAAGGAGCGGCGCTACACCATTCTGGGCGAATACCTGCGGTCACGGAACTTCACCAGGGAGCTGAAGGCCTGCGGGAACGCCGATTACCTCATAGGCCGGTACAGGGAGCGCCTCAAGGAGCGGAACCAGGAGGGAGTACGCCAGGCTGTACGCGGCGCAGGCGCAGTTCTATGACCGTTAAGAGTGTGCGCCTTTGCGCTGGGGCTGCAGCGGTTCGTTGCTTCGCAGTTCTGGGCCGTCAAGGGTGTGCGAACTGCCGATTCTTTTCAGGCCGTGGCGCGCCTGATTGAGACTGCCGCAGACAGATTGCCGGTGCGGGCTGGGGCGGTATGCGGAAGAACAGACTCTCGGAATTTCAGAAAGCAGAATCAGGCATTGGGGCAGGAAGGCGCCTGGAAAAGCGGGGGAATCGCTTAAAGGAGCTCCGGAAAGCCGCGTGATATGCGGCCTGGAGGTTCCGAGAGCATATGAAGAAGCATAAGGGGGAATCCCGGCGAGGGGAGAGGGGCCTGTCAGGTAAGTGAAATTGCCTGGCGGGCCTTTTTCGGCGCAGAAAATTTCCGGCATGGCGGATATGGGATTGGGGCGGGATTACAACAGGATCGGGGCGGCATTGCGGCGGCATGAAATTCATGGTTGACAGCGCACCACAGATGTGCTATTTTATATCTATCATCGATATGTCGATGCTCGACATGTTGATGGTGGACATACTTTCGAAATCTTACGTCAGGAGGGATATCGTTGGATGAGGCTTTACGGAAAAAGTACATACCCATGACCGAGACTACCTACTATACCCTGCTGGCAGTGACCACGCCCCGGCACGGCTATGCCATCATGCAGTTCGTGGGGCGGCTGACCCAGGAGCGGCTGGTGCTGGGCACGGGCACCCTCTACACCATGGTGGGGCGGCTGACATCGGACGGCATTATCGAGGCGCGCCAGGAGGAGGGCAAGAAGGCCTACCTGCTGACACCGACGGGCCTGGAGCTGCTGGGGGAGGAGACAAAACGCCTGGGCCAGCAACTGTCCGACGGGCTGAAAATCCTGTCAGGGGGGGCACAAACGGTGGATTGAGGAGGCTGCTGCGGCAAAACGCCGCGCGGCATGGGCCCGGAGAGCACAGTGGGCCTGGAGAGCGGGCTGTGCCTAAATGGCGCGGCCTGTCGGGAGGCATACCGTGTCTGGAAGGAGGACTGTGCCTGAATGGCGTGGTGCGCATAGAAGCCGCACTGCGCCGGACAGGAGGGACGGCCGGATAAAAAAGCGCATCCGGCCGGTTATGTGTGAGCGCGCGCCGCAGCGCGCAGATTGGTGTCATGATGAGATTAGAAGTGAAAGGCATACGCAAGAGCTTTGGGGACAAGGAAGTGCTCCATGGCGTAGACTTCCATGTGGAGAGCGGTAAGGCGTTGGGATTGCTGGGCAGGAACGGCGCGGGCAAGACCACCACGATCCGCATCCTCATGGACGTGTTCCATGCGAACAGCGGGGAAATCCTGCTGGACGGCAAAAAGTTCGTGCCCGCCAGGCACAGGATAGGCTATCTGCCGGAGGAGCGGGGGCTGTACCCGAAGAGGACAGTCATCGACCAGATGATATACCTGGCATGCCTCCGGGGAATGAACCCCAGAGAGGCCAGAGAGAGCGCGAAAAAATGGCTCGCCAGGCTGGAGGTCTCCGAGTATGAGACCAGGAAGCTGGAGACCCTGTCCAAGGGCAACCAGCAGAAGGTGCAGCTGGCAGCCACGCTGGTGAGCGACCCGGAGATCGTGATTCTGGATGAGCCCTTCAGCGGCCTGGACCCGGTGAACTCCCAGATTCTGAAGGACGTGGTCAACGAGCTCATAGCGGAGAATAGGATCGTGATATTCTCCAGCCACCAGATGAGCTATGTGGAGGAGTTCTGCGACGAGATCGCCATCATCAACCAGGGCGAGGTGGTGCTGGCCGGCAGGCTGCGGGACATTAAGCGGGAGTACGGAAAGAACCGCCTGATGCTGGCGTCGGAGAATCTGTCCGTGGAAGAGCTGGCCCGGAAGGTGGAGCAGGAATGGCCGGATTTGGTGAGCCTCTCCGGCAGGAAGAAGGAATTCCTGATTCTGGAGCTGAAAGAGGGCGCGGACAGGCGGGGCGTCATGGCGGCGCTGGCGGCTTCCGACGTGGAAGTGGAGCGGTTCGGCATCTATGAGCCGTCGCTGAACGATATATTTGTAGTAAAGGTGGGTGAAGATGAATGAAAAGATTCGCAATCGTACTGAAATATGAATTGAAGGAATATTTTACCAACAAGGTGTTCATGGGGCTCACCGTAGTCCTGGCCGTCCTGGGGGTGGCGGCCCTGTTCCTGCCCAGGTTCGTGGACATGTCCGGCTTCACCGGCGTGCAGGTGACCGACGGCAGCGGGGAGGAGACAGAGGGTGACGGCGGGGAGGGGGAGGAATCCCTGTACCTGTACGTGGACCAGGCGGGCGTCCTGCAGGAGGAGGCGCTTGGGGGAATGTTCCCGGGAGTGCTCTGGCAGGAGGCTGAGGACGCGGATGCCCTGAGGGCCGCGGTGGAGGCCCAGGAGGCTGAGGCCGGATTCGTGGTCACCGGGGCCACCCAGTATGAATACTATGTCTACAACAAGGCCATGATGGACAGGAACACAGATGTCTTCGACCAGGCCATGAAGCTCTTCTACCGGATGAGCTACAGCCGGGAGAAGGGCTGGGATCTGGGGGAGATTACGGCCATGTACGATGTGCCGATCACGGTCACGGAGCAGATTCTGAACAAGGACTCCGGCAGCAACTATTGGTACTGCTACGTGCTTGTCATCATCGTGTTCATGCTGATTGTGTACTACGGCCAGATGATTGCGGTGTCCGTCACCAACGAGAAGAGCAACCGGGCCATCGAGGTGCTCGTCACCAGCACCTCCCCCAACAGCCTGCTCTTCGGCAAGGTGATTGCCGGGGCCATCGGCGGCGTGTTCCAGATGGGCGTGATTCTGGGGGCGGTGCTTCTGTCCTACCAGATCAACAGGGAGCAGTGGGGCGGCATGCTGGATATGTTCTTCCATATTCCGGGTGAGG
>OFFK01000094.1_pt1 | contig 67231 bp, 56 predicted proteins | sample 1521361 | NCBI WGS metagenome assembly OFFK01 (sample SAMEA3504096, study PRJEB24116) | mouse gut metagenome | biome: mouse gut; feature: mouse-associated habitat; material: faeces | place: Denmark | collected 2011 | reverse complement strand
TTTTTCTCAACCTTCTTTCTTGGGATTACCATATTTGAATTATACAGGAAGCTCCATTCCAAACTTTTTTGTTCAACTGTATTCCTGTTTTTTGTATCCGTATTTCTGTATTCATATTTCTGTATCCGTATTTCTGTATTCCTGTTTCTATATCTGTACTTCTGTATTCCTGTTTCTGTTCCCGCTGCCTGATCCGACGCTTCGGCACCGTCAGTCGCTACTCCGTAAAATCCACTTCCACGCTTCCCATGGAACAGCTGATATCCACCATCGTACTGCCGCCGTTATTGATCCTATGGTCATCTGCCAGACCATTGTACCGTTTGTCTCCTATCCTGACGCTGCCAAGACCGCTTTCGATATCATAATTATAATCCTGTTCCGCGCCTTCCAGTGTGAATTTCAGATTGCCCATACTGCATTCCACTTCCAGTTCCCCGGCAAAAGTTCCTTTCAGATCTGCATTTCCCATGCTCACAGTTGCTTCCGTCTTCCGGCTTACCCTTGCATCGCCTATCGTCAGTTCACCGGCCGCAATGTCCAGCTTCGCCTCCGCCGCAGTCAGTGACCCCGTGGAAATCATGCCGGCACCCATGGTAAGTTCGATCGTTTCCGATGCCTCCAGCCCCTCAAAACTGCATTTACCGGCTCCTGCATTAATCTCGATCTCTCTGGCCTTTAAGTAGCCGGCATCCAGCTTTCCGGCACCAAAATCAATCGTGATCTCATCAAACACCGCTGTTTTCGGCAGGTACAGATACAGTTTCGTATTGCCCCGCGGATGGCTCCTCTGCCAGATCGTGTCAAGTACATCATACGACATATCCTTATGCTCAAGCAGCAGCGTATTGTCATCCTTGATGCGGTAGCGGTAATGGTCCTCGCATTCCCCTTCTATGGCAATACTCACTTCACTGCTGTCCGTCTCCTTGATGTACATTTTACAGGCCCCTACCTCAAGCTCCATGTTCCGTATCACATCCGCCGTCAGTCCCGTACTCTTCCTGTTCGCATGATCGCCGGCACTCCCGTTGTCCGCCGTATCGTCTGCCTGATCCTCAAGATCATCAAACTGCTCAACTTCCTCATAATCCTCAAACTCCTCATGATCCTCAAATTCCTCAAACGCTTCGTAATCCTCCAGATCTTCAAGCTCCTCCACAGCCGCCAGCGCTTCCGTCTCCATCCTCTCCAGCTCTTTCCATTCCTTCGAATCCCAGTCCCAGTATTCCCTCCAGTCATCATCCCAGTCAAAGAATCCGAATGAGATCTGGTTTCCGTTACGGAAAAAGCCAAACGGGATACCGGTTCTGTTCCAGACATTAATATGTTCCAGATGACGAAGCCCGCCAAACATTGCCCCTACACCAAACAGCACAATACCTATGATAAAAGTGACCAGTGCGGCCGCCAAACATCCCTTCGTGAATTTTTTCATGCCCGTGCACCTCCTCTATGAAAAATCTTCTGACACAAGGATACGATCCCTCTGACAAATGCCGGTATCGCCAGACCGGCCAACGCAACCATCACCCAGATCCCTACAAGCCCCAGGGCAAAAAGCACCAGCCCGCAGCCGATCACACACAAAGCACCAAGCGGTGCACTGAACAACAGTGTGACACCTGTCACCAGCAGGGCGATCGCCACCACGATAAACACCACGCCAATGATCAAAAACGTCAGAAACAGGGCAAACAGCACTGCGATCACTCCTGTCGCCACGCCCAGAAAACCGCCCAGCAGACCAATCCAAACCGGCGAGGTCAGAACCGCCAGCACAACGATCAATGCGATCATACCGCCCGACATCGGCTCCTTAGCAGCTTTCCCCTGCCCGTAAGATGTACCTGTGCCATAGCTTCCTGACTGCTCATAGGATGTACCTGTGCCATAGTTTCCTGACTGCTCATAGGATGTATTCTGGCCATATGTCCGGCCAGCAGACGACTCCCGTGAGCCGGACTCTTCATAAGGATTCCTGTAATTTCTCGTATCCTGCCGGCCGCCATACACGCCGTCACCCTCCGGCCGTTTATAATAAGCGCCTTCATAATAGCCGTTTCCCGACTGTGTGCCGCGAAATTCCCCGCTGCCCTGCGCTTCCCCGCTGCCTGCGGCTTCGCTGTAAGCAGCTCCCGCCTGTCCTGCGCCTGTATCTGTCCTGCCTGCGGCATCCTCATCCTTCACCTTCACGATCTCATCCTTTGGCATCTGCGTGTAACCGCTGAAACCGGACTCCGTGAATTCTCCGCTGTTTCCGCCGTCATTCAAGCCTGCCTTGATCGTCCGTGCCAGCTCCTCGGGCGTTCCCAGCGATGCGATCACGCCGCTCTCATTCTCTTCTCCCGCATCGTCGAAGTAATCATTATAATACTGAATGGCTTCCTCCCGCTCTGTCGGTGCTACATCTCCGAGAAGCTCTGTCAGACGCCTCATAAATTCTGCTCTATTCATGCTTCAATCCTCCCTCAAAGATACTGTTTAGTCTGGCAGAATACCGATACCATTCGCTGATGTAGAGATTGAGCTGTGCCCTTCCTTTCTCTGTCACCTGGTAATACCGCCTGTTCCTGCCGGCACATTCCATATCGTATATTTCCAGACATTCATCCTTCTGCAGCCTTCTCAGCACCGGATACAACGTGGATTCTGATATTTCAATGACCTCCCGCACTTCCTGTGTGATCTTGTACCCATAAGTCCCCTCCGGTTCACTGGATACCACAGCAAGCACGATCGCATCCAGCAACGCCGCGCCTGTGTTAAATACCATGCAATAAACTCCTTTCCTGCTCTTTACATATCTCATATTAATCATCCATTCCTGTTCCCATTAACAACTTGATAATATCATGCTCCCCTTTCGCTTCTTTTCCCCTTCCTTTCCCTATTCATACTATAACCTATAATATTGTTAAAGTTTATAATATTATACGCTGTATAATATTGTTTCTGCTAATACTATACGTCGTATAATATTATTTGTCAACCTATATTTCCTTAACTTTACCTTAAAATATTCCCGCATCAGCAGTGCACAGTATAACCGGCCGCGAACTGCAGCTCCCATATTCCACACCGCATCCCTTTTCTAAAAACAAAAACGTCTCACGCTCAGGAATTTCTTCAACTTTTTGGCTCATTTCACATGGGAATAACAAAAAAAGCGCGACCACGCTGTGATTTTCCATCACCTGCGCGGCTGCGCTCTCTTTCATTCATACATTTTCTACACGATTCAGAACAGATTCACTTTGCCGACAATGCCGTCGTTGATCACATAATAGGCCGTAAAATCCTCCGGCTTAACATAGATCTGAATGCTCTCAATGGAACCCTGTGCATGTCCTTTGGCATAATAGTGTGCTTTGACCCGATCGGTCACCACATCCATGCCTGCCTCATACTCCCGATACTGGAAAATGATCTCCGGCTCCGGGTCCCGCTTTGGCGCTTCCGGCACTGCCGCAACTTCCTCCACACATTCCACTTTCTTCGTCTCTTCCGCTACTGCTACTTTCGCTGCTGCCTTGTCCTTCTCCGGTATAACTTCCGTGCCCGCTGTCCTTCCTTTTTTATCCATCGTACTCTCCCCTTTGATCCGCCTTTCGGCTATCGTATTATGGTTATAGCATTGCATTGCACCCCGCGGTCTGACCCTCTCAGCAACGCCCGCAACACTCCCGCGAAGCCTGTAAACTGTTATAGTTAACGACATTGGAAATTTCATTTTCGGCCTTGCAGAAGCTGCCGTATATGTCTTCTGCAGGAGCCGGAAACAGAAATTTGTTATGTCGTTTACTATATATATTGTAACATTGTTTCCTCTTTACGACAAGCGGCTTTTCCGCGGTTCCGACTTCCATGAGCCCGGAAATCTCAGCCTTCCCTGGCCGGACCAGACTGCTGCCTCCCTGTCTTCCCGCAGGGCACGGCCGCAATCTCGTATTCGCTGATCGCACGACCCAGAAGCTGCATGATCTGCAGTTCATCCTCCGCGTCAAAAACCGCATTGTGTGTCTCCTTGTAGCGACTGTTGTTGCTGAGCATCCTTAAGATATTTTCAACACCGTAGCCATGTTTCATCCTGCCGGTCTTATAACAGTCCGCACAATCCGGGATGGCTTTGTTGTATTGGCGGTATGCCGCCAGGCGCATGATATCATACCATTCATAGTCTCCATACTCCGGCAGATGATTCCGGTCAAAAGACGCATTATAGGCAAAAAGCTTCCGCACCTTATAAGTATCCAGCCATTGCCTGATCTCCTGTAGGGCCTTCTTTCTGTCCGTCACAATGACGCCTTCTTCCTCCGGCCGCAGTTCGTTTGCATACATGCCGCCTACCCTGTATTCCGGATCGATAATATAATAGCGCGAATCAATCCCTTCCATGGTCGCCGCATCGGCTGCCACCACGCCGATGGACATCACCTCATCATCCCAGTTCGTCTCCGTATCCACGACTGCAAAGATGCCTGCCACACCCTCCTGCGTCTCAGCCTGCTGCTCACTTGATAACTTAAAATAACAAGGTATCTCCATATATAAAGCTCCTCTTTTGTAGATCGCTGTGCCTCCGTAAAACACCTTTGGCTCTGCACACAGCTTTATGTCCTTCACCTCAGTAACCCCGAAACAATTCCTGGCCTTCCGATAATCCGGAAAATAACATGGCTCCAATCAGTACCTTCTTTCCACAAAAAGCAAATCCATAGGCTCTGATGCGTTCCTCCGGAATCCCTTTGGCCCTGAGGGCCGCCTGATAATCTTTCTCCTCTATCTGCCGTAGCGCAGCTTCCACCGTGTCAGACAGCTCCTTCTCTTCTTCGTCCTGCACCTTAAATTCTATCAGGATCGCATCAAGCTGTGCCGTCTTCGGCTCCAGCATCACATCGTATCGCCCGAACCCGCTCTCCCGGTTGGATGTGACCGTATATCTGTCGGCAAGTTCTACCAGCAGCCCGAGCACAAACCCGTGATAAAAGCGTTCCGGTTCTTCCCCGGAAGGTCTCTTTCCTGCATCAAAATAGCTGAACATCTCCGTTGTCACCCTGTTCATGTAAACATTCATCGCCTTGACATCATGCGCCAACAAAGCCTGCAGAAACGCATTGTTGACCCGCCGGCATCCGCCGAACCAGCCCTCGATCAACTGCTCAAACATCACCTGAACTTCCAGATTGGTCAGTTTCAACGTATATTCCGCTTTGCGGCGGATCGTGTTAAACGCATAATGCGTCACTTTCAGATAACCGCTGGCCAGCAGTCCCTCCATCGTCATCTTGATCTCCGGACTCCCTTCCCGGATCAGCTTTCCCACAAGGCTGTTGGAGCTGGTGTTGGCCCAGTAAGCGCCCACCTGCCTGTCATCCAGAAAGTTTATGATAGACCAGGGATTGTAGATATCCGTCCGGTTTCCAAACGTAAAACCGTCATACCATTCTTTGACTTCCTTTTTCCGATCCGCCAGTCCGTATTCCTCCAGTGCCGCAAAGACCTCTTCCTCTGTAAAGCCAAAGCAGTCCGCATATTTCTCAGAGGTAGCCGTCACCACTTTCAGATTATTCAAATCTGAAAAAACTGATTCCTTGCTGACTCTTGTGATGCCTGTCATAATGGCACGCTCTAAATGCAGATTCGTCTTAAAGGTAGAATTGAACAGACTTCTCGTAAAGTCAACCATTTCCTGCCAGTAACCGCTCACATAGGCCTCGTGCATCGGCGTATCGTATTCATCCAGCAGGATGATGACTTTCTTCCCATAATATTTCATCAGATAACGGGATAACGCATTCAGGGAATCTGCCGCAATATAATCTTCCATGTCGGCGGAGACCTTTTTGAAAAATGCTTTCTCGTTCTCATTTAACCGGTCACTGTCCAGCAAAAAGTCATACTCATTGTACACATTGGCAATAATATGGCACAGCATTTTCCTGGCGCTCAGATAGGTAGTCTCCTTCACTTTGGCGAAACTTAAAGAGATCACTGGATAGGTGCCCTGCAGCTTCCTGTTCTTTTCCTCCTGCCAGACGGCAAGGCCCTCAAACAAGTCACCTCTTCCCGCGTAATTGACCGAAAAGAACTTCTCCAGCATACTCATGTTCAAAGTCTTGCCATAGCGTCCTCCTTCATGCGCGGCCGCACGCCGCGCTCTCATCACTGTCCCTTCTTCCAGTATATCCCTTTTCCCACCGGAAGGCAATGAATCATCCGTGACTGTGACAGAAGCGGCAGCCTGAAGGCGACGCGGCACACCCGCCCAGCGCAGTTTCCCGCAGCTCATACGGGATCCGCTTTCCGACCTGATACATGGTGTCCAGCATCTCGTCAAAAGGAATCAGCTGTCGGATACCGGACAGCGCCATCTCCGCGGCGATCAGCGCGTTGGCCACCCCGGCCGCATTCCGGTTCTGGCAGGGATATTCCACCAGGCCGCCTACCGGGTCACACACCAGGCCAAGCATGTTCATCAGCACCGTGGCGGCCGCATCCAGACTCTGCCGGGGTTCTCCTCCCATAAGCTCCACCGCGGCTCCCGCCGCCATGGCGGCCGCCACGCCCACCTCTGCCTGACAGCCGCCCACCGCACCCGCCACGGTCGCATTGCGCATGGCAAGATAACCGATGGCCCCGGCATGAAACAGGGCATCCGTCATCTGCTCATCGGTACAGTGATACGCCTGCTGCAGCGCCAGCAAAAGTCCCGGCACAATGCCGGCTGAACCCGCCGTGGGAGCCGCCACAATCACGCCCATAGACGCATTGACCTCCAGCACCGCCATGGCATAGGCAATGCCCTGGCCCAGCACCTCGCCGCAGATGCTCTTCCCGCTGCTTTGATGCTTCTTAAGTTTCCCGGCTTCTCCGCCGATCAGCCCGCCCACAGACTTCACCGGCGTATGCAGCGGCGTCAGGGCGGACTGCCGCATGATTTCCCATACCCCCTGCATCCGGCTGCAGACCTGCTCCATGGAAACCTCGCCCAGATCGCATTCCCGCTGCTTCATCACCTCCGAGATCCGCTGCCCGTTACGGCTGCACAACGCAAGCAATTCATCCGCATTTTTAAAATCTACCATACTCTCACTTTCTCCTGTCTTTGTCATGGCGCCTCAATCAAATACAGCACGTCCGCCCTTTGCCGGAAGCGCCTCAACTCTTCTGCACCAGCATAACGTCCCGGATATTCGGGTTCTCCAGCAGATGCCCGATGATATCCTCCGGCAGTCTGTCATCCGACTCCACAATGGTATACGCCTTCTCCCCTTTGGACTCCCGAAACAGGCGCATAAAGGCAATATTGACGCCCTGGTCGCTCAGCTCCTTCGTGATATGGGCCGCCACACCGGGCCTGTCCCTCTGGATGATGATCACGGCATTGTACTCTCCCGTAAACTCCACCCGCACCTGATTGATCCGCACGATCCTCACCTTGCCGCCGCCCAGGGATTCCCCGCGCACACACATCTGTGTGCCGGCGTCATTGACCATGCGGATGTCCACCGTGTTGGGGTGCACATCCGTTTCCTTTTCATCTGTCAGAAAAGAATAATCGATCCCGCGTTCCCCGGCGATCTCGAAGGAATCCCGGATCCGCACGTCATCGGTGTCAAACCCCATGATGCCGCCCAACAGCGCCCGGTCAGTGCCGTGCCCGCTGTAGGTTTTGGCAAAAGACCCATACAGGGTAAACTCCACTTCTCGCAAAGTCCCGCCAAGCATCTTCTGTGCCAGATGCGCGATGGCACAGGCCCCGGCGGTATGCGAACTGGACGGCCCCACCATATTCGGACCGATCACATCAAACACACTGATAAAAGACATCTCATTTCTCCTCAAAAATTTTCTCCAGCCACGTAAGCGCCAGCGACGGCCACTGCGCCGCACTGCTGTCAGCCTTCCGGCCGTTCTGGATCTCTTCTTCCCCCATCGCCCGCTTCCACGCTGCGGCAAATGCAGAAAGGCTCTCCGCCCCCGCCGCGGCTGCAAATTCCTCCGGCACGCTGTCCGGCCGTTCTTTCGAAAGCGCCCGCAATGTCTGCCACTGCTGCTCCATCGTATAGATGCTGTCCGCCCCGAAGTCACCGTCCGCCCACTGCTGTGTGGCCACGCTCATGCCATGCGGGCCTTCCATAAACAAATGCAGTTCACATGGAACCGCCGCCCTGTGACATGCCTGCGCAAAGTATATGCTGTTCTCCACCGGCACCAGATCATCCGTAATCGTATGCCATAAAAAGGCCGGCGGCGTGTCCGCCGTAACCTGCTTTTCCAGACTCGCCCAGGTAAGCGCTTCCTCTTCGGCATCCTCTCCCAGCAGCAGGGTAAAGCTGTCCCGATGGGCCTTCTCACCGCTGGTGATCACCGGATAGCACAGCACCACCGCATCCGGCCGGTTGGAAATGCCCGCAAAGATACCCGTCTCATCCTGCTGCTCTTTGTGATGCACCGCAAGGCTTCCCACCAGATGACCGCCCGCCGAAAAGCCGCAGCAGGCAACCCGGTCGCTGATCACATGCCATTCCCGGGCATGTTTACGGATACAGCACACCGCTCTGGAAATATCTGCAAGCGCCTGCCTGCGTACCGGAGCAATCCGGAACATATTGGTAGTATATGTCAAAACAAAAGCCTGATACCCTGCCTCGTAAAAACGCTTCGCCACGATCTCGCCTTCCGTCTGGCTCACAATCGCATAGCCGCCGCCTGGCACCACCAGTATCGCCGGCCTGTCTGCTCCATCCTCATGCAGATAGGCCCTGATATTCGGCCGAAACTCCCCTGCGAAAGGATATTGATATTCTCCCTGTTCCCATAAATACACCGCTTCCCTCATAGCTTTCATGCCTCCTGTATTCCTGCCGCCTGCCGCCTTTGCGGTATCACGGCATATTCTTATCGCACATCCTTCTTAGAGTATACCCTCAAAGCGGCCTGATTTCAAACAATTCCCTGCATTCATTCGTCATACAATAAAAAATCAAAAATATTAACGTCGAAACGCCTCAAGGTATATGAAAAATCTTCCCGATAAAAATAACGCTGCATAACAGCACCTTCTCTGTCACACAACGTTATTGTTTCAAAACCTGTCACTCCTGCGATGCAAACTGCGCCATATACAGCCTGTAATAAGCTCCCTTCTTCTCCATCAGCTGTCCGGCATTGCCCTCCTCGATGATCCTGCCATCATCCACCACAAAGATCCGGTCGGCCTTCTGGATCGTTGACAGCCTGTGCGCGATCACGAAGGAAGTCCTGCCCGCCAGCAGATGCTCAATGCCCTGCTGCACCAGAATCTCCGTCTTCGTGTCGATGCTGGAAGTGGCTTCATCCAGGATCAGAATCTTCGGATCCGACACCATCGTCCGGGCAAAAGCCAGCAGCTGCCGCTGTCCGATGGAAAGGCCGCCGCCCCGCTCCGACAGTTCCGTATCATAACCGGCATCCAGCCGCATGATAAAATCATGTGCATTGACCGCTTTGGCCGCCGCGATGACCTCCTCGTCAGTGGCATCCAGCTTCCCGTAACGAATATTGTCTCTGATCGTCCCCGAAAAGAGGAAATTGTCCTGCGTCATGATACCCATCTGCCGGCGCAGGCTCTCGATGGACACCTTCTTCACGTCATGGCCATCCACCGCCACAATCCCTTCCTGCACGTCATAGAAGCGGCTGATCAGATTCACAATGGTCGATTTGCCGGCTCCGGTAGGCCCCACCAGTGCGATGGTCTCTCCCGGTCGGATGCGGAAATTCACGTCATCCAGCACCTTCACCTTGTCATCATATGAGAATGTCACATGGGCAAAGGTCACTTCACCCTCGATCGGCGGCATCTCAATCACGCCCGCTTCATCCGCGATGGCCGGCGGCGTATCCAGAATCTCAAAGATACGCTCCGCGCCCGCTATGTTCGTCACCAGCTGGTTGTAGAAGTTGCTGATATTATGGATCGGCTGCCAGAACATGGTCAGGTAACTGCCGAAAGCGATAAACGTTCCCAGCGACACTTCCTCCACGCCCAGCACCACGATACCCGTAAAATACAGCAGGATACAGCCGATGGCCCAGGAAAAATCGATCACCGAGCCGAAAGCGTCACTCATCCGCACCGCATGGCCGAACGCCTGTCGGTGCTCTTCCAGCAGTCCGTCAAAAGTCCGTTCGGTCTCTCCCTGCGCATGAAAACTCTGGATGATCCGCATCCCCGCCATATCTTCATGGATAAAAGCATTCAGGTTGGCCGACTTCCTGCGGAAAACCTGCCAGCGCGGATGCGCTTTTACCTGAATATACACCATACCCACCGCCATAAACGGGATAGCCAGCATGGAAGCAAAAGCCAGCTTCGGGTTTTTCCAGATCATGATCACCACCACCGCTACGACTGTCAGGCCATCCGGGATCAACGTAGTCACACAGTTGGACAGCACGTCTTTCAGGGAATTGATATCGCCGATGATACGGGACAGAATCTTCCCCGTCGGCCTGCTGTCAAAAAAAGCGAAATCCAGCTTCTGAATATGCGTATACAACTCCTGCCTGATCGTCAGCAGGATCTCGTTGCAGACCTTCGCCATAATATACATCCGCAGCTTCACCGTCACCACCAGCAGCAGGTTGATGACCAGGGCCACTAAAAGCAGCCGATACAGGCCGTTTACGTCCTTGACCGAAATATGATCGTCGATGGCGGATTCCATAATCAACGGATTGACCAGGCTGACCGCCACACCGTATCCCATGATCAAAAGCACCAGAATGATCTGCCATTTATAATCGAGCAGATAGCGGAACAGCCGCAGCAGTGTCTGTACCTTACTGCGCTCTACGCTCTGCTCATCATCTTTATATGAGTTGACTGCCATATGTCTCACCACCTTTCTGTTTCTCTGCCTCTGTTACCGTTTCCTTTCTATTGCCTGTTTCCGGCAGCAGATTTATCGTCTGCTGCAGTGCAGCCGCCGTATCCATATCGCCGTACTGCGATTCATACGTTTCAAAATAGAGGCCCCGCTTCGCCAGCAGCTCCTCATGCGTGCCCCGCTCCGCGATAGAACCATTCTCCAGCACAATAATCTCATCCGCATGCCGTACCGCGCTGATCCGGTGGGCGATAATAATCTTCGTCGTCCCCTCCAGTTCCCGCAGCGTCTGCTGGATCATCTGCTCTGTCTCCATATCCAGCGCCGAGGTGGAATCGTCCAGCACCAGGATCGGATCCCGCTTGGCCAGTGCCCGGGCAATGCTGATCCGCTGTTTCTGTCCGCCGGACAGCCCCACGCCCCGTTCCCCGATCACGGTATCGTAAGTCTCCTCCATACGCTCGATAAAATCACTGGCCTGCGCCTGCACGGAAGCCCTGCGGACCGTCTTGAAATCCAGCCGTTCCTTCTTGCCCAGCTTAATATTGTCATTGATGGTATCCGAGAAAAGGAACACATCCTGCATCACGTAACTGACGCTGGTGCGCAGCTGCTCCAGAGACAGCTCTTTAATGTTCACATCATCCAGATAAATGGCTCCCTCCGTCGCATCATACATACGCTGCAGAAGCTGTACAATAGAAGTCTTACCCGCTCCCGTGGCCCCCATAATGCCCAGCGTCCTGCCCGCTTCCACCGTAAAGGAAATATCGTGCAGGATCTCGTACATGTCCGCCTTGTGGAAGGACACATGGTCGAAACAGACCTTACCCGCCACCTGCTCAATCCTCACCGGCTCAGCGTTTTCCATGATGGTCGGCTTCTCCTCATAGATCTTACGCACCTTCTTATTGGATGCCACCGCCGCCGAAAAGCTGTTGGTCAGCCATCCCAGCATTTCCATCGGCCAGACAATGTTCGTGGAATACTCCACGAAAGCGGTCATCTGCCCCAGCGTCATCTGCCCTTTGATCACGAATCCGCCGCCGACCAATATGGTCAATATCGGCAGCACCTTGCTGACAACACTGAAAAAGGGATAGTACCGCACAAAAACTCTGGACTGCTGCATGTTCAATTCATAGTAGCGCTTATTGTGGGAAAGGAATTTCCCGATCTCATGTTTCTCCCGCGCAAAAGCCTTTACGGTACGCACACCGGCCAGATTCTCCTCCGCCACCGTATTTAACCTGGCGTTCTCCTCGCTGATCTCCTCGTACACCTGCCCCAGCTTCCGCTCCATCAAAAGCGCGATGGTACCGCACATCAGCATGGCTGCCGTCGGCAGCAGCGCCAGCTTCCAGTTGAGCAGATACATGGAGATCAGGATGATGGACGTGTGATAGATCACCTCGATCAACAGCATCCCCACATAACCGATGGCGTCCCAGATACGGTCGATGTCCTCTTTGACCCGGGCCATCAGCTCTCCCGTATTCGTCCTGTCGAAAAAGTCTGCGCTTAATCCCTGCACATGCCGAAACAGGTCCCTGCGCATATCCGCCGAAATGCGGATCCCGTTCTTATCGAAGGTGTATTCCTTCACGTACTGGAACACGCACCGGCCGATGCCGACTCCCAGAAATCCCAGCAGCAGGTATTTCAATTCTGCGATATTGCCGCCCACGATGACATCATCCACCACCAACGCCATCAGACGCGGTCCCATCATATCCAGCGTGACCGCGATCAGAAGTGACGCGATCGCACCCAGATAGGAAAATTTGTAATCCCATATGTAACTCGATATCTTTTTCATAATCCAGCTCCCCCTCTGTAAGTCTTTCTCACAAGACTCTGCAACTATGTCCACAGGCCTCTCTTACTGTCTGATTGCGCACAAAAAAAGACTGTGGTGAAATTACCACAGCCTGAATCTACCTGTATATGCGCCTGACCCGATCAGTCACTGCACGCTGTCCTGTCCCTGTAAACAGAACGGCCTCGCTCCTTCGTCGATCATCACCACAATCTGCGTAAATCCTCTTCTCTGCCTGCGGAGGTAATTTCCCTTATTGTCTTATTCACTTGTATGCCGATGCCTGCGCTCTCTCTGAACTTCATGGTGTTAAACATAACGGTTACCTCCTTCCTTAAAATTTGTTGTGCCGTACCGTTCTCCTGTTCCCGTCTCACAACGTATGCTGTTATATTAATACAGGGTCGAAATCTTGTCAACTTCTTTTTTTACTGTTTTTTCCAAAAGATTTTTTCCCGCTTCTCCTTTTCCGTTCCTGAAAAAAATAATAAAATATCGGTAACGAATCATCCGCTGCTCCGTCTAACCGATGAAGACAGGCAAGGAGGAAGGGAGGTGCACAGCTCTGTGGACATTGAAAAGCTCTATCATACCTACTACATGGATGTATACTCCTATATGATGACACTTGCAAAAGATGCACACATGGCAGAAGAGATCACACAGGAAGTATTTTTTAAGGCTCTTAAGACCAGACATCCCTGCAACGGTACAGCCGGCGAACTGACATGGCTCTGTGCCATCGCCAAAAATACCTTTATGGATGAATGCAGAAGACAGGCCCGTTTGCGGAAAACCGATGAAGAACTTCCGGACGAAACCAGTCTGGAAAAAAAGCTGGAAGATGAAACGCTCACCCTGCAGATCCACCAGATCCTGCACCGGCTGGAAGAACCCTATAAAGAAGTATTCCAGCTGCGCATATTCGGAGAGCTTTCTTTTCAGAAAATAGGGCAGATATTTGAAAAAACCGAAGTCTGGGCACGGGTGACCTATCACCGGGCCAGACTGAAGATTCAGGAAAGGATGGAAGAACATGACACCAAAATATAATTGCGAACTTATACAGGATATACTCCCTTTGTATCAGGACGAAATCTGCAGCGCCTACAGTCACCGCATCGTGGAAGAACACTTACAGGAATGCGAAACCTGCGCTAAGATCATGGAAAAACTGAAAAACGATCATGTTGAAACACGGCTTACAGAGGAAAAAAACAAGGTCCTCAACGCACATTCCAAAAAAGAACGCAAAAAAACGTTCCTCGTCGGCAGCGCCGTGGCCGGCATTCTGATGATTCCCGTTATCGTCTGTCTGATCTGCAATCTGGCGATCGGACACGGCCTTGACTGGTTCTTTATCGTCCTGACTGCGCTGCTTCTGACGGCATCCGTGAGCGTCGTTCCGCTTATGGTGTCAGAACATACCTGGTTCTGGACTCTGGGATGCTCTACCGTTTCCCTGCTTCTGCTGTTGCTTACCATATGTCTCTATACCGGCGGAAACTGGTTCTTTCTGGCCGCTGTTCCCGTCCTTTTCGCGCTGTCGGTCCTTTTTATGCCATTGCTCGTAAGATATCTTCCTCTCTCCGGCCCGTTCGCCCGCCACAGGGCGCTGCTTGTCATGGGATGGGATACCCTCTGGCTCTACGGCGTAATCGTGGTGTGCGGTTTTCATACTGCTGTCGCAAATTACTGGCGAATCGCCCTGCAGATCACTTCCTTTTGTGCGCTGCTGCCCTGGGCACTGTTTCTCATCATCCGTTATACCAGACTGCAGGTACAGATCAAGGCCGGCCTCTGTACCCTCACAAGCGGCCTGTTCGGTATTTTGATCAATCCGGTCATCTCCCTTATCCTGCTGGATCCGAAATCTCCCATTTCCCAACAGGGATTCTGGCTTCTGCTCTGGAACGATAATATCGCAAAACTCGCAACATCTGTGATCATCGCCGCCGTCACCATCCCGACAGGTATTGCTCTGATCGTGACCGGATGGATCCGGCAGCGTCACGCTCCTGTGTCTACTCGCCAAGATACGCCTTCTTGACCGCATCGTTGTGCATCAATTCCTCTGCGTTTCCTTCCAGAGAGATCTTCCCGGTCTCCAGCACATAGGCCCTGTCTGCGATCGCCAGCGCCTTCTTCGCATTCTGCTCCACCAGAAGCACCGTAGTCCCCGACTGGCTGACCTTCTTGATGATATCGAAGATCTCGTTGACGAAGATCGGTGACAGGCCCATGGAAGGCTCATCCATCAGAATGATAGCGGGCTGGCTCATCAGGGCGCGCCCCATGGCCAGCATCTGCTGCTCACCGCCGCTCAAAGTTCCGGCCATCTGCGTCTTACGCTCTTCCAGACGCGGAAAACGCTCATACACCATATGCAGATTTTCCCTGATCTCGTTCTTGTCCTTCCGCGTGTAAGCGCCCATCATCAGATTATCATAAACCGATAACTGTGCAAACACACGCCGCCCCTCCGGCACATGCGCCATTCCCATGGGCACGATCTTATATCCCGGCGTCTTCGTGATATCTTTTCCCTCGAAAATAATGCTGCCGCTGGTGGGCCTGATCAGCCCCGTAACCGTGTGCAGCGTCGTCGTCTTTCCCGCACCGTTGGCGCCGATCAAAGCGATGACCTCTCCCTGCTCCACCTCAAAACTGATTCCTTTGATCGCTTCTATCACACCATAATGAACATGGAGATCTCTCACTTCCAACATCGCCATACCATATTCCTCCCGCTATGCGCTCTTTGCTTCTCTCTTCTTACCGCCTGATTATCTGATCGTCTTATTCTCCCAAATAAGCCGTAATAACATGCGGATCGTTCAGCACTTCCTGGGTCTCCCCCTGTGCCAGCACTTCTCCGAAATTCAACACCGTCAGCTTCTCACAGATGCCGGCCACCAGCTTCATATCATGCTCGATCAGCAGGATCGTCATCTCGAAACGGTCTCTCACGAAGCGGATCGTCTCCATCAGTTCCCCCGTCTCATTGGGGTTCATGCCTGCTGCCGGCTCGTCCAGCAGCAGAAGTTTCGGGTTTGTGGCCATGGCTCTGGCGATCTCCAGCTTCCTCTGCTGACCGTAAGGCAGATTTTCCGCCTTATAGTCCGCATACTTTTCCAGTCCGAACACCTCAAGAAGCTCCATCGCCTTCGCGTTCATCTCTTTTTCCACCTTATGATAACGGGGCAGCCTTAAGATACCCTCGAAAGTAGAATAAGGATAATGGTTGTGCAGACCCACCTTCACATTGTCAAGCACCGGCATATCATGAAACAGACGTATATTCTGAAAGGTTCTCGCGATGCCCGCCTTACAGATTTCGATCGTCTTTTTGCCCGTCAGATTCACACCGTCCAGCAGGATCGCACCCTCGTCCGGCTGGTACACCCCCGTAAGCAGATTAAAGATCGTCGTCTTCCCGGCGCCGTTTGGCCCGATCAGGCCATACAACTGCCCCTTTTCCACAGAAATATCAAATGCGTTCACCGCCCGCAGGCCGCCAAAGGAGATTCCCAAATTCTTTGTCTCTAACAATGCCATCTCTATACCGCCTCCTTTTCCGCTTTCCTGCCGGGTAACAGTTTCTGCTGCAGCCTTTTTCTGAAAAATACCGCATTCGGGCTCCAGTTAAAGATCATCATCACGATCAGAACGATCGAGTAGATCAGCATACGGTAATCGCTCAGGCCGCGCAGCACTTCCGGCAGCAGCGTCAAAAGCACCGCCGCCACGATGGAGCCGCGGATATTGCCGATACCGCCCAGCACCACGAATACCAGGATCATGATCGACATATTGTAGCCAAAATTCTTGGGCAGCGCATTCAGCGTAGACAGATTATGCGCATACAGCACACCCGCCACACCCGCCAGCGACGCGGAGACGGTAAAGGCGATCAGCTTGTATTTCGTCACATTGATGCCCACAGACTCGGCGGCGATCCTGTTGTCACGGATGGACATGACCGCACGCCCCGTTCTGGAATGAATGAAATTCAATACGATAAACAGCGTGACCAGAATCAGGATCACCCCCACCGTAAAATTAGAGTCATTCGGTGTGCCCGTAACGCCCTGCGCCCCCTTGATCAGCATCAGCCCGTCCTCCTCCATATGCAAAGACAGGGCGTCTTTCATGGAAAAATGAACGCCGCTGCTGTCCACACCCAGATATAATGCATTGATGATATTCTTAATGATCTCGCCAAAAGCCAGCGTCACGATGGCCAGATAGTCGCCCCGAAGCCGCAGTACCGGTATCCCCACCAGAAATCCCACCAGTGCGGCGGATGCCGCCCCGATCAGCAGCGCCAGGAAAAACCGGAACCCGCCCGGCAGCGCTTCCTTGAAAGCCAGCGAAAAAACCGCGCTGGCAAAAGCGCCCACACACATAAATCCCGCGTGCCCCAGGCTCAGCTCTCCCAGAATGCCCACCGTGAGATTCAACGCCACCGCCACGATCACATAAGTACAAAAAGGAACCAACAGTCCCTGGATCAGACTGGATACATGCCCCGTCGATACCAGAAGCTGTACCACAATATATGTGAGGATCACCATCCCATAGGTGATCATATCATTCTTCGTCGTCTTACTTAATTTAGATTCGTTTACCTTCATTTCCATCTCCATGCCCTTCCTTTGCCCCGCCTCAGACATCCTCTGCCGTTCTATCCATTCTTCCGGTTTCCGCATATCTGCCTTCGCTTACCATCGCAGACAGATTCGCCTGTTCTCTCACTGCCGCCACTTACCACCGCAGACGGTCCGCCTGTCCCTTCACTGCCGACGCTTACCATCACAGCGCGCTTGCACCGGAAGCAGTCTAAACCTTCTCCAGAATCTTCCTGCCCAGAAGTCCCGTCGGCTTCACCAGCAGCACAATGATCAGAATACTAAACACGATCGCATCCGAAAGCTGGGAAGAAATATAGGCTTTGCTCAGATTCTCGATAACGCCCAGCAGAATTCCGCCGATAAAAGCGCCGGGAATCGAACCGATCCCGCCAAACACCGCCGCCACGAACGCCTTGATACCCGGCATGGAACCGGTATAAGGAGTTAAGGACGGATACGCGGAACACAGAAGCACGCCGGCCACCGAAGCCAGCATCGAACCGATGGCGAATGTCACCGCAATCGTGCCGTTCACATTGATGCCCATCAGCTGTGCAGCGCCCTGATCCTCCGACACCGCCGTCATGGCACGCCCGATCTTCGTCTTTTTTACGAAAAAGGTAAGGCCGACCATAATGATAATGCTGACGATGACCGTCACGATCGTCACGCTCTTAATGATCAGCTGTCCGCCAAACAATTCCAGATTCGGCAAAGTCACCACATTGCTGAAAGCCTTCGTATCAGAACCAAACACCAAAAGCGCCACATTCTGCAGCAGATAACTCACACCGATCGCCGTGATCAGCACGGCCAGCGGAGAAGCGCCCCGCAGAGGTCTGTAGGCCACCCGCTCTATGGTCACTCCCAGCACGGTACATGCCGCCATCGAAATGATGATCGCCGCCAGCGGATTGATCCCCATACCGCTTGCCGTCACAAACACCACATACCCGCCGATCATAATGACATCACCGTGGGCAAAATTCAACATCTTGGCAATCCCGTACACCATCGTATATCCAAGCGCAATCAGCGCATATACACTTCCTAAACTTATTCCGTTGATCAAATGGGCCACAAAACTCATACTCACACCTCAGTTTTCCTCATCACACTCACACAATTTAAAACCTGTCAATCAAATCATACTCCCTGCTCCCCTGACCGGTTAAGTTATGGAAATGCACTAAGATACCCCGCCGGCCATCTTAGTGCAGTCCTGTAAAATCTCTCTATTCTCATATCCGGCTGCGTCCTTTGCAGCCTCGATAAATCCATATCGTACCTTTCCCACTGGGGAAAATGCACGACCCCTGGCAAACCACCACATGCCTTCCTGCAATGAACATGGTCTAGTTGTTCTCAGGCTGCGTCCTTTGCAGCCTCAACAAATCCATATCGTACCTTTCCCCACTGGGGAGAATGCACGTTTTTCGCATTCTCCCGAACATGGTCTAGTTGTTCTTAGGCTGCGTTCTCTGCAGCCTTAGCACAACTCCATGTTCTCTACATGGCGGTATACACACCATCCTTAATCACAACTGCCTTCGGCTCCTTGGTGGGCTCACCGGAAGCATCCCATGTGATGCCCTCGCCTGTCAGGCCGTCTACCGTGATCTGTGTCATAGCTGTCTGCATAGCCGTGCAGATTTCTTCGTTGGACATATCCGCCGTGATACCGGCCTGCTCGGCAGCTGCCTTGATGGTATAGATTGCATCATAACCGTCTGCTGCGAACTGGTTCGGTGTCTCATTGAATTTCTCCTGATAAGTAGTAACGAACTTCACTGTAAGGTCGTCTGTGGCATCCGCTGCGAAAGGAGTTAACAGCATAACGCCCTCTGTCAGGGAAGCGTCAAAGTTCTTCACACCCAGAATACCGTCCAGACCGTCACAGCCGAAGAACTTCACATCAAAGCTCATGTCGGAAGCCTGCTTTAAGATCAGAGCCGCCTCATTGTAGTAGATCGGCAGGAATACCATATCAGCCCCTGCATCCTTGGCCTGCTGCAGCTGTACGGAAAAATCAGTCTTGTTATCCGCCGTAAACGCGCCTGCCGCCACGATCTCAAAAGACTGGCTTTCTGCTTCCGCTGCAAATTTCTCATAGATACCGGAAGAATATACGTCAGAGCTGTCATAGATCACAGCTACCTTGGTCGCCAGACCGTGCTCACCGATATACTGTGCAGATGCCGCACCCTGGTTAGGATCGGAAAAACATACGCGGAACGAATTCGGATTCGCTACACAATCAACTGCAGAACCCGAAGGGGTCAGCTGGAAAATGTTATCTTCCGCCGTCTTGGCAGATACCGCGATGGAACATGCGCTTGTCACACAACCGTCGATGACCTGTACGCCCCAGTCTTTCAAAGCATTGTAAGCATTGACAGACTTCTCGGAATCCGTCTCATCATCCTGGAAATTCAACTCAACTGTCATACCGTTGATGCCGCCTGCCGCGTTGATCTCATCCACCGCGATCTGGGAACCGTTCATAGCCGCGATACCATACACTGCATTACTGCCGGTCAGCGGTCCGATTCCACCGATCTTAAATGTGCCGCCTGCCGCATCAGCTGCGCCATCTTCCGCAGCCGCATCCTCACCTGCAGTCTCGTCAGCCGCACCGGTCTCATCCGCCGTCTCTCCTGCTGCATCCGCAGACTCCTGTGCCGCGCCGTCCGTGCTTCCGGCATCTGCGCCTGCAGAACCGCCGCAGCCTGTCAACAATGCAGCTGTCATAACGCCTGCCAGTACAAGACTCAACATTCTTTTCTTCATAATCTTCTCCTCCTGTTTCTTTCTCCTCATTTTCCGGCCCGCTTCTTTCACCCTCCGCCTGTATCCCCGGCCAGTCTTTCAACCGACAGATACAACCGCACAACCGGCAAATCTGCTCCCGGATTCGTTCCAAAGACTTTCCCATGGCCGCTCGTCCAGACGCCACCCTGTGAAAAAAGGGACTTCTTTATAATAATAAGAAGTCCCACCCTTGAAACTTAGAAAAATAATAGTTAAATTCTACAATTTTGTCAATAGTTTTTTGTGAATTTCTCTGATTTTCCGTGACAGTTCAGCCTTCGGCTTCTCTGTTACGATAACGAAACTGTTACTTCTCCATCTTCCAGAAAGAAGCGCTGTACGCCGGAAGTTCACTGCCGCCGCCGAAATCATGATCCTTTCCGCTGATCAAATCCACCGCCATGCCGCAGCCCGCATCGAAGTGCGCCGTATACGGTTCGCTGTCCGCATTGATGGCTACCAGCACTCTCTCGCCTGCCGCCCTGCGCTCGAAGATGCACTGCCTGTTGGTCAGTACAACGGAACGGAAATCACCGTAATTGAGCGCCTCGGACGCCTTCTTCGCCTCGCTTAAGCGCGCGATCCAGTCACACAGCTCATTCCACTCCGGCTCCTCGAAGCAGGCCCGCAGCGCCGGATCGCCCTCGTTCTTGTGTGCTTTGGCTCCCCACTCGCTGCCGTAATAAACGCAGGGGATTCCCGGCATACCGAAGCACAGCGCATAGATCAGCGGCAGGTGCTTTTCATTGGTCAGGTTGCTGGCGATCCTCGTCACATCATGGTTATCCACAAAAGACAGCATGTGTTTCCCTTTATACAAAGTCCAGTTTTCCGGACCAAACTGACGCAGCAGTGAATGATTGATCTCGAACATATTCATGCTGTTAAAGCTGGAGAACAGCCCTTTATAGCATTCATAGTTGGTCGCCGAATGCAGCATCTGGTCATTGACCATCTGGTTATAGTCCCCGTGCAGCATCTCGCCCAGCAGATAGAACTCCGGTTTCAGTCCTTCCGTAAATGTCCGCAGCTGCCTTACAAAATCATGGTCCAGACAATAGGCCACATCCAGACGCAGGCCGTCGATGTCGAACTCCTCCACCCAGCCTTTTACACTGTCCAGAATATGATTAATCACATCTTCATGGCGCAGGTTGATCTTCACCAGATCGTAATTTCCTTCCCAGCCCTCATACCAGAGGCCGTCGTTGTAGTTGGAATTGCCGCCCAGATTGACATTAAACCAGCTCAGGTAAGGAGAATTCTCCCGGTTCTTCAACACATCCTGAAATGCCCAGAATCCCCTGCCGACATGATTGAACACACCGTCCAGCACCACCTTGATGCCGTTCCTGTGCAGGTTGTCACATACTTCTTTGAAATCCTCATTCGTACCCAGCCTGCAGTCGATGGTGTGGTAATCCCTCGTATTATACCCGTGGGTGTCCGACTCGAACACCGGTGAAAAATATACCGCATTGATTCCAAGTTCCTTCATGTGAGGGATCCAGTCATTCACCTTCACGATACGATGCTCCAGTTTGCCGTCGTTCTCAAACGGCGCACCGCAGAACCCCAGCGGATAAATCTGATAAAAAACACTTTCATAAGCCCACATAGCTTTTTCCTTTTCCTTTCTTTTGGTTCCCCTTTTCTTTTTGTGCCCGTACTGCATGTACTGCATTCAGACTCTTTGCTATTTTACCATAAGTTCCGCCTTTTTGCAAAAATTCCTGTTCACGGACTTTTCCACAGTTTTTCTATTTTTTTGACCCATTGGGTCTATTTTAGCATGAACCAAAATACGTATATCGACTTTTCCACATCATTTTACCTATTATTTTATGAAATCCACCCCAAATCGGCAAAGAAATCCCCAATTTCCACAAAGTTATCCACATTGACACTTGTGTCATTTCCAGTGACCCACATTCCTTTTTTGTCGAAAACAGACTGTCGTTTTCGTTTTTTTCTATCACTTTTTGTCTCTTCCTCTCCTTCCCGGTAGAAATAAGGCTGAAAAATGTCAATAAATATTGTATAATGGCATGGGCACAGTCAATATATTTTGTATCCTGACGTGTCAAGTCAAAAAATATACGTTACAGTTCACGGCCTGGCCGGCCGCAAACTGTAACGCATCCAGCCCATTCCAAGTGTCTACGTTCCACTCCGGTCGGCGCTTAGCAAACGTCCCCCGGACGTTTAGCGCCCTTCGGCGAGGGGCTGGATGCCTGGAACCGTAAAGTTATCGGCCGGATGCCCTGCAGCAGGGTGCAGGGCACCGTGAATAGTAACAAATATACCGAAAGAAAGGAAATCACCATGCAGCCAATACTCGGATCCCATGTAGGGATGAGCGGTAAGGATATGATGCTGGGCTCTGTCAAAGAGGCCCTGTCCTACAATGCCGACACCTTCATGCTCTACACCGGCGCACCACAGAATACGAAAAGGAAAGAGATCACACAACTGAACATCACGCCCGCCTGGGAATGTATGCGCAGGGGCGGCATCGAATCGTTTGTTGTCCATGCTCCCTATATCATCAACCTGGCCAATACCGTCAATCCCGCCACCTACGAGATCGCGGTGGAATTTCTCGCTCTGGAGATCCAGCGTACCATCGCCATGGGGTCCAATATCCTGATCCTCCACCCCGGATCCCACGTAGGAGCAGGGGTGGAAGCCGGAATTGACCGGATCGCTCAAGGACTGAATGAAGTGCTTACCAAAGACCAGAACTGTTACATCGCACTGGAGACCATGGCCGGAAAGGGTTCGGAGATCGGACGTAACTTCGAGGAGCTTGCCGCCATTTTCGACAGGGTAACTTTAAGTGACCGGCTGCGCGTCTGTATGGACACCTGTCATCTGCACGACGCCGGATACGATATCGTAAATGATTTCGACGGGGTAATTGACCGATTTGATCAACTGATTGGAAAAGATAAGATCGCCCTTTTTCATATCAATGACAGCAGGAACGAGCGGGGTGCCGGCAAGGACCGCCACGCCAACATCGGGGACGGCTTTATCGGGACAAACGCCCTGCGCTGCATTGTCCATCATCCCGACTTCCTGCACCTGCCCAAGATACTGGAGACACCTTATATTCCGTCATTGACTGATCCGGACAAGAAAGTGGCGCCCTACAAAGAGGAGATTGCCCTGCTGCGTAAAAAGGGATGAGGGCCTACAGCCACTCATCCCAGAACCGCTCCACCTTATGACCTATCTGGTCAACCGTAACAATCTCATACCTGCTCCACTCTCTGGGAAACAGCCTCTGGTAAGCGGGCGCCAGAAACCGTTCATCCAGCAGCGACACGATCCCGAAATCCTCCACGGTGCGGATCACCCTGCCTGCCGCCTGCAGCACCTTGTTCATACCCGGATAGCGATAGGCATAGTCGAAGCCGTTCTCTCCCCAGCCGTCAAAGTACTGCTTCAAGATCTCCCGCTCGTTGCATACCTGCGGCAGGCCCGTCCCGATGATGACGGCTCCGATCAGGCTGTCGTTTTTCAGATCGATCCCTTCACTGAAAATACCGCCCAGCACGCAGAAACCCACCAGACTTTTTTCCTCCTCCATCTCGATCTCCATATCGATCAGCGCATTCAGGTCGCAGTCCTCATTGCCCGTAAACCGGTTTAAGAAGTCCTCCCTGGCCTGCTCGTTCATATAGTCTTCCTGCACGATACATTCCACTGTTCCATCCGTATTGAAATACTGCATGAAAATATCATAGATCTGCCGCAGAAAAGCATGTGACGGAAAGAACAGCATATAGTTCCCGTGACGTTTGCCTATCACCTCATTAATATAGGAAGCAATCCGGTAAAACTCTTCATCGCTCCTGCGGGTATACTTGCTGGTTACATCTCTTCCTATATACAGGCCCATCTTTTCCGGCCGGAAAACAGATCTGGCATAGACTTCATAGTCCCCCTCCTGTGCACCGAGCAGTCTCTTGTAATACTGGATCGGCAGAAGCGTCGCCGAAAAAAGGATCGTACTCCTGCCCCGCATCATACATTCCCGCAGGTTTTTGGCCGGATTCACGCAGAACAGTTTTATGATAAAACTGCCGTCTGACTCCAGCTCCGTGTACGTCACGTAATTCTCATCCACAAGCTCATACATCTCCAGAAAATGCGACACCTCAAAGTAAAATTCCAGCACATCGCTGCGCACCGGACTGTCCTCGTGATCCTCCAGATAATCCTCGATCGCCGCCCCCAGTCTGGTGAGCGAGCGCACAAAGGGATCGATAAACTCCTCGATCCGATAAGTCTCGCACTCCCTTTTTAAGATCAGCAGTTCCTTGTTGCACTTGTCCAGATTTCCGGCGATCCGCTCGTTATACGCCTTGACGGTGCGCTTCAACGCCAGAAAATCTTCCTTGCAGAGAGTAGCGCTGTACATGCTGCGCCCCCGTTCCACCAGATTGTGCGCCTCGTCAATCAGGAAAATATACTCTCCCCGCGTCCCTTCCGCAAAAAACCTGCGCAGATATACATGCGGGTCGAACACATAGTTATAATCACAGATCACCGCATCAGAAAACAGACTCATATCCAGACACATCTCGAAGGGACACACCTTGTGCTTCTTCGCAAAGGCTTCGATCTTTTCCCTGTTGTAGACGTCCTCGTGTGTGAGAAGATCGTACATCGCCTCGTTGATCCTGTCATAATGCCCATTCGCGTAAGGGCAGTATTCCGGGTTACATTCCGTCTCTTCCATAAAGCAGATCTTGTCCTTCGCCGTCAGTACCACGCTCTTGCAGCGCAGCCCGTGTTCCCGCAGCAGGGCAAACGTATTGTCCGCCACCGTCCTGGTGATGGTCTTGGCCGTCAGATAGAAGATCTTCTCACACATTCCCTCGCCCATGGCTTTTATTGCCGGAAAAACCGTGGAAATCGTCTTCCCTACGCCGGTGGGAGCCTCGATAAAAAGTTTCCGCTTATGATAGATCGTCTGATAGACATAGGTTGCCAGTTCCTTCTGCCCCTCCCTGTACGCATAAGGAAACTGCAGCGCCTTGATGGACGCCTGTCTGACCTTCTGCCACTGAAAGCTGTAATCCGCCCACTTCCGATACTGCTCCATCACTCCCAAAAACCACTCCTGCAGCTCTGCAAAAGTATAGTCGAAATGAAAATAGCGGATTTCTTCCGTCTCCATATGACAGTATGTCATCCGCACCCGGATCTCCGGCAGGTTCTTCTGTTCGGCATATATGTATGCGTAACAACGGGCCTGCGCAAGATGCACCGGCACCGGCCCTTTCATCTTCTTCAGATCCTGAAACGTGCCTTTGATCTCATCTATGGTTACCGTCATCTTCTGTGTCTGCTGGATGGTATCCGCCTGCTCGTCCGGCACTGCCGGAACCGTATGCGTCTGCTGAGGCAGCTCCATTTGCTGCGCGTTCTGTACTTCCAGCTCTGACGGCCTTTCCTCACCCGCCTGTATTTCCTGCCCCGATCGGGCTTCCTGCACAATCTGCGCCGCCTGCCCCGGCTGTGTCTCTGTCTGCAGATATAGAGCTGCTTCTGCAAACAGAAGCGGCAGTTCCCCCGTCAGGGCAGGCTCCGCTTTCATCACAGTAAATTCCGTAATGATGCCGTCCGCACGGCCCTCCACAAGGATCTCATACTCTCCTGCATTGTACTCATAGCGCAGCGCGACTTCTGCCTGATATTCCGGTCCCATCCGCCGCTGGATCATACGATGGATCCGGCTGCCCTCCTGCATGGCATGATCCGGGGCCGACGCCCGTCGATTGTCAATATTGCCGGAACGCAGTATGAACTCCACCAGGCTCCTGACCGAAATTCGTATCTCCATAATAACTCCCATGCCAGATATCCGAACAAATATTCGCAATTCATTGTACCGGCATTCCTGACTCCAAAACCACAAAACAAGCAAATCCCATTTACAAAATTCGCTCACTTTACTGCGCAAACTCAAAATCCAAAGCGTTTTTTACAAAACAAAAAACTCCCTATATAAGATATTACGCTATCTTATATAGAGAGTCAATCTGGTCCACTCAATCCTCTATGTTCAGCACGCTACTGCAAATTTTTTCAGATACTGTTCGAAGTCCGCATCATATCCATTGACAGATACCGTCAGAACCTGATTGAAATTGAGTCCCAACACGCCAAGAATCGACTTTGCATCTACGATAAATCTATTGTAGGAGATGTCTACGTCAAAGATGCATTTTGTAGCCGCAGAAACAAAGTCCTTCACTTCTTCGGGTCTTAACTTAATTCTGTGTTGCATAATATTCACCTTTCCTTTCCTATTACGTATGCCTGATGCATAGAAAAAATGTTAACTTTCTCCTTGTTTGAGATGATTATACACTTTTTCCAATGTTTGTAAAGAGGTTGTTTCTTCCCCTCTGAAACGCGGTACAAGAGACCTTTTCAAAAATTTTAATATCCTTACAAATTTGTTTTTCTCCGGAAAATCATTTTTGTATATTCTGTCTATTACGTTCAAATCCGACGATTTTTGACGACTGCAAATTATTCACTTTTGAAGAAATTCCACCATATAATCTTGGAAGCGGAGCGGCAGCATCTGCTGCTGCAGACGGCGGTTATGCCGTTCTCTGATCGCGATGGTCTTATGAAAGATGGTAAACAGCTCCTGATATTCCATCTCCTGATCGGAGTACTGAATGGCCTCCTGTAAGCCTGCCGTCCCCTGCTCCACACCGGACACCAGATACCATTCCCCGCGTGCCGGATGCACACCGAACAAGCCTCTGTTCTCATCATGGATCATGAAATCCTCCGGTGACAAACGGTCTGCAAAATGCGGCATCACAAAAGGCATCACATTATTCTCCGGACCGATTCTGGAATACAGAACGCCCTGCTTCAGCTCCTGAAATCTGATAAATTCCAGTTCGTGATGCACTTCATTGGCCGTGCGTCTGGCAAGCGCAAAGGCTCTGGCCACATAAGGATTGCGCAGATTGTCCATGGTCCGTTCGCCGTGCCCTCCGGTAATACCGTCCACCACGGTATGATAGACCGCATCCCCCTTATTTGCCCCGTCGGAAGCCGCCGCACGGCAGATAGATCCGTAGACGTGTTCTCCGAGTCTCTCTTTCAGGGTCCGTACCACCTTCTCAGTCTTGCCAAAATCCGGCTGACTATGCAGATAGGTTGCAAACAATCTGTAATTGTCTGTCTCCCCCACCTGTACATGCAGATGGTCATGCCCTTCCCTCAGGGCATACGCGTCATAGACTGCCGTAAAGATTCCCTCCAGAGAATCCTCACAGATGATATATTTCTCTTCCATAATATTCTACCGTTCTTCCTCTGTGATGACCGCGCATCTGGTTTCCCCTTCCACCATACTGTCACAGACCGTTAACCAGACCCTTCTACACCACATTCAATCCTTCCAGCATCTGTCCTTCATCAAACAGCGACGTCTGCCGATAAGGCGTTCCATCCAGCAGGAAAGGAAGCCTCTCGCCTTTCCCCATCTGATTTTGATACGTCAGATTCTGCACGATATAAGTCTCATCCAGTTTCGTGGGATACATCATCCTGCCGCTGCATGTGATGAAATATAAGGCCCGTTTCAGTACTACGCCCATCTTCTTGAGGTCGTCAAACGTCAGGCTGCCAAACCGTCTGGCAGTAATGATCCTCCTGGCGCTCTTGACGCCGATCCCCGGGACCCGCAGCAGCAGACGGTAATCGGCACGGTTGATCTCCACCGGAAATACCTCCAGATGGCGCACGGCCCAGTCCGCTTTCGGATCGATCGCCATATTAAAATTAGGTCGCTCTTTTGTCAGCAGCTCATCCACCTTGAAACCATAAAACCGCAGAAGCCAATCCGCCTGATAAAGCCTGTGCTCCCGCAGGAGCGGCGGTCCCGCCGTGATCGAAGGCAGCTGCTTATCCTCATTGACATTCACGAATGCCGAATAGTACACCCTTTTCAGAGAAAACTTCTCATACAGGCTTTCCGCCACCGACATGACCTGGTAATCACTCTCCGGCAGCGCTCCTACCACCATCTGCGTGGACTGTCCGGCCTCGCAGAACCGCGGTGCATGTTTGTATAAGATAAGTTCATTCCTATTCTCCGCAATACCGTTCTGAATCTGGCGCATCGGCTTTAAGATCGTCTTCCGGTGCTTGTTCGGCGCCATTTCATGAAGCCCTTCCGCCGTCGCCATCTCCAGATTCACACTCATGCGGTCCGCCAGATAACCGGCTCTCTGTATCAACAGAGGATCCGCTCCCGGTATGGCTTTCACATGGATATACCCCTGAAACCGATGCAGTGTCCGCAGCCTGTGCACCGTCTCGCAGATCAGCTCCATCGTATAATTGGGGCTGTACAGTATCCCGGAACTCAAGAACAAACCTTCTATATAGTTACGCCGGTAGAATTCCATCGTCAGATTACACACCTCGTCCGGCGTAAAGGAGGCACGCGGCACATCGTTAGACCTTCTGTTGATACAGTACCGGCAGTCATAGATGCACTCGTTGGTAAACAGTATCTTCAATAAGGAAATGCACCGCCCGTCCGCCCCGAAGCTGTGACATAAGCCTGCTGCCACCGTATTCCCGATCCCCGTGCCGTCATTCTTCCGCGAAGAACCGCTGGAGCTGCACGACACATCATATTTCGCTGCATCCGCCAGTATCTTTAATTTGTCCATCAGCGACATCTGCGGCGCTATCTTGACTTCCATGACAGATCCTACCTTCTTCATCATTCTATTGTCAGATCAATCCCCATGAATGACCCAATAAGAACATATGTTCTTTCCTGTGAATCTATCCTATCACAAACCGGAACAGATTGCAATAGTTTTTCTCGAACATTTGTTTGTTATTCTGCAATATATTTTTCCCATACTTGTGGCAACTTTAATTTTATAAAAGAGGCATAGGAGCAATCAGGGGTTTCTATCATGTGCTTTTCTTTCAGGTAATCGACACAGCACGAATACCACCATTCCAACTGCTGTTTCGATTTGTCTTCAAAATATCCTGTTTTCATTTTGCCTTGCTTTACATAGTCCTTAAATAAATCATACGCATTTTCTACCCTGACACAGTTCGTTACCTTAACAGGCTCTGTCGCCAGTCTCGCGCACGGAATATTTTTAAATGGAATAACTTGATTCTCTTCTGCAAGAACTTCATAGATATATCCGCTGACGCCCTCCGATACTTCTTTCAGCGCGTTCGGATACAATTCGTGGTATACCGGTATATTACTGCCACTTTCAAAACCATAAGGAAACCAATAATAAGGCCTTTCTACAGCATTGCATAAATAGAACGCGGCAACCACATCCATTGTGGACATATATACATATGGCCGGTCATGATCCGCTTGATTTGGTTTTAATACTTTTATATTTCCGGTGTTGCTTCCATGGTATAGTATCATAGTGCTTTCTCCTTAATTTTCAGCAGTTTTTCCTGTATTAGATATGAAACTTCAAAGAATAAATATATTGAATTGCCTTCTTTTCGTCCATCATACCGTATATTATATAAATAAAGAAGAAAGACAGCAATGGCTGAAAAGGGCGCAGACAGATAAGAAAGCTGACTTTGTTGCAATCTTATCCGAATAATTACTTGATTTCTTCCCGCAAAAGCAGTTAAATAGTAGATGGTGAGAATGCAAATAGCAACAAGAAAACAGCAAAGTGAGGTTTTTCATGGATAATTTAATGATTCCCAAAGATTACAAGTCTGCGCTGAATCTGCACGATACGCAGATCGGCATCAAGACTGTGAAAGATTTTTTTCAGGTACTGCTGGCGGAAGAGCTGCATCTGCTGCGCGTGTCCGCACCGCTGTTCGTCGATCCGGCCTCCGGCCTCAACGATAACCTGAACGGTGTGGAGCGCCCGGTCTCCTTCGGCATCAAGGAGCAGGACGACGCCCAGGCGGAGATCGTACACTCTCTGGCCAAATGGAAGCGTATGGCTCTGCAGAAATATGGTTTTTCCCATGGGGAGGGCCTTTACACCGATATGAGCGCCATCCGCCGGGATGAGACCACCGACAATATTCACTCCATCTACGTTGACCAATGGGACTGGGAGAAGATCATCTCCCGCGAGGAGCGCACGATCGACTACCTGCAGCAGACGGTCAGATCCGTTTATAAGGTACTGCGCAAGACCGAGAAATATATGGCGATCCGCTACGATTATATCAGCGAGATCCTGCCCCACGATATCTTCTTCATCACCACACAGGAACTGGAGAATATGTTCCCTGACTATACGCCCAAGGAACGTGAGTATTACATAACGAAAGCCAAGGGTGCCGTCTGCCTCATGCAGATCGGAGACCTGCTGGAATCCGGTGAGAAGCACGACGGCCGTGCTCCGGACTATGACGACTGGGCGCTGAACGCCGACATTCTTGTCTATTATCCGGTGCTCGATATCGCTCTGGAGCTGTCCTCCATGGGTATCCGTGTGGATAAGAAGGCCCTGCTTGACCAGTTAGACAAAGCAGGCTGCCCGGAAAGAGCAAAGCTGCCTTTCCAGAAAGCAATTCTGGAAGAAGAACTTCCCTTTACCATCGGCGGCGGCATCGGACAGTCCCGTATCTGTATGTTCTTCCTGCGCAAAGCGCATATCGGGGAGGTACAGTCTTCCCTGTGGCCGGAAGAAATCACGAAAGAAGCGCTGGCACAGGGGATTCAGCTCCTGTAAGTAGAAAAGAAGGCGGCCTTTGATCATGCAAAGTGCCGCCTTTTTTGTTCCTCTCCTCTGTCTATCTGTCCATCTTCCGCACCGCAGAAGGCGCCGTCCCGAACTTCTTCTTAAACAGCTTGCTGAAATGATAGGCGTCATCATACCCGACCCGCGCCGCCACCTCCTGAATGCTTAAGCCCGGCTCCGCCAGAAGCAGTTCCCTGGCTTTCTCCATGCGGATGTCGATCAGGGAATGAATGGGTGTCTCCCCGGTCTCCGCCTTGAAGATCTTCGATATATAAAAGGGACTCAAGTACATGTTGCCCGCGATCTGCCCCAGAGAGATCTTCTGCGTGTAATGCTCCTCGAAATAATCCATGATCTTCTCCACCAGATATTTCCGGTTCACCGACTCGAAGGCATACTGCTCCACAGGCCGTTCCTTCCGGGGCTGCTCCTGTCCTCTGATAAAGAGCAGCAGCATCTGCAGCGCGTAGGTCTTCATCATGAAGTAACCGCCAAGCCGCTCCGTCTCCTTCTCCGCTTCCATGGAAATACACAGTCTGCTCAGCTTCATCTTCAACTCTCCCGACGTGTGCAGGATCGGCTCATCCTCCGGCGCCGGAAGGCAGTTCTTCTCGTAGCCTCTTAAATGAATATCCGTCATGCCCACGTAGAATTCCACCGCCGGACCGCCGCTCGCACTGACCAGCGCCTGATGATGCTGCCCGGCGTTGATCAGGATCAGATCCCCCTCACTGACCTCGTAGACCCGGTCCTCGATCCGATGACGGCCCTGTCCTGACATCACATAACAGAATTCCACATACTCATGCTTATGATAGTTTTTTTCATCTTCCCTGCGGATCCCTTTCCATGTAAAAAGAAAGGCAGGGTTAAAATCTTCCTGCAACAAAGTTTCCTGTTCTCTCATCGTGTTCTCCATTCCACCCGTCACGATCCAGGGACCGGTAAGTTAAGTTCCTGCCATGATTTTGGGACAATCCGCTTCCACCGGACAGCATTGGCATTTTGTCTGAAAAATTGCAGATAATTTTGTACAACCTGCACATCCCCGCAACATAACAACATCCGACAGGCAGCCCGCAAGATAGTACATTTCCTTTTTACCTCAAAATTATAAAATTAACAAGGGTTTTCTTAAATTAAAAAAATTATTTCAATCTGTTTCAAGGGAGGATATCATATGACACCCATAAAATGGTTCTGGGGATTTCTGAAAAAATACTGTGTATTGCTGTGCATAGGGCTTGTGATGACCACCGCGATCTCCGTTCTGTCCATTGTAAATCCGTATATCTCCGGGCGTATCGTGGACGACGTGATCCGGGGCGGGGCACTGGACCAGCTGCCGCGGCTGATCCTGATCCTGCTTTCGGTGACATTGGTGCGGGGCGCCCTGCGTTTCGCCCATCAGGTGATCTTCGAGAGCTGTTCTCAGGGCGTTCTCTACGATATGCGCGACAAGTTTTTCCGCCGCCTGCTGCTGGAGGATCTGAACTTTTTTAACCACAAAAAGACTGGTGACCTGATGAGTCGACAGACCGGTGACATGGATGCCATCCGGCATTTTACCGCCTATATCATCTACGCCGTTTACGAAAATCTGCTGATGTTTGTGTTTGCCCTGCTGATGATCTTTACGGTCAATGTGAAGCTGGCGCTGTGTATGCTTTTCGTCCTGCCTTTCACTGCCCTTGCCACCGTGCGGCAGTCGAAGGAGGTGCGGCCCACCTTCGCCCGCATCCGCAACCGCTTCTCTTCCCTGAATTCTTTTGTCCAGGAAAATGTCAGCGGCAACCGGGTAGTCAAGGCCTTCGCCAAGGAGGACTTTGAAATCGAAAAATTTAATAAGGAAAACGACGCCTATCTGGAGGCGCAGCTTGCCTCTTCCCGGGTCTGGATGAAGTACCTGCCCGTGTTTGAAGTGCTCTCCTATCTGCTCAACGTGGTGCTGATGTTCTACGGCGGCTACATGGTCATTCAGGAGGAGATCACCATCGGCAATCTGGTCACGGTGAACGGCTATCTGTGGATGTTGAACATGCCACTGAGAATGGCCGGCTGGTGGGTCAACGACATCCACCGCTTCCTCACCTCCGTAGAAAAGATCTACGACACTTACGTGGAAGAACCCAGGATCAAAATGCCGACTGAACCGGTCAAAAGCCGGCAGTACCGGGGAGACGTGGAATTTCGGAACGTTTCCTATACGGCGGACGGTGAGACCATCGTCAGCGATATCAGCTTTGCCGCCTCCAAGGGACAGACCATCGGCATTCTGGGTTCCACAGGAGCGGGCAAATCCACCATCATGAATCTGCTCTGCCGCTTTGTGGACGCGGACAGCGGTCAGGTTCTGGTGGACGGCGTCAACGTAAAGGATCTGGATCTCTACGAGCTGCGGGACAACATCGGCATGGCCATGCAGGATATCTTCCTGTTCTCCGACACCATCGAGGGAAATATCGCCTACGGCCGTCCCCACTGCTCCTTTGAGGATATCCATGACGCTGCCGTCATGGCGGACGCCAACCACTTTATCAAGGGAATGCCGGACGGTTATGACACCGTCGTGGGCGAGCGGGGCGTCGGCCTTTCCGGCGGTCAGAAGCAGCGTATCTCCCTGGCCCGGGCGCTGCTCAAGAAGCCTTCTATCCTGATCCTGGACGACACCACATCCGCCGTGGACATGGAGACAGAAAGCTACATACAGAACCAGCTGAAAAAATTAAACGGTCAGTGCACCGTCTTCGTGATCGCCTACCGGATCTCTTCCATCAAGGACGCGGATCTGATCCTTGTCATGGACAACGGCCGCATCATCGAACGGGGCACCCACAAAGAACTGCTGGCACAAAACGGATATTATGCCAGCGCCTTCCACCATCAGTACGGAGAGATTCCCTCCGCGGAAGAAATGCGCCGCGCCGGATTCGCAGTCTCTTAACATCATAAAAAGGAATGAAACATCCATGGCACGTAACAAATACGACGTAGACGAGATTTTAGAAGAGAGCTTCGACTTTGACCAGTTCAAACGGTTGATGGCCTACTTAAAGCCGTACCGGAAACGCTTCTTCTCCGTGGCGGTGATGATGCTGACCGCTTCCGCCTTTACCATGCTGATTCCGCAGTTTTTCCTGCGCATCATGGACGTGTGCATCCCTGCGAAGGATATGCGCGGCGTGGCTTTTTACAGCGGGCTGACACTGCTTGCCGCCCTGTATTCCGCCATCAGCCTGCGCTATAAGATCAAGCATACCAATATCATCGGCCAGCAGATCATCCATGACCTGCGGAGCGATATTTTTGAACATCTGCAGGATCTTCCTTTTTCCTATTACGACAACAGGCCCCACGGCAAGATCCAGGTCCGGGTGGTCAACTACGTGAACAGCTTAAGTGATCTGCTCTCCAACGGTATCGTCAATACCATCACCGATCTGTGTAACCTGTTCTTTATCGTGACCTTTATGTTCCTGACCAACGTGCGGCTGACACTGCTGTGCCTCTGCGGCCTGCCGATCCTCGCCGCCGTAGTGATTTTCATCAAAAAGAGACAGCACAGGGCCTGGCAGATCCAGAGCAACAAGCAGTCCAACCTGAACGCCTACATCGCGGAAAGCATCAACGGCATCCGGGTAACCCAGTCTTTCGTGCGTGAGGAAATGAACAGCAATATTTTCAATGACCTGAGCAGCAGCTACCGTAAATCCTGGATGCATGCCGTGCTGTACAACTTCACCATGGGGCCCAGCGTGGATCTCATCTCCATGGCCACCACTTCGGCCATCTACGTGCTCGGTATCCACTGGATGTTTGACAGCGCCTCTCCCATCACCATCGGTGTGCTGATCGCCTTCACCTCCTACGTAAGCAGGTTCTGGGCGCCGATCAACACGCTGGCGGCCTTTTATAATTCGCTGCTCACCGCCATCTCCTACCTGGAGCGTATCTTCGAGACCATCGACGAACCGGTCTCCGTACAGGATGCCCCGGACGCCGTCGAGATGCCGCCCATTCATGGCGACGTGTCTTTCGAGCAGGTATCTTTCAGTTACGAGCCGGGCGTCAGAATCCTGGACAACGTGAATTTCAAGGCCAAAGCCGGTGACAGCTTCGCCATCGTAGGCCCTACCGGAGCGGGAAAGACCACCCTGGTCAATCTGTTGAGCCGTTTCTACAATCTGGATACGGGACGCATCCTGATCGACGGCACCGATATCTCGAACGTGACGATCCACTCCCTGCGGGCACAGATGGGCGTGATGATGCAGGACAGCTTTATTTTCGCCGGAACGATCATGGACAATATCCGTTACGGCAATCATACCGCCACCGACGAGGACGTCATCCGCGCCGCGAAGACGGTCTGCGCCCATGACTTTATCATGGAACTGGAAAACGGCTACCAGACCGAGGTGAACGAACGCGGCAGCCGCCTCTCCGCAGGCCAGCGCCAGCTGATCTCTTTTGCCCGCGCCCTGCTGGCCGATCCGAAGATCCTCATACTGGATGAGGCTACCTCCAGCATCGACACGGAGACGGAGATTGCACTGCAGAAAGGCTTAAGTGAGCTTCTGAAAGGACGTACTTCCTTCATCATCGCCCATAGACTCTCCACCATCCGCAATGCCGACTGCATCATGTATGTGGATCGGGGGAATATTCTGGAGAAGGGCACCCATGAAGAACTCATGGCCCTTGGCGGGGAATATTACAGATTGTATATGTCGCAGTACTTGAATTGTGCGTGATCATCTTAACTGCAAAAGTTCCCTGCCCTGCACTCCTGCGGGACAGGGAATTCTATAACTATTCTTTTACCGCTCCCAACATAATACCATTCACAAAATATCGCTGTAGAAACGGATATACCACCAGCATCGGCAGCATGGAAATAAATACCTTCGCCGCATCCAATGATTTGTTGGAAAGCTTATCCATTGTCTCAATCTGGTCCATGGACAGATTCGTCGTCTGGACATTCACCACCATCTGCTTAATGTAAGTCTGCAGCGGATAGTAACGTTCCCCGCTGGATAATACCAGTCCCTGAAAAAATTCGTTCCAGTAACCTACACTGATAAAAAGAACAAGAGTCGCCAACACCGGCACTGCACATGGCACTACAACCTGGAAAAGTGTCCTCCATTCCCCTGCACCGTCCACCCTGGCAGCCTCAATCAGTTCCTTCGGCAGGCTGCGGTAGAAATTTACCAACAGGATCAGATTAAAAACCGGAACGCCGCCACAGAGAATCAATCCTACCATACTGTTCATCATATGATATTTTACCATGGTGATATACCAGGGAATTGTACCTCCGTTAAAAAGCATACAAAAAATCACGATCCACATGATCACATTTTTCGGTCGGTACTCCGTAGACGGTTTGGATAACGGATAGGCAAAAATGATCAGGATCAATATCGTGAATAACGTACCAAATACGGTTCTCCCGGTAGAGATCATAAAAGAACGGAAAAACTGCGTATCTCCCATGATCTGCTGATAAGATGCCAGGGAAAAACCAACCGGATAGAACGTGACCATCCCGGAATTTGCTGCCGACTTACTGGAAATCGACAGGCAGAAAGCATACCACAGAGGATAAATACAGGATACTGCCAGAACAGTCATCAATATTGTATTAAACACATCAAATATCTTACTTCCCAATGATTTACTTCGGACCATACTCTCTTCTCCTTTACCCGTCTAAAAAATCTTGTAATCCGCCGCCTTATAGGCAACAACGTAAGATATGACGATCAGTGTAAAACTGATGACCGACTTAAAAAGGCCTGCCGCAGTCGCCAGCGAGAACTGTACATTCAACAGTCCGATCCTGTAGACCCAGGTATCCAGAATATCTCCAGTGGAATACACCAGCGGACTATACAGATTAAATACCTGATCAAATCCGGCATTTAACACATTGCCAAGTCCAAGGATCGCTACCACCACAATCGTGGAGGCAATGCCCGGCAGCGTGATGTACCACACTGCCTTCCACCTGCTGCATCCGTCAATGGATGCAGCTTCATACATATCCTGACTGATACCTGTCAGCGCTGCCAGAAAAATAACCGCATTGTATCCAAACTCTTTCCATACATCTGAGAAAATGATCATCTGTCGAAAACAGGATTCTTCCGAAAACCAAATCCTGGGTTCTGCCCCAAACAGCGACAGTATTGTGTTAAACACACCCTTATACCCAAAGATTTCCAACAGAATACTGGCCAGGATAACCCAGGATAAAAAGTGCGGCAGATAGACCATCGTCTGTACAATCCTCTTGAATTTCAGTTTCCGTACCTCGTTGAGCAACAGCGCAAAGCTAAGGGGGACAACAATATTCAACACCAGCTTGGACACGGCAATAATGACTGTATTGACTATGACCCGTTTACTGTCACTCATGGAGAACAGGTAGCGGAAATTCTCCAGCCCTGTGAATTTGGAGCCAATAAATCCACTTACCGGGTTATAATCCTGAAAGGCCATTACAATACCGAACATAGGCACGATATTAAACAGGACCAGCCATACCATTCCGATCAGGATCATGGAATGATAGCTTAACATGGTTCTGGTATTTCTCCTCTTTTTCATCAGATTCCCTCCATACGCTCTCCTAATACCCGGCTACCTCCTGCAGGATCGTCTCACCGCCCTCTGCCATCCAGTTTTCGATAAATTCATCATAGGCCGTGATATCTGATTTACCTGTAACCACCTTCATCGTCATTTCTTTCTCCATGGAAAGCAGATTTGCCCACTTAGACTCCATGGTTGGCGTCTGGCTGAAAATACAGCTTTTCACTTTCTTATCCACAGGGGTAGTGGCATAGGGTCTGTCCCCCACCAGCAGTGAGTACATTCTCTGGAAATTACCAAAATTCTCCATGCTGAAATCCTTCACTGTCAGCTGTCTGCCGCTCTCATATCCGGGAATCGTCTCTTTTACTACCCTCACATCACTTGACAAAAGTTTATATGCGCTTGCCACACCCTCATAATCCTCCGGCGTTGTCTTACCCTCCAGCACATTATACAGTTCATGGTACGTGTATTCACACTCATCGGCCGGGGCCATCAACGTCCTGATCGGCCAGAAATTCAACGGCTGTTCCGATACGTCAAAAGTATTCTCGTCCCGCAGCAGGGCATTTGCCATAATGATAACTGCCTTCGCTACATCCTCGGATGCGTCCTTACGAATGACACAATAACTGCTGGTCACCGAACCAGTCCTCACATTATATTTACCGTCATCTGTCAGCACCGGATAAGACTGCCAGTCAGCATCCGGCTCATTACGGTAGGCGTCACCGATTCCATATCCCGGCACCCACCATGCACCGAAGAACATACCGACTTTACCGGAATTGATCAATTCCACCGTAGAATCCCTGGTTCCCATCTCCGGATCGATATAGCCTTTTGCATACCAGTCAGCCAGAAGTTCCAGCGTTTCTCTGACAGCTGCCGTGTCGGTTCCGTAGGTTACGTTTCCACTGTCATCCTTTAGAAATAGACCAGGATAGGCATCCCTTGCGGAGAAAACCGCCTCAAATCCGCCTGTCGTCGCTCCCGTGTCCTGAAAGGAAGGATAAAGGCTTGTATTCTTATCCGGTCCGGCAATCGCCACCGTATCTTCTCCTGCCGGTTTTTTCTCCATAAATACTTTCGCAATATTCTCGATATCAGATAATGTCTTCGGCGCTTCAAGACCCCATTCTTCCAGCCAGTCCTGTCTGACACATACCGTCTGAATACCGCCGGTCTCTACTTCCGTAGCCGGAATGGCGTACTGTCTTCCATCCACACTGGCCTCTCTGATCGCTTCCCCGTCCGTGGAATCCATGACCTCTTTGACCTGTGGGGACTGCATCTGCTGAAACAAATCCGTAAGATCATACAACTGCCCACTCCTGGCTGCCTTGATCAGGTATTCTCTGCTGACTACCATGGCATCCGGCAATGTATTGCTGGCAATGCAGAGCGCCACCTTCTGGTTGTAGTCATTCCCGCTGGCAGCCGTCCAGTCTACCACCACCTTAATATTGTATTTTTCCAACAGATAGTCCGTATACTGATTATGATCCACGCTTAAGCCTGCCGGCAGGGAATCCGTCGTGCTGACGCCCTGTCCGATATGCACTTCCACCACTTCCGGAAACTTCTGGAACGCCACCTCGTCCGAAGGTTCCGCCGTCACTGTCGGTACACTCTCTGTGCTCCCTGTCCCTTCTGTTGTGTTACCTTCTGCCGATGTCGCACCTGACCCACACCCCGCCAGAAGAGAGAACATCATAACACATGTTAATAATGCTGATACAGTTTTCCTTCTCATGTAATTCCCTCCGTTATTTATAATAGTTTTATTGCTTCTTTTTATATTTTAATATGCATTTTGTATAGTTTACACCCTTGTACTTTTTGCATTCTGGAAACATTTCTGCCATTCTATAAAAAAACCGTACTTTTTTTGAATCTACACAAAACATTCATTTAAAAAGAGAGACATTTGTTCTCTCTACAAAGCAAATCTCTCTCTTCCATCATTTTCTGTTATATGCTCCTTCTTTATAACGTACGGAATACACCCAGTCGCCTCCTGTACTCCGCAAAAGTCACTCCTTCCTTTTCCTGAAAGATCTTAGCAAAATATTTTTCATTTAAATTGGGAGGGGTTTTTATGGACACACAGTTGGAGTGGCAGGACGATTATAACATTGGTGTTGACGTAATCGACACGGAACATCAGCGGCTTTTCAAAATCATCAACAAACTTTCCATGATCTCCTTGGCCCGCTCGACCCTTTCTTTCCGAATATAAGAATTGATTGAATGACCTGTATACTTTTTAAAAGAAGTAGAAAAATAGCTTCTGGAAATGTTCAACTCATTTCCGACCGCTTCTGCACTCAACTCATGCTCCTCAAGGTGTTCTTTAATATAAATACACGCCCTTAAAACTGAAAGCTGAATATTCCCTCCTCCGGTTCCTTCCATACGCCGTGCTTCCCTGATCAGCGCATTTTCCTGCTCGATCAGCCATCCACAGTCTTCCCTGCCACTCTCGAACTCTTCCTCTCTTAATCTGATAGAAAAATTACGTTCCATTACATGCAAAACATGAAGCATCAAACGATACCTCTCCCGCTCATGAAACCCTGCCAACTCCATGTCCCGCCGCAGTTCTTCCATCTGTTCCCGATTATAGAAACAGTACAATCCATCAATCTGCTGATAACACCTGTTCATTTCTTTTTCATTGTCCTTTACGGCTGCCGGCCACAACTGTTTCCGCTGCCTGATCCGTTCTGCCGCCTGTTTGAACAGCTTGACACAATCCTCCTGATCCATCTGCAGCTTCGAAATGTAATCCAGCACCCCAAGCCTCAACGCTTTCTGAATATACTCGAAGCTCTCATAGGCCGTCAGGACAATGTACTGAATCTCCGGCCGCCGCTGCCTGCACTCTCTAATAAATTCCAGGCCGGAAAGCACCGGCATGGCCAAATCCACGATTGCCAGATCTACCGCATGATTTTCGACAAATTCCAGCGCCAGAGCGCCGTTGGCAACGTCCCCCGCTACCTCCAAACCACACTCCTCCCACGGCACAATAGAAATAATTCCTTTCCTTGCAAGTTTGTCATCATCAACGATCAGAACCTTGTACATCGCCACCACTTTCCGGTATCACAATGTGAACCGTCGTCCCTTCTCCTACAATACTGTCTATCCTGAATTCTGCACTGCCTCCGTATACTGCTTCCAAAGTCATCTGCAAATAACGAAGCCCTATTCCCTTATTCCGCTGACCGGTCTGACAACCCTCAAAATTTTCCGCATCTGTTACTGAAAACCCCTTCCCGTCATCTTCCAGAGAAATATGAATCTTTCCCTCCTCTTTCCGCACCCGGATCCATAAGTGCCCAAACTCGTCCATGTTGTGACAGACTGAATTCTCAGCCACCGGCTGCAACAAAAATCTGGCACAGGGCTGATTCAAATACTCTCCTTCTTCAACGTCCAGAACATACTCAAAATCATAAGTTGTCTGCTGTAGCTCCAGATAATTCTGCAGCACTTTAAGTTCTGTCCGCAGTGTCGTCTCATAATCCGTTTTTCCCAGAGAATAGGATAAAATATAGCCCAGATGGGTCACATAAGCCGCGATATCGTCCGTATGCTGCACCACTGACATCCATTTGACCGTATTGAGCGCATTCATCAGAAAATGTGGATTGATCTGATATTTCAGTTTCTCCAGCTCCAACATTGTTTTTTCTTCCATCTGCTTCTCATTTTTCAGGATCAGTGAATGAATCTGACCCTTCATCCTGTTAAACGACGCAAACAAACGATCAAACTCCTCCAGCTTTCCCTTGTACTCGGATTCTTCGAAAGCTGTTCCGTCAAAAGCATCCATCTCTACCTCCAACGCTGTGAGCGGATGCTGAAAAAACCAGATTTGCGAGCAGGCTACCACTGCCAGAATAGAAAAGGAAATCAACACAACGATAAAAATCCATATAATCCATCTGGTATTACGCTGTATATATTCACGAACCGGCATCAACAATGCATAAGAAAAACCATATTGACTCTTTTTCTCCACACCTACATAATGATTCCGTTGAATCATGCCTTTTGAATCCGCCTCAACCTGCATTCCTGCTTCAAAAACATCTGAATTGCTGTAAACCACGCTGCCATCCCGGTCCAGCTGCAGGAAAATATAAGAAATCCCTTCAATCTCTTCTTTGTTCCGCAGCATGGACGGAATTTCCGTTGCAATTTCCAGATAAATATTAGCCTGTACGTCATTACTGAAAGTAACCGGGCGAAGTACGGAAACAACGTTTTTCAACAAAACATTATTGCTCGTCTCATGAAGCGGTTGAAAAACAATCTCCTCTGTACTCCCAAGCACCGGCAGTTTATCCGGCGCAAAGCCACTTTTGGGCGTAAAGCTTGAAAACAGGATTTCCTTCTGTGGAACATAATATGCAGACAACAACACATCCTCCATACCAAACGTTGCAATATTCAAACTGTTCATAAAATTTCCGTAGCTTTTGAATCTGTCATATTGTACCGTCTGCATCAGGTATTCGTCATAAATCTGCCCAACCGGCCCGGTCGGCATCATATTCTGGGACAACTGCAGGATATCATTGTATTCTGAATCAGCCTGATTGGCCATATCCTGCAAGGATGCTGTCAATGCCTGCACCTCTCTGGAACGCTGCGCAATCATCCATGAAAACCATGTAACAAAAAAAATCAGAATCAAACACATAGTGATACTGACAGAAATCATCTGAATAAAACGCACTTTGATCGTAGCTGAACGACGGCCTATATGTTTCATATCGCTACCCTTTGCACGTTGCAAATCTGCCTGCAGTCCTGTTTTCCGATTTCCTTCTCACACTTTTCATAGGCGATCCGCGGCGTCCCGTCGTTCACATGGATGATGCCGCATCGCCGAAAGCCGCACTGTGCAATCACATACTGCATGATATGATTATCTTCATGCGTATCGATCCGCAGATGCGGTATTCTTTTCTCACAGTAAGATACCACTTTCCGCAACAGTCCATGCACCGACCCATCTCCTGCTATCCGGTGGATCGTCCCGTATACACTGTCCGAAAACCATTCTCCCTGCTCGATCACGCTGTAAGTCTCATCCGGCCCGATGTCGAAGAAGAAAACGCCGCAGACCCGTTCTGTCTCTTCTTCCGTCACCACATACAGATTGTGCTTTGCAATGTCATCCTGCAGCAGGGATATGGGCGGAAATCCGCCCGCCCACTGATGAGGATTGCCATTCTCCGCCATAAAGTCTCTTGCATACGCATAGATTTCCAGTATGACCGGTAAATCTGCTTCTTCTGCCTGTCGAATCATATCGGTTCTCCTTTTCCCGTACTCTTATCCGGCACGACGCTGCCACTTCCAGACATATACGCCCTGCGCAGTGCTATACCCACTATGTCACTACAAACAACACGGTATAAAAACTCATTGACCTGAAAAGTCAGTCTCTACACAAACACATACTTCCGCAGGCGGTCCATCGCCTCTTCCAGCAGCGTCTTCGGCAGCGCCAGATTCATGCGGATACCGCAGGGACTATGAAAAGCCCTTCCATCCTGCCAGATCACGCCTGCTTCCACACCCGCTCTCTGTACATCGTCGATGGTCTTTCCATGCTGACTGCACCAGTCACTACAATCTAAGAGCAGCATATAGGTACCCTGCGGCTTCGCCACCGAGACACCGGGGAAATGCTCCGCTATGTAATCGCAGGCGTAAGCCACATTGCCGCTCAGCACCTGACAAAGCTCGTCCGCCCACTCAGCACCTTCGTCGCTGTATGCCCCCAGCAGCGCATACATGGACAGAACATTCATGGAATTATAGTGGCAGAGGGAGGATTCCTTTAAAACCCGGTCCCTGATCCACGGGTTGTAGATGATATGATAGCTGCCGATCAAACCTGCCAAATTAAAGGTCTTGGACGGTGCATACAGCGCGGCCGTGCGCATTCTGGCGTCTTCCGATATTGACTGTGTCGGTATATGGGTATTGCCGTCCAGGATGATATCAGACCAGATCTCATCCGAAACGACCTTTACATCATACTTCTTAAATAACGCCATGGCTTCTTCCAGCTCCCAGCGCTCCCATACTCTGCCGCAGGGATTGTGCGGGGAACAGAATACCGCCGCATGGATCGACTGCTCTTTCAGCTTCTTCTCCATATCCGCAAAGTCCATCCGCCATACGCCCTTTTCATCCCTATGTAAAGGACTTAACACCATATCATAACCGTTGTTGCCAAGACTTCCGGTAAATCCCACATACGTCGGAGAATGCAGCAGCACCTTATCACCCCTGGAGCAGAACACGTTGAGCGCGCTGACCACACCGCCCAATACGCCGTTCTCATACCCGATGCACTCCTTCGTCAGCCCCTGCACACCGTGCCGCTCCTGCTGCCAACGGATGATTGCGTCATAATACTCCTGTCGCGGTTCAAAATAGCCGTATAAGGGATGCTCCAGACGCTCCGCAACCTTCTGCGGGATCGACGGAGCCGTCGCGAAATTCATGTCCGCCACCCACATGGGAATCCGGCTGAATCCCTCTTTCACCTGCACATCCGCCGCATAGGGGATCTTCTCCGCCGCGATCGCATCTTTGCCGTTTCGTTCGATAATATCTGTAAAATTGTACTTCATATCTGTAACTCATCCTTTCTTAAGTCTTAACCCGCAAGCACCTTACAGCGTTTCTTGTAACACGCAATGCCATAGCGGTAGATTGTTTTCATACCATCTTTAACCAGCGTCTCCTCATATCTCCGATCCAGAATCTGCTGTAGTGCCGCCCTGCAGGCTTCATCAAATCCTGCATTCTCGGCATATTTCAGTTCTATTACAATACCGATCTCTCTGCATGCAACCTCTATGCTGATATCACTGTATCCCTCCCCTGACTCTGCGTTCGAGCTGACCTGCCATCCATCCATATTGCCGAAAATACCAAGCAGAATGCCATGATAAAAATTCTCTTTCATAGTTCGCCTGACATTATTGTCACGAATGCTGATGGTCTTTGACAGATAAGCGTTAAACCCTTCCTCAATGGCGGCTGTGTCATTCTCTTCAAATGCCCTGCAGAAATTCTCCAGTTTCCGGCTGTCCTTCGCCATCTCCTCCTCGAACCATTCCTGAATCTGATCCACAAAAATCCAACGGACTTCCCTGTTGGGAATCGCAAGCTCCATCGTACCATCTTCCTCCGCTTCCCCGCACTGTGTCAGATATCCCGTCGTGAAGAGCAGGCTCCAGAGATGATCCGCCTTTGCATCCAATTCCCGGTAAGTCAGTTCCTGCCGTATCTTCTTTCGTATGCTGCCGCCCTCAACCAGCCGTTCAATCTCAGCTTTTGTGGATTCCCTTGCACCATGGATAAACTTCCTGATAATATCATTTCCACTCGTATTTATCCAATAATTCTGTGGCCTTGCCGCCGGATCCATCTTAAGCGCATGACAGTAGTTTATAACATCCCAGGGACAGTATACATCCACCTTCCCAAACCGATACCCGTCATACCATTTCCTGACCGCATCATACTTTTCCATCCCGCCATAACAGGCCAGCATTTCCCTGACTTCCCTGTCCGTAAAGCCAAAATATTCATTATATTGCACATCCTTGACCGTGTATACACTGAAATTATTCAGCCCCGTAAAAATGCTCTCCTTTGACACCCGCAGACATCCCGTTAAAACTGCGAGAAACAGGCTGTCATTCGTCTTGAATGCCTGCCCGAACAGATTGCGGAACAGCTCCACCATGTCATCATAGTATCCGGCCTGATATGCCTTATCCAACGGTACATCATATTCATCCACCAGAATGACCGCCTTCTGCCCATAATGTTTCCACAGACATTGTGACAAAATCAGCAAGCTGTCCTGCAATATCTTATCCGACATGACAAACGCGCCTTCCGCATCCAGATGAACCACCGCCGTATAGCGCTGTCGTTCCCGCTCCGTCAACCGCTCACTCTGCTCCAGATAGGAAAACCGCATCGCCTCATTTCCAATCGCACTGCACATCATGGATTTGGCTGTCTCAAAATTTCTTCCACTGACGTTCTTTAGACTGATCGATATCACGGGAAATTTCCCCATGTACCGTTCACAGAGTTCCTTTTCCTCCGAAATCACAAGCCCGTCAAAAAGTCTGCTGTCCGTTCCCGTCTCAAAGAAATATTTCAGCATACTCATATTCAACGTTTTTCCAAACCGTCTCGGCCTTGTAAACAGATTGACATAAGCCATGTTCCGCAGTAAATCTCTAATCAGTCCGGTTTTATCCACATAGTAAAAATCTTCCGTGCGGATCCGCTCAAAATTCTCAATGCCTACGGGAAGCATTGTCTTTATTGCCACCCTGCCATCCCCTTTCCTACTGCATTTCTATGTTCCTTCTATCGTTAACGACATTCCAAATTTCACTTTCGGCGCTGCAAAAGCTTCATTCAATCAAACTGATACATCTTCCCTGTCTCCACATCCCGGCACTCATGCTTCTCATAATACCCGATCAGCGTCCCGGCCTCGTCCCGCAGCGCAATCATATACACATCCCTGTTTTCCTTCTCATTGTGAAACGTATAGATCCTGTTGTGCGCCGTACTCTCCGCAAACCAGTCCACCACCTGCCGGATCAGTTCCTCCGACTGCCTGTTGTGGCAGACAAAAATACTCTGCCCCACAATCCCCGCGCCGCCCCGCTTTCCATACCGCTCCACTGCCGCCGGATTCATGTAGATGATCTCATGCTCCAGATTACAGATCACCACGGAACATTGATCCTGATCGATGATGCTCTTGAAATAATTTGATAAATCCATTCTTATGCTCACGCCTCCTCTCTGTCATAACGGGTTTCCCCTGTTCTACCCACAAACAGATCTCCTTTCCGGCAGCTGCGCCTTAATATATCTGACGCCCCTTTTCATCCGGTATCCCGCATTTCCTGTAAAAACAGGTATTCACCTGATCCCGCCACTCTCTGGCATTTTCCAGCTGGCGGTCAAAACGCTCCGACACATTCTCGAAAGTACGCTCCTCCACCTTGCCGGCCAGCTTTTTCCAACAGGCGATCATCTCCTCCACTTCCTCCACACCTTCAAAATGACTGTCGTATATGTGCTGTATGATCGTCTTCCCCGACCGAAGCCGGTACTGATACGGCAGATGATGAAAGAACAAAAGCAGCTCTTCCGGGCAGGTTTCCGCACAATCATACAAGGATGCGCTGGGATTCGCATACTGCTGCGCATACCCCGTTCCCTGCTTCGTCCGGTCCACCCCGATCCCCTGCCAGTCTGCCCGGTGGTAGGTGCCCCATCTGGAATACTCATAACCGTCCACACTGGGCCCGTAATGCAGCATGGGCGTTACCATCCAGCCGATTCCCAGCGGACTGGTATATTTCTCGTAGGTTTCTCTGGACATCAGAAGGATCCTTCTGACGGTATCCACCACCTCCCTGTCATTGGAAAGTGCCAGCCTGGTCCATTCTTCCGCGATTTCCGCCGCCGTCAGCCCGGTATCATAGGCCAGCCGTCCAAAGCCGTAGAAGTTCGCCCCCGCCAAGTCATTTCCCGTCCAGTTCTCGTCGTTGCCGGTATTGCACACCGCACAGAAGCCCGCATTCCGGTTGTGCATCGTCCGCCCGCTGACCACATCCGCCACCGTGCGTTTCTTCTCACAGCAGGCTGCAGACCCCGTGCACACGTTCCGTGACGGACACCCGGCACAGGTATTAAAATCCAGCACCTCCTTAAACATGGGAAGCAGATAACACACATCGATCTGGTGTCCGGTATATTCCTGCGCGATCTGCACCTCCAGCATCTGGTTCGTCTTCTGAAGCGCCCCGAACAGCGGCGACACCGGTTCTCTGATCTGAAAATCCATGGGACCATTCTTGATCTGCAGGATCACATTGTCGCGGTAATCTCCGTCCGTGCCGATGAAATTATCATAGGCCGCGCGGGCACGGTCCGTCTTCGTATCCCGCCAGTCCTGCGTACAATTATAGACGAAACAACGCCAGAGAATGATGCCGCCATAGGGCCTGACCAGATCCGCCAGCATATTCGCCCCATCCGCCTGCGTCCTGCCATAGGTAAAAGGTCCCGGCCGTCCTTCCGAGTCCGCCTTCACCAGAAAACCGCCAAGCTCCGGAACCGCCTCGTAGACCTGCGCAATCTTCTGCCGCCACCAGTCTGTCACCTTCCCGTCAAAAGGATCCGCACTGTCCGGGCCGCCAAGCTCTATAGGAGCCGCAAAATTCAGGCTTAAGAACAACCGTATCCCGTACCCTGCAAAAAGCTCCGCCATCTTCCCAAGCTGCCCCAGATACCGCTCCGTGATCAGCCATGTGGCAGCCTCCTTCACATTCACATTGTTGATGACCACCCCGTTAATCCCCACGCTGGCTGCCAGACGGCAGTAATCCCTTGTGCGTTCGTTCACAAGGATCTTATTGTCCTGAAAGAAAAAAGAATTCCCGGAATACCCTCTCTCAATGCTGCCGTCCAGATTATCCCAATGATCGTACATCCTGAGCGGGTTATCCGGCCTGCAGGCAACATCGATTCCGGCAAGCGCTTCTTCCATGGCAATCAGCCGTAAAATATGAAAGATACCGTACAGTACCCCCGCCTCGTCAGAAGCATACAGATTCACAACCCCGCCTGTCTCCTGCATATGATACCCTTCTGCCGGAATTTCCTGTAGGCGCTCCACCGACACCCCTTTTCCCGGTTCCCCGGAACACACCAACACTGTGGAGATGCCCAGCATCCCCTTTATTCCCCTGCAAAACTCTGAAACGGCATTTTGTACGATCGGATGTTCCCGGTCGAATCCCGTTAGTTTCATGCTTCCTGCCAGCTGTGCGTTCCCGGCCTCTTTTACGGGCCTGTAAACAAGCCAGCCCTGTGTCCATTTTTCCATACCAGCCTCCGTATCTTCTGCTTTCCCCCGTTTGACGGAATCTGTTCTGATTCGCTGTTTCACGTTTTTTTCTCATAAAATATTATGATTGTTATGTCGTTTACTATAGCACAAGACAGGCGTGAAAACAACTTCAAAAGGGCATCCTGCAAAATCAAAAGTGGAGCCGCTCCGCCGGCAGAAGGATAAGCAAGGTCAGTCAGAAGAGCAATGAAACACAAGAGCAATAAAACACATGTATTTGCATAAAAAAATACATTCCTAATTCCGGGATTCTATTATAGCATGAAGCCAGAAGAGACTTTATACGATCATGTGTCTCCGGGAAAGGTAAGGAATGATTTCCAAGGTATTCTTATGGAAAGACTGATGCTTGATATGCACTGGTTTTTAGGACGTTTTCGAAGAATCTTCTTTATGGCGCTGCCGGAAAGCGAGGCGGATTATGAAAAAAGCCGCAGACGTTATATCGTCGGCGACGCTGCTTCGCAGACCATCGTTCAGCTGGCGGGCGGCGCCTTCCTCGTCTCCCTCATGCTCTCCGTGGGCTTTTCCGATGCACAGGCGGGCGTACTGACTTCCGTTGCCAGTCTGGCCGCCCTGTTTCAGCTCTTTACCATGCAGATGGTCAATCATCTGAAAAAGAGGAAGCTGTTTGTCTGCCTGATGACGATGCAGAAACTTTATCTGGCATTTATTTTCTTTATCCCACTGCTGCCGATTCAAGACGGTTCCCGACAGCTGCTGGTGATCACAGGGTATTTTATTGCCCAGATATGCGCGCAGATCGGAACCCCCGCCACCCAGGACTGGATCGCATCCCTGGTGCCTGCACGGCTGCGGGGAAACTATTTTTCCAGAAAAGATGCGGTCTGTGTTTTCGTCACGGTCACGATGATGCTGGTGTCCGGCATTGTCATGGACGCCGCCACCGGAGAACGGCAGCATATGGGGTTCACTTTAAACGGCAGTATGATTCTGCTTCTGGTGCTCTTAAATGCCTGGGCGTTCAGCTGTATGAAAGAACCCCGTCTGAGCGAGATGAATGCCGACGGCAAGGAGATACACGGAAAGCTGCGCTATAAATACTCGAAAAAGAACGTTGTGCATCATGGGAACCTTTTCGCAGAAATGCGAGACGCTTTTGGAAGCGCCGATTTCAGGATGGCCTTTACGCTCACGCTGCTCTGGCAGACCTCCTTTTACTGCGCTACTCCCTTTAACAGCAGCTATCAGCTGGAAGAACTGGGGATGCCCTTTACCTTTATCATGGTCGTCGGTTTCCTGTGCAATATGCTGCGCATCGCCATCACACCGCTGATGGGCAAACTGGGCGATAAACACGGTATGGCCTTCCTCTACAAATATTCCCTGCTGGGGATTCTGCTGTATTTTATCTTTTTTGCCCTGGCAGTCCCCTCCAATGCCTACCCGATGGTGATCCTGGGAACCGTCTCTTCCGCGCTGGGATGGAGTTTTGCCGGAATCGGCCTGTTCGGTGTGCAGCTGGAACTCCTGAACGAGACAAAAAGAGACATCCAGCTTTCGATCTTACTGGCGCTCTCCGGTGTGTACGGATTTCTGGTCTCCTTTGTGTCCGGATGCCTGCTTGATTTTCTGCAGAAGGTACTGGTTGCCCTGCCCGGGCGGCAGCTTTACGCCCAGCAGTTCACCAATGCCCTCGGCGCAGGATTTCTCCTGCTCACCATTCTCTATCTGAAATGCCGGGTGCAGAAAAGGGAACGGCAGCTGGAGACGTAAAAAGGCGAAATGGCACCCGCCTCTTGTCATGCCTGCTCCGCCTGCGCCTGCGCATTCATCTCCCGCAGTTCCTTGACTACCATCACCACAATGACCTGCGTGAGCAGAAACGTAAGGCCGTCCGCCACAGGCTGCGCCAGCTGAAGTCCCGTCACCCCAAAGATCCTGGGCAAAACCAGGATCGCCGGGATGAAAAACAATCCCTGCTTGCTGACCGCGGTAAGTGTCGCCCGGAAGCTGTAACCGATCGACTGGGTGAGCATGTTTCCGATGATCACATATGACTGAAAAGGGAGCAGACAGCACTGCATTTTCAACGCCAGCGCGCCGATGCGGATCACTTCCGCATCCTCTTTTCTGAACATACGCATGATCGGCGTGGAAACGGCAAACATGACGACGCCCATCACCAACAGAAAGGCAAGCGCCACACGGCGGCAGAAAAAGTATGACTCCAGCACCCTGTCATATCGCTTCGCCCCGAAATTGAATCCGCATACCGGCTGGAAACCCTGCCCAAAACCAATCAGCGCCGAATTGATAAACATCATGATCCTCGTCACAATAGACATGGCCGCCACCGCCGCGTCTCCGAACCCGGATGCCGCCACATTCAGCAGGACGGAAGCCACGCTTGCCAGCCCCTGCCGTCCGAGCGTCGGCAGCCCGGCGGAAAGGATCTCTCCGTATACCCATCCCTGAAAAGTAAAATATTTCGGCAGCGGCTTCAATACATTGCCCGCACGGATCACCAGCACCAGCAGAATGATAAAGCTCATAAACTGACTGAAAATCGTGGCGATGGCCGCGCCTGAAATCCCCATGTCAAAACCGAAGATCAGGATCGGATCGAGAATCACATTCAGTACCCCGCCCGTGGTAATACCGATCATCGAAAGTGCGGCATTCCCCTGAGAGCGCAGATGGTTATTGAACACAAACGACACGGTCATGTAGGGGGCTGCGATCAGTATGTACTTTCCATAATCTTTCGCATAAGGAGCGATCGTCTCTGTCGCACCCAGGATCCGGACCAGCCTGTCAATATTGTAGATTCCCAGAACAGCCAGCAAAAGACCGAAGGTAAGGGCGGTATATACCGCCGTAGAACACGCTCTCTGCGCCTTTTCCTGTTCCTTTGCCCCCAGCATTCTGGAGATATAGTTTCCGCTTCCCATACCAAGCGTAAAGCCGATCGCCTGAATCATGGCCATCAGCGAAAAATTGACTCCCACGGCGCCGGAAGCGCTTGTGCTTAACTGGCTGACGAAAAAAGTATCCGCCATATTATAGATCGAAGTGATCAACATACTGATGATCGTCGGCACCGCCAGTCTTGAGATCAGACGACTGACCGATGTCTCCGTCATCATCCTGTATTTCTCTTCATAACTCATTGCTTTCATCCTGTATTTCTCCGTTCTTCTTCTCTGTCAAAACTCTGCAGGGCAAAATGACTTCCTGCTTTCCCTCTTCCCGGCCTTTCCGCTCATATTGATCAAACAATTCACACATACTTATTTCTTCCTCCTCTCTGATGCCCTGTTTTTGGAGCCATTCTTCTACATTCTCTGCTACTTTCTGTTTGTCCACCGGCCGATCCGGCAGAATATTTTTCTGGAAAATAAGCATACGATCATCGGGTAAACCCCGATCATGAAGATTTCAAGCAGACAGGAAACTTCTTTCCCGCAAACGATAAGAACTGATTCACAGATTACATCTCTATATGCTTAATTCGATGATCACAGCATAACACAAAGCGGCATGTATTTCAATGGTATTTCGTAGAATTTTCAGAGTGCCGGCGCACGGTCTTTTCCAGCAGGCACAACAGACCGACCGCAACCACCAGCAGTAAGACACACCACGGCACTGTAAAGAGCTTCTCCTGCAGCGCTGCGTTCTGGGCTGTCAGATACACCACACAGTTCGCTGCACCGTGAAAAAGGCAGGGTATCCGGAAATCATGGGTACGTTCATACAGCCAGGTAATCAAAATCCCCATACAGCAGCCATAAATCCCCTGCACCAGATTGCCGTGATAGATCCCAAACATCACGCCGGAAACGAACACCGCTCCGCTCACCGGCAGCCCGCCGCTTCCGCAGCCGGTTATAGAGCACTCCCCGGAAGACAATCTCTTCCGCCAGCGGCGATATCACCGTATACAGAAACAGTCCCACACCAAACGTCACGCCGTACTGATTCTGTGCCGCTCTCTGGTAGCCGGCCGAATTCTGTACCAGTCCGGTCAATGACAGTAGAATATTGAGTCCAATGGAAGAGGCGGCCGCCAGCGCCGCTGTCATTGACAGTACAGCCGCTGCGAACCGCCCATACAGTTCCTTATGCCCGCCGCTTTTTCGCATCTGATGTTCGGCGCGAAGCATGGGCAGCAGAAAAGCCGCCCCGGTCAGCATACTGATCCCATTGACTATGCCGGTCACAGTTTCTCCGTGCTCTTCCAGCAGCTTTCTGACCACTGCTGCTGTTGTCCCTGCATCATCCGCCTGCATGCCGTTTCCGGAGATTCCTGCCATGATCCGCAGGACATAGGACAGGAGAAAGAAAGCTGCCATAAATACCGCATAATATACCACGAACGGCATCAGCACATCCCGTATTCTCCCGGGAAGATTCTCCTTCTTGTCTCCCATCCTCTAAACCATACCTTTCCGGTCAATCAGCCTGTTTCCTGTTCAACACAGCATAAATCGGCTGCAACATATCCGCCCATCAATAAAAGTTTCCTGATACATAATATTACATAAAATAAGTTATACGTGGAATTCTTCAATAATACTGTTCAGGCGTTCCACCACCTCATGCAGCTCACTCATGGACACATTGATCCGATCCATTTCCGAACTCTGGCTCTCTACCCGCTCGTTCACTTCCTGGCTGGCCGCCGTCAGTTCCTGTGTCTCGCTTGAAATATTGGAGAATTTATCTACAATATCGTCCTTGTTTCGATTAAGCTTCTCCACCGCATTCTCCAGTTCATTGATATCATTGCCCATTCCGGAGATATTGTCGCTGATCCGCTGGAATACTCCCTGCGTATCGGACATCGTACTCATGCAGTCTGTCGTCGTACTCTGAATCTTGCCGATCTGCGTACTGACATTCCTGATCTCCGCCTGAATCTCTGAAATAATATGATTGATATCTCCGGTGGCCGATGCCGTCTGCGCTGCGAGTCCGCCGATCTCACCGGCTACCACTGCAAATCCTCTGCCCATCTCACCGGCTCTGGCCGCCTCGATGGCCGCATTCAAAGCAAGCAGCGACGTCTGGCTGGCAATCTCGCTGATCGTCTTGCTGATTCCGTCAATGGAAAGGGACTTCTGGGACAGGCTGTTGGCCGTCTCATAGGTAGCATCCTGCAGTACGCGGCTCTGCTCGATCTTCCTGGAAAGCAGCTCCACAGTCTCCATCCCGTCATAGCACTGACTGACTGCCGCTGCCGCAACTTCGTTCATTTCCTCCATGCGCCCTGCCACATTGGACAGTTCATCCGAAAACTCGGCAAAATTCTCATTTGCCTGCTGTGTCTGCTGTGCCACGTCATCAATCGCGATCACGATCTGGCTGACTGTATCTTTCACGGAATGATTGTCGGATACCGAATTTTCCATCGATACGCGTACCGTATCAAACTGTGCTTTCAAGGTATCGGATGCCTGGACCATCTGCTGTACGATCTGATTCAGACGTCCGCGCAGTTCCTGGATCGCCCTGTCCATAACGCCCATCTCATCCTGACGCACATGTCCGCCCGATGCGTTGTCCTTCATCTGCAGCTTCAGTTCCCGCAGTTCTACGATCTCCTGCTGCATCGCAACGATCGGTCTGGTGATACTGTTGCTGAACACCGCCACGATCGCCGCCGCCACCACTGCCGCAATCAGCATCGTAATGACAAATGCCAGCATCACCCTGTTGAGCGCCTCATTATATACCGCGACCGGCGTGGCAATGGTAATACTTCCCACACTGCTGGGAAATGCCGTCAGATAACGCATCACACCGTCATAGTCTTTGATCGGGAGCGACGGATCCTCCATGGAAGCAACATATGCCCCGTCCAGGACCTCCAGTACTGAGCTGATTTTATCCTGAGACGGCATATACTCACTGTTCTCGTGCATCAGAATATTGCCGCTGTTATCTGTCATGATCACGTAACTGCCGTCCGCGCTGGCCGCGATCTCATTGACCATGTCAAACATGGTCTGCAGCTGCAGGCTCATACCGATCACACCCGTAGCACCGTTCTTACAGGTAAATTTTCTGGAGACCGGCATCACCATGCCACCGTCGTTATACGGTTCACAATAAACCTTTCCATCAGCAGCCAGCGCCTCCGTATACCACGGATAACCGGTATAGTCCCAGTCTTCTCCCAGTTCAAGCCTGCCACCATCCAGAAAAGTGCCGTCCGTAAACGCCGCGAACACATCCGTTGTTCCCTCATTCGCACGCAGCAGACCCTCCAGATAATCCACCACTGCGTCTTCGTTGACCGAATCCAGAGATTCCATATACACCACTGCAGAATCAACAATCGCAGTCTTCTCGGCGAGCCATGTCTGGATCGCAGATGCATAATATCTGGCCGTCATCTTAGCCTTCATATCATTCAGCTCATCGAACCGATTACGTGTCCTTACCAGAACACATAACATTGCGATCAACATGCATCCGATGCAGATCGCAGAAAAACAAATGATCAGTTTCGCTTTGATTTTCATCGTAAAATCCCTCCGGTATGTAATTTTTCAGCCGCCTTTAAGTATACCGTTTTTTCCCTGAAAAGTCAAAGCCGGCTAAGAACGGCAGCCTGCAATTTCCTGCTGATTTAAATTTTCAAAATACCCTTATGCCGGTGCCTGTCCGCCTGAAAGAAGTGTTTCTGCCAGTTCCTCTACCGTGTCCACGATCCTGTCCGCTCCGGCCTCCGCCAGCTCTCCTTCGGCCGCATACCCATAGGTCACGCCGATCGACGCAAGACCGAACTGCTGCGCACCCTTAACATCAAACTTCCTGTCGCCTGCCATGACCACATCCGTTCTGTTTCCGGCTGCTCCTTTCGCCGGCGCATCCTCTCCAAGCAACTGCCGCAGCGCCTCCTCCACCACTTCCTCTTTCCGCGCCCGGCTTCCGTCCAGCTCACTCCCTACCACCACCTCAAAGTAGGGCCGCATACCGAAATGCACCAGGATCTTCTCCACGAACACTTCCGGCTTACTCGACGCCACCGCCAGATGACACCCGGCTTCCTGCAGCCTGGCCAGCATCTCTACGATGCCCGGATATGCCTCATTTTCAAACCATCCACTGGCCGCATACCGCTCTCTGTAATAAGCCACCGCCTGCAATCCCTTTTCCTCGTCAAACCCGCAAAACTCCTGAAAACTGTCTAAAAGCGGCGGCCCGATAAAAGGTTCCAGCGCGTCGGCATCCGGAGCCTCCATGCCGAGTTTGCGCAGTGCATACTGCACACATCCTGTAATGCCCTGTTTCGGATCGGTCAGCGTACCGTCCAGATCAAATAGTATATAATGATACATGTCATTCTCTCCTTTTCACGAACAGCGCAGCAAGTGCACAGTTTATGATTATCAGTTACTTCCGTCGATAAATTGATATACTGTGTGATTTTAAAAAGAATCCTCACTTAGTATTAAATGAGGATTCCATTTCCAATTCGCTTCTACAATTTTCCGACAGCCTCCGGTCCGGCACCGCTCCATCCGCACAAACGCAAATCGTGCGGCCGGTTCAGGCCGTCATAAACATCTCATAAGCCCGCAGCGCCTGCTGCATCTGATAATTGATATTCCCGCTGCTTCCATCCGCCGCTGCCTCTGTGGCCCGTTCTACTGCACGCTCTTCCACAGACCGTACTTCTTCTGTCCCTGACAGATCAAAACGTGCTGCTGCCTCCGTACCCCCGGTCGTCTGAGCCGTTCCTGCTGCGGCATCCGTATCTCCCGCTTCCATCGGCCGCATGATCCTGGCCGCAATATTCTGGCCACGCCGCATCTGCTGCTCAAGCATCCCCTGGAAATCAAGCGTCTGTCCCTTCTTTAACGGGTTCTCGTTAAGACTCTCATCCGTAAGTTCGCTGTAATCAATCTTCTTATCCAGCACATTGTCCGATATTCTGGACAACTTATTCATACTGGCTGAATTTACCGTATTCGCATTATACACATACGGCCGAAAACCAACCGCACTCATCGCACCATATGCATTAATCGCTCCGATTGCCATAGCTCTTTCCCTCTTTCGATAACATAAAAATGTGCCTCACACCCATTCCGTATCTATTTTAGTACTTATTTTTAAGATTTACAAGCAGAATTTTCTTTCGCACATCAAACTTGTAACTATTCAGCCTTCGGCTTCATAGTTACGGAATCCGACCTGTTCCAGGCTTGCCTTCGGCAAAAAGGTCGGATTCCACTGGGCGCGTTCTTCGTCAACCTCTCTACAGCCGGAACATGTAACCTTCTGCACAGGCGTCCATTCCTCAATCAACATCTTCCGCAGCCACATCCACCGCTTCGGCTTCCTGTCGCAGTATTTTGGCTGTTCTTGATATCCTCGATACGATCCAGAGATCCGACACGCCGTCATAGATCAGGAAAAATCCGATCAACGTCACCACGGTATCCAGCGCCGCAAAGGGATTGAAAATCAGCAGCGCACCGAACCCTACCGTTACCAGTCCAAGAATCAGCGCCACCCACCATTTATCGTATTTCTCCCTGCCAAGCGCCACCGCCTGCTGCAGATTGTTCAGTCCGTGCAGCGCAATCACGATCCCCACAATGATCGGTATGATCGCCAGCACTTTCTCCGGCTTGATCACGATCCAGATTCCGACCACGGCAAAAATGATCCCCACGATCATATTCATCTGCGTGTACATACTTCCGTCTCTGTCAAAAAAACTCTCTGCCAGCCTTATCAGCCCGCCCAGAATCAGAACCGAACCGATGGCTGTACACACGATATGCATCGACATACCCGGCCAGATGGCCAGCACCAGGCCCAGCACAATACACAACAAAGCGGAGATCACCACATTTTTCTTCAGTTTCTTTAACAGGCTGCCCATAATATCCCCCTCCTGCATACAACACCCGCATTCTCTTTTTACCATAGTTAACGACATTAGAAATTTCGTTTTCTATATTTTATTCCTTTTCCACGATAAACACAACCGCTTCCGCACAATCCTGCCATTATTTATGACTGCTTCCTGAAAAACCCTCTCTTCTCCAATATTTTATAAAATCCGAATCCCAGTGCAGCTCCCAGACAGTTTAACAGGATATCGTCCACATCAAAGGCCCCGAAAGCGCTGAACAGCTGAAATGTCTCAATCCCCAGCACAAAAGTAAAGGCATTCACGAACATGACCGAGAATCTTCCGCCTTCCTGAGATACCAGCGGAAACAGAAAGCCAAAAGGGACAAAAACCAGAACATTTCCCGCCAGGTTCTCTACACTGTTTAATTTATATGCATAATCTATATACATCTTGATCGTATGGAACGGCACGAAATTTGCCGTCCCCAGCCCTTCCAGGATCACACCCTTCTGCCACGTATTGGCAATGGCCCTCAGCTGTTCAAATGGGTACTTGAAGATAATGACCTTGATGACCACCACAATATAAAGCACAAAAAGATATTTAAGGAAGCGCCTCGATTTCAGTTTCTCTAATTCAATCCTCATTTAATCTCCCATGGATTCTCTTTCCCTTCCATATGACATCTGCAACTCATCAGAGAGTCCTTCACCACCGTTTCCACATAGTTTCTGGTATAAAAGGCCATATGGTGCGACACCGTCACATTCGGAAAACTCCTGAGCAGTGCAAGCTCCTTATTCTTTAATATATCCGCTTTGTGGTCATAATAGTATAGTCCAAACTCATTTTCTACCACATCCAGGCCGGCAGCTCCAATTTTGCCCGCCTCGATGGCTTCGATAAAAGCGTCCGAATCGATCAGCGCTCCCCTGGCCGTATTGATGATCACCACCCCGTTCTTCATCTGCGCCATGGTGTCCGCGTTGATCAAATGGAAATTCTCCTCCGTCAGCGGCGTGTGCAGTGTGATCACATCCGCCTCTTCCCAGATTCTGTCCAGCGTCACATAGGAGGCATACTGTCTGACCTCCTCCTTCTCGTACAGATCATGAGCCAGAATACGGCAGCCAAATCCGGAAAGACTGCGGATCACCGTCTCTCCAATCCTTCCCGTTCCAATGACTCCAACGGTCAAATCTCTTAACTCCCTGCCGTTCAAGCCGGCCAGCGTGTAGTCCTGCAGGGCAGTCCGCCCCAGAATGGCTCCCATCTTACGGATGGACATCAAGATCAGCATCACCGTATAGTCGGCCACCCCATGCGGGCCGTAGGGAGCATTTCCCACCCGAATGCCGCATTCTTTCGCCGCCTCCAGATCGATATGGTCATACCCGATCGTTCTGGTGGTGATGTATTCCACCCCCTGCTCATGAAAAGCAAGCATCAATTCCGCGTCGATCCTGGACGTGATCACGTCCACACAGCGGCTCCCCCTGCACAGAGAGACATTGCTGTGATCCGGGGCATCCGCACACAATACTACCTCAATTCCCAATTCCTTCGCATATTCCAGAAACAGATCCTTCTCGTCGAAATCCCTGCAATTATATACCGTCACCTGCATCATAGGTTCTTCCCTCTTTCTTTTCCTTAAGTTTGCGTCCCTTCCGGCCGGTTATCCCGTACGGTTTGCGGCCGTTTCCTTCAGTCAGCCAATACGCTGCATCATGCTGATGTACTGCCACGTCGGACAACCCTCTACTTCTTATCAATCTTCTTCGATATGATTTTCTTAATGATAAGTGGCTCCTCAATCTTGATCTTCGCCGCTTCCTCCAGTTCGCGCTCTTCCTTTTCGGAACTCTTTAGTCTGGACTGGTAGCTGCGCTCCACTTCGCGCTCATATTCCTCCACGATGGCGATATCCTCCGGCCGGATCCGCCGGAACTTATTAAATCCTGCTGCCAGGATCTTGAGGCTCTGTCTGGTAGTGTCAAAGGCTCCGTCCTCATAGAGATTGATCACGATAATACCAATCGGCACCGCCAGGATCATTCCCATCACACCGGCCACCTTATAGCCGATAAACAGTAAGAACAGCGTAGGGATAGCGTCCACACCGATGGAGTCTCCCACGATCTTGGGCTGGATCACCTGCCGTACCAGCTGGCCCGACAGCCAGATGATGATCAGTCCCACCGCCATCTTATAGTCCCTGCTCAGAATCTCGATCACCGCCCAGGGAAGCATCACCGTACCCGTACCGAACACCGGCAGGAAATCCAGGAATGCGATACCCAGCGCCACCAGCGGCACATACCGCACCTTTAAAATAAAGAGACCGATTACCAGCATCACGTAAATCCAGCACTCGATCTTAAACTGCGCCTTGAAATAACCGCCCACTGCATTGCGGAAGCTCCTGCGGATCAGATCAAACCGGTATACTACCGCTCCGGGCACATACTTTTTCAGGATATTAGCCATATATCCTTTATCCGCCACAAAGAAATACGCCGAAAGAATGCACATGATAACGCCCAGGAAGATATCCGGCAGCTGCTTGGCCACATTTCCCACCGCCTCAAAGGTCGGCGTGCCGACACTCTCAATGATCCCGCCAAAATAAGTACCCATCTCCGAACCGAGATTATTCAGTGTTCGCTGCGTTTCCAACGGTAATTTATTGAAAAGTCCTTCCAGATTGTCTCCAACCTCGTTAAACTCCGCCATGATGCTGTCCCACAGCATAGGCAGCTCATTGACGAAACTGATCCCCTCCTTCACAAGTTTTGCGCCAACTGCATAGAACAGGAGGATCACCACCGCAAGCACGGCCACGATCACGATCACCGACGCCCCCTTGCGCCGTATCTTCAGCCGTTCCTCGAAGAAGCGCACCACCGGCGAAGCGATCAGCGATATGATCCACCCGATGATAAACGGCATAAAGAAGATGATGCACCGCGGCAGCAGAAAAATACACAAAAGCAGTATGATCAGCGCCGTCAGCAGATTCAGTATGACCTTCAGGTATGTCTTGATCGATTGTCTCATCCAAATTCCTCCATTTCTAACCAAGCCGCCCCTCAATTTATCGCACCGTTACCAACTTCAAAGCAGTTTCCCTAACCGGAGTACCCCCTCAGTCAATCCTCTGCCCCGTCCTCCAGCATCCTGTCCAGAAGCTCATAGATCTCTTCCCGTCCCTGTTTCGACAGCGAAGAGTAGGGAATAACCGTAGTATCCTCCACCACCTCCAGCGTATCGCAGATCAGTTTCACCTGCTTTTGCACCTGACTTCTCTTGATCTTATCCAGCTTCGTGGCGATAATGACAGGCTTATATCCCCTGTCCAGAATCCAATCATACATGATCCTGTCATTTTCGGAAGGTGCATGTCGGATATCGATCAAAAGAAACACCGCACGAATCTTCTTTGACTGATACAGATAATCCTCGATCAGCCTGCCCCACTGCGCTTTCACTTTCTCATTGGCAGTGGCATACCCATACCCCGGCAGATCTACAAAATACATCTGGCCGTTGATATTATAATAGTTGATTGTCTGCGTCTTGCCCGGCTGGGAGCTGGTACGCGCCAGAGACTTGCGGTTCATCAGCCCGTTGATCAGCGATGATTTCCCCACATTACTCTTACCTGCAAAAGCCACCTCCGGCAGCACATTCTCCGGCAGCGTGCTCGTGATCCCGCATACCGTCTCTAAATTTACATTCCTAATTACCATTCTTTCCTCCATACCGAAGCGTTTTACACCTCCCGGCATCCGTCACTGCACGAAAGCATGCCCCACGACCTCCTCCATACACTCTACCAGACAAATCTCTAAACCGTCTGTAATCTCCCGCTCCAGTTCCGCAATATCTTTCTCATTTTCCTTTGGGACGAGCACCTTATGTACCCCCGCCGTCCTGGCCGCCAGTATTTTCTCCTTCAATCCGCCGATGGGCAGTACTCGTCCGCGAAGAGTGACTTCACCGGTCATTGCCACATCCGCCCGCACCTGTCTTCCTGTTACGGCAGACAGGATTGCTGTCGCCATGGTAATCCCCGCCGACGGTCCATCCTTCGGCACAGCTCCTTCCGGAATATGCAGATGAAAATCCTTCTTCCGGAACAGCTTATCTTCAATCTGATACTGTTCTCCCACAGACCGTACATAGCTCAAAGCGATCCGCGCAGATTCCTTCATCACGTCGCCCATCTGACCTGTTAAGTCAATCTTACCTTCACCGGGCATCATATTTACCTCGATCTGCAGTGTATCGCCGCCTGCGCTGGTCCAAGCCAGGCCACGCACAATACCTGCCTCGTCCTTACCTGCAATCTTATCCTGGCGATACTTCGGTTTGCCCAGATAGTGTTCCAGATTTTCCGCGGTAATCTCGACCTTATCAGTCAATTTCATATCTTTCTTCTTTGCGCCCGTCATCTGCCGTCTCTCCAGAATATGCCGCGCCTCCTTCCGGCATACAGCCCCGATCTGCCGTTCCAGGCCCCGCACCCCTGCCTCTCTCGTGTAGCGGATGATCATGGCACGAAGCGCCTCATCGGTAAACGTCACTTCATCCTCTCTGATTCCGTTCTTATGGAGCGCCTTCTTCACCAGATGTTCTCTGGCGATATGGAACTTCTCGTTTGCCGTATAGCTGTTGATCTCGATCAGCTCCATGCGGTCCAGCAGAGGCCGGGGAATGGTATCCGTACTGTTCGCCGTGGCTATAAACAGTACCTCCGACAGATCGATGGGAATTTCCACATAATGATCCCGGAACGCCTCATTCTGTTCCCCGTCCAACACCTCCAGCAATGCCGAACCCGGATCCCCTTTATAGTCACTGCTGACTTTATCGATCTCATCCAGAAGCAGCAGCGGATTCCTGACTCCCGCCTGCCTGACCGCATTGGTGATCCTGCCCGGCATGGCTCCCACATAAGTCCTGCGGTGTCCTCTGATCTCTGCCTCATCCCGGATGCCGCCCAGACAGATACGGACGTACTTTTTATTCAGGGCTGTCGCCACACTGCGGGCAATGGAAGTTTTCCCGGTACCCGGCGGACCCACCAGGCAGATGATCGGACTCCTGCCTTTACCGGTCAATACGCGCACGGCCAGATATTCCAGAATTCTTTCTTTTACCTTCGTGAGTCCGTAATGATCTTCATTAAGAATCTTCTCAGCCCGCTCCAGATCGCTGCTGTCTCTGGAAGCCTTATCCCAGGGCAGTTCCAACAGTGTCTCTATATAGGCCCGTTCCACCGCCGCCTCCGAATTACTGCCAAGCACTCTCCTGTAACGATCAATCTCCCTGCGGATCTTCTCCTTGACTTCCTTCTTCGCTTTCAGCTTCTCCACCGCCGCCTCAAACTGCTCCACGTCGGAATCCGTATTCTTTTCCCCTAATTCTTCTTTTATATAGTATAACTGCTCCCGCAGAATATAGTCTCTCTGATTCTTATCGATCCGCTCCCGGATATCCTTCGCCAGCTCATTCTTAATCCGCATCACATCCACTTCCCGCACCAGAAGATCCGTCAGGATCCTGAAACGTTCCCTCACAGATACCGCGTCAAGAACCGCCTGCTTATCGGTCAGCGGAAGCGGCATATTGATCGTGATAGAATCCAGCAGCCGGCCTAACGGCATCTCTTCCTCGATCTGGTCCGCCACCGCCTTGCCAACCTTCGGGAAACAGGTATAATACGACGCAAAAGTCTCCTTGACCGTTCTGGTCATTGCTTCCTGCTCCGCTTCCGTCAGCTCTGTCATATCATCATTTTCATATGACACTTCCGCCATAAGATAATCATTTTCCTGTACAAACCGATGCAGCCGGCCTCTGGACTTTCCTTCCGCCAATACCCGCAGGACATGCCCCGGCAGTTTCGTCACCTGTCTGATCACCGAGATCGTACCAATCTCATACACATCGCCACATTCCGGATCTTCCACTTCCGCATCCTTCTGCGTCACCGCAAAGAGCCGCTGGTCTCCCAGCATCGCCCGCTCCACCGCCTCGATCGACTTCTCTCTGCTCAAGTCAAAATGAATGACCATCCCCGGCAGGATCGACAATCCCCGTAATGCCACTGCGGGAAGAACCTCTGTCTCTGCTCCCATTCCTTTGTAATGCAGATATGGCAGCGCTCCTATATCGGCAGACTCATAAGCTCTGCCGTTTTCTGTGTCTCTGCTCATAAATTATTCCCTTTCTTCGCAACAGTTTCCATAGACCAGCACAGTATACCTTATACTCATATCATTTTACTTTCCTGTAATGTCAACAAACGCCGCCTGTTCTCGGGCGACGTTTTCCTTTTGCTGCTATAGTTAAAGACATCAGACATTTCGTTTTCAGCCCTGCAAAGGCTACCATAATTTGCAATTTACAGCAATTCAGCCTTTGCTCTCACTGTTACTCGGCACGCATCAGTCTGTTGCGGTAAATAATGCGCGGTTTCCCCCTGCCTTCCACAACATCCTTTGTCAAAATGCACTCCGCAATATTGTCATCTGACGGAATCTCATACATAACATCCATCAGTACATCTTCCATGATAGAGCGGAGTCCTCTGGCACCGGTCTTTCGTTCATACGCCAGCCGCGCAATTTCCTGCGCCGCCTCGTCCTCAACACCCAGTTTCACTTCATCGAACTCAAACAACTTCTTATACTGTTTGATCAACGCGTTCTTGGGTTCCTTCAGAATCCGCACCAGCGCTTCCTGATCCAGACCGTCCAGTGTAACCGTAATCGGCACACGTCCGATAAACTCCGGAATCAGTCCAAACTTCATCAGATCCTGCGCTGATACTTCCTTCAGCACCGCCCCGATATCCTTGCTGCTCTTCTCCATGATCTGCGCATTAAATCCGATAGAATTGCGGTCCAGACGCTCTTCCACGATCTTCTCCAGCCCGTCAAATGCGCCGCCGCAAAGGAACAGAATATTGGAGGTATCGATCTGGATCAGTTCCTGATGGGGATGTTTCCTGCCGCCCTGAGGAGGAACGCTCGCCACCGTTCCCTCTATGATCTTAAGAAGCGCCTGCTGAACACCCTCTCCGGAAACGTCTCTGGTGATAGATACATTTTCACTTTTCTTCGTAATCTTATCGATCTCATCAATATAGATAATACCGTACTGCGCCCTGTCAATATCATAGTCCGCCGCCTGAATCAGCTTAAGCAGGATATTCTCCACATCTTCGCCCACATATCCGGCCTCTGTCAGGGTCGTAGCATCTGCAATCGCAAAAGGTACGTTGATAATCTTCGCCAAAGTCTGCGCAAGGTAGGTCTTACCCGAGCCGGTAGGCCCCACCATGATGATATTGCTCTTCTGTAATTCCACACCGTCGTCATCCGCCGGCGCCAATACTCTCTTATAATGATTGTACACAGAAACCGCCAGTACCTTCTTCGCATCCTCCTGCCCAATCACATAATCATCCAGAAAATGTTTGATCTCCACCGGTTTCAGGAGATTGATCTCCATCTCTTCCGCTTCCGGCTCTTCTTCGTACTCTTCCTCGATAATATCCGCACAGATCTCCACGCACTCATCACAAATATACACACCCGCCGGACCCGCAATCAGTTTCCTGACCTGTCCCTGTGTCTTATTGCAAAAAGAACACCTCACTCTGTCATCAGAATTCTTACCTGCCATTATAATGTTCCATGCCTTTCTTCTTCATTATTGAGCGGCCATAAAGCCATCAAGCCTCACAGCCGCTACCTCTCTGACCCCATGCCCGTGAGAACCTGTTTCCCTGTTCCCGTTATTTCCTCACTATACGGCACTGGCATGATTCGTGATAATACGGTCGATCAGGCCATAAGAAAGCGCTTCCTCGGCAGTCTTCCAATTATCTCTCTCTGTGTCCGCCATGATCACTTCGAAATCCTGGCCCGTATTCTCCGCCATGATCCTCGCCATCTTCTCCTTCGTGGCAAGAATATGCTTCGCCGTGATCTCAATCTCCGTAGCCTGTCCCTGCGCACCGCCGGCCGGCTGATGGATCATGATCTCCGCATTGGGAAGCGCCATTCTCTTCCCTTTCGTGCCGCCGGCCAGAAGAAATGCTCCCATGCTGGCCGCCATGCCGATACATACGGTGCTCACGTCACACTTGATAAAATTCATCGTATCATAGATCGCCATTCCCGCCGTAATCACGCCGCCGGGGCTGTTGATATACAGATGAATGTCTTTCTCCGGATCCTCTGACTCCAGGAAAAGCAGCTGCGCCACGATCACACTCGCCGACGCGTCGTTCACTTCCTCTCCAAGAAAGATGATCCTCTCCTTCAGTAATCTCGAATAAATGTCATAAGAACGTTCTCCTCTGGAAGTCTGTTCAATGACATAAGGTATTAAAGCCATAGTTACCTCCATTCCGAAGCGTTTTGCCAGAGAATGCGGACAGAATCTTACACTCTGCCCTGCGGCCAGGGAGTTTGGGACGCTTCGGCACAAACTCCTGATAGTAAACTTACATCATGCTCAGCCTGCCGCTCAGCGGGCCGCATGACTATCAAATCAGCAGATCTCTTACTGTTCTTCCGCATGCTCGGCCACGAACTCAGCAGCCTTCCTGACAGCCAGATCCTTCATGATATTCTTCTTCTCTCTATCGCCCATAAGCTCTTTTACCTTATCAATCTCCATCTGGTAAACCTCAGCCATGGTCTTCATCTCTTCTTCGTAATCTTCTTCCGTCGCTTCAATCTTCTCCGCTGCCACAATCGCCTCCAGCACCAGTCTGGCCCTGATCCGCTCTTCCGCCTGCGGCTTTACCTGCTCGATCATCTTCTCGTAAGTTGCACCCGTGAACTGCATGTACTGCTCCATGCTCATTCCCTGCATGGTGATTCTCTGTGCAAACTCGTCCACCATCTGTCTCTGCTGCGTCTCAAGCATCGCGTCCGGAATCTCCATCTCACATGCTTTCACTGCCGCCTCGACAGCCGCATTCTCTCTGGCAGACTTTGCATCCTTCTCTTTCTTCTCGGCCAGGTTCTTCCTTACGTCTTCCTTATACTCTGCCAGTGTATCGAATTCTGATATCTCACCTGCGAATTCATCGTCCAGCTCGGGAAGCTCCTTCTCCTTGATCTCCTGTACCACGCACTTAAACACTGCTTCCCTGCCCTGCAGTTCCTCAGCCTGATAGTCTTCCGGGAAAGTCACTTTCACTTCCACTTCCTTACCGATCTCGGCGCCGATCAGCTGTTCCTCAAATCCGGGAATAAATGCGCCGGAACCGATGGTCAACGGATAATTCTCACCCTTGCCGCCGTCAAAAGCCACACCGTCTACGAAACCTTCAAAATCAAGCACCGTCATATCGCCGTCTTTGACCGGTCTGTCTTCTACCGTAATATTTCTCGCATTGTTATCGCGCTCTCTGTTGATCTCAGCCATCACGTCTTCTTCCGTGACTTCTCTGTCGATCTTCTCGATCTTAACGCCCTTGTATTCGCCAAGCTTCACCTCCGGCTTTAACGCAACCGTAGCCGTAAAGACAAAGGGCCTGCCGGCTTCGATCTGTGTCACTTCGATCTTCGGGGAAGATACGATATCCTCCTCGCACTCGTCCACTGCTCTGTCATAAGCATCCGGGATCAGATCATTGGCCGCATCCTCATAGAATACTTCCTTTCCGTACATCTTCTCCACCATCATACGCGGTACTTTACCTTTTCTAAAGCCCGGAATGCTGATCTGCTTCTTCTGTTTCTGATAAACTTTCTCGACCGCCTTCTCAAAATCTTCTGCGCTTACTTCCACCGTAAGCTTCGCCATGTTCTTTTCTAATTTTTCTACCTGTAAGCTCATTGTATGG